>JGI24699J35502_11134018_pt1 | contig 24446 bp, 21 predicted proteins | sample TergutMp193P4_FD_35502 | JGI IMG/M metagenome (IMG submission 35502)
TCATTCACACACTCTGTAACTAATATTGAAAATCTTGATACAACTTTCACAAGCAACAACAAGAAGAGATAATCTTTAATTTGACCGCCTCAATACACATCATAAGGAGGAAGTAATGCCTATATGCATTTATTAAAAACAAATATTATGCCAAACTTTGTTTTTTTGGAAAACGAATATAAAAAATAATTATCGTTTATTGATAGTCCGTTAATTTCCGTATAGGAAATGCGTTTTTATCCAATGGTGTCTAACGTTATGTGAAAAAATAAAAAATATTTTTAAAATTATATAATATTTTGTTATTTTTTGTGTTGTTATATTATATGAAATGCCATTTATAAAAGTTTATCAACAAATATGAAATTTTTTTTAACAATCTAAAAGGTTATAGATTATGAAGACAAAATTAATCATTCTTTTCCTGTTTTAGGCATAGATAATAAATCCGTCTTCATGCAAGAAAGAAAGTCTCCGGGAGCTTATGGAAAAATAAATGATTAAGCTGCGGGTAGCATAGCGATTGAAGTAGATACTCCAAGAGAAAATTCTACCCAAAATGCTCTGTGGCAAAGTATTAACGTGATTCTAATTGTGATATAACTAATGCCGTGTCAACGACAAAGTGTCCCTGCGTGACTTGGAGTGAGAGTGCATATCGCTCGTTTCCGTAGATTTCATCTACGGTTAATAAAGTGCAGTCACTGCGTGACTTTGCCACGGATAAAACGGAAGCGATATATTACTAATAACGTGATAGTAGAAAGTAAATTCACTTTTAAATAACAAATATATGGAAACAAAACTGATTTTTCTTATTTCATTTCTTGCAGGAATGATAAGTTTTTCTTCTTGCGAGAAAAAAAATTTCAACGAAATGCCTCCCGAAACCCAAACCGGAAAGAACACTTTCGGATGTCTGATTGACGGCGAATTGTTTGTGGGAGGATGCTGTGCTATTTGGATGCAGCCGGTAATTATTGCCGAATATTACACAGTATCCGATAAATTAGGTATAGTAGTTTGGGGGAAAATGAATGGAACTCCGGGAGCAGTCATACGCATAGGTATTGATTCCCTTCAACAAAACAGTACGCAAAAAGTCTATTTTGCAAACTATATTCCTGCTGTAAGAGAAGAGTGTCCGACTTATTCAACTTCTGATAATGGAATATGCACTATTACGAAACTGGATACTTTAAACAAAATCGTTAGCGGAAGATTTGAATTTGCAGGAAGATGTACCGATTCGGATTTCAATATTATGGATTCAACTGAAATAAAACAAATTACACAGGGTCGTTTCGATCTTAAATTAGATGTTATTAACGAATAAAAAACAAAACAATGAAAACAAAAGTATTTCTTATTTTTTTATTTTCGGTAATCAGTGTCGGAAATATGATGGCGCAAGATGCCGATCAAGTCTATACGGATGCCATGAACACTATCTTTCAGAAGGTAGATAAAAGTAAAATCACGACTGGCTTGCTCGCTGACTACGGAGTGCAGGCGGTTGACCTTGAATCTTTCAACGGCGTTCCCGCCGACAGCATTATGTAAGTATGGATACATGGAAAATGCTGTATGGCGGAATCTTCAGCTCAAAGATCAATAACAACGCAAACCTGACCTTGCCCGAAACCGTATTCACCGCTATTGACAATGCTCCCGGTAACCCGGTTCCGCTTGCAATGATGCATTTTCAATACAATAAGTTGAATGACAATGCCGTTTCATTAAAGTTGCTGCAAGTGGTAAACAACCAGATTGTGGAAGTGCCGGGCGCCGCATCGCCTTACCTTACCAAACAATTGTTTGCCGTAGCGCCGCAATCGCTTTATTTTAATTCGCTTACCGCTTCCTTTGTCTTTAAGCAATCGTTGTGGTTTTCAAACAGCGGTAAAACGGTTCAAAAATTAGAAATCAATTTCAATAATGAAAGCGGTTATAAAGCGGCCTCTTGGGAGGCTGCAGTCAGCTATACCTTCAGTAAGGAAGGACAAAAAACCATTTATTTCCGCTGACCTATACCGACGGGAGCAGTTATATCAGCCGAACAAATGTTAGGGTTGATGGCGGGACTATATTCCGAAGCGGGACATACAGCGCCACACCGGATTCGGTTATCATAGCCGCATCCTCCTTGCATTCGGGCGGAAAAATCCAAATTGTTTATGCTTCAGCCAATACAACCAAACAATTGCGCAAACCACTCATCATTGCCGAAGGCTTTGATGCCTCTCGGATAATTCCGGGTATGAAAAATACAGATATAAATAACTTTTTAACAGCAATTTATCCAAGTACAGACTATGGCATAATTGACCTTACTTATTCCGGTGGCAACCTAAAGGACAATATTAATCTCAGTCAATACGACATTGTCTATGTAGATTACAATAACGGAACAGACGATATTCGTCGCAATGCCAAGTTATTTGAAGAAGCTATCAACTGGGTAAATGCACATAAAACAAGCGGGCAGCCCAATGTAGTGATGGGACTGAGCATGGGCGGATTGGTTGCCCGATATGCCTTGCGCACCATGGAAGTAGCGGGGAAGGACCACCAGACTTGGAAATTTATTTCGGTAGATGCTCCTCATAAAGGAGCAAACGTACCGGTAAGTGTACAGGCAATGGTTCGTCACCTCCAAGAATTGGACTTGAGGGTGTTTTTTATCAAAGTGTTGTCTGCAGCCGATATTTTCAGTGATTTAAAAGGAGCCGTTAACCTTCTGAACAGCAAAGCAGCCAAACAAATGTTAATCTATCAGGTAACTAAAGATTTAACTTATGATAATTCAGAATATACCGCATTTATGCAGGAATACGATGCTTTGGGGTTTCCGCAGCAATGCCAAAACATAGCCATTGCAGATGGCAGCGGACAAGCTTCCATGGTATTCGCTCCGGAGCGGGAACTTATTAAAATGAATGAATCTTATACGTTAAAGGGGTGGCTGGGGGCCGTGAATGCAATATTCGGCGGATTAAGCGGCGTAGCTTTATTAACCAACTATCCTCAATTGATAATCAATGTTATTCCGGGGAATACACAATTAAATGCGACATCATTTGCCAACGCGTTACCGAATAAAAAAAACAGTAAAATTTATGAGGGAAGAGTTTTCATTAAAAAAAAATTACTCTTTCTCATTTCGGTTAACGTAAATATTGCACAAAAAAGTATGAATAGCGCGAGTGATATGCTTCCGATAGATGGCGCGCCGGGGGGATTATACAATATAAATACGATGATGGAATTATCCGACAAAATGGCTCAATATGTGCAACAACCGCAATTTTGCTTTGTTCCCACAGTAAGCGCTTTAGCGTTGTCTAATTGGAAAGACAAGCTTACTGTTAATCTGCAAAATGAAGATTTCTTTGCAACCGGAGCTTCCGGCTTTGATCAATATTTTACATCTTCTGCCAATGAGTTGCACACGCGTTTAAATTTCTCCGCATCATTTTTATATACCCACTTGACTTGTCCCCTGTTTTACTTTAATCCTAATGTTTCATCGTTTTGCGGTACGAGCAGTTCAGTAGTTAAGAATCCGTCAAATTATTCATTAACTTGGTCTGTTTCTTCGGGATTCACTATTAAAACATCGGATAATACAAGCGCTACAATAGTTTCTCCGGTAAATACACAAGTGGGAATATTGACCTGTAAATACAACAATACAACAACGGTTCGCAAAAGGCTCAGTTCTACTTGTAATTTCAACCCTGTTATCTCCGGTCCGACTTTCATCTGCTCGTCAGGGTCGGGAACTACCTATTCGGTGACCGGATTTCCAAGTAATGCTTTGATTGATTGGTACTGTAGTTCTAATATTACCTTAGTTAGCGCTTCCGGAAATAGCGTCGTATTCCGTGCGAATGGTAATACGGGTGGCAATGCTTGGATTCGAGCTGAATTTTCGGGTATTTCCGTTACCCGGGATAATTTGGTTATCTCGCAGTTCACATCTCCGGAATTTCACCCCAATACTTCGGTAGCTCTTAATTCTTCTACTACACTACAACCTCAAACCTCCGGTATAAGCAGCTACCGATGGAATGTGGGACCTCCGTCTGGCGCCGCTTCCGACTCGTACGGGGCTTCTTTGACTATTAAATTCTCCCAGACCGGAACATATTCCATATTCGCTTATGGAATTAATGATTGTGGAGAATCAACCACTCCGACCCATGTGTATATTTTTACGGCTAGTTCGCCTTCTCATATTTCTTATGCAGTGTATCCTAATCCTGTCAGTGATCTGTTAAACATCGAACAAGAAGAAAACTTGCAACAATCTGAATTGATGACGGGTACGGAAATAGCAGCGCCTAAAAGCGTATCTGTTAGCGCCAGCTTTGATGTTCGCCTGTACGATGTATTGGGTCAGTTACGACAAAGCACTTTATCCAAAAATAAGAATATAACGCTTAATGTAAGCGGTTTGCCAAGTGGAAATTATTATTTACATATTTATGACGGAGTGAGTGAAACGCCGGAAATACGACAGATTATCATACAGCATTAATAAACCAAGTAATTGAATAATCAAAAAATGGAGTGTGTCAAAAAACTTTTGACACACTCTATTCTAATCTGCCAATAAGTCGCCGGTTATTGAATCGCCTCGTAAATAATATCTTGAATCCGAGGACGAATTTTCATTTCCATCAATTGTTTGTGCGTTCTCGAAGGATATACGCGATTTGATAAAAATATATAAATCAGTTGATTATCGGGGTCAACCCAAAAGCAGGTTCCCGTAAATCCCGTGTGTCCGTAAACGGAAGCGGGAGCGGATGCTGCGGTCGGACTGTTTTCGGGATGCACCGTATCGGGCTTATCAAATCCCAATCCCCGCCGACTGACGGGACTTTTTGTTTGAGTAAATGTTCGAACGGTTTCTTGACTCAAGTAACGTTCCCCGCCGTATTCTCCGAAATTTAAAAACATTTGCAAGATTTTTGCCAAATCATTGGCATTGGAAAACAAACCGGCGTTCCCGGATACTCCGCCCATAAGAGCAGCCGTTTCATCATGCGTATAACCGATCAGAATTTGATTCCTTAAAAATTCGTCGTTTTCCGTCGGAGCAATTGCCTGTTTGTCTATCCTTTGCAAAGGGAGAAAACAAGTCGAGTAAGCACCTAATCGTCTGTAAAAGTTAGCTTCCAAGAATTTATTTAACGGTTGCCCCGTACAGTTTTCTATCACTTTTTGCAATAAAACGAAGTTTAAATCGCTGTACAAATATCCCTTTTTTTTATTCAAGGGGGTTTTGACAATTTCATTCAGAATTTCCTGTGAAAATCCGTCCGTAATATAAAAATTTTCGGCAACTTGTTTGGAAATACCGGGTTGAGGCGTTTTTGAAACCTTGGAGGGATAAAATTCAAAATCGGTACGCATATACACGTTGGTATCATACACGGTACGGTACGTGAGATTTCGCCGTCCGGAAGAGAGAGGCCCGGTATAGCTGTTTTCATCAATCAACAGTTTATAGAAAGGAAGGGAAGCCGGTAAACCGGTTTCGTGAAATAAGGCGTTTCGTATCGTTAAATTCTGTTTATTCGTGTTTTTTAATTCGGGAACAAATTGACTGATTTTATCGGATAGAGCGATTTTTTTCGTGTCCGTTAATTTCATGACCGCCGGAAGCGTAGCCAATGTTTTGGTCACGGATGCCAAATCATAGACATCGGAATTTTGTACGGCATGTGTATTGGCATAATCAAAAAAGCCGAACGATTGATTGTAAACGACCACGCCGTCTTTAGCGATCAGAATTTGGCAGCCGGGAAAAGCTTGGTTTTTAATCCCTTCGTTAACAATTGAAGCGATTTTTTTTAGTGTATTCCCGTCCATATTCACTTCTTGCGGCTTTTGGTAGGATAGTCGCACTTTATTCGTTTTCAATCCCGTACCGTATTCGAATATTCCGGAAACGGTTACCGGTAATTTTCCTTTTGCCGGAATCCCCCCCATCAGAACTTCGGCTGCCGCATTTTGAGCGTTCGGCGTATTCTCGTAGGCCGACAATACCGATTGAGCAGACGCAATACTTTTTTCATACCGGCAAAGCGTATAAGGAGTAGTGAAAAAACACAAATGCACTTCTTTTTCTTTTGCCAATGATTGAAGCTCCGGAAAATCATTCATACGTTCGGTATGGATGCCGCAAATGATTCGAGAATAGTTTTTTAATTGTGTAAATACCTGTTCGATTTCATCCGGAGCGGCGTTGACGTCCAATCGGAAAAAATCGAATGTATCGTACAAAGCCATTCTTTGCGCAAATGCCGGTTCTTCATTTACTCCGATGGAGAGAACCGCTGTTTTATTTTTATCCGATTCTTTAATCGGAATAACGTTATTATTGTTTTTAAGGAGGGTAACCGCTTCGTTGTTCAGCTTTTGAATCAGCCATTCGGTATAATCCGTATAAATGCGCTGTTTAAGCCCTTTCATCTCAATCGGCTTGTATTGGTTTAATCCGGTAATGTATTTATATTGAAGTATTTTTCGGCAAGCGTCCTCAATAACGGAACGGTTCAAGACGCCGGATTCCACCGATTTTTTTATTTCCGTAAAATCGGAAGCGAGACGTCCCGGAGCTACCAATACATCGTTTCCGGCCAATAAAGCTTGAACGCAAGTATTCCCGGTTTTGGAAACGGCGCCTTTCATTTCCAAAGCGTCGGTAAAAGTTAATCCGGTAAATCCCCATTTGTTTTTTAACAAGCCGGTTACAATTTCCGGCGATAGAGAAGCGGCTAAATCGAATGAATTATCCAAAGCCGGAACGGATAAATGACCGGTCATGATTCCGGTAAAACCTTCTTGAATAAAATGTGCAAAAGGGTAGAGTTCAACTTGTTCCAGATGAGTTTCGGACAGTTTTACAACCGGCAAGGTTTTGTGGGAATCTTCGGAAGTATTGCCATGACCCGGAAAATGCTTCCCTACGGAAATGATATTCCGGCTTTCCAATCCTTTGGCGTAAGCGATTCCCTTTTCCGAAACCGCCTGCTGATTTTCCCCGAACGAACGGTTTCCGATGACCGGATTGGAAGGGTTGTCGTTTACATCCAATACCGGAGCAAAGTTAACGTGAATGCCCAGTTCGCGACATTCCCGTCCCATTTCTTCTCCATACAACCGAATGAGATCGTTGTTGGCGATAGCGCCCAGCGTCATATTTCTGGGAAAATTGGGGGTGTCTTTGAGTCGCATGGACAAGCCCCATTCGCCGTCGAAGGTTACCCACAACGGAATGCGAGACGTTTCTTGATAGATATTCGTACTTTCGGCTTGGTCGAATAAATCTCCGCCGGTAAAGAGAATACCGCCCACGTTGTATTCTTTAATGTTCTTTATTACGGATGTTCGATACGAAGCGCCCGGATCGGCTTTCAGTACAATCAATTGTCCTATCTGTTCATCCAACGTCATCGAATCGAAAACGGAATCAACCCATTGATTCATTTTCTGTTGATCTGCTCTTTGATACAGGTTCGGAAGTCTTTGCGCCGATGCGAAAGCGCCGGTCAGCAGTAAAAACAGAAAACCGATTACAATGGAACGCTTCATTTTTTTCTTTCCAATACAACATCCATTCGTCCGATATTGATGCCGTAAGCTCCCGTCTGTTGAATAATCACTTCTTTGCCGTCGAGGTTTGTCCGACGGTCGGGTTGTTGTAAAAAAGTATGAGTATGTCCTCCTAAAATAATGTCAATGTTTCGACTGTTTTTTGCCAAAGTAATATCGCCGAAATGGTCTTCATTGGGATAATAACCCAAATGGGATAAGCAGATTACCAAATCGCATTTTTTCTCGTTTTTCAGAAAGTCTGCCGTCCGATTGGCCGATTCAAGCGGATCGAGGTATTTCACTCCTTTATAATTTTTCTTTGCCACTAAATTATCAGGATCAATTGTTAATCCGATAATTCCGATTTTCAGTCCGTTGCGTTTCAGAATAAGGTATTTTTTGGTCAGTCCTTCTATCGGCGTTCCGGTGAAATCAAAATTGGTGGTAATGAAGGGAAAGGAAGCCCGACGTATCATTTTTGCCAAAAAATCCAATCCGTTGTCAAATTCATGATTTCCCAAACAGGAAGCATCCGTTTTCAACCGGTTGGCGACCGCGATTTCCACTTCTCCTCCGAACAAATTAAAATAAGGCGTTCCTTGTACCAGATCGCCGCTGTGGAAAATGAATAAGTTTTTTGTTTCTTTTCGTACTTCTTGAATATAAGAAGCTTGACGAACAACGCCTCCTTTATCCGATTCTCGCGTATCATTGAGCGGCAGCGGTTCGATCCAACTGTGCGTATCGTTGAAATGCAATATCACCAGCGATTTTTCTTGAGCGCTGAGTAAAAAGGGAATAACAAGTAAAAACAGGAATAATTTATTCCTTAATTTCGATTCTGTCATCAAGTTCCGCATAGATTTTTTTATTTTCGGCTGTTAATTTTTTAACGTACTCTATCATCGCATTGCGTAAAGTTGTATTTAAATCGGTATAGCGCGTTGCTTGTGTAAACGCTTCCATTCCGCTGTTTCCTTCCGCCAAATAATCCACGGTTACGACCTTGTAAGTTGCGTTTTCATCCAAAGGCTTGCCGCCGATTGTCAGCGATTCTATTGCATTATTCTTGAGCGTCAATCGGACGCTTTTCGAAAAACCTTGCGCGGATTTTTGACTTTGGGCAAAACCGTCAAATAATTGCTTTACGGCTTTTCCCGGCAGTTCAAGTAAAACCAGACGATTTTCGAATGCGTAGATTTCATACATATTGCCAACCGTAACAGCGCCTTGATTGAGAATCATCCGAAGTCCGCCGTTGTTTATCACGGCAAAATCAACCGTTCCGCACAAACCGGTTGCGTATTCCAGCATAGCATCGGCCGTGAAATTTGCCAATACGCTTTGCGTCCCGGTTTTCGTTAATGTTTGCGCCGCTTCACCGATGACTTCATTCATTTCCGCATCCAACCGGCTCTTATACGATTGGACGAAGGAAAGCATTGCCGGGTCGGGGTGATCATCGAAACGGTTATTCATTTCCACTAAATAACCGTTGGCGCTCTTCATTGCATATTGTTTTCTTGCGCATGCGCTAAGCAAGAGCAATACAATCAAAAGAGACAGAATTGAATTAACCTTCTTCATTGAGTAAATTTTCTACTTTTTTTACTTTTTTGAATAAATCGGAAGCAAAAACAAAATCGTTCAGTTTTTCGTTGGTTGATGACATGATTTCATCTTTGGTTCCTTCCCAAGCTTTTTCACCTTCGAAAATGAAGATGATTTTTTCTCCGATATTCATTACGGAATTCATATCGTGCGTATTAATTACCGTAGTGATTTTATATTCTTTCGTTATATCATGAATTAATTCGTCAATTAATAATGCGGTTTTCGGATCCAAGCCCGAATTGGGTTCATCGCAAAAAAGATAGTCCGGATTCAAGGCGATGGCGCGAGCAATGGCTACACGTTTCATCATTCCTCCGCTGATTTCACCCGGATACATATCGTCGGCGTCTGCCAAATTGACTCTTTCCAAACAAAATTTGGCTCGCTTTTCCCGGTCTTTTTTACTGTCTTTCGTAAACATGGTTAACGGAAACGTCACGTTTTCCAAGACTGTCATCGAATCGAACAGGGCGGAACCTTGGAACATCATACCCATTTCTCGACGAAGGTTTTTCAATTCGTTTTTATTCATGGATATAAGGTTCCGATTGTCATAGCGGATTTCTCCGGACTCCGGGCGTATTAATCCGATTAATGTTTTCATCAAAACCGTTTTCCCCGAACCGCTTCGCCCGATAATTAAGTTCGTTTTCCCTTTATCGAAAATCGTTGAAATGTCTTTTAAAACGGCTTTATTATCAAACGATTTGTATATGTCTTTCACTTCAATCATTTGGCAAGCATTAATTGGGTTATTATCAAGTCGAAAGTTAAAATCAGAACGCTGCTCATTACTACGGAATCCGTGCTGGCTTTTCCCACCTGCAAAGCGCCTCCTTTGACATAATAACCGTAATAAGAAGCAACTGACGATATAATAAATGCAAAAATCATGGACTTAACAATGGAATAACCGATGTAAAAAGGAACAAACCAATACCGCAGACCGTATTCGTATTTGGCAACCGTTATGATGCCGGTGAATGTGGCTATAATGTATCCGCCGATTATTCCGGAAAACATGCTGAAGATTACCAATACGGGAATAAATATAACAAATGCAACCATTTTAGGAAGAATCAAATAATTCGCGGAGTTGACGCCCATAATTTCCAAAGCGTCTATTTGTTCGGTAATACGCATGGTTCCTAATTCGGATGCAATATTCGAACCGACTTTTCCGGCTAAAATCAAACACATAATCGTTGATGAAAATTCCAGCAAAATAACTTCCCTTGCGATATAACCGACGGTAAAATCGGGGATGAGAGGCGATTGAATATTTAATGAAACCTGAATGGTTATAACGGCGCCGATGAAAATGGAAATGAAAATAACAATCCAAAGCGAATCAACGCCTAATTTGGATATTTCCTTCATCATTTGCTTAAAAAATACGCTCCATCGCTCCGGAGCAGTGAGTGTCCGCAGCATCAGAATTACATATTGACCGAATTTATGCATTGTTTTTGTACGTTATGAGATCTTTTTTTGCTGCAAAGTTATTGTTTTTCGCCGAAAAGAAAAAATGTTTTTGTAAATGGTTATAATGGTAGATTCAACAATTAAATGCAACCGGGTTCAAGGCAAGGTGAAATTGCAGTTTTGATATTACCTCATTCAAAAAATTACAATTTCAGTATATCAAAAACAGGAAATTTAAAATATGGAGGTAGTTTTAGCTCTTTCATCAATATAAATCGTTTACGTCAGATTGAGCCGGATACAGCAGAATACGCTATAATTAATTGGATATTTAATAACTTTGAATTTGATTGATGATGGTTAAAATGGAAATGTAAATACCGTGCATTACTTTGTATTTTTACGGGTCTGCGGGTACCACAATTTTCACCCGAAGACTCGGATTTTCGGATAACTTTTCGCAAAGACATTTACCAAGGTATAATGATTTTTTACTACTTTTGCGATAAAAAAGAGTGAAGTCTTATGGAACAAATGATTCTTCGTACAGAAGACTTGGTAAAAAGGTACCGGAATCGCACCGTTGTAAATCATGTTTCGATTCAAGTAAAGCAAGGAGAGATTGTTGGTTTGTTGGGTCCTAACGGCGCCGGAAAAACGACCACTTTTTATATGACGGTAGGATTGGTCACTCCGAATCAAGGAAAGATTTTCTTGGAAGATATGGATATTACTCAATATCCGGTTTATAAACGGGCGCAAAACGGAATCGGTTATCTGGCGCAAGAAGCTTCCGTTTTCCGTAAATTGTCGGTTGAAGACAATATTCGCGCCGTTTTGGAGATGACCAAACAAACGGAGACGTATCAAAAAGAAAAATTGGAAAGCCTGATTGCCGAGTTCGGACTTCAAAAAGTCCGAAAAAACTTGGGCGACCAATTGTCCGGAGGAGAACGCCGACGGGTGGAAATCGCCCGTTGTCTGGCGATTGATCCGAAATTCATTATGCTCGACGAACCTTTTGCCGGCATTGATCCGATTGCCGTTCAAGATATTCAACAAATTGTAGGAAAATTGAAACTCAAAAATATCGGCATTCTGATTACCGACCATAACGTACATGAAACCTTGAGTATAACCGATCGCGCTTACCTTTTGTTTGAAGGAAAAGTGTTGTTTCAAGGCAGCGCCGAAGAGTTGGCGGAAAATCCCGTTGTGCGGGAAAAATATTTAGGTCGCGATTTCGAATTGAGGCGGAAGGTGATTTAAGGTGAAGTAATCCCCGATTATATAAAGCGGGACATTGGTCAACCACGACTCTTTGCGATAATCGGATAAAGAGGTACGAATCGCATTTTCGGGTTTGAATTTTTCACAAAAAAGTTTGAAACTCTTTGCTTTCAGATTTTCAGATGCTTTTACTTCGATGGGGATAATCTCGCCTTCGTGTTGAATAACAAAATCTACTTCGGCGGTGCTCTTATCGTTCGTCCAATAAAAAATCGGCATATTTTTTCTTTTTGTAAGTTGCTGAATAACGAATTGCTCTGTGAGTGAACCTTTGAATTCCGTGAATATTTCACTGCCGCCAATAATTGTTTTTACGTCCAAATCGAATTTTGCAGCAAGCAAACCGACATCATTGAGATAGAGTTTAAATGTAAAAATATCTTGATAAGCAATAAGCGGCATTGAAGGTTTTGAAATTTTATGCGTTTTGAGCAATAATTCCGAATTTGTAAGCCATTGAATCGCCATTTCAAAATCTTTTGCTCTCGCTCCTTCGCGCATTACTCCGTAAATAAATTTTTTATTTTCCTTTCCAAGTTGAGCGGGAATACTCTGCCAAACCAGATTGATTCGCGGTACTTCATGGATAGGAGCATGTTTTGAAAAATCGCTTTCATACGTGGTTAAAATGTTATTTTGTATCTCTCGGACACGCTTCCAATCGCGATTTTCGGCAAATTTGGCTACCGCTTCGGGCATTCCGCCAACATAAAAATAGTAGCGAAGGTATTCCTTGAATTTATTGGAAAAAACCGATAAAATATCCCATTGTTTTTCTTCCAAAATTTTTGCCAATCCGGTTTCGCCCAATGCAAGTAAAAATTCATAAAAGTTCATAGGATACAAATACAAAAAATCAACTTTACCTACAGGAAATGAAACTTTATTATGTAAATTCATCCCCAAAAGAGAGTCGGAGGCAATAACATAATATTCGGGAGCATTTTCGCAAAAATATTTTAATGAAGTTAACCCTTTTTCTGCCGATTGAATTTCATCAAAAGCAATCAATGTATTTTCCGGAATGATTTTTTTGAGAGTAAATGCTTCCAACGCACTGATGATTCTCGGAATATACAAATCTTGCAAAAACAAGTTTTGAAGCTCTACTTGATGCTCAAAATTTACATAAATCAGTTGCTTAAATTCGGTTTTGCCAAACTCTCTTATAAGCCAAGTTTTTCCGACTTGCCTTGCCCCTTGAATTATCAGAGGCTTTCTATTAGGATTTAATTTCCACGCTTTTAAATCTTTAATCTTCTCTCTATACATATTTATCAATGAAAATCATCGGCAAATATACACTTTTATCCACGAAAAACAAATAAAAATCACATTTTTTTCCGGTAAAAAGTGTTGAGAATTGTATTTTTTACGAGGAAAAAATGTTAACTGTCGCGCTCTTGCCGCATTCGGATTATTTAGTGAATAGCCGGAAGTTATTTTACCCGATTAAATAATTGAACCGTTTGCACGGCTTCTTTTACGTCATGAACCCTCAAAATATGTGCGCCTTTGGTTAAAGCGAACATATTTAAAGCCGTTGTTCCGTTTAAGCTGTCATCGGCCGAAACGCCAAGCACTTCCCGAATCAGGGTTTTTCGAGAAAAGCCGACTACGACAGGCAGTTCAAAGATATGAAATTCCTCTAACTTCTCCAAAATCTCATAATTTTGAGGAGTGGTTTTACTGAATCCGAAACCGGGGTCAATCCATATATCGTTTACCCCTTTCCGATGCAATTGATTGATTTTTTCCGCAAAATACAACAGAATTTCCTGCATAAGATTATTATACCGCGTATATTCCATCATGGTTTGGGGATTCCCGATCATATGCATGACGATATAGGGAACTTGCAAACGGGCAACCGTATCGAACATATTTTCATCCGATTCGCCGGCGGAAATATCATTAATAATCGCTGCTCCCCAATTTTCCACACATCGGCGAGCAACTTCCGAGCGGAAAGTATCCACCGAAACAACGGCATCGGGAAGTTCTCCGAACAGAATTTTCAAGCCATGGTCCAAGCGGCGCATTTCTTCCTCCTCATCAACGAAAGTCGCCGACGGCCGAGAAGAATATCCTCCGACATCAATGATGTCCGCACCCTCTTCTTTTATTTGCCATACTCGTTCAATGATTTCTTTTTCCGTTTGTTTCCGGCTTTTTTCAAAAAAAGAGTCGGGCGTAATATTCAAAATACCCATGACTTTGGGAGAAGAAAAATCAATCAGATTTCCTTTTATGTTGGCTGTTATTGGAGTAATTCGATTATTCATGCTGCAAAAGTAAACATTTTGGAAGGAGTTATCAAACCTATTCTTTATCTTTGTTCTTTATTTAGTTTTTTAAACATAATGCATACAGCCGATTTATACTCCGTTTTTTTGAAATATCCGATGGTTACTACCGATAGCCGCAATTGTCCGGTCGGTTCCCTGTTTTTTGCATTGAAAGGCGAAAAATTTGACGGTAACGATTATATCGAACAAGCATTACATAATGGAGCCGCTTACGCTGTCGGCGATCGAGCGGAGTTACCGCAAGACAGTCGGATTATTCGTGTAGAGAATACGCTTCAAGCCTTGCAAGATTTGGCAAGTTATCACCGAAAACAATTGAATCTTAAAGTAATCGCCATTACGGGAACAAACGGAAAAACAACGACGAAAGAATTGGTCGCCGCCGCATTATCAACTTGCTATTCGACTTTGTTTACACAAGGAAATCTGAATAATCACATCGGTGTCCCTTTAACATTACTCCGATTGAAACCCGAACATCGTTTTGCGATTATCGAGATGGGAGCGAACCATCCGGGTGAGATTCGCGAGCTTTGCCGTATCGCCGACCCCGATTTCGGACTGATTACCAATGTCGGGAAAGCGCATCTGGAAGGTTTCGGTTCTTTTGAAGGCGTTGTTCGCACCAAAACGGAGTTGTATGATTATATCCGTGAAAAAAAAGGTTCGATTTTTGTAAATATTGATAATCCGATTTTGAAAGAGCGAAGTGAAAACACAAATAGAATTTTTTACGGAACCTCTTCGGAAGCGTTTGTACAAGGACGAATTATAGATTCGGAAACCGGCTTGGAAATGGAATGGCGACGTAAACCGGGTACAATGTCCCGAATAAAAACGCAATTGGTGGGTAATTATAATTTCGAGAATGTTTTGGCCGCAATTTGTGTGGCAATGTATTGGAATGTGGAAGAAGGAAAACTGAATCAAGCGCTTGCCGATTATGCACCCACAAATAATCGTTCGCAGAGTCTGAAAACCCAAAGAAATCACTTAATTATTGACGCTTACAACGCTAATCCGAGCAGCATGCAGGTTGCATTGGATAATTTTTTAAATTTGAAAATTTCTCCCAAAATGGCGATCTTGGGAGAGATGAAAGAATTGGGAGAGTACGCTCCGGAAGAGCATCAAAAATTGGTTGATCGCTTAAGCGAAAGTGCAATTGACAAGGTGATTCTATGCGGTGAGAATTTTCGAAATATCCGTTCAAATGCCCCGAATCAAGTGATTTTCCGGAATACCCCGGAATTGTTGGATTATCTTCAATCCGAAAATTTCTCCGGATTTCATATTTTGATTAAAGGTTCAAGAACTAATCAATTGGAGAAGACGATCGAGTTTTTGTAAGAAATATCGCTGACGATACGGATTTACATGAGTGAAATATAAAAATCCGGGAAGATATGTATTATTCGTTTGCCTTCAAAAATCTTTTTTCGCAATTTGAATAACAAATTGAAAACTTTTTCTTATTTTTGTTTCTGTTATTAAAAAAGATATAGACATGACAGTAATAAGCAGTACGGAATTTGAAACCAATCAAAGTAAATTTTTTGATTTAGCAGTAAGCGAAGACGTTTGCATAAAAAGGGGAAAATATATGTTTCACTTGATATGCAGTTCCATTGATGCTATTGATGAACAAAAGGTACTAAAATCTGATGATGATTTGCACAGAGCTATCACAAAAGACGAACTTTTGGAGGGTATCTGCGAGGATATATCAAAACGGTTTGCAAAAAGATGAAAGTTGTATTTTTACCTGAAGTCCGGGAATATTTCAATATTTTGGCAGATACGCTTTTTAATGAAGAATACTTCGAGTTCGAAGAAAACGCACGACAGTACGTCAAAGAATTGTTTGATGATATAGAAGAAAACTTACCCGGACGTTGGAAAAAACCGGCGCCGAAGTATTTTGAAAGATACGGAAAAGATATGTATTATTCCGGTTTTCGGAAAAATAGAAGAACAATTTGGTATGTCTTTTTTACAAAATACGAAGAAAACGGCGAAACGATTTATTTAGTGCGCCATATTGAAAACAATCATACGGCTACACAATATTTTTAATATTCCTATTTACTGATAATCAACGTTGAAGGCATCAATTGCAGCGCCTCCTTGTATTTTTCCGAAACGCTGTTCCAAGTAACGTAACTTATCAACATAAAATCGTAGCGATTCAAAAGAGAAGCGGTAAAATCGTTTTCATACAAAGGGTTTGCCGTTGGAAAGGATTCGAAAAAGAGCGCCAACTGTTGTTTAATGTTTTCATAACCGAAATCCTCCAGCTTTGTCCGGTCAAGAATAGCGATTGATCCGTTAGTGGTTTTTAATAAATTATGTGCGTATTGCAAAAGATGTAAATCTTGTTCAGAATCAAGGACCAAGAGCGCTTTATCTGCCCGTTCGAAATCACGATTGATAAAAACGCCTACCGGACATCGGGTTTGCTCAATAAACATTCTGGTTTTATCTTTCAACAATTCGCGCGGTAAAAACCACGTTTCAAGTTTGAGATAACGATTTTTCTTAAAATCCCAATATTGATTGGCAGCGATGTCATTCGGCAGATTGCTCCAAGTAATTCCGGCGCCTACCAGCAAGAAATCGTAGTCGCCTTCATTGGTAAGGTTCGTAATGTCTTGCCCGACATTGTTCGAAATTTCATACCGGGTTTGAATTTGCAGGCCCAGATGTTCGGCTTCTTCCAAAATCGGCCCGAAGCTTACCGCTTCGAAGCTTTCCCGCTGCAAAGGATTCACATCGGTATTGGTAGTGAAATGCAGAGCAGTTACCTCCGGTTTATTCTTACCTTGAGCAAACATTTGGTGCGCAACGTTGAGCAGCGTTTGTCCGCTGCCCGCCCTGCCGAAAGAGATAAGGATTTTAAATACGCCTTCGGCATGTTCCGGTTTGATTATTCCGGTAAATTTTTCCTTAAAGTGGAAGCAAAAGCGAATAAATTCCAATAAAGGAGCAGTCATGAACGTGGTGATGAGCGTCATCAGTACCAACATTGCAAAAATGGTCGGCGTCAAGATATGCAATTCGTATCCGATGGTAAGAATAATTAATTCCATCAATCCGCGCGTATTCATCAAAGCGCCAATGTACAGGCTGTTTTTCCAGTTTTCGCCTACAAATCTGGCAGTCAACGTCGCACTGCCGAATTTTCCGAAAATGGCAATCGAAATAAACAGACCGCACAAGAACCATAATTCCGGAGTGTTCAGTAAAGCAATTTCTGTTTTCAATCCGGTGGAGACGAAAAATAAAGGGAGAAAAAGCGAAAGCGAAACTCCTTCTACTTTTTCGGACATAATCTTACGAAATTTAATATCCGGGGGCATAATCAGTCCGGCCATGAATGCGCCGAATAAAGCATGTAAACCCAATATCTCCGTCAGGAATGACGATATGATTAAGACAAAAAAGATGAAAGCGACTAAATCTCTATCAATTACTTCTTCATTATGGTAAATTTGTCCGACCATTCGAAGGAAAGGACGAACAACCAAGAACATGACCACCATGTAAACCACCGAAAAAAGAATATTATAGAAAGCGCTCAACATACTGTTTGTTTGAGCGATAGCTACAATAATCGCCAACAGACACCAAGCGGTAATGTCTCCGTTTGCCGCGCTGGCCAAAGAAATCGTTCCTAAATGCGATTTGGTGAGTCCTCTTTCTTGAATAATTCGCGCCAATACCGGAAAAGCCGTAATACTCATAGATATACCTATGAATAATGCAAACGAAAGAAACGGGGTTTGGCTTGACGCATATTGATCATAGATAAAATAAGCGGTTAATATTCCCAGAAAAAAAGGAAAAATGGTGGAAACATGACTTATCAAAATTGTTTCTTTCAGTTTTTTACGAACTTGCTCAATGTCTAATTCCATGCCGATGACGAACATAAAAAGAATCAGTCCGAATTGGCTCAAGAGCGTGATGTTTCCCAGAGAACCGGGAGGGAAAAGGAAAGCGGCCGCTTGAGGAAAATAATGTCCGAGAATGGACGGACCCAATACGAGACCCGCCAGAATTTCTCCTACGACAGTCGGTTGTTTAATTAACCGGGAAAGATAGCCGAAAATACGACAAAAAAGAAGGATGATAATGATTTGCAAAAGAAGGATACCGAAAGAGGATTGAATATGTCCCACAAAAAGCTTCGTGAACGTATCCAATCCTTCCATCAGATTTCCGGGTTTACCGACCATGCTTGTAACCGCTTCGGTCTTTTGATGATGTTCGCCTTCTTTAACGATTATATACATCAATGAGCCGAAGAGCGCAATCATGACAATGTAAAAGATGAGATTTTTCTTTCCTCTTTCCATCCGCACTTTTTCATCGCTTATCATTACAGGCTTGACCCGCAATCCCTCGTTAATAAGGAATCCCGCGTCAAGCGCGGAATGACGTATTATATTGATTTTTAATTCGTAATTTTCCTTGCTCCGTCTTTAATTACCACATCATACACTTTCGGTCGGAAGCCGAATGCCTTTTCATACGCTTCCGATGTTTTTTCCACGAAGTCTTTCGCTTTTTCGTCTTTCACCAAATTGATTGTACAACCGCCGAAACCTCCTCCCATTACGCGCGACCCGGTTACGCCCCGTAGTTTGGCTTGGTCGTTCAGAAAATCCAATTCGAGACAGCTTACTTCGTATTTTTTGCTCAAACCTTCATGCGTTTCATACATTTTTTTGCCGACCGTTTCGAAGTCATTTTTTTTCAGCGCTTCGCAAGTGTCCAGCAGCCGTTGAATTTCTTCAATCACAAATTCGGCGCGCATGTAATCTTCGGCGCTTACTTTGTTTTTTACTTCTTTCAATTGCTTTAAATCGGCATCGCGAAGGAATTTAACTTCCGGATGAGTTTTAGCGATTTCCGCCACTACTCTTTCGCAGGATTCGCGACGCTTGTTATAAGCGGATGAAGCCAATTCGTGAGAAACGCCTGTATTTATTAAAACCAATTGGTAGCCGAAAGGTTTAAACGGAACATATTCGTATTCTAAGGAACGACAATCCAACCGGATCAACGCACCTTCTTTTCCCAGACAAGACACAAACTGATCCATGATGCCGCATTTTACGCCTACGTAATTGTGTTCGGTGGCTTGACCCATTAACGCTATTTCCTTGCGCGTAAAACCCAATCCGAATTGGTCGTTCAAAGCGAATCCTACGGCGCTTTCCAAAGCAGCCGACGACGACATGCCGGCGCCTAAAGGAACATCTCCCGAAATTACGATGTTAAATCCGGGTATCGTTTTTCCTTTTTTAATCATTTCCCGACAAACGCCGAAAATATACTTTGCCCATCCTTCCGTCGGTTTGTCTTTTTCGGTTTTCAGACCAAATTCCGAAGATTCGTTCAAATCAAGGGCAAAAGCTTTCACTCGCTCGCCGCCGTTGGGTTGAATCATACAATACATGGCCTTATCTATAGCGCCCGGAAGAACGAAGCCTCCGTTGTAATCGGTATGTTCGCCGATTAAGTTGATTCGACCCGGAGCGGTGTAAAGCGTTCCGTCTGCGCCGAATAGCTCGTTGAATTTTGACTTAATTTTTGTTGTATCCATAGTAGTTAGTTGTAAAAAATAAAATTTGACATCAAAATTAATATAAAATATGGTTTTTTCATAATTAAATGCATTAATTTTGCATTTTACTTATGAAACTGTTACTCCATACCTGTTGCGCGCCTTGTTCTGCAGCCGTTATTGAATACTTGACGGCACAAGGAATTCGTCCCGTTTTGTATTATTTCAATCCGAATATTTATCCTCAAAATGAATATGAAATACGCAAAAACGAATGTATCCGCTATGCACGGTCGTTGGGATTGGAAATCATAGATGGAGATTATGACCACGAAAAATGGTTGCAAACCGTTGCCGGTCTTGAGAATGAACCGGAACGCGGCAAACGTTGTCTTTCCTGTTTCAAAATGCGTTTATCGGCCGCCGCTCGTATGACGGCTGAAAAAGGGTTGGATACTTTTGCTACCACTTTGGCTTCTTCCCGTTGGAAAAGTTTGGAACAAATTGCCGAAGCCGGGCATTGGGCGGCCGGACAATTTCCCGGAATCCGGTTTTGGGAGAAAAACTGGAGAAAAGAAGGCTTAAGCGAACGGCGACGTATCTTACTTCAAGAAAACGGATTCTACAACCAAACCTATTGCGGCTGCGAGTTTAGTAAAGTGAAAAGAGAGAGTGCATCTCCCAAACAACAATAGGTTTCAGAAGATGGAAAAATGTTTTCAATCTTCGGTAGATTCTCTGCTTGGCAAGGCAACCGGCATAAAATAGGAAGATAGGTCATATTGAAGTCAGCATTATATATGAACGCAGAAAAATACCGGTCGCAATAAGGCATTGGTACAAGAGTATCGGATACCGCTAATTGTGTGATTTCGACGGAAACTTAGTGTTTTAAAATACCATTAATATTTTATTTGTTTACTGATTGCTTTTCTGCTTTAATACGTTTTTGCCACTTTGCTTTTTCATTTTCTATAATTTTCCTTAATTGCTTCCAATTTTCTTCCGAATAGTTTTTTAATATTTTGCGACGTTCTGCAAATAATTTGTTATTGGCTTCAATTCCTTCTAATTTAAAGTTCTTTAATACTTCATATAATTGAGGAGTCCAATAATAAAGGCCATTTCGACCGTCATTTCTTTTGTCACAACTAAGCGCTTCGACAAAATCATCTGCACCTATAGCGTTTTTTAACCCGATTCGGATGTAATAGTCTTTCGAATCATCATGATCATTATTTATATTTCCAACCAAACGAATTATTAAATCCATAGTAACTATATAGATTTTAGATTCCTTAGGACTCATTTGCATGATTGGATTACAAACATAAACCACCGGCAGTTCTAAATCTTGGAGAAGGTCTCCTACAGTCTTGTCGTTATATTGGTCGTTGCGAATTGTGAAATTATAATCCAAATAACGGATCGTATCATTGTGAAATGATTTGAATGAGCGGTAGGGTAGCGTATCTTGTGCTTGAGTGTGTTCACATAAGAATATGAAGATAAGCAAAGTTAAAATGATTGATTTTGTTTTCGTATTAATTAGATATTTGAGGTGTATATGCGTTTGTTCCATTTGCTGATATTGACACTGTAGTTTGTTGTTCCTTGAAATCAATTTTTCCCGGTTCTTTTTTAGAAATTTTCACTCCGATTTTAAAATAATCCAATACATAGGATAAAGGTATATGATTGAGCGTCATTTTGTATGCGTTAACAAGAGTGACTGCATCTGAAAGAGAAGGGGCTGTAATACCACCGCATTTGATGTAAAGTTATATATTTTTTTGTGAAAAACAAAAGAAGCCGCCTCAAAAGCGCCGGATGACAGATTTTTGAGACAGCTTCTCTTTTTTCAAAACAATCAGTTTATTTTGCCCAGAACAATTTGATATAAGGGTCGTCCGTTCCGCCCATAGCTTGTACCTGTGCATTGTAATTGGCCGTATTATTACTGCGTTCGGAAGCGGGATAACGAACGCGGGACGGCAATGTTTTCAATAGCTGCGCCAATGGGTCGTCGGGGAAATATAACTGAGGATACCCTGTGCGGCGCACTTCGTTCCAAGCTTGTACGGGTTGCATAAAACCGAAGTTCAGCCATTTCTGAGTGATGATCGCTTCTTCTTTATTCGTTGCGGCATCCCACGCCTTTTCGGCGTAAGCGGTGATAACCTCGTCCGCCGGAATATTCATTTTTGTTCCGTACGTACTTGGACTGATGGCGTTTTCCTCAAAGTAGAACTGCGCCGAATGGAGAATACCGTTAACGAAAGCCGTTTTGGCATCGCCGCTTGCCCAACCGTTTTGATAAGCTTCCGCTTTCAGAAAATCAACTTCGGCGGCAGTCAGAATCGGACTGATGAACTGTGTGTTGTACATCACGGTCGTAGAGTCAATGCGCGAATATACTCGTTGCGATTCCGGTAACGCCGTATTAACCTGTTGATCCGCATACGTTTCTCGAGTAGACAATCCTTTGTATTGGCCGGCTGCATTTTTGGAATACATAATGGGCAACCGCGGGTCGTTTTCATCCGAAACGAGTAGAGTCAATGCATCCAGCATGGCTTGCGAAGCGCGGCTTTGATCAATATAGCCGGTACGAATATCATCGGGATTGAAAAAGGCTCCGGTATCTTGGTCGTTGGAGTCTAACTTGATTGTCTCGTCCAAGTTGGACACGAGCGGATAATTGCCGTTCAAGATTTCAGCTACGACTTGTTTGCCTTTGGCTGACAAGTCGCCTTGCGAAGCCACACGGACCGCAAGACGCAAGCGAAGCGAATTGCAATATTTTTCCCATTTATTCAAATCACCGTAATTAATGAAGTCTTGTTTAGGCAAAGCTTTGAATGTCAGAGGCAAATTTTCCAAGTCGGTATTCAAATTGTGTATGTCCGTATAAAGTTCGCCCAAACGGTCAAGCATCATCGTATATAAATCCGTCGCTTTGTCGTAAGAAGGATAACTATCGGCCACATCGCCCATAATAGCAAGATAACCGGCTTTCTCGAACGGCGCGTCGCCGAAAGTATCTATGATCTGCGATAAATGGTCATAAATAAACACTTCAGCCAAATCCTTAAATAATCTATAGGTGTTTTGATCGCTTTCGTTTAGTCCGTCATAAATACTCTGAAGTAAGCGAAACTGAGTCAGCGTATTGTAGAAATTTATCCATCGGTCATTGGCATAACTGTCGTTCGCCGAATAGAGTGTACCCGCCGAATTGGTAAACCCGAGCGTCTGGGCATAGACGCCGATGACGGTGTTGTCCCATGTGTACATACGCCAATAGGAGTTGAATGTATATACCCGTCCTGTATAAAATACTCCGGTCATCAACTTGTCGCAATATACTATGTCGGTTTTCGACGGATCATTGTATTTGTCGGAATATTGGTGGTCGGCGCAGGAAGCGAAAGAAAGCGCCGTAACTGATAGAATAAAATATAAATAGATTCTTTTCATGTTATTCTTTTTTATAATGATTAAAATTAGAAATTGGCACGCAGTGAAACGCCGATTGACCGGGTGGTAGTCGTAGAACCGCCAATGCTCGCTTGTGTTATCCAAGTTGTTCCGTCGGCAGCTTCGGCATCAAGCATGGGAAGGTTCTTGTAAAGATAGAACAGATTACGTCCGAATACCGATAACTGCAAACTCTTGCAATTGATTTTAGAAAGCGCCGAGCGAGGAATATTGTAAGCGATAGACAACTCGCGGCATTTCACATAAGTATTGTCAAATACGCCGTGAGAATAGTAAGTCACGTCGGTCGGGTCATAACCGCCCCAATTGTAAGTATAATAAAGCCATTGGTCGCCCGGAATCATTTGCGTGTTGGGTTTTCCGTCGGCTGTAACGCCATTCAGAATAATGCCATTGTCATAAATCCGTTCTCCGTTCGGACCTTGAGCGCCGGTGAATGGAATCACATTGCGATCGGGAGTGGCGTCAAAATAATAAGTCAAACCCGCCTTTTCGCCGTCATGATACTTCAAACTTTCCTTAATGGCGCCTTGTCCCATCATGTATTGGTACGGCATATTCATTACGGCGCCGCCGATACGGTAATCAAACGAAACGTCGAGCGCTACATTCTTATACACCAAAGTAGTGGCAAATCCTCCGACCATTTTAGGCAAGGCGTTTCCCACTTTAACTAACTCGTCGGTTAACTGGTAAAAACCGTCGTCTCGGATGATATAATTACCATTGGCATCCTGCTTGGGCGCCAAGGCATAAATATCCCCCGCCGGTTCACCCACTCTGGAATAGAGGAAAGCAGAACCGTTATCCCAGTTGGTATGTTCTATCTGGTTAACTCCATCCGCTAATTTGGCTACAGTGTTTTTATTCCATGCGAAGTTGCCTCGCAAATCCCATCTCAAGTCGCGGGTTGCAACAGGCGTACCATACAAGGACAGTTCAACTCCTCTGTTTTTCAAATCGCCAACATTCAGCTTTATACTTGTTCCTCCGGAAGAAGCAGGCATGGTAACCGATAAAATCTGAGCTTGTACCTTGTTGGTATAATACGACAACTCGAACCCCAAGCGGTTTTTAAAGAATTTGTTTTCCAAACCGAATTCCCATTCGAATTTCTTTTCGTT
>JGI24699J35502_11134017_pt1 | contig 24388 bp, 28 predicted proteins | sample TergutMp193P4_FD_35502 | JGI IMG/M metagenome (IMG submission 35502)
TTCCGGCGCATGTGTGCGCCATGGTGGCTGTAGCTCAGTTGGTAGAGCATCAGATTGTGGTTCTGAGGGTCGCCGGTTCAAGCCCGGTTAGCCACCCCCTTTGGTTATTATCGATAATGCGTTTGTCAATCTTTTGGCATGAAAAAGCTATACTCAGCTAAAATCAAGGTTTTCACCCCGCTTTTGGCTGAGTATAGCTTTTGTGAATTGAGGATCAGATGACGACTTCTTCGATGTCGGAGTGGCACCCGAAGCGGATGGCCCGGACGATCTGGACGATACCCAGGACGATCAGACCGATGCCGGCGATCCAGAACAGAGCAGCAGTGCTCCACATCGGTACGAACAAGACGCAAAGCCCTGCGATGATGCTGACGATGCCGAAGAAGATGGCCCAGCCGTGAGAGGGTACGTCACCACTTTGGACGATGGCGAGAATACCCTCGAAAATCCACAGCACGCCGAGCATGACGCCGACGAAGATGGCGAGCGTGAACTCGGACGCGATGGGGTTGACCATCACAACGATGCCGCCGATCACGAACAGAACCGCCATCAGAATGTCCAGGAACCGCGACCATCCGTCGATGCCTTTGGTCAAGATTCCAACGAAGAGATAGCTGACGCCGGCGATGATCCAGTAGATGCCGAGCAGTAAGGTCAGCACCGTCCATGAATCGCCTGGCCAAAATGTGATGAGCACACCCATCAATAAAGCAGCCACCCCGGACACAGCGAGCCCCGCCCGTACCCTGTTTGTCACCTTTTTCCCCAGATCCCTCACATCAAGAGTGAAAGGGAAGGATCGAATTTCCATAATTACCTCCTTGTATGTATTACAAGTGTATTATTATTTACATCTGTTAGTCAATACCCAACCGCATCGGGAGTCGGATGATCATGAAACATTCAGAACGTAGAGAAATCACTCGGAAGGCCCTGTTGAATGCCGTCATCACTCTCCAGCAGCAGCGGAGCGGCCAACCCAACCCGCCTGGGATCACAATCACTGAGATCTGCCGGGAGGCCAACCTGACCCGGCCCACGTTCTACCAGTACTTCGAATCGGCGGATGCGGCAGTCGCGGCGGCCTGCTCCCAGCAGTTGATCGGTTATTTCGAGGCGAGCGACACGGCGCACAACTCCGAGTCGGAGACCATGACCCTTTGGTTGAATCTGCTGCGCCACGACGCCCTTTTACAATCAGCCCTCACCGATGGAGGCGCGGCCACCAAAAGGGCAGCCATCGGCGCAATCGCGGACCGGCTCTTCCAACGATGGAGTGTCACCGACGACCCGAATCTCAAATGGCGTGCCCAATTCGCCGCCGCCGGGATGTTCAGCGTGGTCTCCGCCTGGCTCCACGAGGACCATCCACCCGAATCCGGGGACAACATCGTCGAATTGGCAGCCCATTTGGCCCGTGCTGTCAAGAACGCGTGAACATACCCCCGGAATGCGACTGTTTCACTCTTGAGACGTGGTCGGTTTGCATGCCTTTACACAGGAAACGATAGACTTATTGCGACAACCGCCGAAGAACGCGAGGAGGCCCTGTGGTCAATTTTCAGCATCCACATATCGAAGAAGCCATACATTTCGACGTGACGATCGAAATTCCCAAGGGAACAAAGAACAAGTACGAGATGGACCACCACACCGGGCGCATCCGCCTGGACCGTACCTTGTTCACATCCACTCAGTATCCCAACGACTATGGCTTCATCGAGGGTACGCTCGGTGAGGACGGCGATCCCCTCGACGCGATGGTGATCCTGCAAGAACCGACTTTCCCCGGAGCCCTCATCCAATGCCGTGCGATTGGGATGTTCCGCATGTCAGACGAAAATGGTCCGGATGACAAGGTGTTGTGCATCGCCACAGCTGACCAGCGCTCTGCCGGGATCCGCGAATTGACCGATCTGCCGGACCTCTCATTGCTGGAGATCGAACACTTCTTCACCGTCTACAAGGACCTCGAACCGGGCAAATCCGTCGAAGGCGCGATTTGGGTGGGCCGGGCCCAGGCTGAACGCGAGATCCGCGAATCCTGGGACCGTGCAAGAGGCACCGACTACGAGAATGAGTTCACACCCCCCAAAACGTGGTGAGATTCAACGCCCCAAGGCCTTGTCCACACCGGTTTCGTACTGACCGAGAATGGGCTGGCGGCGCGTCACGACCTCCCAGAGCATGTTAGCGTCTGCAGGAAGTTCGCGGAGCCAGTATTTCCACCACACACCGGGCCGGTCGGCTTTCACTGATTCGTCGCCCACACCCACAGCGTCGACGCCGAGCAGGCGGCAGGTGGAGATGGCGCGCGGCAGGTGATAGGCCTGTGAGACGAGGATCGTGGAGGTCACGCCGAAGATATCCTTGGCCCTCATACAGGTGGAGTACGTGTCCTCGCCCGCATAATCCTGGACGATCTTGTTTTCTGGCACACCCTGTTCGACAAGCCATTGCGTCATTGCGGCAGGCTCGTTGTGGAAAGTGGTGAGATTGTCGCCCGAAACAAGGATCACTTTCACTTTTCCTCTCGTGTAGAGGTCGAGAGCGATCTGCAACCGGGCTTCGAGGTACGGGCTGGGCTTTCCGTCGTCGAGGCCCGCGCCGAAGACGATTGCCACATCGTGGGCCGCCACACTGCCGACCGTCTTCTCCCGGCCCGCGCTGGCGAGCCCCACGACGGCGAAGGGAGAGATGCAGACAACGACGATGACAATGATCAGGCTCATCACGAGACGGCGTGCCCATCTGGGAGCCTTCTTCTGTTTGGCTTCGGTTTTCTCCTTGTCGTGCACCACCCCATCAGACTAGCACAGAAAATAGATATTGTTCTAGAGAACTCTGGATTTCCGGGAATGGCGACAACGATGAAGCAGTGCGGTCGCAATCGGCGGGAGAGAAGGCCAGAACCGTCAGTCGAGGATTTCCCGTGTGATGCCGTCGGCGATGAGACGGCCCTCGAGGGTGCACACCAGGTGAGTGCCGTGGTGTACGAGATGGCCGGAATCGACATAGTTCTCAGCTCTGACAAGCTCAGATGGTGTGAGAAGAGCCATGTCCACCCCCTCGGCCAGCCGTATCCCCAGCATGACAGCCTCGAGTCGGGCTTGTTCGGGGGTGAGGATTTCACTGCCCTCGACGGGGGATCCCGCCCGTACAGCCGAAGCATAGGTTTCGGGGCGGCGGCGGTTCCACCAACGCTTCCCACCGACGAAAGAATGGGCGCCGGCCCCGATCCCCCACCAGTCGTCGCAGTGCCAGTACACCATGTTGTGCCGGCACTGAAATCCCGGTTTCGCCCAGTTGCTCACCTCGTACCACTCCAATCCGGCACCTGAGAACTTCTCGTCGGCGAGGCAATACTTGTCGGCCAGATCGTCTTCATCCGGGTAGGGAATCTCGCCCCTCGCCATACGGCGGGCCAGCGGCGTACCCTCCTCGACAATGAGCGAATAAGCGGAGATGTGCTCCGGATCGAGCGCCAACGCCTGATCCACGGAGGTCTCCCAGTCGGCCATCGACTCCCCCGGCGTGCCGTAGATCAGATCCAGCGACAGGTTCGAGAACCCCGCCGATCTGGCCCACGCCGCCGCTTCCACGACCCTGCCCGGGGTATGAACCCTGTCCAGGGTCGCGAGGACATGGGGTACGGCCGACTGCATCCCCATCGACAGCCGGTTCACCCCGGTTTCCCTCATCTGCTCGAGATGTTCAGCGGAAAGGGTCTCCGGATTGGCCTCGGTGGTGATCTCCGCATCCGGGTCCAGGTCGAACACCTCCCGTACTCCGTCCAAGACGCGGCGGTAATCCGACGCCACCATCAGGCTCGGCGTCCCCCCTCCGAAGTACACCGTCCTCACATGGCGCGGCCCGGACTCCCGGGCTGCGGACCGTACTTCCTCCCGGACAGCCGCGAGGTAATCACCCATGGGATCTGCTGGGCACGAATCGGGAATCCCGGCGCCGGCACTGCCCGATTGACGCCCCGCGGGCAAGACATAGGTGTTGAAATCGCAGTACCCGCACCGTGCCCGGCACCACGGAATATGGATGTACAAGGATAAAGAATCCGGTTCACCCTGCCCCGAACCGGTGATGGTGCGATCTGGGTGTGCTTTTTGGCCGGGCCTGGCCACGTGTCCTCACTTCTTCTCGGTTTGGGAGGTGGCCAGGGCGGCGACGAAGGCTTCTTGGGGGACCTCGACCCGGCCCACCATCTTCATGCGCTTCTTGCCCTCTTTCTGCTTCTCCAGCAACTTGCGTTTGCGGGTGATGTCGCCACCGTAGCATTTGGCCAGGACGTCCTTGCGGACGGCCCTGATGGTCTCACGCGCGATGACCCTCGATCCGATGGCGGCCTGGATGGGCACCTCGAATTGCTGGCGCGGGATGAGTTTGCGCAGTCGGTTGACCATTTCGACGCCGTAGTTGTACGCCTTGTCCTTGTGGACGATGGCCGAGAAGGCGTCCACCGTCTCAGAATTGAGCAGGATGTCGACTTTGACAAGGTCGGCCTCCTGCTCGCCTGCGTCCTCGTAGTCCAGGGAGGCGTACCCCTTCGTCCGCGACTTCAGGGCGTCGAAGAAGTCGAAGACGATCTCCGCCAACGGCAAGATGTAATGCAACTCGACACGGTCCTCTGAGAGATAGTCCATACCGGTTTGCACGCCGCGGCGTTGCTGGCAGAGTTCCATGAGAGTCCCGATGTACTCCGCGGGAGCCAGGATGGAGGCCTTGACGATGGGTTCGAAAACCTGGGCCACCTTCCCATCGGGGAACTCCGACGGGTTGGTCACGATGTGCTCGACCCTGTCTTCGGTCAGCACCCGGTAGACGACGTTTGGCGCTGTGGAGATGATGTCCAATCCGAATTCGCGCTCCAGGCGCTCCCGGACGATCTCCATGTGGAGCAGTCCCAGGAAGCCGATCCTGAAGCCGAAGCCCAGGGCCGCGGAGGTTTCCGGCTCGAAGACCAGGGCAGCGTCGTTGAGTTGCAGCTTTTCCAACGCTTCGCGCAGTTCCGGGAAGTCGTTGCCCTCGATCGGGTAGACCCCCGCGTACACCATGGGTTTGGGATGGCGATACCCGCTCAGCGCGATTGTGGCCGGTCTTGTCGCCGACGTGACTGTGTCGCCGACACGCGATTGGCGGACGTCCTTCACCCCGGTGATGAGATAGCCGACCTCGCCGACCCCGAGGGCGTCGGCTTTGATCGGTTCGGGCGATATGACCCCGACCTCGAGGACCTCATGGGTGGCCTTGGTGCTCATCATGAGGATGCGTTCACGGTGGTTGAGTTCCCCGTCGACCACACGGACGTACGTGACGACACCGCGGTACGAGTCGTACACCGAATCGAAAATCAGCGCCCTGGCGGGTGCGTCGGCCTGGCCTTTCGGCACCGGCACCTGGCGTACGATCTCATCCAACAATTCCGCGACCCCGTCACCGGTCTTGGCTGAGACCCTCAGCACGTCGGAGGTCTCACAGCCGATCACGTGGGCGAGCTCGGCGGCGTACTTGTCGGGATAGGCGCCAGGCAAATCGATCTTGTTCAGTACGGGGATGATCGTGAGGTCGGCCTCCAGGGCCAGGTAGAGATTGGCGAGCGTCTGCGCCTCGATCCCCTGGGCTGCGTCCACCAGGAGGACCGCGCCTTCGCAGGCGGCCAGAGACCGCGAGACCTCGTAGGTGAAATCCACGTGCCCGGGGGTGTCGATCATGTTGAGGACATAGTCCGTTCCATCCATCTGCCAGGGCAGGCGTACGGCCTGGGACTTGATGGTGATCCCCCGCTCCCGCTCGATGTCCATCCGGTCGAGGTACTGGGCGCGCATGGTACGGGCGTCCACCACCCCCGTCAGTTGCAGCATCCTGTCGGCCAGAGTGGACTTGCCATGGTCGATGTGCGCGATGATCGAGAAATTGCGGATGGCGGAAGGATCGGTGGAGCCGGGAGAATAGGTCACGTACGTCCTTCGAATCGATGATGAACCCTGCCATTCTACCTCGACGAAGGCCGAGGGCAGAACGAGCTTGTTCGTTCTGCCGAGGCCAAGGAAGAGGTTGAGGCGCGCAGCACCGAACACCTCGACGAAGGCCGAGGGCAGAACGAGCTTGTTCGTTCTGCCGAGGCCAAGGAAGAGGTTGAGGCGCGCAGCACCGAACACCTCGACGAAGGCTGAGGGTGCCGCAACCGGAGGTTGGGGGCACCGAAGCCAAGGAAGAGGTTGAGGCGCGCAGCACCGAAGCCGAGTGGATCCCAATCGTGAGTACGCCACAACTGAGCAATGTCGATACCAAAATGGGATCTGCTGACGGTTGGGTACCACTTGTGAAGCCGGAATCGCCGATTTCCCCTTCGCGACTAATACCCAACCGAAGTGGGGTGGGAGAATGGCGCCGAGTTTGCTCACTCGTGTAGCGAGGGATCGTCATCTCCCCAGGTCTTGGGAAATGGGGAAATCGTGAAAAAGTTCGCTCCCGGCGAACCATTGGAATCTGCATACCGAAGAGAATTCGTGATCGCGTAGATTCTGTCCCGTGACACCACAGTTTTACTGTAAGACAGAAGGTTGACCATGGCGACGGTGATGGTGAACGCGAGAGTAGATGCCCAGGAGAAGGAAATAGCCGACCAGCTGTTGGCAGCCGATCGGCGTACGTGGTCCCAGGCGATTCAAGCCCTGGCGGCATACATCAGTTGTACGAATAAATTTTCTCTCCATCACTCGCTCCGAACACGATGTTGCAGTGACCCTTATTCATCGCTTGCAGCCGGTATGTCCACGCCTTCATCGGATCCCTCGTTCCCCGGCTCAGTCCTGCCGAGGCTCTGCGGGTACTGCGTCCACAGTCCTGAGGAGGGCTTGACATCTTGTCGGCTCCGCCAGATCAGCGAAAAACCAGGGTTTTGACGACGACGGGGAGGACGGCTCCGCCAGCCGCAGGGGCGCCGATGTCGATGTAATCCCCGGCCATGACCCGGATTCCGTCGAGGCAGATCACACCGCAGGCATGGTGTGACACGGCACGGATGGATTGGCCCAGGACTTTGGCGAGGTCGGACTCGGTGACGACGACGATCGGCAGCCCTTCTGCCGTCAGGGGTTCCGTGGCGTCGACGATGGCTCTGGCCATGTCGAGGATTCGGGTGAATCCGGGACTGACCGGGCCCGTGAAGCAGATGGCGACCGGATGGGGTCGGCCGTCGAGGGCGAACCATTGAAGTTTTCCCCGGATCGCTCGTCCCATGGATCGGGGGTCGTCCTCCTCCTCGGGCGTCAGCTTGAGGGCGGGGATGTTCTTCATCGGCAAGAGTGAGGCGTCATAGTCGATGGTCGATCCGGACAGTCTGGTGATGTGGGTGCCAGCGCCCACCACCGTGGCCCGGATCGTCTCGGCCGCGGGCAACCTCGGGATCCGGCGAAGAGCCTCCGAATCCCTTATGGCCTCGCCCAACAACACGCCCAGGTCGCCGTAGACGAAAGGATCCGGCGTGGGCCGCAACACGCAGTCGGCCACTCCCCCGGACAGCATCAGAAAGTCGATGGGGACTGGCAGGTGGACATCATGTCCTGGTTCGGTGAGGATCCGGGGATAGAAATCGGACATGGGCCGAAGCCCCAGACTCATCTCCAGAAGCTCGCACATGGCCCGGGCAGCCTGCCGCAATTCCGGCATCCCGGCCTGTCCTCCCACATGGATCCCGATTCCTTTCGCCCAGCACAACTCAGCGATTTTGTCCGCGACATACGTGACGACACGACTGGACCGATCCACCCGGACCAGGCGCCCGCCGATGTCCAGACAACCGGAACTCACAGGTTCTCCCCTGGAGAAGAGGACGAAGTTGGATGTTCCCCCGCCGATGTCGTAATTGGCGACCGCAGCCCCGTGCCGACGCGAATAGACATCCGCCCCCGCCCCTCGCCCGGCCAGTACGGATTCCAGCGTCGGTCCGGCGGTCGCCACCACAAAATCACCCGCCAAGTCGGACAGATACCGTACCACCTGGTCGGCATTGTCCTTGCGCGCGGTCTCGCCGGTGATGACCACAGCACCGGTTGTCACATCATGGGGATCGACACCGGCACGCCTGTACTCGCTCTCCACCAGTTCCCGCAGCCCGGCGGCGTCGATCTGGGTGGGCGAGATCAGGGGAGTGAAACTGATCTTGCCCCGGTAGACGACCTGTTTGTCGACGATCTCCACCCTCGGCACCGTGAAGCCGCTGGACATGTCCTCGATGGTGAGCCGGGAGAAAACGACCTGGGAAGTCGTCGTGCCGACGTCGATCCCAACTGACAATAGAACATCTTTCATGATTCTCCTCGGAGGAAAGCCCACAAAGGAGCCAGCCCCGTGCCCTTCACCGCTGAAACCTCGAAAACGGGATCGCTCCCGGCCTGTTCCAACCCAGCCCTGGCCTGGGCGATGTCCTCAACAGAGCGGGCCAGATCGGTTTTGGTCACGATCCCGACGACCTGTTTGGAGAAGGTCGCGGCGAAGGCGGGCGGGATCCAGTTCACGTCGCGCCCGACGTCCTGGACCAGGCCGATCACCTCGGCGTCCGCCGCCGTCGCGATGAGGGCCCGATAGAGGTACCGCCGTTCCATGTACTCCCCGGGGGTGTCGATGAAGTGCAGATGGCGTTGGACGGTTGGAGTTTTGGAGTACCTCAGGGCCTCCCCCTCCAGGGCTTGGATCAATGTGGTCTTCCCGCACCCGCTCATCCCCATCAATATTGTTTCTTTCATTGTTCCTCCCGATGAGATCCTCCGCCAGGATGACACCCCTCCAACAGACGGCCTAGGACCTGGTGATGCCGGTCGGCGCGAACCCCATATGCTTTCCGAGAAGATCCACCACAGCCATCAACGCTGACTCGACAGCCTGGACGTCTCCGGTGATCAGGACCGCACCCGAGAAGCGGTCCACGAAACCGATCTCGACCATGGCTGCCTTTGTTGCCGCGTCCGCGGCGATGATCGAGGCTTCTGAGGGGGTGATCGTGAGGATCCCGATCGCGGTCGCTCCCGTACGCCCGCCGGAGGGCAGGCCGAGTTTGGCCGTGAGGTTGGCGACCGGGTTGGCGATCAGATGGGCCAGGGTCACCTGTTTCCCGGGTACGAACTCCTGGATGATCCGCATTTTGTCCTGATCGGGCACGTTTCACTGCTCCGCCCAGTTGGCCGGGTAGACGACGTACATGAAACGCACGCTCCCCGGTGCGGAGAAACGCAGCTTGGTGTCTTTGGGGACGAACAGGATCTGGCCGGCTTCGGCTCTGACTGGCCGCCCCTCCACGATCACCTCCAGGGCGCCGTCGATGACATAGTCGATTTCGTCGTACGCAAGGGTCCACTCGAAACTGGTCTGGTCCATTTCCATGATCCCGCAGCCCAGCCTGGGACTCTGGGCGAGATCCAGGACGTCGATCAGCCTCACGCTGCCCGTCGGGGATTCGATCGGGAAGGGAAAAGGTTCGGCCCTGACCTTCCCCGGGTCGATTCTGATCACCCCCGACGGGTCTTTCTCCTGCGAACAGTCCACGCTGTGGTCCGGCAGCACCAACTCGGCTATCACGTCACGGATGATGCCCATGAGGGCCTCTTCATTCATTTCCATTTCTCTCCTTTCTGTTCCCCCGCCAGTTTGTTGTCATCCCGCCTCAGGCAGGATCTCGTGGCCCACGTCGACCTGGTCGACGACACCGACAATGACATGGTCGATGGGTTGGTTCCCCGAACCGACGCTGATGCGGGCCGAACTGCCCGACACGACCAGGACCGTTTCCCCTATACCCACCCCGATCCGGTCCACGGCCACGATGGGGTAGGCCCGGGAGTGACCCGCGTACGCCAAAGGGTCGACGATCATCAACTTGCACCCGGCCAGTTCCTCGTTCTTCCTTGTGGCCCACACGTTTCCAATGACTGTGCCGATCAGCATCATGACCTCCTCGTGTGATTTCCCGCATTCATGGCGATGCCCAGAGGCGTGACCATCATGGGATCCGGCGGTTTCCAGACCGGCACCCCCACGCGGTCGGCGACAATGGTTTCAATCCCCTCCAGACCGGCCGCCCCGCCGACCAGCCACACCTGTCCGACATTGCGGCCTGCCAGATGGCGGGCGACGATGGCGGCCATCTTCTCGGCCACCGGCCGTACTGCCGAGGTGACCTCGTCTCGACGGGCGGGATCGAGTTTGACCTTCTCCGCCTCATCGAAGCTCAATCCGAAACGTCCCATGAGAACGAGGTTCATGTGCGTGCCACCAGTCGGCTCGTCGGCGGTGCAGACCACACGGGAATCCTCGAAAACCGACAACCCCGTCGTACCGCCGCCGATGTCGACGACGGCTCCCTCCACGATGCCGAGAACAGAATTTGCGGCAGTCGGTTCATCCAGAACAACGGTCACCTCGAGGCCGGCCGCCTCGGCCACATGGCGGTGAGTCGCGGCATCCCGTTCACCGGTGCCGGGCGGCACGGCGATCGCCGCACGGTCAATCGTGGTTCCCAGACGCCGGCGGAGCTGTTCCGTCAACTGTTTGACGATCTGGATGGCCCCGAAATAGTCCACGACCAATCCGTCGCGGGCCACCTGGCACGGGGCCATTTCGACAGCGACGGGCTGGTCGTCCTCGGTGAGGGCCACCTCGACGATCGACGCCGTCCCCAGGTCGACGCCGCATTTGATGGGCGTCCCGTTGGGCACGGATGTCGTACGGCGCAGGGCCGCCATGGTTTGCCCCAACCGCGTGATCGTCGCATGGTCCAGCATCATGTCACCCCGTGGGCCCGGTCCAGAGCGGACAGCAGGTCAGATTTGCGGGCGAACCGGATCTCAGCCTTGGTCATCCCGATGCCGGGTTCCTGCCTGGCCAAACTGCGAAGAACGATCACCGGCAGGGCGGCCAGTTCGCCCGGTGCGGGGTGGGACGAAGATCCTGCCCGTGGCGGGGTAGCAGGATGGGGGTCCGGAGCCCCTGGCAGAAGGACGGGACCGGCGGGTGGGACCCCGTCATCGAGGTCCGGGGATCCCGTCTCCGGCAGGATGACAGAGCCGAGATCCACAGCTCCTGGCAGGATGACGTCGTGCGATAGCATCGTTCGCACATCCTCGGCGGGACGCGGGATGACATGGGTGCCGACCAGGCGGCCGACCCGGGACGCGGAGGCCCCGCCCGCGCGAACCGAGGCCGTCACGGCCCCGACGTCTCCTGTCACGATGACGGTCACCAATCCGCCGCCCACCTGCTCTTTGCCCACCAGGCTCACCCGGGCAGCCTTCACCATGGAGTCGGCCGCCTCGATCGAGGCGACCAACCCCATGGTTTCGACCATTCCGATGGCATCCATATCAGTAATCGGTCGGGTTCGCGGCGACCGACTTGACCGCATCGGCGAAGGCCAGGCAGGCCGCTGTGCACGCGCTTTGTTCCCCGGTCAGCAATCCGCCGCCGAAGTTGGTCTCACTGGGAGGCCCGTAGAAAGCGCTCATCGTGACATCGGCCGCCTTCAGCGCGGCATCCAAGCCGTATATGGCTTCTTCCGGAGGGGCGATGAGGTACGCGATAGCCGTACCCTCTTCGACTCCGGCCACTTTGGAAAGGTAGGAACCGCTGCGGGAGATGCAAAAGGCGTAATAGCAGATGGTGTCGTCTTCGTTGGCGGAAAAGAACCATGCCTCGTTTTCGATCATGTGGCAGATCGTGTCCAACCCGGCCCGTACCTCGGCGGGATTCGGCCCGGAAATGATGCCGATGATCTCGCCCGCCAACTTGGTGTTGGCGTTGGCCGCGCCGCCGTAGAAGGACTTCGCGTAGGCGACCTCCACGTCGGCTTTCTTCGTGGCCTCGTCGAGAGCGGTGTACGCGACGTCGTCGATGTCAGCGGTGAAGAGCCCGATGGCGTGGTGGCCCGCCGGCAACTCGAGTGCGGCCTTCAGGTCCTCATTCACACGCGGAATGATTTTCATGCTCAAAACAGCAGCTTTCAATGGGTCGTTAATCATGGATGGTCTCCTTGTCGATATGTGTGGTTGAAATGGCGTCGAGGCCGCGGGTCGCGAGCAGAATCGCCGCGACGATCCCGACGACGCCTCCGCAGAGTTTGCCGACCACCATCGCGAAGATGGCGTCGGGGGCCACACCGGCGGCGTAGCCGAGATGGTCTCCCAGGGCGAAAGACGCACACACGGAGAAGGCGACTGCGAGAACCTTTCCGCGTTTGTCCATGTCCTTGAGGGTTCCGAACATGGGGATGTTGTTGGCGAGAGCCGCGATCATGCCTGCCGCCGACGCCTCATTGACGCCCATCAGACGGCCGAGAGCGGCCACGGGCTTGCTCAGTACGGTCGTGATGAAGTGGACGAAGGGGAAAGCGCCTGACAAAGTGATGGCGATCACGCCGCAGGTCTCCAACTGAGGCCCGATGGGATCCATGATCCCCGTTCCCGAGGCAGCATCCGTACCCACGAAAGGTATCCAACTCACCAGAGAGGACCCGTCGTCGCCTGCCGATCCGAGCAACAGGCCCAGTTTGTTGACGATGGCGACGGCCAGCATCAACGTGATCGCCCCAGAGATGAAAATCGCGAAGACGTTGAACCCCTTCATCATCCCGCCCGGGATCAGCGCGAGGCCGACAGCCAGCAAGATCGCCAGCACCGCGGAGGGTACGAGGTTGATCAGGATTTTGCCGACCGAGAGGGGATCGGCCGACCCGGCCACCGTCGAATTGTAACCGATCATGTAGAGCACCCCGGCTATGAAGACGCCGAAGGGGATGGAGACGAAGCCCGCCAGCATGCCGCGAGCCAGGAAGGGCCGGTCCGATTTCTCTATGATCCCCAGTGAGACAGGGATCGAGAAGACGATGGTCGCGCCCATCATGCACCCCATGAACAACCCCGAGAGGACATGGATGCCCTCATCCGAGGTCATCGCACCCGCCAGCGGGAAGCCACCCATGTCATTGGCCAACAGAGACCCCGCGAACATGGCGGGATCCGCGCCGATCAGGCCGAAGACGGCGCCGACGGGGCCCTGCAGCCAATCACCGAGCACGGGTGCGAAGCACATGATCCCGACCATGGCCAGGGCCAGTACGCCCATGGCTTGCATGCCTTCCTCGAACTTTTCCCCGTACCCCAATCTGTTGTTCAAAAAGACTTTGTCGATGACGCCGACAAGCATGAACAACAGCATGATGTAAATAATGATTTGACTAATCATTGCCATGATGTTTCTCCTTTGTTCTGTCCGTCGTCGGCGTCGTCGGTCGGTGACGGTTATTTAAATTGTTCATTCCCCTACTCCGCTTCATTTCCGCTGGTCACAACCTCATCACCAGCCAGTACATACTCACCAACACTCCCAGTGCCACCATGAAGAACCCCAAGGATCTTCGTCCGCCCCGAGCCGGCCCGGCGGAATCCGGTCGTTCCTTCCCGGATGCCGCTTTCTTCAGCAGCACGGCTCCGCTGGTGAAGAACACCAGCGCCAGGAGCAATTCACCGCCCATCTCAACCCCTCAGAGCATCTGCGCGAACAGGGCCGGATCAGGAGCGGGAATCACGCAACTGGAGACCACCCGCCCCCGGCTCGCCTCTTCGTTGTGCGCCGCGGCCACTGAGGCCTTCACGTCGGCCACCTCCCCGCACAATGTGAAGAAGCTCTTACCGCCGATCCCGAGCCCCAGCCGTACCTCCATCAGGGTGACCCGCGCCGTTTTCGCTGCCGCGTCGGCAGCGACGACCGCCGAGGCGATGTCGAAGAATTCGACCACGCCCAGAGCCCCGACCGCGCCGATCGAGACGGCCCCATTGAGGGCGGACAGCAGACTGGGATGGATCCGGGGAATGGTCAGATGGTTGACCACCCGGTCCCGGCCCACCGCGAGACCGGCGTCCATCGACTCTTTCACCGCGCCCACATCCCCATGGACCAAGATGATGAATTTCCCCGGGCACACCGGCTTGGCAAAGGACAGCCTGACGTCGCTCGCCTTCAGCATGGCATCGGCCGTCTCGATCCCCCTCGCGATCGACGTCACCTCCACCAGTGCGATACTCGTGATCATCTCGAACTCCCCTGCTCGGTCGTTTCGTCCGCCCCAGCGACAGGGTCTCGGGCAATCGTGATGTGAGCGGCATCGGCCTGGGTGACGACCCCGTCGATGGAGGCGTGAACCGGAGCCCCGACAGCACCCCACTCGACCCCCGCGATGAGTTGGCCGGCACTGACCCTTTCGCCGATCTCCACCTGGACGCTGGCGGGCCCGCCCACCCCGTGACGGGTGGGGATCCGTACCTCGCCGGGATCCAGCCGGACCATATCGTCGATGCCGACGGGGTACCCGCCCAACTGCAGACGTTCGATGAGCCTCGATTGGGGGATTCGGCGATGCCGGCGGTCGACCTGGTGCTCCGGATAGACGGCATGGTCGGCGATCCCCACACCACGGGCCCTCAACAATCCCTTGACATAGACATTCATCCTTCTCGGACTGAGTCCCATGGGACAGGAGTACAGCTCGCAGACACCGCACTCGCAGCACAACAACGCATCCGCCAGTCCCTCGTCGCTGCCGTTCTGGAGAGACCTCATCACCCGATGGGGCCGCATCTGATGGCCGATCAGGTACCGTGGGCACAGGCTCGTGCACATCTGGCATTGGATACACATCGACTGGGTCTCGCCGACCAGGCGCTCCACCGGTTTGGAGACGAACTCCACCAGAGGATGGTCGCCCGGAAGGACGATCAGGCCGCCGTCGGCCTTGCCGTACCCCACTTTCCCGGCCTCGGACATCGGATGGTGCCTGCCCATCATGGGCCCGCCGCGCACGATGACGTACGGATCGCTCACCGCCCCTCCGGCCGCCTCGATCAGGTCGGCCGCCCTCGCACCGATGGGGGCGTCGACGATCACAGGATGGGCCACCTCCCCCGTCACGGTGACGAAACGGCGCGTGACAGGAATGGATTCGACGGCCTGGGCGATGTGCGCCGCTGTGGCCACATTGATCGTGACGACGCCGAGGTCGAGAGGAAGCCCTCCCGGCAAAACGGTACGACCGGTGATCTCGAAGACCAGCACCTGTTCGTCGCCGGCGGGGTAGAAGGAGTCGAGACCATGGATGCCGATCGGAGCCCCCGCCTCCTCGATGGCCCGCTCCAGTGCGGCGATCTCGGAAGTGTAGTGAGACTTGGTTCCGATCACGATACGGGCAGCCCCGCAGGCCTCGGCCATCGCCCGGGCCCCGGCGACGATCGCAGCAGCATGGTGACGCATGAGGTACCGGTCGGATGCCAATAGAGGCTCGCACTCGACACCGTTGACCACCAGGAGGTCGACATGCGCGTCCGAGACGAGTTTCTTGTACGTCGGGAACCCCGCCCCTCCGGCGCCGACGATTCCGGCCTCGAATATCTGCTGCCTGAGATTCATGCTTTCCTCCGATCAGCGCTGGATCCTGGCGCCGCGGCTCATGACGCAGTCCCGGGCCAAGGCGGTGACGATGGCGTTCGGGGAGACTGTCACCACACAACCATTGCTTAGATTCAATTCGCGGACATCGCGCTCGCAGACCACCTTCTTCCCGCTCAGATCGGCATGGCATGCCTCCTCAACCGGCACAGCCTCCGTGCCGATCGGTGCGCCCGATCCGAAAAGTCCGGCAGGGATGGGCCCGCCGTGGAAGGCCAGGAACGCTGCCCGCGTCAGGACGATGTACTGCGCCCCTTCGGCGTCGGATGGGCTCACGCCCTCGCGCCGATTGAGATCCGTGCCCAGAATGGAGTCCGGCACGTCTCCGAAGGCGACCACCGATGGGAACGCCGGCTCAGCGGCCAGATGTTCCATGACGATCCTGGTCACAGCATCGACCAATTCCTCGTTGTCCATGATTCTTCTCTTTCTTCATGCGATGATGGTGCCAAGCATCCCCGGATGGAATCCGCAGGCATTGGCCTCGTCGTAATCGATGTGCATATAGGTGGCGAAGTCCGGCGAGAGCCGTACGACGACATTGTTGAAGGTCACTCCGCGTTCGCTCCACACTCTGACCGAGACGATCTGGCGGTCGCGGATCCCATGGCGTTTCCCGAAGCCAGGATCCATATGGATGTGCCGTTTGGCGATCATGACCCCTTCGGTCAACTCCACCTGCCCGGCAGGGCCGACCAGGGTGATCGCCGGGGTGCCAGCCAGGTCTCCTGACAGCCGTACGGATGCGGCGACTCCCAGAACCATGGCGTCGGTGGCCGATATTTCGACCTGGCTCCGGACCCTCTCGGGTCCGATGATCCCCATGGCCGGGAACTCCCCCCTGGCCCCGACGACCCGGATCTTTTCGGCACAGGTGAACTGTCCCGGCTGACTGAGCCAGCGCACAGGAGTCAGTGCGACTCCTTTTCCGAACAAGATGTCCGCATCTTCTCGCGACAGATGGAGATGGCGTCCCGAGGCTTCCAATTCGACGATGGGACGGCTGAGCCGGAAGTCGACATCGGTCCAGATCCGGTCGACGATGGGGTTCATTCCAACTCCTTCGTCTTGGCTTGGAACATCATCAGGTACACCGCGCTCGACAGCCGGTTGAGGGCTTTGATCAGATCCACCCTCGTCGGTTCCTGGATCCCGGCGACAGCGAAGGCGTCGTACGCGGCCAACTCCGTCTCCCGCACCCTCGTCCTCAGCCGGTTGAGCAGAACCACCGCCTCCCCGTCCTCGGCCGACGCCGCGAAGTGGGGGATCCCGAAGTACTGTCGTGGATAGTGTGAACGGTGTCTGATCTGTTCCTCCTCAAGGCCGAAGAGACTCACCTCCTCGAAGGGGACGTCCAACACCTCGCACCGCAACACGTGCTTGACATAGTCCAGCACCTCCCCCAATTCCGCCGCCCCCCTGGCCAACCCGAGTCGTGTGAACTCTACTTGTGCGACGAGGATGTCCGCCTCCAAGGAATCGAGCTTGCCCCGGAACCTGATCTGCGGATGATTCTTCGCCACCAACAAATTCCCCCTCAACGCCGTGAGATGTTCCGGCTTGTGATCGATCCGCGTCCCATCGATCACATCGAAATATTCCGGAGGTACGAAGGTGGGCAAGGCTGATTTGAGGACTGACTCGCGGGCCGCCTCACGGGGAGACTCGCGGGCTGCCTCGGCGGGATCCCACCCCGCCTTACTCGGAGGGGAAACCCCTGCCAGATTGTCCCCTCCTCCGTCGGTGGAGCACCCTCCCGGCGGGCGCGCCCGCAAGGCGGCAGATGCAGTTGACGGAACGGGGCAAATCATCTTTCCACCGATGACGAGGGCTATCTTGTGGTCGGTCAGCCATGCTCGAGCTGATGGAGTCACCATGGTGCCTGAGGGCACTTGATAATGAGTAATCGCTATTCGATCCGTATGTGGGAACTCTTCGCGCAGTAGCGCTTCAGTGATCAGTCCCATCGTTCACCTCCTTCGTTGTCGATGGGCTATGAGATCCTGCCTTCGGCAGGATGACAGTTGGCGTCGGTCGGCGATGTCACCCGGATGACGATGCGGGTGTCAGCAAAACCCTGGCTGTCGGACTGCCCAGCGGCCAACTTGACCGTCTCGACAACTCGGCGGTATAAGCCGAGCTGACCCGGGAATTGCCCAACTGACGTTGCTGGGATCTAGTTAGGCCGCGCCCGGCGGGGGGCACCCCACCGGCGCAGGGGCACCTTCAGGTGACCCGAGCATAGGTGGGGTGGGACCCGCCGAGGCAGGTCTGAGTTGGCCATAATTTTCAGTCCGAGTTCTTCAAAGAAGGCAGAATGAATTCGACCTCCCCATGGGGCCTCGGAATGACATGCACGCTGACGAGTTCGCCGATTCGATCGGCCGCTGCGGCACCTGCGTCGGTCGCCGCCTTGACCGCCCCCACGTCCCCGCGGATCATGACGGTGACAAGTCCCCCTCCGACATGGACCTTTCCGATCAGGGTGACATTCGCCGCCTTGACCATTGCGTCGGCCGCCTCGATCGAGGCCACCAAGCCCTTGGTTTCAACCATCCCGAGGGCGATACTGAAGCTGTTTTCAGCCATTGTTTTTCTCCTTAACTATGTGTCATGATGTGTGCTTGATAGGACGCCGCCTTCGGCAAGACGACTGTCGGCGGACCCTCCCAGGAGTCGTTCGATGAGGAGCCGTACGAGTCTTTCGGTGTCGAAGGCCTCCGGATCCGCCGAAGAAGGACGCAAATCGGCGACCTCACGCTGCCCGCGCGCGACCCGGCGGATGTCGATCAGGTTCAACGGTCCGATGTTGTCCGACGAGGAATTCCCGCCGACCGCCCCGCAACCCAGAGTCAGCGAGGGCGCCAGCCCCGTGGTCGCCCCGACCCCGCCCAGCGAGGCCGCGGTGTTGACCAACAGACGCGACACCGGCTTCTTCAGGGCGAATTCGCGGATGACCGACTCGTCACGCGAATGGATCGTCATCGTGTGCCCCGCCCCTTCGTGGCGCAGGATTCGGATGCATAATTCGCAGGCGGCGCTCCAGTCGGGCCTGGAGTAAAAGCCGAGGACCGGGCAAAGTTTCTCCCGCGAATAGGGGTACGCATCTCCCACCTCGGTTTCCATCCCGATCAGCACTTTCGTACCTGCCGGCACCCGAACCCCGGCCATCTCGGCGATCCGTGCCGCCGGCCGCCCGACGATCGCCGGGTTCATCGTCCCCGAGGCCCGCATCAGGATCGCCCCGACCGCCTCCTTCTCCCCTGCTTCAAGGAAGTACGCCCCCTGCCGGGTGAACTCGGCGATCACGGAATCGCGGATCTCGTCCTCGGTGACCACCGACTGTTCCGATGCGCAGATCGTACCGTTGTCGAAGGTTTTCGAGTCGAGGATGCGCCGCACCGCCGCCGGGATGTCGGCCGTACGCTCGATATAGGCGGGACCGTTGCCCGGGCCCACACCGATGGCCGGTTTGCCCGAGGAATACGCCGCCCGGACCATGGCAGTGCCGCCTGTGGCCAGGATCAGCGCCACGTCCGGGTGGGTCATCACAGCCTGGGTGGCCTCCATGGTCGGAGTGTCCAGACAGCCGATCGTCCCTTCGGGCAGTCCCGCGGTCCGGCCGGCCTCGGCCATCAGCCGGGTCGCCGCGAGAGTACACTCCTTCGCCGACGGATGAGGGGACACGACCAATGCGTTTCCCGCTTTGACGGCGATGATCGATTTGAAGATCGCGGTCGAGGTGGGGTTGGTCGTCGGCACGAGGCCCGCGATCACGCCCATGGGCACCCCCACCTCGGTGATCCCCGCCTCCGGGTGCTCGGCGACGATCCCGACCGTGCGCAGGGCCTCGATCGATCGCCACACCGTGCGGGAGGCGAACTGGTTCTTCAGTGTCTTGTCCTCGACGCGCCCGAACCCGGTTTCCGCCACGGCCATCCGCGCCAATTCCTCCGCATGGCCGAACCCGGCCTCGGCCATGGCCGCGCAGATGGCGTCCACCTGCTCCTGGGAGTAACCAGCCAGGGTCTCTTGAGCCTTCTTCGCCCCTGCGACAAGGGTACGGGCCTGTTGGATGCTGAGCAGATCCTGATCCATCGTCTTCTCCTAGATCCTCAGATCCACGCCGGAGACCTTCTCGTCGAGCATGCGCTTGACGAGGGTGGCCACATGGGCGCCGGCCTCCGCCGGAGGGGTCCCGCCGTGATAGATGTTGGACACCACTGTGCGCCAACTCTCGGGACGATCGGGAGCGGGACGATAGGCCATGTACGCGCTCATCGACTCACCGGTGGCGAGCCCGGGACGCTCCCCGATCAACAGCAGCACGACCTCGGAATCGATTAGGGGACCGACGGCGTCCATCGCACCCACCCGGCAGTACTTGACGTACGGGGTGGGGCCGACGTCGATGCCGAATCCCTTCAGTCCCTGCTTGACGGCGGGAAGGATCTCCGGGATGTTCGCCATGGCCGAACTGGACAGCCCGTCGCCGACCATGACGGTCACCTTCGCGCCTCGCGTCAATTCACGGGAGAACAGAGCCGTTGTCTCATCGTCGAGGAGCCGACCCAGGTCGGGACGGGTCAAGAACTCGTCCTTGCTCGTACACCTCGACTGCCCGGCGACGAATCCCTGGGCACGGACCCAGTCGGGATCGACGTCCATGAACACCGCGTCCTGTGCAGTGGCATGGTCGGCCCTGAAATGCAGCATCGACCATGTGTTGTACCGCGGACCGGCCCGCCACACGCCGAGACGTGCGACGGTGGACTGCTTCATCGCCATGTACCCTTCTCTGTTGTGGGGGTTGGGCACGTGGAACTCGTCCTTCGTCCTCACCGCCGTCACATCGGGTACTTCGCCGGGATCGGGCGTCGCCGTACGGCTTTGCGCCATCCCTCCGGACTCTGTTCTCCCGCCGAAGGCAGGGTCTCCCCCCGGCACCCCGCCATTCGCCATCCCGTCCAGCACGCTGCGGACGAGACGTCTGATGTCTTCTTCCCTCATTTCTCACTCCTTGTCACAAAAAGATCGACGCGTCGCCGAAACGGGAGGTCAGCACCCGTCCCGGCGTGATCAACCCCATGTCGATCATCCACTGCTCGAATTCCGGTATGGCCCGTTTGCCGAAGAGCTGCCGGATGCTTTCCGCCTCGTGATAGCCCGTACACTGGTACATCAGCATGATGTCGTCTCCGTGGGGAACGCCCATGACGTAGTTGCACCCGGCGGCGACCAGCAGAACCGTCAAATTCTCAATGTCGTTCTGGTCGGCTTTGATGTGGTTGGTGTAGCAGGCGTCGCATCCCATGGGGATGCCGGTGAGCTTGCCCATGAAATGGTCTTCCAACCCTGCGCGTGTCACCTGTTTCGAGTCGTACAGATACTCCGGGCCGATGAAACCGACCACCGTGTTGACCAGGAAAGGCTGGAATCTCTTGGCCAAACCGTAACAACGCGCCTCCATGGTCACCTGGTCGGCGCCGTGGTGGGCGTTGGAGCTCAATTCCGAACCCTGCCCCGTCTCAAAGTACATCACGTTGGGACCGGCGGAGGTCCCCTGGGCGCCCATCAGATCTTTGGCGTCCTGCAACATGGCAGCCGTCACGCCGAAGGCTTCATTGCCCAGTTGAGAACCGGCGATGGACTGGAAGATCAGGTCCGACCGTGCGCCGCCCCGGATGGCCTCCATCTGGGTGGTGACATGGGCCAGCACACAGCACTGGGTCGGTACCTTCCATTTCTCCTTGAAGTCGGCGAAAAGGTCGAGAGTACGCCTCGTGTTCGCCACCGAATCCTCCACCGGGTTCAGCCCGATCACGGCGTCGCCCACCCCGTACGCCAATCCTTCCATCACCGCCGCCAGGATTCCGTCGGGATCGTCAGTGGGGTGGTTGGGCTGCAGCCGGGTGGCGAAGACTCCATCTCCGCCGATCGTCGTGTTGCAGTGGGCCTGTACCACACATTTCCTCGCCCCTGACATCAGGTCGAGATTGCTCATCAGTTTGGCCGTACCGGCCACAACCTCGCTTGTGAGCCCCCGGGAGAGCCTTCGCAGGTCCGCAGTGGTCGTTGTCTCATCGAGGATGTGCTCACGCAACTCCGCCATCGTCCAGTTCTGGATCGATTCGTAGATCCGTTCGTTCACATCGTCTTGGATGATGCGGGTCACCTCGTCGTCCTCGTACGGCGCCACGGGGGCGTTGCGCACGTCGGACACGAGGAGATTGGCCAGTACGACTTTTGCGGCGACCCTTTCCTGGGCGGAATCCGCAGCGATTCCGGCCAACTGGTCGCCAGATTTCAGTTCATTGGCTTTCGCCAGAACATCCTTCACGTCCCGAAAACTATAGGTCTTCCCTAATAGAGTTGTTGTGAGTTTCACATAGATCACTCCCCGTCATTGACTGTGGGCCGATCTCGGACCGAGCCAGAGCCGCAAGAGGGTGTGACCCATCGACTTTCGAGGTACGCGTCATCATTTTCATTCCCCGCTCACTACTTCTCTGTAGATCCCAAAATCAGTGGCACCCAACCTTCCCCGTTGGTGCCTGACCCCTGAGGCTGGATCGCTCATCCATGCCCCGGCGTTCATCGCCAATCGTCACACTAGCATCGCCCCCAAGGGGAGTCAACACCATAGAAAACTAATTCATCGCGGTGCCCATCTCCTGGGAATTCGTGCACTTTCCCTGAAACTATTCATATCTGTGCTTGTAAAATGGCAATTAATTATTAATCTAGGACTATCGACACTGAAATATCCTTGATAACCCACACCATCACAGATATTTTCTAAACAAAAACATATCTTTGCTAGAGTAGAGAATCCACTCGCCCGGCAAAGAAGATTGCGAACTCACACACCAGCGAGGGAAGCGGCGAGGGAAATGAAGAAGGGTTGCCCGTCGAGGGACGCGGAGATTTCGGGGTCCACATTGTGCTCGGGGTGGGGCATGAGACCCACGACGTTGCCCCGGTCGTTAGTGATCCCGGCGATGTCGTCGACCGAGCCGTTGGGGTTGCCGAGGTAGCGAAAGACCACCCGCCCGGTGTCCTCGAGGCGGGCGACGGTGCCGGGATCGGCCTGGTAGTTGCCCTCTCCGTTCTTCAGGGCGATGGTGATCTCCTGACCCTGAGAGTACGCAGAAGTCCACGCCGTGTCGGTGGACTCGACGCGCAGACGCTGGTCGATGGCGGTGAAAATCCGTTGTTGGTTGCGGATGAGGGCGCCGGGAAGGAGCCGCGCCTCACACAGGATCTGGAAACCGTTGCAGATCCCCAACACGGGCATCCCCTTGTCCGCCTGGCGTACGACCTCCTCCATCACCGGGGAGAAACGAGCAATGGCGCCACAGCGCAGATAGTCGCCGTACGAGAACCCGCCCGGCAGGACGACCGCGTCCACGACTTTGAGATCGTCTGAGGCGTGCCACAGGGGTACGGGCTCGGCCCCCATGATCCGGATCGCCCGGCAGGCGTCCTGGTCGTCGAGGGACCCGGGGAAGGTGACGACCCCGATCCTCATGAAACCACCTCGAAATTCTCAATCACCGTGTTGGCGAGCAGCGACTCTGCGAACAGGCGTACCTCTTCCAGCCTCGAGGGGGTCAATTCCCCTTCCACCTGGATCTCGAATCTCTTGCCCTGGCGTACGGAGAACCCCTCATGGCCCATGCGGACCAACGCCCCGGTGACCGCTTTGCCCTGCGGATCGAGGATTTCGGGTTTGGGCATCACATTGACGACGACTACAGCCATGGGACCATATTACTGGATGTCGGTGTGGCCGGTCAGGCGGCGGTACGCCTCGACGTACCGTGCTCTGGTCGCATCCACGATCTCTTGCGGCAGATCCGGGGGCGGGGTCGTCCGGTCCCAACCGGAGTCGTCGGCGAGCCAATCGCGTACGTACTGTTTGTCGAAACTCGGCACCTGCCGGCCCGGCTCATAATGGGCCTCATCCCAGAAGCGGGAAGAGTCCGGGGTCAGGACCTCGTCGGCGAGGACGATCGTCCCGTCGGGGCGGCGGCCGAACTCGAACTTGGTGTCGGCGAGGATGATCCCCTTCGCCTCGGCGATCTCGGAAGCCTTTGTGAACACGCTCAGTGTGAGGTCACGGAGTTGGGCCGCCGTCTCGGCGCCGACGAGGTCGACGAGTTGGCCGAAAGAGATGTTCTCGTCGTGGAGTCCGATGTCGGCCTTGGTCGAAGGGGTGAAGATCGGTTCGGGGAGTTTGTCAGCGTGGCGCAGCCCGGCTGGCAGCGGGATCCCGGTCACAGTCTGCGACTTCTGGTACTCGGCCCAGCCAGAGCCGGTGATGTAACCCCGGGCGATGCATTCGACAGGAAGCATGTCCAGCTTTTCTGCGACGATCGTACGGCCCTGCCATTCGTCGGGAATGGGATAGGGGCCCAGTTCGCCACCGATCCTTGGACCCCAGATGACATGGTTCTCTACAGTGTCGGCCAACTGGTCGAACCACCACAGGGACATCTGGGTGAGGATGATTCCCTTGTCGGGGATGGGCGTCGGCAGGACATAATCGAACGCAGAGATCGCGTCGGTGGCGACCATGAGCAATTGGGAAGGATCGGGCACACCGTACAGGCGGCGTACCTTGCCGGAATGGAGGAGAGGGTATTCAGTGGAACTCACGGGCCCATCCTATCGTTATGGATTATTCCGGATTGAGAATCTCATCATGGCTGTCTCGCCGGGGCTCACCTCGACGCAGGCAGAATGCAGAATGAGTTCACTCGTTCTGTTAAGGCCAACAGGTTAAGGCGCATAGCGTCGAGCATTCCCGTTTCGCGCCCCGCAAGAATTGCACGGGGCGCGAAACGGGGTATTTCCACTGTCTTTGCCCCGATTC
>JGI24699J35502_11134016_pt1 | contig 24378 bp, 25 predicted proteins | sample TergutMp193P4_FD_35502 | JGI IMG/M metagenome (IMG submission 35502)
TAGCACCCTGGAGTTGGCCACCCACCGCATCCGCGATTTCGCTGACCGTCATCTCTTTCACAATTATGCCTCTTTCCGTTCGCCCGCCGCTTGAGTGCGCCGAGCGCTGAGCGCTGCCCGCGCCTCAACCCGGTCATCCAAATAAATGTCTTGGTGGCCTACCTGTTGGATAGTTTCGTGCCCGCGCCCCGCCAAAAGTACGGTATCGGCGGGCGCGGCGGCAAAAATCGCGGCGTGAATCGCATCACGACGATCCCCTATTTCGACAAACTTGACGTGTCGCCCACCATTTTGGGCGGCCACAATGGCTGGTTCAATACCAGCGCGCACATCGCGCCGAATCGCCGCTGCGTCTTCACCGTGCGGGTCATCGTCGGTCAAATAGACGACATCTGCCCCAGCGACGGCTGCCTCCCCCATTGCCGGGCGTTTGCCCTGGTCCCGCTCGCCAGCAGCGCCGAACAACACGATTAACTTGCCGTGCGGGTGTTCGGATTGCAGCGACCCGAGCGCCTCGCGCAACGCCTCAGTATTGTGCGCGAAATCCACGATGACCCTCGGTTCGCCCGAGGTTTGCCCGGCGCTAATCGTTTCCATCCGACCAGGGACAATTGGATTGACGCCGCCGCTTTGCGCGAGCGCGGCCTGCACGGAATCCGCCGGGATGCCGCTGGCCATTATCATCACTAAGGCTAACGCGGCATTTTGGACATTGAATGTGCCGGGCAAAGCTGTTTGGGTGCGCAGTTCGACACTGCCATCTTGGTTGCGCAGCGTAAATGCACTGCCGCCACCTGCTGGCGTCACATCTTCCACCAGCCAATCGGCGCTGGCGGCTGGGGCATCACCGTAGGGAGTTTGTAACGTGGTGACGGGCACGGTTGCGATTTTTGCGAGCTTGCGGCCCCATTCGTCATCAACTGTTACTACGCCACTTTGGGAATGGGCGGGAGTAAATAAACTTGCTTTGGCTGCGAAATAGTCGGCTAACGTCTTATGGTAGTCGAGATGGTCTTGACTTAAATTGGTAAAACCGGCTACCGAGTAAATAACGCCATCGGTACGATTCATTGCTAAGGCGTGGCTCGATACCTCCATTGCTAAAGCCTGCACGCCGTCTTCGGCCATTGTGGCGAGGATGGCCTGTAAATCGGCGGCATCCGGCGTCGTCAATTTGGAAGGTAATACTTTATCGCCCGACCGCATTTCGACCGTGCCGATTAAGCCAGTCTTTAGGCCAAGAATTGTTAGGAGATGCTGCAACATATATGCTGTAGTGGTTTTGCCATTAGTGCCAGTAACCGCGAAAGTGCGCATTTGTTGCGCTGGAAAACCATAAATATGGGCGGCAATCGGGCCAAAATGTTTGCGAACATCTTTGGCCACCAAAACCGGAACGGCATCGGACACCCCAGCAGCCGCACTAAGCGCTGCACCCTCATGGTCGGTCAGGATAACTGTGGCGCCCCGCCTCGTAGCATCGGACGCAAACTTGGCCCCATGCACCGAAAACCCAGGCAGGGCCGCAAACATCTCGCCTGGCACAATTTCGCGGTTATCCGAGGCAATACCCGTGATTCGCGCGTCGCCGTTTGCCTGGCTGGCAGCCACGCCCGGCGCTACCTCAACCGGAAACTTTGCCGCCAACTCGGCCACCGTTTTGGGCGTAACAGTAATGGGGCGCAGGCGGGACGCAGAAGACACACCATGACCTTACGCGGTTGGTGGGTGGTGTTGAAGAAACTCCGCGCTCGCTGCCCGAAAATGACCGGTGCGTCGGCCTGTGTCGGCGTCGGTGCTAGTCCCACCACATCGTTAGCGGTTGGTCATCGGGCAGGCTGGGGGTCAGTTCGCGGTTTTGCACCAAGAAGCTGGCGACATCGCGGAATACCGGCGCCGCGACTACGCCACCAAACATTTGGCCTTTTGGATCCCGGATAAACACTGAAACCGTGAACTCCGGGTTATCGGCGGAAATAATACCGATATATGAACCCATGTAGGTGACTCGGCCATTAACGCGTAATTCAGCCGTACCCGACTTGCCCGCAATTCTAAAACCTGGAATCTGCGCGGCCTTTGCGGTGCCATCATCCGAAGTAGCCAATTCCATCATCTTCTTTAAAAGGTCTGCGGTGGCCTCTTCGATAACGCGTACTGGTTCACCGCGTTCGGCTGGCGTTACATCTGTGGCATTAGGCTCCCGGATGCCCCGGATTAAGGATGGTGGGACATAAACACCGCCATTGGCGACTGTTTGGTAAACTCCAGTCGCTTGTACCGCATTGACGGAAAGGCCTTGGCCAAACGTAACGGTATATCTGGTTCTGCCATCCCACTTGGTATATTCATGTACTTTGCCGCGCGATTCGCCGGGCAGGTTTAGGCCAGTGTATTCGCCAATGCGGAACTTCTTAAAGTATTCATACTGAACTTGTGGCGGGACGGATTCGCCAATTTGAATAATCCCGGTATTAGAGGATTTCGCTAAAATGCCAGTCGCTGTTAAATGCCAATCTGGATGCTCTTGGGAATCCTTAAACTTCTGGCCATTAGGCATGGTGTACCGGAATGGCACGGTGAACTGGCTAGTTGGCGTGACGACGCCGGTTTCCAGGGCAGCAGCCATCGTAATGATTTTAGCAGTTGAACCAGGCTCAAAGATATCTTGTACTGCCCTTGACCCATTCGCAACGCTGGCATCCGAGCGGTCATTAGGGTCAACGCTGCCGCTATCGGCAATCGCCCAAAACTCGCCAGTTTGATTATGCTGCACTAATACCACAACAGCCTCGGCACCCCATTTAGCTGCCGCTTCATCTGCAGCTTGCTGCGCTTTTCGCTGATAGTCATAATCAATAGTCAGCATGACATCGCCGCCATCAACCGCGCCAACAACCTCATTAACGCCGCCCGGAATTGGCACGCCATCGCGTCCCCGTTCATAAACCCGGTAACCGGCCTTCCCGGCGAGGATATCGTCATAAGCCTTTTCGATGCCACCTTGGCCCACCATTTCGAAATCCACAAAACCAAGCAATGGGCCAGCAATGTTGCCAGCGGGATATATGCGCTTAGGCGTCACTTCCAAATGCAAATACGCCGTTAACTTTAGCGCCCTAATCTGGCGCTGTACCTCTGGCTCTAAATCTTTCGCGATAACCACATAACGGTTACTTCCGTTTATTCGTGCGGCCAATTCAGCAGGGTCTGTTTGCAATATCGGGGCCAATAATTGGGCGACGCCAAGGGCGCCATTCGCTACCTCAGTGCCGTCCTCAGCCAGGCGCTTTGGCGTGCTGTTATTACGGAAGCCCAAAATCGCTTGCGGGTCAGCCGTGAGCAGGTAGCGGTCAACCGAATCGGCCAACACCTCCCCATTGCGGTCGGTGATGCGCCCGCGGTGGGCCGCGATGGGCACCTTACTGATGCGGCTGGCTAACGCCTCTGCCGCCACCGAGGACGACTCGAACACCTGAACTTGGACTAGCCGACCACCAATCACGACGCCCACCAGCGTTGCCAGCACCACCGGCAGTCTCAGACGCTTGCCAGGGGTGGCGGCCGCTTTTTGTTGCGGGCTGACGTACACTTGGTTGCGGGGCAGGGTGACGACGGTTGGTGGCCCTAGGATGCCAGAACCTTGCATGGGGGTTGCTTGGGTTTTGCGGGCGCGCCCGGTAACGCTATTGGTAACTTGGCTGGGCACAGCCTTGGTACGCTGGGGTTTCAGACCCTTTGGCGCACCGTTGACCCCGATGTCCGTTACCGCCGGTTTAGCCATGTTACCCTCGTACTCCCGTAGAGCCGGTTACCACATTTGCTATTTCTGCCGCATACTTCGAAACGTTAATTACCTCAACCGCGTCTATGCCAACCATACCTAATTCTGCTGCCCTTCTAGGTAATTCAGCTTGGGCGCGGCGAAGTTGATCTTGTTTTGATTGCACATCTTGGCTAACTACCTGTACTTCGGATTGCAGCCGTGCCATTGCATATGAGCGATTTACCACCGCTGTGTTTAGCACTAATACCGCCGCGAGCGATAACACTAATACTGTGCCGCAGGCAACGATAAAGGCAATGGGTGAGCCACTTCGTAGTGGTGACTTCAAGCCGGCGACTCGGCTCACTTTCCCACCGGGAATTAACTTCAAATTGAGTTTGACTGGCTTGCGCAGCTTTTCTACTGTTGTATCCGCGCTGCCATTCGAATCTTCATCAGCGGTGCCGAATTGGAATTCAGCTGCATCCGATTCGTAATACTCCGCTAGCTTCCGGACAGCACTCATTGCGACTCCCGCCTTTCGGTGGTTCGGAATTGCTTTGGAATTGCTCTGATTTTCTCGGCACCCCGCAGACGAACCGAAGCCGCCCTGGGATTATGGGCTATTTCTTGCTCGTCAGCCTTGACGGCCCCACGGGTAAGCAACCTAAGGTAAGGCAAATGCTCAGGTAACTGTTGGGGTAAACCTGCTGGAGCACTGGAACTCGCGCCTTTCGCGAACTCTGTTTTCACGAGCCGGTCTTCTAGGCTTTGGTAAGACTCGATGACGATGCGCCCGCCAATGCTAAGACAACTTATCGCTTCGGGTAATACGCCTGCCAAACTGACCAATTCTTGATTGACCTCAATGCGGATAGCTTGGAAAGTGCGTTTCGCTGGGTGCCCGCCGGTCTTCTTGGCTTTGGCCGGAATTGCATTATCTATTGCCTCTGCCAATTGTCGAGTTGTGCGCCAGGGATTACTGGCCCGAGCCGTTACGATGGCTTGGGCAATACGTGGGGCAAACTTTTCTTCCCCATAGCTATATAGGATGCGTCTGAGTTCACTTTCGGAATAGGTATTTAGGATGTCAGCGGCGGTTGGCCCGTTACTTTGATCCATCCGCATATCTAGCGGGGCGTCTTTGGCATAAGAAAACCCGCGTTCAGCGGCATCAATTTGCAATGAGCTGATGCCTAAATCGAGTAATAGACCTTGCACTTCGCTGATGCCCAATGCTGTCAACACTTCTGCTATTTGGTCATAAGTTGCGTGGACGGCTTGGAATCTATCCCGATAAGGCGCCAGTCTGCTAGTGGCTAAAGCGATTGCTTGGTTATCTCGGTCTATGCCTATTACTTTTACGCCCTCGATTTGTTGCAAGATGGCTTCGCTATGGCCGCCCAGGCCGAGCGTGCCATCAACTAGGATCGCGCCGGGTTGGCTGAGTGCAGGTTGCAGTAACTCGACACACTCTTGCCGCAACACGGGGACATGGAGCTCGGCCATCAGAATGCCAAACCGGGCAGCAGTTGCGTGGCCGTATCGGCGTACGCTTGTTCTTTGTCGCTCAAATAAGTATCCCAGGCAGCTTTATCCCAAACCTCTACTCGAGTGCCCGCCCCGATTACCGCGACATCACGGTCTAGGTTCGCATATTCGCGCAGTGATTGCGGGATGTTGATGCGCCCTTGCTTGTCTGGGGTTTCGTCGCTTGCGCCCGATAACATTACGCGCAAGTAGTCGCGCACCTCGCGCTCCGTAACGGGGGCGAGTTGCAGCTTTTCGTAGAACCTTGCGAATTCATCTACCGGCATCAAGTAAATACAGTGTTCTTGCCCTTTGGTCATTACCAGCCCAGGGCTAAAGCGGGGGCGCAACTTTGCCGGCAGCAGCAGCCGACCTTTTTCGTCCAGTTTTGGGGTGTAGGTGCCCAGCAGCAGCCCACTGCCGATTAACCCTTCCAGACCCATGGGCTACCACCTCCTCCCCAGCTTGACAGTTTCGCTCCTCAATTACCCATTGTACTCCACTTTACTCCACTTCGTCCACTTTTCGCTCCGATTCCACTGATTTCTCGCCACTACGCGGTGGCATCCGCCCAAATCCGTGCGTGCTCCATCTTGGGCGATGGGGCGAGTGCCCAGTCACGCCTGACTGTTGTTTGGGCCCGCTCACGCTGATTTGCTGGCGATTGCGCTGCGAATCACATAATTGCGTCTTCACCCTTTAAAGGTGCAGTTCAGGACGCTGAAAGGGCTACTACTGATGCCCAAAACGTAGTGAGTCTAGGCTGCTGCAAGTGGGCATTTTGTTGCGACAGTTTCATAATGGAAGTAGGTAATCGCTTGGTAGGCGGCTGCTACAAAAGCCGTCTCCGGTTTAGGAACTAGGTAATCGCAATGTCAGGTGGACACAGGATTCGACGGGCAGCCGCTTTTGCGGGCCTGGCGAGCGGTGTCGCCTTTTTTGGCGGGCAGAGTTTCTCGGCGTCGGCTAGCCCCGTAATAATCGCGCCCGAAGCTAGCAGCGAAGTAAGCAACACAGAAGTGAATAGGATTGGGGCCAGCAGCATAGTTGCACCTGATTTCGCCGCTGGTACTTTCGACCCGAATTTTGCTTGGACGACATTTGTCGCAAATCATGGTGGGCAAGACGCTGTGGATGCCTGCCAGGGTGGCTTGACGGATATGACGGCCGAGGCCGACCTTGAAGGCTCGTACCTTGGCTACTTCCCGATCCACAATCATTGTGGGGGCGAGCCAATTCTTACGTTGCAGGTGGGCGACGAAGTTTTCATCAGCGGGTATGGCGCTTTTACGGTGATTGATTACCGCGAGGTTGAGCAGGGCGATACCACGCGCGCGTTAAGCGGCTTGGGTGGCGATATCTTGCTCCAAACCTGCCACGAAACTGGGCTTGGGATGCGGGTAGTGGCGCTCGATATGAGTTGGTAACTAGGTATGAGTTTGGTATGCAGTGCTGGGCCAGCCCGAGGGTTGGTCAACGGTTCTCGCTCTGCCGCCGCTCCCATCTGTCTTCCAGCCGGTCCATGAAACCCGATTTGTTGTCGGTGGCCAGATTAGCATTCATTTGGTTGTAAACCTTGGGCGTCTGCTTTGTTGGCCGCGCAGTACCATATTCATAGCTGTTGGCTCGCCGTTCCGAAATACCCCACGCAAGTACGGCGAACATCAACCCGAACCCTGCTATGCCTAGCCAGGTATTTTCTTGAATTGCGCCAAGCACCAATATGCCTAAACCGGCGAGCACGCCGAGTGTAAGCACCGCAATGCGACCGTAAGGCCGCCGCTGCCCGTGCCCGCTTAGCTTTTGCGCAAGCCTACGGTCATCGCGGGTTAACGAGCGTTCCAATTCATCAAGAACCCGTTGTTCTTGTTCCGTTAGCGCCATTGCCGCCCCCTCGATTGCCGTGTCAATTGGTGGTTAGACATAACCTTACCCAATATTGGCGTTAGTGCGAACCGTGCATCGCCCACCTAGCCCTAACCTAACCCGAGATGCGCGGCTCGGCTGCCAAATTTGGCGCGTACTTGGTCAAGGGCGAGCTCGGCACTCCGAATATCTCGACGATCCAAGGTGCGCTCAATGCTTAATTGTTCACCGGTTTCACTTCTGGGTACCAAGCCTTGGGCTCGCACGCCGATGAGACGCACTGGTTTTCCTTTCAAATCGACTCTCGCTAGCACGCCGCCCGCGACCTGATAGAGGTCTGTGGCCAAATCTGTTGGATTATCTAGCACGCGAGATCTGGTTATCGTCTTAAAGTCTGAGGTTCTGATTTTCAACTCAAGAGTAGTCGCAACCTGACCCGAACTTCGTAGCCGCTCAGCTACCTGGTCGCAAAGTGCTAATACTTTGCCTTGAATGAATTTGAAATCATTTTGGTCTATTTCGAATGTTTGCTCTTTTCCGATTGAATGTGAAATTGCGTGGCTTGAAAACGCCCCGCCATCCCGTCCCCGCGCTAGTTGGTAAAGATGCGAACCAGCCGCATGCCCGACGATGCCTTGTAAGTATGTCTGACTTAGCTCTAGCAGTTCAGCCACTTGGGTAATCCCCCATCGGGCTAACAATGCCTCAGTCTTGTCCCCCACCCCTGGTAGCGCCCCAACTGGAAGGGTGCGCATGAAAGCGCCGGTGGCGGCTGCGGGAACTAAAAGCATGCCATCCGGTTTCGCATGCGTCGAAGCGAGCTTGGCCAACATCCGGTTTTCGGCAATCCCAACCGAGCAGGTAACACCTAAGTTTGTTCTCACTTGCTCCCTGAGCCAGGCTCCGATAGTAGTAGGTGCGCCCAATCGCCGCCGGGCGCCGGAAACATCCAAATAAGCTTCGTCAATACTTACCCTTTCCACTTCAGGCGTTATCTCCTCCATCAGTTCAACGACCGACCGAGATATCTCTGAGTATAAGTGGAAGTCGGGTGGTACTACGATGGCTTGGGGACATGCCCGTAGTGCTGCTTGCATCGGCATCGCGGACTTCACACCGAATGCGCGAGCCTCGTAAGTAGCGGCAAGTACCACCGAACGATTTGACCCGCCAACAATTACCGGTAGCCCACGAAGTTCCGGGCGGCGCGCTAGCTCACACGCGGCAAAAAACGCGTCTAAGTCAACGTGCATAATTGGGGTTTGCGACTCATCTGTTCCCCAATTGCGAAACGCCCCAGCGGCTCGCGGCGCCTTACTCACCAGCTAAGCCTATGCTGCAGAGGCATACCCGTAAGTGAGGCTGGTAAGTTGTTGCCGCGACGGTGGTCCAAGTGCCCTAGCAGCGGCCACTACTTCGTCGCGGAAATCTTCTGCTAACCCGAGCATCTCGTCACAATCACTCTCACTAACTGACTCACCCGCTTCAATGGCTATTCTTGTTTTTGTGCCGGCGGCGAAGTAAGCCGCCCAGAGGCTCATTTCAGGGGATGCGGCAGCCAACCGCTCCCAAACCGAACGGAACGCACCGCGATTTGCGGTTGGGACGCCGATCAGTTTGAGGTAAGCGCCAGCAGCGCGGACTGCAGCTAAGTGCGCATAGATAAATCTATCAGCAGGCGTCACGGCAATCGCAGCTGCCGCAAGCGTCGAATCGCAGCTCGCCAAAGTGCGATTTACTACGGCTTGGGACAACGCAGATTTGCTAGCTTTGGGACCGACCGAAGCCGATAAGGTTGGGCGATTAGCTACGTTGGTGGCCATTTTGCAACTCCTGTTCTGTGTGGTTTCCCAAAGCCTAGAACACCCGTTCTAGGCTTGTCAAGGGCGACACGTATGGCAAACTTGCTATATGTCCCGCCGGTCAACCACTGCCTCGAAAACCTTTGCCATGAATCCAGTTTCCCATCACCCTAGGACTAAATCGAAATTTAATGATACTAATGTTCGAGAGATACCGATTAGCAGTGGTTTTGCAGAGCTAGACATTGGCCCAAAGCAGGTGACCGTCTATGTTAATGGGGTACCCAGTTCGGCGGTTGATCTCACTGACCCAACTTTTTTGACATTCGAATATATGCAACAAATGGATACGATTATTGACCATTTGCACCCGGAGCCGAAGAGAATACTCCATCTCGGCGCCGGAGCCTGTAGCCTAGCTTGGGCTTGGGCGATTAAACATCCAACCGCGCGACAAATTGCAGTGGATATTGACGCAGAATTAGTGGCGCTGGTGCGGCAATGGTTTGAATTACCACGCGCGCCTGCGTTACGAATTCGAGTACAAGATGCTGCGGCAGCAGTGGCGGAAGCGAAACCTGATAGCTTTGACGTTGTAGTGCGCGATGTCTTTGCGGGTAATACTACCCCGCAAGAATTGACTACCCCAGAGTTTACCGTAAACGTGCAACAAGCTTTAACAAGCAACGGCATTTACTTAGTCAACTGCGCAGACCGACCCCCACTTAATTTGGTACGCCAAGAACTGATTACCCTAAAAGAAACCTTTGGCTTATCGCAGGTTGCACTGGTAGCGGAACGGGGCATCGTAAATGGGAAACGCTATGGTAATTTGGTACTGGTTGCCCGAAAAACTGACGACGACGAAGATAGCAATAGCGCAAAATCAACGCTGGAAAACCCGGCGCTGGCCAGGGCACTTAGGTCACTTCCAACTCCAGCGGTATTCATCGAAGGGGCCGAATTGGTCAATTTCATCCAGCGCCGAAAATTAAATATTTAGGGGCTATTTCTCTTCTTGTTCTCTCAAATATTGTTCAAATTGGGCGGCGATATCTTCTGCGCTTGGGATTAAGCCCTCGGCATCCAGCAAGCCGGGCACTGCCGAACGTTGGACGAATAGATCGTATTGCTCTTCGAGTTTAGTAACCATATGTGCAATATCGTCATTACCCGAGGCTTCGGCCTCCACGGCTGTGGTTAATTCTGCCCCCTCTTGCCGCAGTAAGTCCGAACCTAAATCAAGCCCGGTAGCTCGCTCAACATGTCGCAACGCAAAAACCGCAGCTGGCGGATATTGGGCCCGGGCTAAATAATGCGGCACATGAATAGCGAAGCCCATTGCGTCTAACCCCCGCTCCCCCAGCCGGTATTCCAATAAGGAGGAAAGTGAACTCGGCACACGCACTTCGTTAAAGACCGAGACGTAATCTTGGGTCAATTCACTTCTGGTACCGCGCGCTGTTAATGTCAATGGCCTAGTGTGCGGCACTGGCATCGGGATACCGTGAATTGTGACAGTCAATGAAACGTGGAACCGTTCAATTATTGCCCGAATTGCTAAGATAACGCGTTCCCATTGCAAATCTGGTTCGACGCCGGTAAGTAACAAAAACCCGCTACCTTCGCGATCTAGCACATAATCGAGAAAAAGAAACGGTTGATCGTAATCAACCCAGCGGTCGCCTTGCAGCAGCATCTGCGAACGACGGCCCCGATAATCCAGCAATTGATCTACGTCAAATGCCGCAAGGCGTGTCGCTTTTAGTTCGGTGCGGATATGCGCGGCTGCGATTCCAGCGACATTACCGGCATCAATAAAACCCTGCACCACCACAATTAGCGCCGGGCCAACGGCGCCGGGAGTCGCCAGTCGTCGAAAATCAAGGGCACGAACCGCGCTCTCTGACCAAGCGACGAGTGCCATCGGATCCTGCATCGTGTCCCTTTCCAAGCAAATATGTCACCGGTTATTATAGCCGGAATCGCTGCTGCCCAAGCATTATCCGCCCTCAGCGTACTCAGCAATGCGCCGCCGCTCTGGTGAAATTGCGCCGGGCAGGGAATAATGGATAACCACTAATTCGCCAGCGCGGAGAGGAGGCGAGATGCCGGGTCGAGCAAATGAGATTGCGCAGGAGCAGGAGGTCGTCTCGCGCCTGTATCAGCGGCTTGATACCCTCCGCTTACGTGCGGGTTCCCGCCTTAATGAGGTGCGATTGGCCGGGCCAGCAGGCTCGCCGCAGAACCGCTCGGAACGCGATTCATTTGCGACCCTCTGGGAAGACCGAGCGGCCAAGCTGGCGGCAGTTGAGGATCGCCTAGCTTTTGGCAGGCTGGATTTGGCGCCCAACGCGGCAGCTGACGACGAAGGCCAATCGGAGTCGGCGCGGTACGTTGGGCGAATCGGGCTGTTGGATGAACAGCATCGTCCGCTCTTGACGGATTGGCGCGCGCCCGCAGCCGAACCGTTTTACCGGGCGACAGCCCGCAATCCGCAAGGCGTTGTGCGGCGGCGACATCTGGTAACCAAAGGGCGTAAAGTAGTCGGTTTTGAAGATGATTTACTTGATGTTGATTCCGATTTAGCGCAAAGCACACTATCTGGCGAGGGCGCTTTATTGGCTGCTTTAGCCGAACGTCGCACCGGGCAAATGCGCGATATCGTTGCCACAATTCAAAGTGAGCAAGATGAGATAATCCGGGCGCCGATGTCAGGTGCATTAGTGGTACAGGGCGGCCCCGGTACAGGTAAAACGGCTGTGGCGCTGCATCGGGCGGCTTATTTACTTTATGCCCATCGCAAGAATTTGGAACATTCCGGGGTGTTAATTGTTGGTCCCACCCCGGCGTTTTTGCGTTTTATTGACCAAGTGCTTCCGTCATTAGGTGAAACTGGGGTGGTATCAAAGACAATCGGAGAACTAATACCAGGAATCAGCACTTCCCGAACGGACACTGACGTTGTTGCTGAGTTAAAAGGCCGCGCCATCTGGTCAGACATCCTCAACAGGGCAGTCCAAGCACGCGAACGAATCCCAGAAGCCAATATCAGATTCCGGCTAAATGGGCGTCAACTCGCTATTACGCCACGCAATATCCGAGGCGCTATTAGCAAAGCTCGGCATACCGGCAAACCACATAATGAAGCTCGGGTCGTCTTTGTGAATGACGCCTTACATCATTTACTGCAACAATACGAAAAGGCGCTCGGCAAACAACTAGACCCCGAAGACCGAGAAATTGTCCTTGATGATTTACGAGCTAATCCAATTGTCCGCAAAACTCTTAATATCGCCTGGTTCCCAATTACCCCAGGCCAATTAGTTGACGACTTATTCGCAAAACCACATCGCTTAGCCGAGGCGGCTCCAGAGTTTACCACTGAGGAACTCGCGCTCTTAGCTCGCCCTAAAGGTGCTCCGTGGACGATATCAGATATTCCACTTTTGGATGAAGCCGCCGAACTGCTAGGTGCGGACGATTCCGTGGTCAAAGAAGAGGCCCGAAAGCGGGCTGCTGAGCGGGCCGCCGCATTAGAGTATGCGCGCGACACCCTCTCTGCTGGCGTGGGCAGTTCAATGGTGCCGGTTACCGCCGAAACATTGGCCGAACGGTTTGCTGCCGATGAAGCCGTGAAAACCGCTGCCGAACACGCCGCCAGCGACCGCGCCTGGACGTATGGGCATGTGGTGGTAGATGAGGCACAAGAATTGTCGCCGATGGCTTGGCGTATGTTGCAGCGCCGGGTGCCGAGCCGCTCGATGACGATTGTTGGGGATGTCGCGCAGACCTCTGCGTTGGGTGGTGTCCGCGATTGGGCGTCAGCCTTGGATCCCGTTCTTCACGAATCTTGGCGGCTGGCTAACCTGTCCATCTCGTACCGAACTCCGGCAGCGGTGGTAGAGGCTGCGCAACGGTTCGCTGCCGCAGTGGGGCTGCCCGCAACCCCGATGACCGCTGCCCGCGATGTGCCTGGGGCATTGCAGATTTACCAGACCCAGCCGGGCGCTCTTGATGCGACTGTCACCGACCAGGTACTGCGGTTAGCGCGTGAGTATATTGGCAGCGATGGAGCTGGGCAGGTGGCAGTAATCGCTGCGACTGACCGGCTCCCCGAAATTAGTGCGGCGGTCGCGGAAGAGTTGGCGGGCGAAAACCCGACTGCGCTGGGGCAAGTTACCACCCTTGACCCCAGAAACGCCAAAGGGTTGGAGTTCGACGCCGTAGTGTTGGTGGAGCCCGCCGAGATCATGGCAGAATCCGACTCTAACTTATATGTCGCGATGACCCGGCCCACCCAGCGGTTGGTTGTCGTACACACTGGGACACTGCCGCCCGGCTTTGAGCCGTCATAGCGTTCAATCTCGGCTCAACTTAGGCCAGATGCCAGCGCTTTGTTGGGGAGGCGAGCAGGATAGGGGGCGTGCTAAAGGCATTACTACTGGAAAATGTCCATCCCAATTCGGTCGAGATTCTGCGCGCCGCCGGATTCGAAGTTGATGCGCGCGCGGGCGCTTTGGATGAGGACGAGGTAATTGCCGCCTTACAAGGTGTCCACGTGCTTGGGATTCGCTCAAAGACGCAAGTGACGCGCCGCGTTATCGAGGCTTGCCCGGACCTGTTGGCGATTGGCGCGTTTTCCATTGGCACCAATCAAATTGATTTAGCAACTGCCGCTTCTTATGGCGTGGCGGTATTTAATGCGCCTTATTCCAATACGCGTTCGGTGGTGGAATTGGCGCTGGCCGAAATTATCAGTCTGACTCGGCGAGTGCACGATTATGACCGAGCATTGCACGCTGGTGTCTGGGATAAAACCGCTGATGGCGCCCATGAGGTGCGGGCCCGCACCTTGGGAATTGTTGGTTATGGCAATATCGGTTCGCAGCTTTCAGTTTTAGCCGAGAACTTGGGCATGCGGGTCGTTTTCTTTGACCTTTCTGAGAAACTTTCCCTTGGAAATGCGCAACGGATGAATTCATTGGAAGACTTACTTGCTGTTGCTGATGCGGTGACTTTGCATGTTGATGGGCGGCAAACTAACCGAGGCTTTTTTGGGGCCGACCAATTTGCGGCGATGAAGCCGGGTGCGGTGTTTCTCAACTTAAGCCGTGGTTTCGTAATTGATGTTGATGCCCTGCGTGATGCCCTAGTATCTGGGCAACTTTCGGGCGCGGCGGTGGACGTTTTTCCCGAAGAGCCAAAGAAACGCGGCGATCGTTTCGACTCTCCGTTGCGTGGCTTGCCCAACGTCATCCTCTCCCCCCATGTTGGGGGTTCTACCGAAGAGGCGCAACGCGCAATTGGTGAGTTTGTTGCCGCCAAGCTCCGGGACTATCTGGCCACCGGCTCAACCATGCTGTCCGTCAATTTGCCGAATCTGCAACTACAAGCTCGGGATACCACCGGACGGATCATGCTGTTGCACCGGAATGTGCCTGGGGTAATGGCTAAGGTGAACCAAATCTTTGCCGAATATGGCGCTAACATTGAAGGCCAAGTGTTGGCTACGGATGGTGAAATTGGTTATGTGGTCACTGACATTTCCGATGTCACCCACCGTGGGTCGTCAAATCAAATAATGACAATGGATACTACTATTCGGTTGCGCATCCACGATAAGTACAACCGAGACGAGTTCCCCCTCGGCCCGGCAGCCGGAAAATAGCCTTAGCTGGCTACGTCATCTTTTTATATACATACTACGGCGTTGCCGCATTACGAAAATCCTCTAGTAGAGCGCGGTGGTTGGCAACGAATTGGGTCTCTGCCTCAAACATAATCGCATTAACGCGTTCGTCATAGTTGAGCGCTGTCCGGCAATCTAAGTCTGCCAAGGCCCTCTCAAGTTCCCTGGTTTGTAATTCGGCCATCGTTGCTGCTACATCAACCGTTTCGCCTTCGGCCTGCTGTTGTTGTACCAAGAAAGTCGCAGACCACCACTCGATCATTATGTCGTTCGCAGCATCATTGGGATTGTGAGACCCCTGATGCCCCGCATCGGCCATGCAGTGCGACCATTCACTATCAATCGAAACCATCTCTGGCCTTGCCAAGACACTTTCATGCATCTCACTAATCGCACTTAATAACGGCGCAAACTCATCCGCTTGTCGGATAAATAGCGGGTTTTCACTTTGTGCTTGAACAATGGCCCGCCCCCAGCAACCGCGGGTCTGCATCCAGTCCTCCCAGTCTGAATGGGTATTGAAGTGCGTTGGGAAATTACCTGCTGGCCCGTTTAGCGCCATTTCAAAAGCCATTCGTGCGGTATCAGAAAGGCCTGCCACATATTCTGCATTTGGGTCATCGTGGCGCACATCAAATACTGAACCACCGGAACGGTGCCGATGCCCAGAGACGACACCAAATCCGTACTGAGCGACCCATTGCGGGTCAGTGGGATGGACATCATCAAATGCATCAGTTCCGATGCTGAACCTTGTTGAAGCCAGATCCGGCTGGTAGGTAAACCCGGCTTGTTGCATACAACCAGCAATTAACTCCTCGCGGCGCATCACGAACTCATCTGCGGCTCGCTGAAACTCTACTTGATCATTCCATACCGCTTGGCCAATAAACTCTTCTAGCGGGGATACCAAAACCGAACTTGATATTGCACCACTATTATCTCCACCGACAGGCACACTAGCACTACATGCGCTAAGTCCAATAACAATTGCGCATGCGCTTACTATCTTAATTATTTTCATCAATCCCATTCGCTATCGAGAATGAGATTGAAAATACCAACGCCGCTTTGTGGGCAGGCATCGGCGAGTGCCCGGAATTCTGCATCCGTGCTGAAAGTTCTAAAGCTGACCTGTGACCAAGGATTCCATGGCAGTTGACTCTGAACCCAAATTTCGAAAGGGGGCGGGTCAGGAATCTGAATGTCCGTATGGGACAACAGACATTCCCTTACTTCCAACATTCTCTCGTAGGCATCTTCATCCAAAGGTAAGCCCCAGTGACTAGGTCGCGACACTTGATCCAGACAATCCTGCTGGGCGGTCGCAGCGTGGTCAGACCACCCGCTGGGTATTCCACCCGAGGCATCAGTTGGTGCACCGACGCCAACTGTTCCACCAACCCCAGCAACTCCCCGCAAACCAAAACCGGCCAGACAATCCCGCATTCCAGCTTGGTACTCGGCTACCTCTCGGGCAGCCGCTTGCATCCAATCAGGTGCCACCCAAGACTCGGCTGGGGTAAGGGAAACCTCTGGTTCTGCTGGCGTGCAGCCAGCCAGACCGAGTGCTATGCAGGTTGCAAGGAAGGCAATAGAGAATCGGTCAAGCCATTTGATACTGCTCATAAGCCTTCGACCTCTCAACTAATGGGATACCGTTTAGCTGTTAGAACAGAGGTGGCATAACGCCCCAGATGTAGCTGAATGCCTCAAGGCAGATAACTAGAAAATTCATCGCTGAACCCATTTCGTGTGATCAATGTCAGCAATTACCAATCCATTATGATTAGTTGCTGTAGCTAAAATTGTGCCCGAGCATGTGGCACCCCATCAAATCGCCAAAACCCCCAATGTCCGAAACGGACACCTCTATTTCGGGCTATACTGAACATCAGAAGTCCGCCATTGGCCGAAAAGGTATCTCTTGTTGGCACAGAGCTACTAAAAATGGCAGTTATCAAATTGTGCCAAATTTACCGTCTAATAGGAGACAAGATTGCATAAGATACATCGCTCGCAACCTGCGGAAACCGTGCCTGAGGCCAGTACGGCGACGGAAATTATCACTGGCGCCACTGGCATCCAGAACCGTCTTGCCGCCTTATGCGCAGCGGCAGAGCAAGAAGTTGCGACATTCGCCCCTGGTGGTCCGCAGAAACCAGAGCGGATCGCTGACGCGCGGCTCGTTGATGAGGAGATGTTCGCACGCGGCATTTATTCTAGGACAATCTTCTTGTCCAGTCTGCGATATGATCGCACCACCCTCGACCATGTTGCATGGCTGAACGAGAACGGAGCAGAAGTCCGTACTGCACCCACCCTCCCAATTCGGATGATCATTCAAGACAAGAAAATTGCTGTTTTGCCGATTGACCCCAATAATACAATGAGAGGAATTGTTGTTAACGATCAACCCGGAGTGGTCTTAGCACTGCAGGCTCTATTCGAGATGGTATGGGCAACGTCAATCCCGCTCGGTGAAACTTTCACCCGCAACGAATATGGGCTTACATCCGAAGACCAAATTGTCCTAGAACTGTTGGCACTCGGTCGCACGAGCACAGAAATCGGCGCCTCTATGGGGTTCACTGAGCGAACTGCCCGGCGGAAAACTAACTCAATACTGGAGCGCCTCGGTACCGAAGCACCATTCCGTGGGGGTTACCTCGCGGTAAAAAACGGGTGGCTATGAACTGCTATCCACATCGTGGAACGCTATGGTTGGCAGCCCGAATGTTACTAATTACTCGCTCGAAGTCTTCAAGCGTTTCGAAGCACTGATAGACACTTGCGAACCGTAGATACGCCACTTCATCTAATGCACGGAGCGGTTCAAGTATCGCAAGCCCGATGTCATCGGTGGCTACTTGAGCGTTGCCCTGCATGCGTAGGGTTTCCTCCACCCGATGCGCTAGGAGCGCAAGGCTGTCATCGCTCACGGGGCGACCCTGGCAGGCTTTCCGTACGCCGCCGATAATCTTTTCGCGTGCGAATGGTTCAGTCGCTCCAGATCGTTTCACCACGATTACCGTGGCTGACTCTTGAGTAGTGAACCGCCGGCCACACTTGGCGCATTGCCGACGCCGCTTGACCGTACCGCCATCCTCAGAAGTGCGGGTGTCAATCACGCGGGTGTCGTCATATTGGCAAAATGGGCAGTGCATCCTGCTAGGGTAGCCGCTCAGGTACGGGCCGAACCGAACCTGGCACAGACCAACCAGTGCACCTTTGGCACCTCGCCATCGCTTTAGCGCCGTGGCCTTTGCCGAATTCGCTGTCGCTACCTAGCGGGCAACAGAATAGTTTGCCCAGTAGATAGGGCCGAAGTGGGCAAATCGTTGAGCCGCTTGATGTTGGTTATTTCATCCCAGATTCCCTTGCCTGGCGGTTTGGTGGCTTGTGCTATTTCCCAAAGGGTCTCGCCGGGGGCTACCACATGCAATACCACCTCAACTGGTTGCGGCTGCTTTACGACATCAGCGGCCGCAGATACAACCGGGACAATCAGTGTTAGCAGGAGAACCGTGATGATTAAGCGGCCCCGACGGGTTAGTCTCGACCTCAGTGGAGGTACAGTTAGAGATGCCCCTGCTGACTGCATGGATGTGGTGCCCAGAGGCTGGGACGAGATGTTGGATGTCATGGTGATCACCTTCCATCAGTTGCGTTGCGTCTAGCTTGTTACAACGTCAATCGAACATTTTTTCTAGTACATAAGTATCATGCCACAACGGACGGACAGGTTACGACACACCGTCGAACGCCTGTTTTAGTTTCCCGGCATATGTGCTAAACTCGCTCCCATGAACAAGCCTTCAAACGTTGCAGATGACGGTATCGCCAGCCGCAAAGCCGCAACGTCTGCGTTCGCTCCGCCGCTGCCTGAGAGTCTCACTTTTCGCCAGCAACACATTCTGAATTACATTCGCAGTTCGATTGAGACCCGCGGCTACCCACCCTCTATGCGCGAGATCGGTAAGGAGGTTGGCTTAACCAGCCCCTCTTCTGTCAAGCATCAACTCGCTGGGCTCGAACGCAAGGGGTACCTGCGCAGAGATCCAAACCGGCCTCGCGCTATTGAGGTTGTCGATCCTTCGGGTGAGAAGCCGCCGCTGCGTCCGCACGGATTTGATAACCAACCTAATCGGGGTTCAAAACTTACTATTCGAGCAGGCGCGTTGGCTGCCGCCGATGAACTTGTGCCGTCCGCATCATTCGTTCCGCTAGTTGGCCGGATTGCCGCTGGCGGGCCAATTCTCGCCGAGCAGGCGGTCGAAGATGTGTTCGCTTTACCCAAACAAGTAGTTGGCGATGGCGAGTTGTTCTTGCTTAAAGTCAAGGGCGAGTCAATGATAAACGCCGCTATCTGCAATGACGACTGGGTGGTGATTCGGCAGCAACCCGTTGCCGAAAACGGTGAGGTAGTGGCCGCGATGATTGATGGCGAGGCTACCGTAAAGACCTTCAAGCGGGATCGTGACCATGTTTGGCTGATGCCCGCCAACGAGGCGTTCGAACCCATCGTCGGCGACGACGCCCAAATCTTGGGCCGGGTAGTAGCAATCCTGCGCGCGCTTTAGCTCCCCGGACCGAAAAGAGATGGCGTCAATTTAGTTATTGGAAGTCCGTGGAGCTTTCTGAGCATTGTAGGCTGTTGCGGTAATTTCTAATCAAGCGCCACTTCTAACTTCATTTGCCCTGCCCCATAGCTTTTGTAGGAATTACCATCGCTATGTAGGACATTTTTGTGCTATAATTTCCACTGTGGAAACCTTGACCAAACGTGATGTAGGACAGACACCAGCCAAGCTTTGGGAGGTAGCCGAGCGGTGTGCGCTCAAAGGCGAAGCCGCTTATGTGCTCAGCAAGGGCATTCCCACCTACCGCGTGGAGTACATTGGCGGGACACCGGACCCGTTAAAAGAGCTTGAACACCAAGGTATTTATACCCCGCCAAGCAATAACCCAAGACCAGCACCTCAACTCGATATCAGTTATAGCGTTAAAGATATTGAAGTAATCATGGCCGACATCCGGGGCGAGCAATGATCTATTATCTTGATACCTCGGTAGCGCTCCAAGCGGTGCTTGGAGGCGCCGAACGCGATAACCTGATTGATTGGCTCACCAAAAGAACTCTAATATCGTCACGACTTTTTCGCACCGAGTTAATTCGGGGCTTGCGGCGAGAAAACAGACCACTAAGCGATGGCGACTGGCTTATTGACCGGGTAGGATTAATAGATATTACTCGGCAAACTCATATGCGCGCTGAGGCTATTGAAAGCCACATTAAAACTCTTGACGCCCTGCATCTCGCAACGGCACTCGGCCTCAACTTTGCGGTCACCATAGTAACTCACGACGAAAACATGCGGCTCAACGCAGCAGCCCTCGGGCTCGAAACCATTGACCCACTACTAATAAGTTGATCTTACTCATTCCAGCGCTTAAAAGCCGTGATAGCGTCATTATGAATACCACCAGTCCGGCGTTCGGGATCGCACGCGGTGATATGCGGTGGCCACATCTGGGTGGGCGGTTTCGATAAACTTTACCAATATCCTATCTGCCGCCGCATGAGCTTCTGCCGGGTCTAGACTTCGCTGTTTTTCAGGGTACGCTGCCCTGAACGGTGTCATCCCCCGTTCACCCCATTCCGTATCGACATCAAGACCATCCAACAAGCCAATCGCTTGGCTGGTGGTCATTACTTGATCTTTATCCATTCCTATCTTTCCCTATCACAATTCAAGTCCGAGTTGATAAGCAACCATGATGGTATTGCTAGAAGAGCGGTTTTACTTTGCCGGATGCGATGTCTAGGATAACCGCATTTCCGGAGGTAGCCTCCATGGAGAGGGATTCAATACGGCAGTTGAACTGGGCGGTATTGTCGGGTTGAACAGGTAAGTCGATTCGGTCACCGGCTTTGTCGTAAGTATATTTGCCGCCCACCACTTGGGCTGTTTCCCGCAAATGGTAATGACCATGGAACAACACCTTTGGGCGGGCAGCGTTAAAAGCGGCAGTTAGTCGTTGCCGGCCCTCAGTACAATACTGAATGGTAGCTAGTGGCCAACCTCCACCATTTTCTCGAATTAGCGCGGCTATTCTGCGCGTGAGTGGCTCGGGGGCATCGTGCGTCAACATATAATCAACCGGCCCGTCTTTCAGTACCGCCTTTTCGACATTATGCACATCTGCCCAAGTGATCATCTCGTCGGCCCACCAATCAACGCCGGGGGTGCGCATATCTTTATCAATTGACGGCGCCCCACCCAAAGAGAGGAAGGTACGTGGTATGCCGTCACTACCGCTGATTTGGAAACGGTGACCGCGTGGAATTACCCCAATATTGTCGGTGAACCACTTAATCTCGCCCCATCCGGGCATAACGCTACTATCTATCGCTGGCATATAGTTAATGGCATCCCAATCTTCGTGGTTGCCTGGGGTCACCAATATGGTTACCTCGTGCGCAAAGCAAGCTACATCCACTTCCGCCAAAAAGTCCATCCCAACTCTACCGGGCCAAATGCCAAAGTCCCCAACTTGCAATATAACATCACAGTTTGCGGCTTTGGCTTTTGCCACTACGGTTTCTGCCCAAGGGGCATCGCCATGCCAATCCCCCGCGATAACAACCTCATCGCGTCTAACGTTCTTCATAATTCTCCGTCAGGTGCCTCGCCTTGAACTCTTCGATACTATCTCGGTTTCCGTAAAACGCATCTTGCACCGTGCTCATCCGATCGCCAAAAACCGGCAGCCGCTTTCCCTCAGACACTCTGCTCAACGCCTCATAGTATGCGGCCGCTAAGGCCTCATAAATGTTATTTGCGTCAGCATATACTTCGATACGCTGGATCTCACCATTTGGTGCTGAAGCGTTAAACCTTTCGATTTTGATGGTGACTTGATTTGTTCTCAATTGTTGACTCTCCGTTTTCCGAATAAATTACCTGAAGTAGTCCGGGTTATTAGGTTCAGGTTCTGGTTAGAACATTATTGCTGCGAGTACACTTTCGTGCAAATACTACAATTTGTCAGACATTTTCCGGTGCTGCGGCGGCATTGTTTAGGCGGGCGAGGGCGGCGAGGACGGTGTCGCGGTTGGTGGTGCGCCAGAACGGCGGCATGGACTTGATGATGGTCGAACCATAGCGGGCAGTCACTAGGCGCGGGTCCAGCACGGCGACCACGCCCCGGTCATCGGCGTGCCTAATCAGCCGCCCCGCTGCCTGAGCCAGCCGTAGTGCAGAGTGATTTACCGACACCGTCATAAAACCATTCCCACCCGCCTGTTCCACGGCCTGCACGCGCGCCGAGCTAATGGGGTCGTCCGGTCTGGGAAAACCAAGCTTATCTATGATGACCAACTGGCAGGATGGGCCGGGCACGTCAATTCCCTGCCACAACGAGATAGTGCCAAACAAACTAGCGGCGGGGTCGCTGGCGAACTGCTCGATGAGGGTGGGCAACTGGTCGTCGCCCTGCAACAGCACGGGGGTGTCCAGCCGGTCACGCATGGCAGTGGCGGCTAATTCGGCAGCGCGGCGGGACGAAAACAGACCGAGGGTGCGGCCACCGGCAGCTTTGATTAAGGCTTCGATCTCATCGAGTAAAGGCTGGTGCACAGTGCTAGCGGCACCAGTAGCGGCAACGCTGGCGGATATCTGCTGCCGCTGTGGTTTGGGCAAATGCGCCGCAATATACAGGATGCCCTGCTTGCCATAATCAAAGGGACTGCCCACGTCAACGGCCCGGTAGCTGTCGGGCGACAGGCCCAGCGAAATCGCTGTGGAGGTGAATGTGCCACCAATGGTGAGCGTGGCCGAAGTGAAAATGCCCGTCGCTTCGGCATCGCCCAGCAGGTGGTCTTTGATGAGGTTGGCGGCCTGGTATGGCCCAGCGTAGAGCCGATGCGGGGTGGTGCCTGCGGCCTGGCTGGCTTTGCTGGCGGTGTTAGCGCCGTCGGCGGCGTCAGCCGTACACCATAAGACCTCGGTCTGCGATGGCTCCGACATCCGCTGCACCACCTCAAAGAGTTGCACCAGCGCGGATTGGGCGACCTTAGCCGCGCCGTCGGTGATTTCGGCCTGCGGTTTGGCGGATACCAATGGCCGCAACTCATTTTGGACGGCCACGATGGCGGCTTGCAATGCTTCTGGAACTCCATCCGCGAACCGGCCATTCGGGCACTTGGCTAACGCGATGGCGAACTCCAACCCGGCCTGCTCTAGGCCACCCGCCTTAATGCCGAGGTGTTTCTGAGCCGTTTTTGCGACCCGGTCAATAATGGATTGGGAAAGCTCGACGATGGCGCCACTGATCACCGCCGACTCTAGGTTATGCGCCTCGTCCACCACCAACACGTCGTATTCGGGCAGGACGCCGGGGCTGCCGCTAGCAGCAATGCCGAGCATGGCGTGGTTGGTCACGACGATGTCCGACTCGCGGGCGGCAGCGCGGGCTTGCTCCGAAAAGCAGTCCGCAATCATCGGGCATTTGGCACCCAGACATTCCAGCGCGCCGATGGAAACTTGCCGCCACGCTCGGTCGGACACGCCGGGTACTAGATCGTCGCGGTCGCCTGTGTTGGTGTCGTTGGCCCACTCGCGAACGCGGCGGACTTTGGCGACGAAGGATTCGGGTGTGCGGTTTGCGCCTTTTGGTGGATTACTTTTCGCTTTTGCCTTCTTCTTGGCTGAGGACGGATTGCGGGTCAAGCCCGCAATGACGGGATGGGTCGAGGACGGATTGCGGGTCAAGCCCGCAATGACGGGAGTAAGCGTGTCTGCACTGCTGCCTGTCACGCCAACGTCATCGTCGGAAAAAAGTGTGGGTTCGTCTATCGGGTAGCCGCCGTCGAGCTTGTATTTGCAGACGTAGTTTTGGCGGCCCTTGAGCAGCGTGAAGGTGAAACTTTGAGGCAGGATGGTGGTGGCGACCTCGGCCAGCAGCGGCAAATCGCGGGTAAGCAGTTGCCGTTGCAGCGCCAAGGTCGCCGTCGCCACCACCACGCGCTCCCCCGTCTCGACCGCATGACAGGCCGCCGGGACGAGGTAGCCCATCGTCTTGCCCGTCCCGGTACCCGCCTGAACTAGCAGCGTTTCATGCGAGTCAATAGCGGCGCTGACCTCGGCCACCATCTGCTGCTGCCCAGCGCGGGGTGTGCCGCCAAGGGCTGCGACAGCGGCGGTGAGGAGTTGCTCGGCAACCATTAGTCCATTCGCTTCGCCCATATCACCTCGCCTTCGACTTGCCTTAGTTCACTTGTGACACATGGTGGTTTCGAGACCGGCTCTACGAGCCGCCTCAACCACCGGCAGGGGTGGCGAAGGAGGTGAGACGAGCGGCAAGGGTGGCGTCCACCCGGCCATGGATACGCGTGCCCTCGGCCAGATGCTCGGATGAGTCCACCTCCCCGCTGGCGTGGATGGCCGAAACCAAATCGCCCCGCGAGTACGGAATCACCACATCAATCCCGATGCCCGGCCTAGGCAAAGTGTCCGATATCAACTGCTGCAGTTCCGCGATGCCCTGCCCAGTGTGGGCGGACACCACAACGGTATGCGGCTCGGCGCGCTGAATCTCGGCAACCACCTCGGGGTCGGCCAGGTCGGCCTTGTTCAGCACCAGCCACTCCGGGATGTCGGCAACGCCCGGAATCTCGGCCAGCACTTCGCGCACGGCCTTGACCTGCCCCAGCGGGT
>JGI24699J35502_11134015_pt1 | contig 24371 bp, 12 predicted proteins | sample TergutMp193P4_FD_35502 | JGI IMG/M metagenome (IMG submission 35502)
ACCAACCATGTCTTCGGTGGCCATACGGGTTGCAAGGAGGCTCTGGTGGGCGTCGCGCAGGGCGAGCTCGGTTACACCAATCTTTCGCGGACTCATAAGTCAATCAAACCACTTCCACACCCCTACGAGGAAATCCATGACCGTTTTTTTGAGATTAGTACATATTTGCGGTCATTTCGTACAATCATGACATATTTTTCCAGATGATCGGGGCCTGCCCCGGCGCAGGGCGAGCCATGGGTGAGCCATGAATGAGTCATGAATGAGTCATGGGGACGGTTCTTTCGAGCCACGGGGACGGTTCCTTTCGAGCCACGGGGACGGTTCCTTTGTCACACCTTGTCAGAGGGTAAATCCGCTGATTTTACGCAAGAGTCGTTGGGTACATCCCTTGAAGGATCGGCACCGAGAATAAGGATTCGTATTAGTCTTGATGCATGAGATATGTGCAAGTGGGATTGGGGTACCGAGCCCAGACGTTCAAGGCTGTCATCTCGAGGATGGCTGAGTTCGAGTGCGTGGGGTGGGTCCTGCACAATCAACGTACGGCGAATGTGCCCGTGTATACGGATCTTAATCGTTGTCTGGATGAGGCGGAAGCTGATTTCGTCCTCAACCTGACTCCCACACACTCGACTGCTTCCGTCCTGCAGATCGCGGCCGACCACGGGGTGCCCGTCGTGACCGGGGTGCCGCCGGCCTCCACCAGGGCCGAGGCGGAGCACCTGAGGGACGCGGCCGGGTCGGGTCTGGTCCAGGCGGCAGAGCACCATCCCCTCATGCCGGGGCATGAGGCCCGGCTGATGGGTGTGAGCCACGACATGATCGGGGAGGTCTGGCAGGTCCAGGTCTCCGGTGCGCAACCCTGTCACGCGATGGCCCTGATCAGGGCCTACCTCGGAGTCGGGATCGTACCGGCTGTCGTGCGCGGACACCGGTTTTCGGGTGAGGACGTTCTCGCTTCGGTGGATTTCGGCGAGGGACGCAGCGGGATCTACGATTACTCCGGCGATCAGACGCGAATCGTGCTTCAGGCGGGGCGTCTGCTGGTGCGGGGCACCCACGGTGAGATCAGTGGGGATCAGGTGGTTCGCGTGGGAGAACACAATCTGATCACCACGACGTACATGCAGCGCCATTTTAATGCCCATTGCACCTCGCAAATCACCCTCGGCGACCATGTCTTGTGGACCAACCCCGCTCCCGAGATGGAATGGAACGATGATGAGGCGGCGATCGCCGAGTTCCTCACCCGTACGGCTTCCTGGATCCGTGGTGAAGGCGCTCCCCCGTACCCCTTGTCCGAAGCCTTGTATGACGCACGCCTGGGGCTGGCCATCACCGAGGCCATCGAACAGGATCGTACCGTCGACGTCCCAGTCTGATCGACGTCCCAGTCTGAAATGTGTACATCGGTGTACTAAATGCTTCTTGTCGAAAATTGCGATTTTTGTATTCTGACAAGCTATGACAGTGGAACCGTCCCCGTGGCTCACCGTGGCTCAGCCGTGGCTCAGAGGCGGGTGCGCAGGATCTGGGCGAGGGAGCGGGCCACCAGGACGAGGGTGATTGCAGCGCCGATGAGTTTCACCCAGAGGACGGGACTGAGGAAGAGGCAGACCATGGCGATGAGGATGGGGATCAGATAGGCGCAGGCCCACAGGACGTACCTCCCGAAAGAGGGCATGACGACCCCGCGTTCCTCCGCGATGGCTTTGACCATGAAATTGGGGCCGTTGCCGATGTAGGTGATCGCACCGCAGGTCACCGCGCCCAGACTGATCGCGGTCAGATAGAGGCTCGGGACCCCGGCGACGAGCGCCGTCCCCGGCATTTGCGTGCCCATCTCGAAGAAGGTGAGGTACGTGGGCGCGTTGTCCAGGACCGAGGACAGGGCGCCGGTGAACCCGAAGAAGGTGTACTCGTTGAGCGGCAGCGAGCTGGCCTCGACGCGAAGGTACGCCAGGGCGGGGATCATGGTGAGGAAGATCCCAAGGAACAACACTGCCACTTCCAGGATCGGTCCCCACGTGAATTCGTTGTCGCGGAAACGGGTCTGTTTGTCAGTGAGGAAGTACGACGCCGCCGCGGCCCCGATTTGGACCAGGACTTTGAGCCACACGAATTCGCCCAGGAACGCCACTGAGGCGATGATGACGGCGAGCCAGACGAGATTGAGTCTGCCATGAAGATTCACTCGCGTCGCGTTTTCCCGATCCTGTGAAACAGATGTCGTACTTTCTCTGGAATAGAAGCGACGGTCGAGGCCGACGTACGTCAGAACCAACAATCCATTGATGAACAACCATTCCGGGGCGAGGGAGAAGGTCCAGGTGAAGGGCACACCCCGCATCAGCCCGATGTACAGGGGCGGGTCCCCCAACGGGGTCAGCAGACCTCCGCAATTGGCGATGACGAAGATCGCGAAAATGACGGTGTGGGCTTTGTTTTTCCTTTCCCTGTTCGCGTTCAGCAACGGCCGGATCATCACCATCGCCGCCCCCGTCGTACCGATGAAAGAGGCCAGGAACCCACCGATGCCGAGCAGAAGGGCATTGTTTCGAGGCGTGGCACGCAGGTTGCCCGCAAGGAAGAACCCGCCGCAGACCACGAACAGGCTCGCGATGAGGGAGATGAACTCGACGTACTCCTGCAACGAACTCAGCACCAACTCTGGCGAGAGCCGTATCCACACCGCGGCGGCCGTCGGCAATCCAAGAACCATTGCCACTGCGAACTTTGCTCCGATTCTGTCCCAGATCCCGCGCACCCCAGGAATCAGCGGCGCCACTGCGATCACCGCCAACATGAGCACAAAGGGCAACACCACCCACCAGGACAGGTTCATCGGTCCTCACACTATCACCATGGGGACTGTTCTCCTCATCCATGGGGACGGTTCCACTGTCACAGCTTGCCAAGAGGAGAATTTCATGATTTTCATGAATGCCCATTTTCTATTGCCCAACAGAGATATGGGACATACTCCCCACAGGCGGATGTACCCTTGATATGTGAAATTTCTTGGACCGACACCGGCGTACGACCTGACCTACGATGACGTTTTCATGGTCCCCCGCCGATCTAACGTACCTTCCCGGCTGGACGTGGACGTCACCTCGACCGATGGACTGGATCTTCCCCTGCCTCTGATCGCGGCCAACATGACCGCTGTGACGGGGCGGCGAATGGCCGAAACCATGGCCCGGCGCGGCGGATTGGGGATCGTCCCCCAGGACATCCCCGTCGATGTGGTCGCATCGACCATTGCCCGTGTCAAGTCGGCGGACACGGTCTTCGACACCCCTGTGACAGTCAGTCCCGCCGACACCATCGGCACGGCGCTGGGGCTGGTCTCCAAGAGGGCCCACTCCACAGTGATCGTTGTCGACAGCGGCCAGCCCGTCGGTACCCTGACCCCCGCAAACTGCGAACAATTGGACCGCTTCACCCAGGTCCGGGACGCGATGAAGACCGACATGACTCTTGTGGACTCATCAGCGCAGCCGGGCGAAGTCTTCGAGAAACTGCGTTCCACCAACCATCCCGTCGCGATCGCCGTCGATCCGGACGGCAACCTCGTTGGCGTCATGACTTCCAAAGGGGCTCTGCGCTCGACTCTGTACCATCCGGCGTGCGATGCTGCCGGACGGCTCAAGGTCGGCGCGGCGGTGGGCATCTCGAGCGACGCCGTCCTTCATGCCCGGGCTCTCGCGGAGGCCGGTGCGGACGTGATCGTCCTTGACACGGCCCACGGCCATCAGGACCGCATGATCTCCTGCGTGAATGGGGTACGGACAATGCTCGATTCCATGGGCTCTTCCGTCGTCCTGGTGGCGGGCAACGTGGTCACCGCCGAGGGAACAGAAGACCTTGTCGAAGCGGGTGCGAGCATCGTCAAGGTCGGGGTTGGCCCCGGTGCGATGTGTACCACACGGATGCAGACCGGCGTGGGCCGTCCCCAGTTCTCGGCGGTCATGGAATGCGCCGAGGCAGCCCGCGAACTCGGTGCTTCGATCTGGGCCGACGGCGGAGTCCGCCATCCCCGCGACGTCGCCCTGGCGCTGGCCGCGGGTTCCGGCGCTGTGATGATCGGCTCCTGGTTCGCCGGCACGTACGAATCCCCCGGCGACCTCCTCACCACAGCAGAAGGCCGCGCCTACAAGGAGTCTTTCGGAATGGCGTCCGCGAGAGCCGTACGGGCGCGCAGCGTTTCCAAGTCGGCATACGACCGCGCCCGCGCCGCCCTCTTCGAGGAGGGCATCTCCTCGGCCAAGATGCTCCTCGACCCCGAGCGCCCAGGCGTCGAAGACCTCATCGACTTCATCATCTCGGGGGTACGCAGCTCCTGCACCTACGCCGGCGCCCCCACCCTCGCCTCCTTCGCCGACAACGCCTGCGTCGGCGTCCAATCCCGTTCCGGCTACGAAGAGGGCCGCCCGCTCACGACCAGCTGGTGAGCCAGGTGAACCATGGGGACGGTTCCATGTGAGCCATGGGTGAGCCATGGGGACGGTTCCATTGTCACAGCTTGTCAGAGAAGGTTTTGAGCCATTTTCGAAAACAGATCTTTATTGGGACCCCCAGCGACAGATGAGACCACGGTTCAAACCTGTCAGACGTGAAAGCTGCCGAATGGACACACGCTGTGACCGTACCCTTCGTACCACCTGTTCCTGCTCTTCGGCGGGCAGACGCTGAAAATCAGTTCCCGACGCCGCCCCCGACTCGTGAGTGATCAGGTTCCACGCCTCAGGATCGCTGACATGTCTGTTTTCCTCCGGGTACGTCAAAACATCGCGTGGATCGACCCTGGCAGGTTCGTACCGCCCCTCTTCCTGCAGGATGACTTCCAGGGGTACGATCCGCTCCAGACTGGCGAGATCGACGAGCGACCCGGGCCTGCCGAGCATACGCCTGCTCGACCACAGATACTGATCTGGATGGGAACACAACCCGCCCGTCACCGGATTGAAATGGATGTACATCAGCGCCATCAGGAAATACCCATCGTCATTGACCGGACGGCTCGCAAATCTGTCCTGAAAGAGATGACCGACACGATCGTACTTCCGGTTGAACCATCCCGCATATCTGACCGCCAGTCTCTTCACTGTGATGGAAAGCGCTTCCCGCCCCTCTCCGATCAAGAGATGGACATGATTGGACATCAGAGCGTACGCGTAAATAATCGCGCCGCTGTCCTCTTGAACACGTTCCAAGCACCCGAGAAAGTGCTGGTAATCGGCAGGTTCCTCGAAGATTCGCTGCCTATTGATCCCTCGCAGCATGATATGGTAAATGCCGGTTTCACTTCGGCGTCGTGGTTGTCGAGCCATCATAACTCCTTTCTGGTAACAACCTAACCTGACGCCGGGGCCTTGAACGGGTTATCCACAGGGGAATTTGTTGCCGACGGTCATATTTCCCGATTTCACACAAGGTACCTTTTCCTTTGCGCCACATAGAAGCTGCGCCGCTTATCCCAATGAAGACCCATTGTAGAAATTCGCCAAATTACCCTTCTGACAAGCTGTGACAGAAGAACCGTCCCCGTGGCTCACCCGTGGCTCATCCCCGTGGCTCAACCCGTTGCTCACACCATGGGATAGGACCACTGGTGCTCACCGGGGCCCACGGTGTCGACCAGGGAGCCGGGGTGGGCGGGCAAGCGGACTTCGGCGGTGGCGCCCTCGGGGACGATCGCGGTGAGAGTCATCTGCCCGTCGGTGATTTCCCAGGAGACGCAGGCCAGGCCCAGGGGGGTGATGTGGGAGGTACGGGCGTGGGTCAGTCCACCGCCCGGTCGGGGCGCGACGACGAGCCTGGACCATCCCGGTTCAGCCGAGGACAGTCCGCCGACGGTGCGGTGGACCCAGTCGACGACCGCGCCCAGGGCGTAATGGTTGAGTGAGGTCATCCCCGTACGGTACAGGTTTCCGTCGGGCAGGATCGCGTCCCAGCGCTCCCAGATCGTGGTCGCACCCATGGTCACCGGGTAAAGGAAGGAAGGGCATTCAGTCTGCAAGAGGAGTTTGTACGCACCTTCGAGGTGGCCGGTCACGGTCAGGGCGTCTGCGATGAAGGGGGTCCCGGCGAACCCGGAGGATATCGTGTACTGGCGTCCAGACATGAGACAATTCAACCTCTTGCCCGCGTAATCGCACTGACCGGACGTGAGCAGATCGAAGCAGATCGCCAGCGCGTATCCCGTCGAGGTCTCGCCTTTGACGATCCCCCGTTCACTGACGTACTCCTTCCGGAACGCGTCCCTGACCCGGGTGTCGAGCGCAGCGTACTTCCCGTCGTCCTCACCCAACAACCGTGCGATCTGGACCATTTGGCGAGTGGTACGGGCGTAGAACGCTTGCGCCATGAGGTACTTGTCCGTCTTCCCCTGACCGGGTTCGCGCGGCGGAGCATCAGGGTCGCACCAATCCCCGTACTGAAATCCGGCACTCCATAATCCCTTGTCATCAAGCAAAGATGCGACCTCGTCGACGAAGGAGACCATCGTGGGCCAGCATCGGCGCAACTCGCCGACATCCCCGTACTCCCGATAGAGCGTCCACGGAATGTTGACGATGGCGTCACCCCACAGCGCGGTCGGCTGGGAGGGGCGCGGGTCGACCAGAGGCGCCGAACGAGGCATGTTGCCGACTTTGGACTGCTCGATCATGAGGTCCGTGAGCCAGGAGTCGACCACCGCCTCCACGTCGTAGAGGTACGTCGCCGCTGGGATGAACGCATTGAGATCGCCCGTCCACCCCAGGCGTTCATCGCGTTGGGGGCAATCGGTGGGAATGCCGACGAAATTGTCCCTCATTGACCATACTGCGTTGTCATGCAGCTTATTGAGCATGGGATTGGACGATTCGAACCAGCCGCGGCGCTCCATGTCCGAATGGACGACGACGGCAGAGAAGTTGTCGGGCGCCGGAGTGGATTTCCACCCTTCGACCTCGATGTAGCGGAACCCGTGGACGGTGAACCGCGGTTCCCATTCCTCCCGCGCCTCGCCCCGGGCGATGTAACGGTCGGTCGCCCGGGCGGTACGATTGGTCTCCCGCTCCAGACTCCCGTCCGGCTTGAGAGCCTCGGCGTGGCGGATGATGATATCTTGCCCGCGCCTGGGATTGTCGATCGTCATATGGACCCAACCGGAAATGTTCTGGCCGAAGTCGATCACGGGATATCCTGTTGGAGATGTCGTGACAGCTGCCACGGGCAGGGTCTCGATTCGGCGAATGGGCGGTACCGTTGTCAGATGCAGGGACTCGATCGGCCAGTCATACCGTATGGCGGGCGACCATCCGCCGCCGTCGAAATCCGCGGTGGCCCACCCCTCCGGCTCCAGTCGTGCGTCGTACATCTCCCCGTCGTACAGCCCGTTGGCCCGTACCGCGCCAAACTCCACCTGCCAATCGGTGTCCTTCGCGGGGGCCGACGATGGCTCGGTGACGACGACCTGAGTACGGTCCGCGTACTCCAATTCCAGCTGCATGAACAGGGCCGGCCGGTCCGCGTAATGATGGTTCGCCTTGCTCCACATCAACGCGCCGACGGCCCATCCCTCACCGACGATCGCGCCGAGCACATTGGCTCCCTCGCGGATCAGCCCGGTCAGGTCCATTTCAGTGACCAGAAGACGTTCGCGGTAGGCGGTCCATCCCGGAATCAGCATCTGGTCGCCCAATCGGGCCCCATTGAGGTACGGCTCGATGATCCCCAACCCCGTCACGAATAGCGTGGCCCCGCGCAATCCAGGTTCGGCCGTGAACATTTTCCGGAAGTACGGGGCGGGGTCCTGTTCGGAACAAGGGGCCGTGTGAGAGATGAACCGAGCCTGCCAGTCGGGCATGTCTGTCTCCTTGATGTCAGGATTCAAGTTTAGTCCCCGGTGATTTGAGAAGTGAAGTCGTTATATAAAGACAGATAAAGACTCATCCCATAAAATTGCGAAATTCACACTCTGACAATCTGGCTCACTCAAGCATCAAGCCGCATCGGACATTTACGCATACTCATGAAAATAGGTTTTAGTCCTTGGACGTAGGGCCAATGGAACCGTCCCCATGGCTCACCCATGGCTCAGGGTTCGGGGTTGCGGGCGTCGTACTTGATGAAACCGGGGGTCACGCGGGTCAGGATTCCGGCGGCGACCATGCACAGTCCTCCGCCGATCAGGGCCGTCAGGCCGAGGGACGCCGTGCTGACCCCGGAGAATCCCCGGACCAGGGAACCCGAGACCACCCGGCCCAGGTTGGGTCCGCCCGCGACGGTGACGGTGAAGATCCCTTGGAGCCGGCCGCGGAGGTTGTCGGGGGTCGCCGACTGCAGGATGACGTTGCGGAAGACCGACGAGACGGAGTCGCAGGCCCCGGCGAAGGCCAGACACACCCCGGACGCGATGAGCGCCCACCAGATCACATGGTCGGGGTTGGTGGTCCCCACACACATCAAGACGACCCCGAAACTCAGGATCCCCAGTCCCCATCCGGTCACCATGACGGCCACGACCAGTCCCTGCCGCCGTATCTTCCCCAAAGGTCCGGAGAAGACCAGGGCCAGCACGGATCCAATGGCGACGAAGGCGGACAGCCACCCGGCAGTGGTCGCCCCGCCGCCGATCATGGTCGTCGCGATGGCGGGGTACAGCGCCACAGGTTGAGCAAGGATCATTGCAGCAAGATCCATGAAGAAGGTCATTCTCAGATTCGGCCGTGTGGCCAGGAACACGAATCCGTCCGCGACCGACCGCCACCCCCGTACTGGCTTCTCATCAGGATTTTCCGATGGCAGAGGGCGTACGGACGGCAGCCGTAGCACGGCGTACAGGGAGGCGGTGAAGGTGACGACGTCAATGGTGTACGCCCATTGGTAGCCGAAGGCTGCCACCAACGCCGATCCGACCACAGGCCCAAGCATGAGCGCGATTGTCCATGTGGCAGAGTTGAGCGCATTGGCCGCAGGCAGCAAGGACCGGTCGATGAGCCGGGGGATGATGGCCGTACGCGCCGGCATGTTCACCGCCGAGGCGCCGGACTGGATGGCAACCATCGTGTACAGAAGCCAGACATTGTCCAGATGGAACCAGGCCTCGACCGCCAACCCGATGGTCGCGGACCACATCACCAGAGATGCGATGAAGGCGACAACCCGCCGATCGTACTTGTCGATCAGCGATCCGCCGTACAGCCCCATGACGATCAGCGGGACCAGCGAGAAAAACCCCAGCAACCCCACCATGAACGTGGATTGCGTCAGGGCGTACACTTCCAAAGCAACTGCCATTTGGGTGAACTGCCCGCCGATCGAGGCCAAGCCCTGCCCCCACCAGAGACGCCGGAACGGCACCGACTGGCGTAAAGGGGTAATGTCAGCAAGAATGGCCATCTATTTCAGTGTAATCCCACTGTCGTTGCCCGGAGTCTGTGTTCATTTCCCGCCATCCCATTGAAGACAAGGACGCCGATTCCAATCCTTGGAGGTGCAGTCAGAAGAACCGTGCTCGGCACTTCGCGCCTCAACGCGGGCGGCCCCGACCCCGGTACGACGAGCGAGTTCGCTCTGAACTCGGCCCGCGTCGGGGTCCCGTGTCACAAAGACGACTTGAGCCCGGCGAAGAGGTCGGCCTCGGGAAGGGAGACCGGTACGGCGGACTGGACCAACTCGTAGTCCTCAGTGGGCCAGACCTCGCACTGGATGTCCATGGGGACCTGGAACCAGGACCCGTTCGGGTCGACCTGGGTCGCGTGGGCCCGAAGAGCATCGTCGCGGGCGGCGAAGTACGCGGAGCACTCCACCCGCGTGGTCACACGATGGTCCATCTGATCGTAGACCCACCCCTTCATCCGCTGGGCGTACGGCGATTCCAACCCGGCCAGCCTCATCGCCTGGTCGAGGGCCAGGAACCGTTCACGATGGAAGTTCATCTGGTAGTACACCTTGGGCACCACCCATGCACGCTCCCCGTATCTTTCCTTGTCAGCGGCATACGTGAGAGCTTTCATGGAGACCCTGTGGCACATGACATGGTCAGGGTGGGGGTACCCTCCGCCCTCGTCGTAGGTCACCAGGACGTGCGGCCGGCAAGAAACCAACACATCTGCCATCTTCCCAGCCGATTCACGCAGATCGGCCGCCGCCAAGCTCCCCGCCGGCATGTTCTCCCACGGTTCCTCCAGAGTGAATCCGGAGTCCTCGTACCCCAGCCAGATCTGCTTGACACCCAGAATCTCGCGCGCCCTTTCCATTTCGGCCTTGCGGATCGCGGGCAGGTTCGCATTCACCTCGGGGGTGTTCAGCGCCGGATTGAGGACATCCCCCCTCTCTCCCCCGGTCATCGTCAGCACGGTGACCTCGACTCCTCGGGCAGCGTACATTGCCATGGTCGCCCCCCCCTTGGAGGACTCGTCATCCGGATGCGCGTGGGCGCACATCAGCCTCAACGGTTCATTCGGCACAGCCATTCCCCTTTTATCTCCTTCAAGGGTTATCCTAGAAAGATGGATAATAACACGATCTGGCTGACCCATGAGGCATACACGAAACTTCGTCAAGAATACGAGTACATCTCAGGCGAGGGCCGCGAGATCATCTCCAAGCGTATCGGCCAAGCACGTGAAGAAGGCGACCTGTCCGAAAACGCGGGTTATCACGCCGCCCGTGAGGAACAGGGGCAGAATGAGTTGCGCATCCGCCGTCTCAAGGCCATTCTGGAGAACGCCGAGGTCGGCGAGGCGGGCCAGGGCAACGATGAGGTACACCCGGGTTCGACGGTGACGATCGCCTACGACGGGGACCCGGATGACACCGACACTTTCCTGTTGGGTTCGCGCGAGCTGCTGAGCCTGGATCATTCCGTCGACACGTCCGTTTATTCACCGCAGTCACCCGTGGGTTCGGCGGTTCTCGGTCACAAAGTCGGCGACAAGGTGACGTATGAAGCTCCCAACGGACGTGAAATATCCATCACCATCACCGCCATCAAAGGTTTCTCCGCTTAAGTGTAATTTCTAGATTCCGGTCGGGTCAGGCACCCATGCGGACGATGCCGTGGCCGAAGACGACTCCCATGTCGAGGTGGGCCGTGCCCGCGCCGATCGTGACCTCGCCGTCGTCGGAGTCGCAACCTTCCCAGGAGACGCGCCCGACCTGGGCGTCGGCCCGGATGACGACGTCGGAGTCGCGAGCCACTTCGAGGGTGACTTGGCCTGATTCGCAGCGGATCCTGGACCAGCCCTCGGTGAAGTGGCCGCAGATGGTGGCCTGGCCCATTTGGAGGAGCAGGTCGGAGACGGTACGCGCCCCTGTGATGGTCGCGCCGCCGGCAGTCAGGCGTACTTTCCCTATGCGGGGAAGGCCCGCAGCCATCAACTGGCAGCCTCTCAGGTCGATGTCCACCTCGAGGGCCGGATTGACCCTCACAGTCAGCTCCTTGCCGAATCCCAGAGCTTTCACATCGTCCATCCCGCGTACGGACCTCATCCATGACAGGGCGTCGATGACACCGGAAAACTCCTTGTCACCTATTATTTCCATGGTGGATCCGCTGCGCTTGACCTGATGGACGTCCTCAGCGGCGGCTGTGGAGACCTGGGAATCCGGAATGATTTTCACCTTGCGCCCGGTGGCCCGGATCAGCACTTTGGAGATCCCGTTGATCTTCTCGGCCCTCGGCGGTTTGCCCTCCGGCTCAAACGGAGGTTGGCTGCCGGCTTCGTCGGAATTTTCCGGCGGCAGAGGCCAGTCGGTGGAGAACTCCGGTGTGGGTTCGGAAGGGGTTTGCGTGCCCAAAGCGTCGATTCGATTTTTCGCCTCAGCCGCATCGATGCGTCCGGCGGCCAGATCGTCCAGAATGACGGTGATGTCCATATCGCTCATACATCAATGGTGGCACAAATCCGTTCTCCTGGCACCGGTCCCCATCCTGGCGGGGCGTGAATCGGGGTTAATTCAGGTGGATCACCCCGGAAGCACAGCGGTGGAACCGGGGAGGATCTCCAGTTCGGGGTACCGCGGCCTCCACATCCGTTCGAACACGGCGCGGACCAGATCATCGGGATATTCCTGCGCCACACCCTCGGCCATGGCGGTACGGGCCACCTCCATGGCGACGGTGGAAGAGACCAGACGCAGGTTGGAGATCGACGGCAGCAACCCCGCGCCGGGACGGTACTCATTGATCAGCCCGGCCAGTGCGGACGCTGCCGCGAAGATCATCGAATCGGTGACACGCTTGGCTCTCACCACAGAGACCCCCAACCCCAGACCGGGGAAGATCAGAGCATTGTTGGCTTGTGCGATGGTGTACCCGACCCCGTCGAGCAGGACGTCGTCGAAGGGGCTCCCGGTGGCGATCAGGGCCTTGCCGCCCGTCCACCGAAGCAGGTCCACAGGCGTCGCCTCGGCTTTGGATGTGGGGTTTGACAAGGGGAAAATGATCGGTCGTTCGCATTTCTCCGCCATCGACCTCACAATCTGTTCGGTGAATGCCCCGGCTCTGGCCGAGGTGCCGATCAGAATGGTGGGCGCGATGTGTTCGATCGCGTCCTCGAGTGAGACCGGCCCGGGCCCCAGACCCCATTGCTCCACCTCAGCGGGCGTACGGGCGTACGGGACCTGGAAATCGCGGACGGAATTGTCGCCTGAGACGATGAGCCCTTTGGAGTTGAAGGCCCAGAACCGGGAATAGGTCTCCTCCTCGGGCACCCCCTCCCTCATCATGGCGGCCCGGATGATATCGGCCACCCCGACCCCGGCTGTGCCCGCGCCGAAGATCACGATCCTCTGTTCGGACACGTGCGCCCCCTTGAGGCGTACGGCGGCCAGGATGGCGGCGAGGACGACGGCGGCCGTACCCTGGATGTCGTCGTTGAACGTACAGCATTCATCCTTGTAGCGGTTGAGGATCCGATGCGCGTTGTCGGCCCCGAAATCCTCCCAGTGCAGAAGTGCGTGGGGGAAGAGCCGGGTCACGGCCGACACGAAGGAATCGATGAACTCGTCGTAGCGCGCCCCGGAGACTCGCGGATGAGCCTCGCCGAGGTACATGTCGGAGCTCAGCAGGCCGAGGTTGTCGGTCCCCACGTCCAAGACGACGGGGATGGCCCTGCTGGGATGGATCCCGGCTGCGGCGGTGTACACGCCCAGTTTGCCGATGGCGATCTGCACCCCCCCGATCCCCTGGTCCCCGATCCCCAGAATCCCGCCCGAATCGGTGACGACGACAAGGTCCACCTCGTCCGACTCCAGGCCGAAATCCATCAGGTTCTGCTCGATCTGGTCGGGCCGGTCGATGGAACAGAACACGGCCCGGGCCCCGTGGTAGTCGTGGCTGAACCTCTCGATGACCTCCCCGATGGTCGGGGTGTAGATGATCGGCAGCATCTCTTCCAGGTGTTCGCTGACCAACCGATAGTACAGAACCTCGTTGCGGTCCCTCAGATCGGACAAGAAGATGTTCTTCTCAAGGGGGGTCCTACATCTGAGGAACTGAGCGTAGCTACGGCGTACCTGTTGTTCGATGCCCGTCACCCCCGGAGGCAGCAATCCGGAGATCCCCAATTGCTGGCGCTCCTCATGGGTGAACGCCGTCCCCCGGTTCGCCATTGGATGGATGAGGATCAACCGTCCGCGGGCCCGTACCTTCAGTGTCACGTCTCCGCTTGTGGTGTCCAGTTCAAAATCACGTTGGTACATATTCTCATCTTGCCACAATGTACGTAATTCTGCTTACGCCAAGATCTCTTCTTTATTGTCCAATTTTCGTAAAAATTCCATCTGACAAGCTGTGACAGAAGAACCGTCCCCGTGGCACGGGGGGACTCATGGCACGGGGGGAAACAAGAGTCCGCACCGATTGCTCAGTGCGGACTCCTGGGTCTCAATCTAGCCACTCATCTAGTTGAAACGTCTTCTGATCACCAGCGCTCCTATCCCGACGACCGTGCCCAGCAGGAGGAGCGGGACGGCCCAACCATTCTGAGACGGGGGCTGGGCGGAACCGCCGGTGCCGACCTGAACTCCAGGCTTCGGGGGCGTGGTGCCCGAACTCGGCGGAGTGTTGCCCGGGTTTGGCGGGGTGGTACCCGGGTTCGGCGGGGTGGCACTTGGGCTCGGCGGGGTGTTGTCCGGGCTTGGCGGAGGAGTGCTCGGATTCGACGGCTCTCCCGGCTTCGGCGTGGAGTTGACCCTGGCCGTGTCCGTGTTGGACGGGATCGGCCCGGCCGGCTTCCCCGGCGCATGGACGATCCGCCCAGTCTTGTCGACGGGGGTTCCAGCGGCCTGAGCAATGTTGATGATCTCTTTGCCAGACCCCAGAGCCTCGACGTTGGTCACGTTGGTGATCGTGCAGGTGTACGGAACCATGGCCCCGACAGGCAGCGAGGCGACCGGTTCATCCGGGATGCCGCACTGACCAGCGAAATCCGCACCGCCGGTGCTGAGGTCCTCACGGATCAGATTGACATCTTTCAAATCAACATTACCGGTATTCGCGACGAGGATCAGCCAGTCCGCGTTCGTGTCGTACGTCACCGTCGTGGCATCGACCCATCCGCCCTTCGGATCGGCGAAGGAAGCGATGACGTTCACATCGGAGGGGCAGCCCGTGCCTGTCTGGCACACGAACTTCTTCAATTCGATCGCGGGAGCGACAGCGATCACGCCGGCGTCGAGCGTCGGATTGATCTCGGCCGCGACGATCCTCGAGGCATAGTCCTCAGGAGCCGCCGCCGAGGCGATCAAAGCTGCGTCCCCTGCCCTGAGGCTGAACGCGGCGCTTCGGGCGGCGGTCTGCAACGAATCGGCGTACACGGCGTCGGAGTCGGTCGCCGAAGCGGCGCTCTTGGCATTCGCCGTCGTCCACATGTACCCGTCGGGCAAGGTGAACTCGACCGTGTAATCGCCGGGGAGCAGCCGGTCGAACCAGTAGTACCCCTGCGCATCGGTCGTGACGTCCGCCACACCGGGCACAGGATTCCCATTCTGGTCGAGCAGCCGTACGGTCACATCTGCGATGCCATTCTCGTTCGAATCCTGCACGCCGTCGCCGTTGGCGTCGAACCAGACGCGATCGCCCACGGCGTACGCTTCCGTCCTCACCTCAGCGCTGTCCTGCCTGGTCCTGACCGTCCTCACACTGTTGTCGGGATTGCGCAAAGGTTGGTTGCTGCTGTTCACGGCAGTGCCCTGGGCCTGAGCCGTGTTGACGACATCCTGGTGGGAACCCAGATCCGCAGTGTTGGTCACATGGGTGGTCTGGCAGGTCCACGAGGCGAACGCACCCGGCATCAGGGAGTAGGCGACCTCTCCGATCGTGCAGTCATTCGGGTCGAATCCGTACGAACTGCCAGCGGTGAAGTCCTCCCGGACCAGATCGACATTTTGTAGAGTGACATTGCCGGTATTCTGAACGACGACCAGCCAATCCGCGCTCGTGTCGTACACCACCGTCGTCGCCTTCACCCATCCAGGGTCCGGCGCGTCCAGCGATGTGAAACTCGAGGGAACGGCGCACCCGGTTCCCGTCGCGCACACGTACTTCGACAGTTCGATGCCGGGATTGGCCTCGACCAGTCCGGCATCGAGGGTCGGATTGATGTACGCGGCCGTCACGGTGTCGCGGTACGCCAGCGGCGCCAGAACCCTGGCGACGACGTTCTCGCTGCCTTTGTCCAGGACGAAGACCGAACTCCTGGCCACAGGATCGGTGATCCGGGCGAAATTGCCGGCATCGGAATCAATCGTGGCATTGGTTCCTTGCGTGGGCGTGGTCCACACATACCCGTCCTTCGCCGTGAACTCGACGTAATAGTTGCCAGGGACGACCTGATCGAAGAGGTACCACCCATTCTCATCTGTGGCGGTCGTGCCGACGACCGTGTCGTCAGCCCTCTTGAGAGTCACGGTGACACCTTCGACTCCAGTCTCGTTCACATCCTGGAGACCATTCGCATTGGCGTCGAACCAGACATAGTCGCCCACGGCGAGCATCACGGTGTTCACCTCGGCGCTGTCCTGCCTGGTCCTGACCGTCCGCACACTGTTGTCAGGATTGCGCAGAGGCTGGTTGCTGCTGTTCACGGCTGTGCCCTCGGCCTGGGCCGTGTTGACGACGTCTTTCTGAGAGCCGAGATCCGCGGTATTGACCACATGGTTGACTGTGCAGTCCCATGAGGTGTACGCGCCCGGCGCCAAGAAGTCGACGACCTGCGTGGGGGCGCAGTCATTCGCACTGAATCCACTCGAGCCTCCGGCAGTGAAGTCCTCCTGGATCAGGACGACGTTCTGTAGAGGGACATTGCCAGTGTTCTGGATGACGATCAGCCAGTCCGCGCTCGTGTCGTACGCGACGGTCGTCTGCTTCGCCCACTCGGAGTTCGGCGAATTCAAAGACGTGAAGCTCGCCGGCGTGGTGCACTTTGTGCCTGTCACGCACACGAACTTCGACAGCTCGATGCCAGGATTGGCTTCGATGAGCCCTGCGTCGAGCGTGGGGTTGATGTACGCGGCCTGCACGCTGTCGCGATAGGCTTCCGGCGCACGAACCCTGGCGACGACGTTCTCGCCGCCCGTCGTCAGGGCGAAGACCGCGCTGGTCGCCGTCGGATCGGTGATCTGGGCGTAGTTGCCGGCATCTGAATCGATTGCGGCATTGGTTCCTTGCGTGGGCCTGGTCCACAGGTACCCGTCTTTCGCTGCGAACTCGACGTAGTAACTGCCAGAGTTGAGCTGGTCGAAGAGGTACCACCCATTCTCATCGGTCGCTGTCGTGGCGACGACCCAGTCGTCCGCCGCTCTTCTGAGAGTCACAGTCACACCTTGGACGCCGATTTCATTCGGGTCCTGGATGCCGTTCGCGTTGGCGTCGAACCAGACATAGTCGCCCACAGCGTATCCGACCACATCGACCTCGGCGTCGGAGACGTTGGACTGGACCACCACGGGCACTATCCGTCCGTTGGCGTCCCGCACGGGGTTGCCGGCGGCGTCCAGCTGAGGAATCGGCGTCCCATCGGCGTACACCGGAGTGCCGGTCGCGTGCGCGGCGTTGACCACGTCATCGCCCACCGCGTACGCCGGTTCGCCGGATATCGGATCCGCGGTCACTTCCTTGCCGTCAGCGCCGATGGCGCGTCCGGTCACGAAGGGTTGGGTGTTGGTGACGCTGGCCGTCGTGCAACGGTACGCGTGGGATTCGCCGGGAGCGAGATCGACAGGCGGGGCGTCACACGTCACCGGGGTGGCTCCGGCGCTCTTGGAATAGCCATCGATCAGGGTGACGTCGTCCAGGATTTGCTTGCCCGTGTTGGTGACGACGACCAACCAACTGACCTGCGTGGTCTCACTGGGCGCCGTGGCCTCCTTGCCCCAACCGAGTCTGCCCTCACCGGCCTTCACGCCGTTGGAGTCGTACCCGGCCATGGCCGTCAGGTCCGCACCTTGCGGCAAGTCGCAGCCAGTCGTGAAGTCGGTGCAGACCCACTTGGTGATCTTGAGCCCGGGCGTCGGCAGTTGGACGCCTGCGTCGATCGTGGGGTTGATCCACGTGGCATTCACCGGGTAGCCGATGCCGGCGCTCGGCCGGATACCGGTCAACGGTGTGCCGTCGGGATTCAAACCCAGAACGACGACATCGCTTGTGCCTGTGGTCTGATCGGCGTCGGAGTCGAAGGCGATACCAACGCCTTGTTCCTTGTCCGACGTCCACACGTACCCCGACGGCAGGGTGAAGACGACCCGGTAGCTTCCCGCGGGGAGATTGTCGAAGAGGTAGAATCCGTCCTCATCGGTCGTCGTCGTCATCGGGGTGGCGGACTGCTGACCGTTGACAATGGAGTACAGACTGACAGTCGCACCCTGGACAGGAAGTTCGCCGTCGTCCTGACGACCGTTCTTATCCTTGTCGATCCACACATAGTCGCCGATGGCGTACCCGATGGAATTGACTTCCGCCGTGGAGATGTTGGACGTCTCCGGAGGCAGGAGGGTCACACCGTCATTGCTCATGATGGGCCTCCCGGTTTGGTCCACCGGTTCTCCGACGGCGTAAACGGAGTTGATCACGTCGTCGGCGCCATCGGCATAGGTCGGTTCGCCGACGGCTGCATTTTTGGGAGGGTTGTTCTCGTCGTCGACAGCGTAGGTGATTCCCGAAACGGTTTCGTTTTGGTTCGTGATATTTTCAGTTGTCATCATGAACACGCGGGTCCCCGTCATTTCGAGCACGGGCACCACTGTGTCGTCGGTCAAACCGGTTTCAGTGAAAATGGTGGCGATCCCTGTCGCCCCACGCCCATCTGCTGGGTCGCCTGGCAGGCCAGCCAAGCTGTCCTCCACGGTGACATTCGCCAAACGAGTGCCGCCGACATTGGTCACGACGATGAGCCATTGCGCGGTCGCTCCGGCGGGGATCGTGGCTTCCTTCACCCATCCGCCCGCGGGCACGCCTGTGTACAGTTCATGCTTCTCGGCGGTGTAACCGTTCAGATCGTCCCACACGTACTTCTCAGAATCCGGGTTGATCGTATAGGGATCGGCGCAGTCGGGTTGGTTGAACTCGTCGTATATCGAACATATCCACTTGGTGACCTTGAGTTCCGGACTCGGGAAGATGATTCCGGCGTCGATCGTCGGATTGATGAACTCCGCCTGGATAATGGACTTGTACTTGTCCGGAATCGCGGCTGTCGCCGTCGGGAACACATACTCATGATTGACATAATCGAGCAGAGTCGAGACATTCATGTCAATGGCTTTCGTCACACGAATGCTGTCAGTGGGATCCTCGCTCGCCGGCGAGTCATCCGTCAACGAGGTGAACGGGTACGCATAGGCCGCATTGGAATCTCTCGCGGCATAAACGTACGTCGGATCCTCGTCCTGGCCGCCGGTCCTCGCTTCTGGCGTGGTCCACGCATAGCCCGAGGGCAGGTAGAACGCGACGCGATAGGTGCCCGGCGACAACATGTCGAAGTAGTAGAACCCATCGGCATCCGTCCGGGTCGTCACTTTGTTGTCGTCCGTGGCGGGTTTGCTGGGATCGATCAGCACGGGACTGCCGTCCGCGAACAACAGATCCACCCGGATGCTCGGAATGCCGGACACGGCATTCGTGGGATCGTCGCCCTGGAGCCCGTCCTCATTGCTGTCGAACCAGACCCAGTCCCCGATCGCGAGGGCGATGGAGTTCACCTCGGCGCTGGAGGTGTTGGACCGTACGGTCCAGTTGACGCCGGGACTGGATTGCAGCGGCCTGTCGTTGACCACGTCCCAGGCGGTGCCGGTCGCGTAAGCAGTGTTGACGACCGAGCCGACCCCGCTCTTGCGATCCGGCTCGTTCCACGGAGGATTGGCGTTGGTCGTGGTGGAGTCGTACCCAGGATCATTGTCGGCCCTGCTGGTGATGGCAGCCGTTGTCGCCGCCCACACGACTGAGTTCCCGGACGCGAGCACTCTCGTACTCGTGTTGACACGGTTCGGAGTCGTCTCGTCGACGATGTACGTCGGGGAGAGCTCCATATCGCCATGGCCGTTGGGCGACAGGTTGTCCCTCAAACTGACGTTCACCAGCGAGACGTCGCCGATGTTGGTGGCGACGATCAACCAGTCGGCGTCATGGTTGTACCCGACGACCGTCTCCGGCAGCCAGGACCATTCCACACCGTCGGCGGTGACGCCCGAGACCGGCGTGCCCTGGACGACGTCGAGTTGCCCCTCACTCGCAGGAACCACGCTCACACCGGTGAGTTGCTGCAGCTGGGCATGAGTCAGGTCATAGGAACATCCGGTCCCGATGGAGCAGACCCACTTGGTCACCTTCAAAGCTCCGGCAGGGGTGGTCGTGTTGAGTTCCGCCGTGGAGGGGTTGGTCACCACCACGACCTGCTTGTCGTCGACGATCATGGGGGTCCCGTCCTCATTCAGGGCATTGGCCGTGGCGATGGCAGTGTTCACCACATCGTCGCCGGGAGCCCATGGCACCTCGCCGTACCCCTGTTTGGTGTAATCGATGCACTCACTTTTCAGCGGACCGTCCACACCGGAGATCTTCTCCGCGTACTGGATGCAGACATTCGTCTGGTCATAGCTGCCGAGCGGCATGTAGTCTCCATAGTCGCCCGTGTCGATGATGGCATGAGTCCTCACCGTGTAAATCGAGGTTTGTCCCGGATAGAGAGTACTCGGGTAATACACGGGGACATGGGTCCAGTTGTCCGTGCTGCCGGACATGCCTGTGACATATTCCGTGGTGAAATCGACGTTAGAGACAGGAACATTGCCGATATTCGTGACCAGCAGCAGCCATAGGCCATCCGCTTCGTAGGGAACGGTGTCCCTCTTGACCCATCCCGAGCCTTCCACCAAGCTGCCTTGCCTGTATGGGTATGTCCCGTCGGAGTTCGGCGTCATGTCGACCGGCAGATCGGTGCGGTTGGGCAGTGTGCCGATTCCAGCCATGCGCCGCAATGTGTCGACGTTGGAATCCTGCAGCAACGCGTACGGATCGCAAACAGCGTTCTTATTGACGTCGTACAGTTCGCACACCCACTTGGTGAGTTTGATCATGGGGTTGGGAATCGTCACCTGGGCGGAATCGGTGTTGGAGGGGACCTGACCCCTGACACCGTCGTATCCGACGAAGCGGTACATGAGCGCCTCGCTGGGGTCTCCCTGAGGCAGGCCATACCGGTCCAGTGCCACTTGACCGGTCACCGGATTATATGTGAACGAATCAGGGGCTGGGAATATCGGGGCGTCCGGGTTGTCAAAAGACGCATTGAGTCCGACTGTGTTCTGCACGATGCCCGTGAATGGACGATCCATGACCGTGGTGCAGGTCTCGGACATTGTCGCACCAGGCATCAAAGCCCCGCTGCCGTTGATGTTTCCGCCGCCGGCAAAGATGTCAAAAACATTCCGAGAATCGTTTGGATTGGTGAAAACCCCTTGGCCCAAAGGAATATCCGTCGGATTGCCCAGTGCGTCCTTCTGATAGGTGTTCGCGAATTTCAATTGATCGCAGCTGTTCTCATTCGCCTGGTCACTGGGATCTTCTCCGGGGCCGGCCACGAACGTTATGGCATCCGCCGCCACATGGACCCCCGTGAGCGGTACGTTACCGTTATTGTTCGCTGTGATACGCCACAGCAAGGTTGTCGTGCCAGGGGGGACTTGTCCTGCCTCCACTCCGCCAGTGACACCTCCATTCACACCATTCCCAGGAACATTGTTATCGCCGTACGTGGAGTCACCCACCCAACCGTCTTCGGATGTATTGTCGCACGTGGGGTTTCCATCGCTGTCGTATTGGACGCATACTTGCTTCTTCACTTCCAGCCTTGGGTTCAAGCTGGACACCCACCCAAAGCCTTGTGCCAGATCGTAATCTCCGGGGTTGTCCGGTCCACCAAAACTCTGAGCCCCTGGGAATTTCGCTGCGAATGCCGCATTGGTGCCGGTCATCCATGTTTTACCGGTAGGTATTTGAGTCAGAGTTGGATCGAGTGCGGGCGGATTCTTGGCAGTCACGACGTAGTTGGCGATGCCGTGGCACCAGGCATTCCAAACAGCGCTCGTATGAGCGACTGTGCTCTCCATGCCTTCGATTCCCGAACCCTCGTTCGTTTCAATGCCCACATGGGGACAGACGTCATCGTCCGTCTCGTAATCGACGCCATCCCTCATCCATATGTTCGCCTCCGCTGGGCTCAAATTCGTGAAATCGCCTTTCACCTCAGGATTGGGATCGAGATGTGTGAGTTCGCCGTTCGGGTTCACGATCTCTTTGAACCCGTAGTATCCAAGGGCCATCTCTGGGGACCAGATACCTTGCCATCCGGGTGTGTATGTTCCGGGATAATTGGGTCTGCCCTGTGTCTGGGGAGCTGCTATTGCTCCTTTCCAAATCATTGTGTCGACAGGGAAGACATAGGCACGATTGGATGTCTTCGATGCGACGCTCTGGGCGTTCACCGTCTGCGTCCAGATGTCATTCATGATCATCTGTGTCGCCTTCTCATCGGCATCGGGATCGCTGAGGTCGACCCCGAATAACGTGTTCGCCCCGATGTACCACGTGTAAGAATCACTTTGAATATTGCCGAGAGCCAAACTCGTCAACTCCCATGGTTCACCTACAGTGGGACCCGAGTCGTACGTGCCGGACGTCTGGATGGTCGCGGCCTGAGCAGGCGCCACCATCACCTCGTCGCTGATCGTGTTGACCAGACCGACGACCGCGAGCGCCGTTGCCGCTGCCGTGAGTGTGGCGATGAAGCTCTTAAAGCTGTGTTTCATAAAGGGCTACCCCTATCAATGACCAAGACGCTGTGAATTTCACAGCGACTGTCCCCTATCAGGCCGGACACCCAGATACTATCCAGTTATTACATATCAAGTCAATATCTTGATGATATTACTTTGAAATCATATAAATATTGTCTGGATTGTTTCGAACATGCTCGTAGTTGTTTTATATCTACTAGTCACATGGTGTTTCCATGACGGTCCTTGTCGAACCCCCCTCTGAGCGGGCTCGACACGTTTTGTATCTTCACTTTTCCCGCCACTGCTGGTCTCCCAATCGATCAGAGATACAGTAGGTGCATGAGGGTTCGGGATCCATCCGCTCGGAGGGAGCGGCTGCCGCGCGAGGTATGGATCCTGTCGGCTGTGGGATTCCTCATCGCCGTCGGGTTCGGGGTGATGTCGCCCGTGCTGCCGATCTACGCGCGCACATTCGGGGTGTCCAGTTTCCTGATCGGGCTGGTCGTCTCCTCACTGTCCATACTGCGTCTCACGACCATGCCGGTCTCGAGTTGGCTCATGAGGTGGATCGGACCGCGTGAATTGGCCATTGCGGGTTGTGTGCTCATCGCCTTCACCACCTTCATGATCGGGATCGCGTCGTCGTACTGGGGGATTCTGTTGTGGCGCGGGCTGAGCGGTTTCGGTTCGGCGTTGTACGGGGTGAGTTCGATGGCCCTGCTCTTCGCAGCCGCACCTGTGCGGTTGCGCGGCCGCGCCAATGCCATCGCGGGCGGCGGATTCGTCTTCGGCGGGATGGCCGGGCCCGCTCTCGGGGGCCTGGTCGCGGCCATCTCGATCCACGCGCCCTTCTTCTTCTACGCCGCCACGCTGACGGTTTCCGCGGTCGTGATGCTCATCTTCCTACCCCGTACCCCCGTCCAAGAGCGTGAGGAACTGCGGCACGCCACCGTTGGGTTGGCCGCGCTGGTCAGGGATCGGCGGTTCCGGGCGGCGATCATGGTCAACTTCGGCAACGGGTGGCAGTCCAACGGGGTACGGTCATTGTTGATTCCCTTGTTCGTGGTCGAAACCTTGGGGAAGACGACCACATGGACCGGGATGGCCTTCGCTGTGGCCGCGGTCGCACAGGCCGTGTGCCTGCCCCTGGCAGGATGGGGCACGGACCGGCTGGGACGTAGGTTCATGCTCCTTGTCGGGGGTACGGTCACAGCCACGGTGTCCATCGGATTCGCATTGACCCATTCGTATGTCGTGTTGGTCGTCTTGATGTGCGTGTACTCGATGGGGGTGTCCGCGACGAGTTCCTCGGCTCAGGCGCTGCTCGCCGACACCGTACCCGTTTCTGCCAGTTCGGGGCTGGCCGCCTACCAGATGGCCGGGGACATCGGTGGGATCCTCGGACCGTTGGTGGCCGGGGCGATCCTCGACGCCGTCTCTCTTCCCTGGGCGTGGATCTTCGGAGCCGCGATCATGCTCGCCGGAGTGTGCCTGTGTTGGCGGATCCCCTCCGCCGTACGCCCCCCGGCCGGGGCCGGGTAACTCACCTCCGTACGCCTAGTTCCGGGTACCTCACCCCCGTACGACCGGGTACCTCCCGTACGACTAAAGGCTCGAATGGCGGGAAATGTGCATTTCAACCCGGTGAAAATGCATATTTCACGCCATTCGAGCACGTGCTCCCGGTCTTGCCTACGAGAAGGCGATCGATGATGGGTCCGTCATGCAGTAATAGGGAAACCAGGAGTCCGCACTGATCGTTCAGTGCGGACTCCTGGTTTTAACCTAACCAATCATTTAATTGGCATGTTTTCTGGTGGCCAGTGCTCCTATCGCGATGGTGACACCTATCAGGAAGAGTGGAATCACCCAACCATTCTGGGACTGAGCCGAACCGCCAGTGCCGATTCCGCTTGCAGGCGGCGGTGTGGACGGACCCGATGGAGCCGCAGGCGGAGGCGTCGTCGGCGGAGGCGTCGTCGGCGGATTATTCGGCGGAGGCGTCGTAGACGGAGGCGCAGTCGTCGGAGGCACACTCGTCGGCGGAGGCGTCGTGGACGGCGGAGGCGTCGTCGTCGGATTATTCGGCGGAGGCG
>JGI24699J35502_11134014_pt1 | contig 24334 bp, 26 predicted proteins | sample TergutMp193P4_FD_35502 | JGI IMG/M metagenome (IMG submission 35502)
GAGGAGGCGATTCCGTTCACTGTTGCTTCGATCCATCCGGCTCCGTTAGCAATTCCTTTGAAAACTTTGGAAGCTCCGGAACCGCTTACTTGTTGTAAATTGGAACTCTGATTCCATGTTACTGTTGCATTTGTCGGAAAATTGTTGATGGTATAAGTAGCCGATGAATTGAGACAGAGGTTGGAGGGGCCGGAGAAGGAAAGCGAACAGCCATATAACTTCCATACAGCGAGAACATCATCAATGTCTAAATATCTCTTTATCCCAGAATAATAAGGATATATTAAAGCAGAAGATACCGTAGAATGTGCTATTCCTAAAAGATGCCCTATTTCATGGTCTGCAACAGTAATTAGATCAATACCAGACCCATCGAATGTTCAATTTTCATCATCATCAAAATGAAGTTCACCAGCATAACTCCCGCCTGCAGGAGGAGGGAAAAATGCATGTGCAAGAACTCCTATGTTTCCGTCAAAAGGATTTCCATCGCCATGATCCAATTTTGCCCATTTGATCTTTAAGTCGGCTTGGTTTGGATTGCTAACCTGAACAAAAGTAAGTAACGAATTATCACTCCATATTTTAAAAGCTGCTTTGATAGCGCTTTCTCTCTCAGAAGCAGTCAAATGAGCAGATGTATTGTAAATGTAATATTGCAATGTAGTTTTATTCCATTTTGAACCTTGCAAAACATATTTATCATTTCCTGTTAAAGCGCCATTATCATATAATCTTGGGGTTTGAGAATAAGCTGCATTTGAGAAAAGTCCAAATATGATTAAAAAAAAATATTTTTCATATTTGTGAATTTTATTAATTATTAATTGTAGTTAATTCAATACAGAAGCATTCATACCCCGCAGGAGTAGTGATATTTCTATTAAAATCAAATGCCTTTCCCGAAAATACGACATTTTCCCCTCTTTTTTTGTATTCTTCGTTCATATTGCACGGAAAAAACAGTTTAACATTATCAATGGAACCATCTGTGTGGACTGATATATACCATTTTTGAATTTCATTGTTAAAATTAATAATGCCTTGCAGATTTGTTTGTTGAAAAGTGTGTTTTTCGTTGTTGCAATTGCAAGTTTCTTCATTATTTTCATTACTATTACAACCTATAAACGTTACAAGTAAGATATTTAAAATTAAAAAGATTCTCTTCATTTTTCAATATTTTTTACTAATTTGTATATTTCCAGAAAGGGCATCTTTATCTCGCCGCTCCCGCCTTCCTTTCGGGAGCCGAAGCTAAACCCGGTCGCGAGGCGTTTTGAAGAAAGTGTTTTTCATGATTTCTACAAAATAAAATGTCGTATATTGATAAGATGCAAAAACAGATTGAAACGCTGCATCCGTTTTTAAAATATTTTATGTTTAAAAGCAGGCTTTGTCGGATGCCTCTAATTTCTGTCCCGTAAAGATATAACCCTCGCTCGCTATTTTGCAACGACCTACAGGTACAAGACTGAATTTATGCCTCAATTTTTCCGAAAACAAGGGTGGGGTGGGGGTGCGTCAAGCGCGCATGACAGATTTATTTTCAATCCAAAACAAACAATTCGGAAGGAGTTGTTCTTTGTAGCGCGGCCAATCGAATGTCGTCCATGCGTATTCCCCGTTGGATAAAGGCTTGTTCCACCGATTGACAGGCCAATTCGGGGCGATTGTTATCTTTGCTTAAATGGCAAAGCCATATATTTTTGAGACGTCCATCGTAATTAGCCGCCAGGAATTCGGCAGCTTCCGTATTGCACAAATGTCCTGTTCCGTTCATAATCCTTGTTTTCAGAAAAGGAGGATAATGTCCCGACAACAACATTTCTTTATCGTAATTGGTTTCAAGAATCAAATGATTGGCCATGCGAAGATATTTAGCCACCGTAGCGTCGATATGTCCTACATCGGTTGCCAATACGCAGGTTTGCTGCTGGTATTGAATGGAATAACCTACGCAGTCGCTGGCGTCGTGAGGAACTGCAAAAGCGGTTATGGTGAAGTCGCGGATAGCGACGGCTTGTTCTTTCTCAATAATCCGGCACGAAGTATGGAGTTTCTTTTCGATGAATCGGTTGCTGTTGATTCCGGCATGAACCAATTGCGTGGCATAAATCGGAATGTTCTGTTTTTCGCCCAGACTGCCGACCGATTTGATGTGGTCGATATGATCGTGGGTAATGAATACCCCCAGTATTTGTTCCAAGGCAATTCGATGATCTTTCAATCCCTTTTTCAGGGTTCGAAAATGGATTCCAGCGTCGAGTAGAATACCGTAATCGTTAGCGCCTAAAAAATAACAATTGCCGCTGCTTCCGCTTGCCAAACTTAAAAATTTTAAAGCCATTATTTGTTATAGGGTTGATTGCTTCGCATGAGTTTAAAAGTTGTATAAAGGTAACGACAATTTATCAAAAAAAAACGAAAAGTCCATAGTAACTTTTCGTTTTTTTGTTTTTTACGATAATAGACTGGCGTCTTTCATATCCAACTCATTTTTATCCTTATCAAAAAATTTATGCTCAAGGAATCCCAGACTTTGGTCGGGTATAATTTGCATTTGCATGGAATATTTAAGCTTCCATTTCATTTTCAAGGAGAAAATGCCTTTGTTGATATATGCCGCAATGTAAGGATGTACGTATAATTTGAATTTCTTCACTTTCAATTTTTCCACAACTTCTCTGATTTTCTTTTCCAGCACCTCTGTAAACAGGATAGAGGGTTTGATTTCGCCTTTCCCGAAGCAGACAGGACAGATTTCGGCTGTAGTAAAATCCAGTACTGGCCGCACCCTTTGCCGAGTTATTTGCATTAATCCGAATTTACTTACCGGAAGAATGTTGTGTTTGGCCCTATCGTTGGCCATAATTGTGCGCATGTGTTCGAACAATTTCTGACGGTTTTCCGATTCATGCATATCTATAAAGTCGATCACGATGATACCGCCCATATCGCGAAGCCGGAATTGGCGGGCTATTTCGTTGGCTGCCGCTAAATTAACATCAATGGCTGTATTTTCCTGACCGGAACTTGATTTGGAACGATTCCCGCTGTTCACGTCGATCACATGCATCGCTTCCGTATGTTCAATAATGAGATACGCTCCATTTTTGAAAGATACGGTTTTTCCGAAACCGGATTTAAGTTGGCGAGTAACCGAAAAATTATCGAAAATAGGCAGCTCCCCTTGGTAATGTTCTACAATTTTTTCTTTTTCAGGATCAATCAGTCTTACATAATCGCGTACTTCGTTGTATACGTTCGCATCATTGACATAAATATGCTCAAACGAAGGATTGAAAATATCCCTCAATAGCGCTACGCTTCTTCCCGTCTCTTCATAAATCAGGCAAGGCGCTTTACATTTGAGCAGTTTAGCCATATTGTCGTCCCAACGTTTTACCAATGTTTTCAATTCCGTATCCAATTCGACGACCCGCTTTCCTTCGGATGAAGTGCGGACAATAACGCCGAAATTTTTGGGTTTAATGCTTAGAATCAGTTGTTTCAGTCGAGCCCTTTCTTCACTCGACCTAATTTTATGAGAGACGTTTACTTTGTCTCCGAAAGGAATAGTCACCAGATAACGTCCGGCAAAAGATATTTCCGAAGTCAAGCGCGGTCCTTTGGTCGAAATCGGTTCTTTCGCTATTTGAACCAAAATTTCTTCGCCGGGTTTCAAAACATCAGTGATGCTGCCTTCTTTTTGGATGTCCGGCTGGTGAGCAAATTTTCCGATAGAAGGCACCTTTTTTTTGTCAGAAATTGTATTTTTCAGGAATTTGTCTAAACAATTGAAATTCGCCCCCAAATCCTGATAATGAAGAAATGCGTCTTTTTTGTATCCAACATCTACGAATGCGGCATTTAGCCCCGGCATTAATTTCCTAATTTTACCGAGATAGACATCCCCCACCGAAAATGATATATTGCGCGCCTCTTTCTGAAACTCAACTAATTTTTTATCTTCGAGAATGGCAATAGATATCTCTCTCGGTTGTACGTCAATAACTAATTCGCTGATCACAATGTTGATTTTTGATGCAGAGTGCAAAGGCACGTCTTGCAAGTTTGTTTTTTACTCTTTTCCTTTCTTATTGTTTTTCGCACATCCCGTTTACCTTTGCACGGAATCCCGAAATACAATAATAAACATCAAAGGTTAAAAGCGCGGGGGTATTGCACAATTAACCTTCAATTTCAATCAACAAAAAAGAATTATTATTTTTTCTTTTTATGTCTGTTTTTTCTAAGTCTTTTTTTGCGCTTGTGTGTAGACATTTTATGTCTTTTCCTTTTTTTTCCGCTCGGCATTGCTTTTTTGTTTGTTTTTTGTTAATAAATATTTCTACTCTCAGTTTAGATATTACCTTCCAAACTGTTTCTTAACTTTTCGCAGAAATATTGGGAAGGTTTAAATGTTGGAACGAAACGTTCTGGAATAATAATAGTTGTTTCATTTTTAATATGACGCGCTGCTTTGGCCGCTCTCTTTTTTACCACAAAAGAGCCAAAGCCTCGTAGATAAACATTTTCACCATTATTCATAGATTTCATTACCTCATCCATAAAACCTTCCACGGAAGCTAAGACGCTTACTCTATCAATACCTGTGCTCTTTGCGATTGCATTTACGATATCTGCTTTTGTCATAACTATAATAATTAAAATATTTTATTTGGGACTGCAAATATAATGCAAATATTCTTGATTAAAAAAGTTTTACGTGTGATTTTTTAAAAAAGTGTAGATTTAGTCAAAAATCTGCTTAATTTTGTACTTAATATGAAAAATTCAGACTTTATCAGTTCTATACTAATCGAATGGTATGAGAGTAACAAGAGAGATTTGCCTTGGCGAGGCATCAGCAACCCCTATAAAATATGGATATCGGAAATTATTCTCCAGCAAACCCGCGTGGCGCAGGGATTGGAATACTATCTCCGTTTCATAGACCGTTTTCCCGATGTAAAATCGTTGGCGGAAGCCGACGAACAGGAAGTACTCCGCTATTGGCAGGGATTGGGGTATTATTCACGGGCGAGAAATCTCCATCAAACGGCAAAAATAATTATGCACACAAACCACGGCGTATTTCCACAGGACTATGAAGCAATCTTGCGCTTGAAGGGAATCGGCGAATATACGGCTGCGGCGATTATTTCTTTTGCATGGAACATGCCTTATCCGGTAGTAGACGGAAATGTGTTTCGGTTTTTGTCCCGTTTCTTTGCTATTGATGAACCGGTTGATACCGGAAAAGGGAAAAAATATTTCATGACGCTGGCTAAAGAATTGATGGATCCGTCGCGGGCGGGTTTGTTTAATCAAGCCATCATGGAATTCGGCGCGTTGCAATGCATTCCGGCTTCACCCGATTGCGGAATTTGTCCGTTGGAAACGTATTGTTTGGCCTGCGCCAATCGTTCAGTTGCCCAATATCCCGTAAAACAGAATAAAACAAAAACAAAAACCCTTTATTTGTATTATTTCCATATCCGCAGGGACGATTTCATCTATATCCGTAAGAGAAAAGAAAAAGGAATCTGGCAAAATTTGTTCGAATTTCCGCTCATCGAATCGGAAGCGGCGCTGGATTTTGAACAATTGAGCCAGACGGCATTATTTAAAGAGTGGTTTGAGGAAGGAGAAAATTACGAATTCAAGGAACGGATTCAAAACCGGAAACATCTTTTGTCGCATCGCGAACTATACGCTTCATTTTATGAAGTGTCCGTTGAGAAAGAATCGGAAGCCCTGCGCAAATTCACGAAAATCAGGGCAGAAGAAATCGATCGCTATCCGCTTCACCGTTTGATGGAACTATACGTTTCCGGAACGGCTGCCGACAGTAAAAAGAAGTAAAAAAAAACAGGGCATTGTTGTTTGAAATCCGCCGGTTTATTCGTACTTTTGAAGCAAAATCTTAACTTTAAAAAAATGAATTATTATGTCGATAAACAAGATTATTTTAATTGGACATGTGGGCAAAGAGCCCGAAGTGAGGTATTATGACAATGGCGGCGCGGTGGCCAATTTTTCTTTGGCAACAACCGAGAAAGGCTATACGGCTGCGAATGGAACGCAGATTCCAGATCGCACGGAATGGCACAATATTGTCTTGTGGAGAGGATTGGCCGAAATAGCCGAAAAATACGTTCACAAAGGTTCGAAAATTTACGTCGAAGGGAAAATTCGCACCCGTTCGTATGACGACCAGCAAGGGATCAAACGCTATGTAACGGAAGTATGGGGCGACGCGATGGAATTGTTAGACCGAAAACAGGACAATGTACAGTCCAATCGTCCTCCTTTCCCCGAACCGTCGGCGACCCCTTCCAGCAAGCCGCAGGCAACGACCTTTACGCCAACGGCCACTCAATCGACCCCTTCCCTGCCCAGTGACGAAAGCGACGATCTGCCTTTCTGATAACAAATAGCCCCCAATGAAAACGAAGCAATTGGGGGTTATTCATTTTCTTCTTAGGAATATTGAAGCGCTGCCTCATGAGAGGAAATCGCATGTAAAAAATTGGAGAAGCCGCAGCTTTTGCGGAGGAGGGATTATAGGCCTTCGCTCCCCTCCCCCGCAATGATAAATTAACAATTTAACAAAAGAATCGGCAAAAGCAGTGGAAAAAGGATGGTAGATTTCCAAATATGACATATCTTTACGGAAAAATTGGAACAATATCAATGAAAATACTGGGAATCGGAAATGCGCTGGTGGATGTTTTGGTCAAACTGCCAGATGAAAAATTGTTGAGCGAACTGGACATAGCAAAAGGAAGCATGAATCTGATTGATGCTGAAAAGCGGGAAATGATTTTTGAAAAAATAAAAAATTTTACGATTACACAAACAACGGGCGGTTCTGTAAGCAATACGACTTTGGCTTTGAAACAATTGGGAGAACCGGTTGGTTTTATGGGAAAAGCCGGCAACGACCTATATGGCGATTTTTACCTGAAAGAAATGACTCAGAGGGAAATAGAATTGCATTTGATTCAAGAAGAGGCGCTTTCGGGAACAGCGATAGCATTGATCGCTCCGGACGGCGAGCGTACGTTCTGCACATATTTGGGCGCTGCCGCCGATATGCGGAAAACCGACTTGCATCCCTCCATACTCGAACAATACACGCATTTTTATATAGAAGGTTATTTGGTTCAAAATCATGAATTGATTGAAACCGCTTTGGAAATGGCGAAATCGCTGGGTATGACTACGATTTTCGATTTAGCCAGTTACAATGTCGTGGCTTCCGACAAAGAATTTATCCAGAGTTTGGTCGATCGTTACGTCGATATTTTGTTTGCTAATGAGGAAGAAGCAAAAGCTTTGACCGGAAAATCGTCCGATCAGGCATTGCTTGAAATAGCCAAAAAAACGCCGATGGTCGTGATGAAAGGAGGAGCCAAAGGTTCTTGGGTCAAACAAAAAGATTTGTTTATCCATGCGCCTGTTTACAAAGAAATCCATCCATTGGATACTACGGCTGCCGGCGATTATTATGCTGCCGGATTCTTTTACGGCATGATCAACCAAGCAAATGCAGAAAAATGCGCTCAATTGGGAACTTTACTTTCCTATCACATTATTCAGGTGATCGGTACGAAATTGCCGGAAGAAACATGGAATGAAATTCGAGAAAAAGCGAAAGCCATTTTGGCTGAAGAATGTTAATGTTGATCAAAAAATAGAGGATATATGAAACAATCTATTACGGCAAAAAAAGCTCCGGCTGCCATCGGCCCTTATTCCCAAGCGATAAAAGCGGGGAATTTTGTTTTTTTATCCGGTCAGCTGGGAATTGATCCCCAAACCGGCGAATTGGTTTCCGGAGGGATGAGCGGTCAGACGGAACAAGTCTTTCAGAATATTCAGGCTGTATTGGCCGAAATAAATCTGACATGGGACAGCGTAGTGAAAACAACGGTATTTTTATCCGATATGCAAGATTTTGCAGCCCTGAACGAGGCGTATGCTCGGTATTTCAACGAACCGTATCCGGCGCGCTCGGCCTTTGCCGTGAAAACGCTTCCTAAAAATGCCTTAGTGGAAATTGAAGTAATCGCCGAAGTGAATTAATGGAGTCATTTCTTGAACAACTGAACGAAAGTCAACGCGAGGCAGTTCTTTACAACGAAGGTCCAAGTTTGGTGATCGCGGGTGCAGGGTCGGGGAAAACGCGCGTTTTGACCTATAAAACTGCTTATCTGTTACAAAACGGAATTCCTCCCTCCAATATTTTAGCTCTTACATTTACCAACAAAGCTGCACGGGAAATGAAATCGCGGATTGCCCAGATTGTAGGAGAAACGATAGCTCGGCGGTTGTGGATGGGAACTTTCCATTCGATTTTTTCGCGCATTCTCAGACGCGAAGCAGAGCAAATCGGATTTCGTTCCGATTTTACCATTTACGACGCACAGGATTCGCGAAATCTGATCAAAGCGATTATCAAAGAAAAAGGATTAGACGATAAAATATATAAGCCGGCTTCGGTTCAAGCGCGCATATCCAACGCCAAAAATGCCTTGATTACTCCCGACCAATACGGAAAAGACCGGGAAATCCTGTCGGATGATGCAGCGGCCCGAAGAGGCCGGATGTATGAAATTTACGCCAGTTATTGGAATCGTTGTAAAACGGCGGGCGTCATGGATTTCGACGATTTGCTGCTCTATACTTATTTGCTTTTCAACGATCATCCGGATGTCGTCGAACGTTACCGAAACCATTTTCGCTTTATTTTAGTGGACGAATACCAGGATACCAATTCCGTTCAGCATGAAATTGTCCGGCTATTGGCTGCCTCGCACCGACGGGTATGCGTAGTGGGCGACGACGCCCAAAGTATTTATTCATTTCGAGGGGCGAATATCAGCAATATCCTGAATTTCCGGCAAACGTATCCGGAAAGCAAATTATTCAAACTGGAACAAAATTATCGTTCGACGCAAACCATTGTCAATGCGGCTAATTCTTTGATTAAAAAGAATAAACAACAAATCCCCAAAACTATTTTTTCCAAAAAAACCGTAGGCGAAAAAATACAGGTGATAACGGCTTATTCCGATTATGAGGAGGGATACAATGTGGCCAGCCGGATTGCAGAAATGCGGATGCTTTATCGATACGAGTACAAGGATTTTGCCATCCTCTACCGGACAAACGCCCAGAGCCGTATTTTCGAAGAGGCTTTGCGGAGAATAAACATACCCTACAAAATATATGGCGGCCTGTCGTTTTACCAGCGGAAAGAAGTAAAAGACGTTATTGCCTATATGCGTTTGATTTCCAATCCCGACGATGAAGAGGCGCTGAAGCGGATCATCAATTATCCTGCGCGGGGCATTGGCGATACGACTTTGAACAAAATTATTTCGGCTGCCAACACGCATGAGGTCAGTTTGTGGGAGATTCTTACACATCCGATTGATTATCAATTGAATATTAATTCAGGAACGGCTAATAAATTAGAAGGATTCCAAACGATTATCTGCCGTTTCATCGAAGAGAACAGCAATATGAATGCGTATGAACTCGGATCGGCTATTGTTAAAGAAACGGGCCTGATCAACGAGCTCTATACCGATAAAACGCCGGAAGGATTGAGCCGCATTCAAAATGTAGAGGAACTGATCAACAGTTTGTACGAATTTGTTTCGGTACGCTTGGAAGAAGCGAATCCGGATGTTAAAATAAGCGATTTTTTGGCAGAAATTTCCTTGCTAACCGACCAAGATACCGATTCCGATGAAGAGGCAAGCCGAGTCGTTTTGATGACGGTTCATTCGGCCAAAGGACTGGAATTTAAAAATGTTTTTGTGGTCGGTCTGGAAGACAATTTATTTCCGATGGAAATGAGCAAACACAATCAGGACGATCTGGAAGAAGAACGCCGTTTGTTTTACGTGGCTATCACCCGCGCGGAAGAAAATGCAATTTTGACTTACGCCAAAAGCCGCTTCCGAAACGGCCAGCCGGAGTTGTGTTCTCCCAGCCGATTCATCAAAGATATCGACAGGGAATTCCTGAAAATGCCCGGCGACACAGAAACCAAACTCAACATTCGTTCGAGGAAAATGTCTCGGATAACGGAAGACGATCAACCGGCTTTTTCTCCTCCTCCGGTAAAGCGGAGTAATTTGAGTGTCGGCAATACGATTATGCACGAACGGTTTGGCAAGGGAATGGTAACCGAGTTGGCAGGGGACGGAGAAAACGCCAAGGCAACGGTCGATTTCGAAAAATTCGGGAAAAAACAGTTGCTGCTGAAATTCGCAAAATTTGAAATAATTGAATAATATTTTAATTTTTCATTCCTTATGATCGATTTCACTCAGATTCCTTCTCCGGCTTATGTCATAGACGAGTCTCTTCTTCGCCGGAATCTTTCCTTGATCCGCTCGGTCGAAGAGCGGGCGGGCGTTCAAATCATTTTGGCTTTTAAAGCCTTTGCTTTATGGAAATCATTTCCCATCATCAAAGAATATATCCGCTATTCCACAGCCAGTTCGCCTTGGGAAGCGCAATTGGCGTTGGAAGAGATGGGCAGCAAAGCGCATGCTTATTCGCCGGCTTATACTGAAAAAGATTTTCCGATCATCCAATCGTGCAGTTCGCATATAACGTTCAATTCGCTTGCGCAATTTCGGCGCTTTTATCCGGATACGCAGAATAATCCAGACCCCATTTCCTGCGGATTGCGGATCAATCCCGAATATTCAGAAGTAGAAACAGGCTTATATAATCCGGCTCTCCCCGGTTCGCGATTGGGGATCGTACGGGAAGAATTAGGAACCCATTTGCCCGATGGAGTAGAGGGTTTTCATTTTCATACGCTTTGCGAATCCAGTTCGTATGCCTTGGAAAATACCTTGAAACAGGTAGAAATCAAATTCGGCGATTGGCTTCCCAAACTTCGCTGGCTGAATATGGGAGGAGGCCATCTGATGACGCGCAAAGATTACGATATAGAACATCTTATTCGTTTGTTGCAGGATTTTAAAAAGAAATATCCCAATCTGGAAATCATCCTCGAACCCGGCGCCGCTTTTGTCTGGCAAACCGGCGTGTTGGTTTCTTCGGTAGTCGATATAGTCAAAAATAAGGGCGTTGCGACAGCCATTCTGGACGTTTCGTTTACGTGCCACATGCCCGATTGTTTGGAAATGCCTTATAAACCGATTGTTCGCGGCGCCTATCAAGAAGCGACGCCGGGCAAACCGACTTATCGTCTGGGAGGAAATTCGTGTTTGAGCGGCGATTACATGGGCGATTGGTCGTTTGACAAAGAATTGGCGGCGGGCGATTCCATTATTTTTGAAGACATGATTCATTACACTTTCGTCAAAACCACGATGTTTAATGGGATTCCCCATCCGGATATCGTTTTGTGGAAGGAGAATCAAACGCCGGAATACTATCGGCGTTTCGGGTATGAAGATTACAAAAATCGCATGAGTTAAACAAAGGCGCGCCAAAAATAAACGCCGTTTGTTGCCAATATTTGCGCTTATTTATTAACTTTGTAGCAATTAAATCAATAGGATTAGAATCATGAAGGTAAAAGTGATCAATCGATCCAAACATATTTTGCCGGAATACGAAACGCCCCATGCGGCAGGTCTGGACATACGAGCAAATATCGAGGCTCCTATTGTGCTGAAACCCTTGGAAAGGGCGTTGATTCCTACGGGACTTTTCATTGAATTGCCGGCAGGTTATGAAGCGCAAATTCGTCCGAGAAGCGGTTTGGCCATCAAGCACGGCATTTCGTTAGTGAATGCGCCGGGAACCATCGATGCCGATTACAGAGGAGAAATAAAAGTAGTCATAATCAATCTGTCCAATCAATCGTTTGCGATTGCCGACGGCGAACGGATTTGCCAAATGGTAGTATCCAAACATGAACAAATCGAATGGGAAGAAACGGAAGAGTTAGGTAAAACCACGCGAGGCGCAGGAGGCTTCGGCCATACCGGAACAGAATAAATTGGAAAAAGAATGAAGAAAAAGTTTCTTAGTATCTTACCCTTTCTTTTCTGCATCGTATTGTATGCAGAAAACACGCCTGTGTCGGAAAACCGGCCGCAGGAAGATCAACGCAAGTTCGATTATTTCTTCTTGGAGGCGCTCCGCCTGAAGGAAAAGGAAGAACCGACCAACGCCCTCCATGCTTTGCAGTATGCTCTCAAAATCGATTCGACTTCTTCTGCCGCTTTGAACGAAATGGCGCAATTCTATTTGTATCTGGATAGAAAGGAACTGGCGTGGGATGCCTTGCAAAAGGCCGTTTTGTACGCCCCAGACAATTTCGAATACAAGAGCGCTTTGGCCGACTTGGGGAGAGAGTTGGGTAAAAAGGAAACGATCGGTCTTTACGAAGATTTAGTCAAGGCGCATCCCGATAAACCGGAATTGCATTACTACCTGAGCAATCTCTACATGCAGCAAAATGAAATAGATAAAGCGATCGGAGCCTTGAATGGACTGGAAAACAATATGGGAGTCAATGAATCGATCTCGCTGCAAAAATACCAGTTGTATAAATCGATCAACAAACGAGAAGAAGCTTTGAAAGAATTGATGCAGTTGGCCGATAAATTTCCGGCCATGGCCAAATATCAAATCTTGATAGGCGATTTTTATCTGGAAGAGAAAAAAGCAGATAAAGCGTTGTTGTATTACGAAAAAGCCATCAGTATCGACCCTGATGATCCGTTCTGTTTCATTGCCATGTCGAATTACTACGATTATAAAGGCGACGATGCGGCGGCTATGGGGGAAATCGAAAAAGCCCTTAAAAATACGCGCTTGGATATCGAAACCAAATTGGGTATTTTGGGGCAGTATGTCCAAAATTTGGAAACCACCCAAAAAGGAGTTGAAAAAGCCAATTCCTTGTTCGAAACCTTGATGGCGCAACATCCGCACGATAAAGAATTGAATCGGATGTACGGCCAGTTTTTGGTGTCGCAAAACAAACTGGAAGAAGCCAAATTTCAATTTCAGATAGTCACCGAAGCCATACCGGACGACCTCACTGCTTGGATGCAACTGCTGGGTATTGTATTGAAAGAAAATGACCCCGATGAAATCATTCTTGTTTGCAGCAATGCCCGCAATTATTTTCCCTATATTCCTGAATTTTATTTCTATGAAGGAATCTCTTATTCCATTAAAAAAGAATACGAACAGGCATTGGCTATTTCTTTAGAGGGAGTAAAAGTGGCGCCTACGGAAAATCAAACCCTTTTGTCCGCTTTTTTCGGACAAATCGGCGATATTTACTATCAACTGAATCAGCAGGACGAAGCATTTGAAGCTTACGATCTGGCGCTCCAATACAACGAAAAGAATGTGCCGGTTCTGAATAATTACGCTTATCACCTGGCTTTGATGAAAAAAGATTTGGATAAAGCGGAGCGGATGGCTGCGGCTGTGATGCGTTTGCAACCCGATAATCCTACTTATATCGATACATACGCATGGGTTCTTTTCCAAAGAGGAAATTATTCGTTAGCCCGATTTTACATCGAAAGCGCCGTTTCGAAAGACAACTCGCTAAGCAGCGATATTTTGGAGCATTACGGAGATATTTTGTATAAAACGGGAGATACGGAGAAAGCCGTATTGCAATGGGAAAAAGCGCTCGAAATAAAAGAAAAAGAAGGAGAAAATACAGATGAACTTAAGAAAAAAATTGACAACCAAGCTTATTTCGAATAAATTCAACTATCGAAATTTATTTCTGATCAGCATGTTATTTTGGATTGTTTCTTGCAAAAGTACGCATGAAACCAAGATAGTCCCTTTGCAGGAAATGAGCCAGGAAGATCGATTGAACCTGATTATTCAATCGGGTTTGCAATACAATACGCTTTCTTCCAGTCTTAAACTGACGATCATGCAGTTTAAGGGGGCGAAAAATATTTCGGTGGACGCCCAACTGCGAATCATTCGGAACGAAGCCATCCAGCTTTCCCTGCGGATACCGCTGATTGGAACGGAAGCGGCCAAGATACTCATCACTCCCGACCGCATCCTAATCATTGATCGTTTGAACAAACAATATCTCTACGAACCGCTCCAGGACATTTTATCGAAAGCTTCTATTGATTTTGATTATTACAGTCTGGAAGCTTTATTAACCAATCGCTTGTTTATCGCCGGAAAAAAAGAACTGATCCCGCTGGATTATCTTCTTTTCAATGTGCAGGAAGATGGATACCATGTAAACATTTCCCATACAGGCCGGCAGAATATTCAATACGATTTTGTGAGCGATTATAGCGACCATATTCAGACAGCCCGGATCAGCAGCGAACGAAAGTCGCCCAGTTTGTTATGCGAATATACTTCATGGAATTCCATTTCGGGGAAAAACACCTTTCCCATGCTTATTGCGTTTACTTTCAATACACAAGATACTTACAAATTGAGCTTCTCGTTCCGGTCGGTAGATGTCAATCCCGATTTTTCGATCGATTACAGCATCCCGAACAAGTATAGACAAATTTCTATACAACAAGTTATAAAATTCATTGATAATCTGTTATGAAAAATGTGAATATAAAAATTCAATGGTTCATCTTTTTTTTATGGTTTCCATGCACGCTTGCGGCTCAGTCTGATCGAACGCAGGAGATAGAGATACAAAAAAACGCGCTTCTCACGGAGATCGACAATACAAGCAAATTGCTGAATGAAAACAAGAAAACGACGAAAAGCATTCAGGGACGTTTGAGTATAATCACTCAACAGATTGGAGCGCGGAAGCAATTGATCGGCGTATTGGAAAAAGAAATGACGCTTTTGAATGATAATATTCAAGTCAAAGAACAGCAAATACAAGCGCTGGAAAAAAAATTGCAGCAAAAGAAAAGAAATTATATCGTGGCGGTTCGGAAAATATACGAACACAAAAACAATCAGGATCAGCTTCTTTTCATTCTATCGGCCAACAATCTTGTTCAATCTTTTCGCCGCACCCTGTATCTGAAAAAATACGTCGATTGGAGCAAACAACAAGCCGATGAAATCGCAGTACAGCAAAGCGCCATTGTGGCCGAAAAAGAGGCCTTAAATGCTCAAAAAAGGGAAAAGGAACGATTGGCCGCTTCTCGGAAAACGGAAGAATTGCAATTGGAAAAAGAAGAAAACAGCAAAAAAACGGAAATAGCCGATTTGCAAAAAGACGCCCAAAAAATGCAGGACGAAATAGCCGTCAAGAAAAAGCAAATGGCGGCTCTCAACCGAGAAATAGATCGGATTATTTCCGAAAATGTGGCCGCTTCGCGGAAAGCCGCAATAGCCCAACCGGAAGTAGTTCGAAAAGCCGAAACAACCGGCGGTTATTTAATGACCAAAGAAGAACAATCCTTGTCTTCTTCATTCGCTCAAAACAAGGGTAAGTTGCCTTTTCCGGTACGAGGCTCTTATAAAATTATCAGTCACTTCGGTCAGCAGCAATATTTCGGCTTAAAAAACAGAGTGGTTTCCAACAGCAACGGAATAGAAATCGAGACGACGCGCGGCAATGTCGCCAAAGCCGTTTTCGAGGGCGAGGTGACGGCCATTGTCTTGGTTCCGGGATTACAGACTTCGGTCTTCATCAAACACGGAAACTATTATACTTTCTATTCTTATTTGGAACAAGTATACGTAAAAAAGGGCGATAAGGTCAAAACGGGACAAGATATCGGAAAAATCTTTTCCGACGATTCGACTGTTTTGTATTTCGAATTGAGAAAAGATATGGAAAAAATAAATCCGGAACCTTGGCTTGCTAAATGATGAATACTAAAGAGACAAATAAAAGTATGCAAAACAATTCCTCTGCGCTGGTCCTTCATTCCGGAGGACAAGATTCAACTACCTGCCTTTTTTGGGCTTTGCGGCAATTCAAAGAAGTGCGCACGCTGTGCATTACTTACGGCCAACGACATTCTTTGGAAGTAGAAGTCGCGCGGAAAATCGCAACGGGGGCCGGCGTTCCTTTTCAATTATTAAATGCCGGAGTTATCAGCCATTTGGCAGAAAATGCGCTGACCTGCCCCAAGATGATTATGGATGAAGACAAACCAGCCGATTCGTATCCCAATACTTTTGTTCCCGGTCGAAATTTGCTTTTCCTCACCTTCGCCGCAGTGATTGCTCGTTCGTATGGAATCCGCCACCTCGTGATGGGCGTATCGCAGGCCGATTACAGCGGGTATCCCGATTGCCGAGATACCTTTATCCATTCGGCTAATGTAACTTTGAATCTGGCGATGGACGAACAGTTTGTCATCCATACCCCTCTGATGTGGCTGACGAAGGCGGAAACATGGGCTTTGGCCGATGAATTGGGCGTCTTTGATATTGTCCGAAACGAAACCTTGACTTGCTACAACGGCATATTGGCCGACGGATGCGGAAATTGTCCCTCCTGTAAATTACGCAAAGCCGGTTTGGACGAGTATTTGGCGGCTAAACAACGCCGGCAAAAAACGGAACAAGGGTGAAAGGATAATTGGTATCACGGCGCATCAAGCGCGTCGCGACAAACTCCCCGCCTTCGCAAGGACGGGCTTTCCCATCGCTAATTTCCGATCGCTTTTGAAATTATTTTCAATATTTACTATATTTTTCCTACCTTTGTACAAAGTACAATATATGGAAATACCAACTCAATTCAGCGGTTTTAACGCGGAAGCCTTTCAGTTTTTTTCAGAACTGGAAGAAAACAATTGTAAACCTTGGTTTGAAGAACACAAAGCGGTTTACGAAACAGAAGTTCTGCAGCCGCTCAAAGCCTTGGCGGCCGTCTTGACCCCCTTCTTTGCGTCTGTAGACGCGCAGATGGATTTGCGTCCCAATCGATTGATATCCCGAATCTATCGCGATATTCGTTTCTCTCCCGATAAAACTCCGTATAAAAAACATTTATGGATCGCTTTTCAACGGCCATTCCCTAAACAAACGGCCGAGTGGACTTCGTTTCCCGGTTTTTATATGGAGATCGGAAAAGAAGGCTCTAATTACGGAATGGGGATGTTTGAAGCGCAAAAGAAAATCATGGACCGATTCCGAGAACGGGTGGAATACGATCCGGATTATTTCAGAGAGATTACGGAAGACTTAAACGGTCGGTACGGCTTTTCGATTGAAGGAGAAAATTACAAGCGTCCGCTTAAGAATAATTTAGACGACTATTTTCAACCTTGGATTCAACGGAAAGGAATTTGGCTCGTTAAACACATTCCGGTAAACAACATCCTGCTTTATTCGGAAGAACTGGTTCCATATATGGAAAATGAATTTGCCTGTTTAAAACCTCTTTATGATTTTTTTGTAGATGTTTGCGATTGATTCGAACGCTTTCCGGATAATTGCCTTGGAAAAAATAGACCAGACATTTCTTGCGTCTTTGGCGCTGATGAAGGAAAAAAGCATTGAAATGATATTGGTAACATCGGGATATTTGGTTCGCGAACACAGAGCCAAAGAGGTACGCATCAATCCAAAGGACTTTCATTTGGCTATTTCCCAGCAGCCGATAGTGATCCGCGAAACGGGCGGCGACTTGCAGGGCTGGTATTGCCGGTTTACCACCGCTTTTTTAGACGGAATTTATGTTCGGGAAGATTTGGAAAACGAAGCCGAATTGATCGGCAGTTTTCTGCACCAATACCCTCTCCGGCTGAGCAACCGGGTTTTTCAACGCTTGGCGTTTCATTTCGATTCCCTTACCCGTCTGTTTGAAGAAGAGGCAAAAGATTATTCGTTGATGCACGCGTATGTGGCGGTCTGCATCTATGAAATCAAAAAAATGATGAGAGAAAACAGCTTGGATTTTTATCCTGTCAAAGCGTTTTCCATTGCCAAGCAATACAATGATCTACTGGCATCCTACATTGAGAAAGAACAAAGCCCTAAATTTTACGCTGGAATGTTGCAAATAACGCCCAATCATCTCAACAAATCGGTCAAATCGGTTACGGGAAAAACAGCGATGGCTTTGCTCAATGAGGCTCGCTTAATAGAAATCAAGTCGCGATTGAAAAACACCGATTTATCTATTTGCGAGATTGCCTATCAACTGGGGTTTGACGATCCATCGTATTTTAGCCGGTTCTTTCGGAAAGCGGCGGGTTGTTCGCCGGCAAAATTCCGGAAAACAAAAACAAACCGCTGAAAAATATGCAAAAAATATTTTTAATCGGTTATATGGGCGCGGGCAAATCCACTATCGGAAAATGTTTATCCAAACAGATGGAATTGCAATTTATTGATCTGGATCATTTTATTGAAAATCGGCATCGAAAAAAAATCAGCGAACTGTTTGGGGAAAAAGGAGAAGACGGTTTTCGCGTCCTCGAACGGAACGCTTTACTGGAAGTATCCGAGTTCGAAAACGTAATCATTTCGACGGGAGGAGGAACCCCCTGCTTTTTCGACAATATGGAAATCATGAATCAATTGGGACAAACAATCTATCTGAAAGCTTCCGTAGAGGAATTAGCCGATCGTTTGAACGTACGGAAGGACGACCGACCGCTCATTCAAGGTAAAGAACTGGAAGAAATCAAACGCTTTGTTGCCCATAATTTAGTAAAAAGAGAATATTGGTACAATCAGGCCCGTTATATTTTTGATACGGAAGAAATAAACGCATCGTACGGCGTTGATCAGGCCGTAAATTATTTAGTTTCTCAACTTGTGCAAATACTATGAAGACAAAACAAACAGCGACAGAGTCGCAACCTGTTCCTTTGGAGATGTTGAAAGAACTCTCCAGCTCGCGAAAACCCGTGAGCATTGGAATTCCCAAAGAAAATTTGAAAATTGAAAAACGCTTGGTTTTTACGCCTGAAGCTGTTGAAATGATTGTGAACGCCGGACATGAAGTCGTTTTTGAAAAAAACGCAGGCTGCGGCATCCATTATTCCGACATTGCTTACGCTCAAACCGGCGCAAAGATTACCGCCGACCGGAAACAGGTCTTGGCCTGCGACTTGATTTTCAAGATCGCGCCTCCTACGGTCAATGAGATTCAGTGGATGAAAAAGAAATCGACGGTTTTCAGCCTATTGCAAATGCTGAATATGAATCTCGACATGATCAAAGAAATGGGCAACAAACAGATCAACGCCATTGCTTACGACTTGCTGACGCCCGACGGTTTGGACTTTCCAGTACGCAATGCGATTTCTGAAATCGAAGGAACCGCTTCCATTTTCGTCGCTTCCGAATTGTTGAACAACGAGAAAAGCGGAAAAGGAATATTGCTTGGAGGCATTCCGGGAGTATCTCCAACGGAAATCGTGATTATCGGCGCGGGAATGGCCGGTACGGCGGCGGCGCGGGCGGCTTTGGCTTTGGGCGCCTTAGTCAAAGTGTTTGACAGCAACATTGCCAAACTCCGTCAATTGCAAAGCCATTTAGGGCAGGCTGTTTTTACTTCTGTTTTTCAACCCAATGTCTTGAAGAACGCTTTCAAATCGGCCGATGTTGTGATTGGAGCAATGCATTACATCAACGATCCGGTACACGAAGTTGTTTCGGAAGACATCATTAAAAGCATGAAACAAGGTTCTGTACTCATTGATTTGCGGGTCGACCAGGGCGGATGCTTCGAAACGACTTGCTTTCTTCCATCCGATCATCCGGCTATCTTCGAAAAACAGGGGGTGCTGCACTATTGCATTCCGAACTTGAGTTCGCAAGTAGCCCGTACTACGGCCATGGTTTTGAGCAATATTTTTGTTCCTTTGATCCTGCAACTAAGCGAGTCGAACGGCGCGGCTGCCATTGCGACGACCGATGCCTTCCGCTCAGGCCTTTACCTGTATGGAGGAAAATTAGTCAGCAACTTTGTGGCGAAACATTTCAATTTGACAGCCAGCGATATCGGCTTGTATTTATCGGCATTTTAGGCTTATGACAGTACCGCATCATCTGCGTTCCATTTGAAATTTATTTTAACACGAAATATATGAAAAATCGATTATTTTTTTTAATGCTCTTTGTAAGCGTTGTCTGCATTGCAAAAGGACAGAACGAACAAATCAAGTTTACAGAGTATGATTTAGCGAATGGCTTGCATGTTATTCTTTATCCCAAAGACGCGACGCCCAATGTGCTGGTATCGATGGCGTATCATGTAGGATCGAAAAATGAAGATCCCAACCGAACCGGTTTTGCTCACTTGTTTGAACACCTGCTGTTTGAAGGATCTGAAAACATTGGGAGGGGAGAATTCGATTCGTTAATTCAGGCTGCCGGCGGTTACGACAATGCCTATACGACTCAAGATCAGACGTATTATTACGAAAACGTATTGTCGAACGAACTGGAATTGGTTTTATGGATAGAATCCGAACGGTTGTATCATGCGAAAATAGATTCGATCGGCGTAAAAACCCAAAAAGGGGTGGTGATCGAAGAAAAAAAACAACGAATCGACAATCAACCGTATGCTTCGTTTCCCATCGAATTGAGCAAACGCGCCTTCCGGGTGCATCCTTACCGGTGGCAGCCGATTGGCGATGCTCAACAGGTACAAGAAGCTACTTTCGACGACATCAATAATTTTTACAAAACTTATTATGTGCCGAACAATGTGGTCTTGGTGGTGGCTGGCGACTTCGATGAAACTCAAACGAAAATGTGGATCGACAAATATTTCGGAACAATTCCGAGAGGCGAGCGGCCTTTCAACCGTCCGGATATCGTAGAGCCTCCTCAAACGGTGGAAGTTCGCGATACGGTTTACGACAAAATCCAGCTTCCCGCTTTGTTTATGGCATACCATGGTCCGGCCATGGGAACCAAAGATGCGTATGCGGTCAACATCATTGCCCAGATTCTCTCAGGAGGAAAAAGTTCGCGTTTGAAAACAAATCTGGACGACAAAGGATTGACCTTGCAGTCGGCTGTGTTTTTTCAGGAAACGGAAGATCCGGGTTTGATCTACCTACTGGGAGTGGCCAATATGGGCAAAGACCTACAGGAAATAGAAAAAGCGCTGAATGTTGAAATTGATAGAATGGCCAACGAATTAGTTTCCGAAGAGGAATTCCAGATGGCTATTGCAGCCAAAGAGTATGAGACAGCCGATCGTCTCCAGACTTTGAGCGGAGTGTCCGAATCGTTGGCGCGCAATTACCTCTATTTCAAAGATACCAATCGGATCAATAAAGAGTTGAGTTATTACGAAGAAATTACCCGCGAAGACCTACAAAATGCAGCCCGGAAATATTTCCGTCCCGAATCGCGCGTAGTACTTTATTATTTGCCGGAATAAAACTATTTTACAACGACATCTTATTTGTAGAAATTTATAAACGATCTCCTCATGAAAAATACTTTCTTCAAAATATCGCACGACCGGGTTTAGCTCCGGCTCCCGAAAGGAAAGCGGGAGCGGCGAGATAAACATGCCCTTTCTGAAAATTAATAAAAGTCATTAATTTATACTATTTTATTTATGAAAACAATCAAATTATTTATTTTATTTTGTGCATTAGCCTGCATGGCTTGCCAAAGCAATGAAAATGAAATGGGTTCTTTAAAAGGAACCAAATGGAAACTGGCAGGCTTTATAGATGCTGTAACGGATGAAATGAAAGAAGCCGAACCTGTAAGTGAAAAGTGTTATCTCCTAACATTTAACAAAGACAATACGCTCTCAGGAGTTTCGTCTACCAATCAGCTTACTGGAATATATAAACTTGAAGAGAAAACCTCAAGTATTTATATTAATATATGGCCAATGACATTAATTAATGAACTTTTTGATGGAGAGCTATATTGTAAAGATTTGAATGCTGTGAAATCTTTTTCTCTACAAAAGAATGAATTAAGGTTGTATTATAATGATGACAAAAATTATTTGCTTTTTAAATTACAATAAATTCATGAAAAAATTTATTTTTCAAACGATTATTTTGTTTTTCTTGTATTGTAATGGCATATATGGACAAATATGCAGAGTGGAAGAACCGATAAGTTTCAGGAAAACAGATATTCCTGATTTAAAAATGAGCAGTAAAACGGTGAAATCCATGCCTTCGCTTGATATGAAACGAATTATACAAGAGGATAATGAAGAAGAATCCAAAGGATTACCACCCCGTTTCGGTTACAAACTTAAAGTAGATTATAATTTGGACAATTCTGGTGAATGGACTGTTTTGTCTAATGGCGACAGAGTATGGCGTTTGATTATATCTTGTCCTGGAGCTTTGTCGATTAATCTTTGCTGGGTTAAAAATCAGCCTCAGACTGACAAAATTACGTGAGAGTAAAAAAATATAAATTATTTTGAAAATTGGTTTCTATTTTATTGTATCTTTATGCTGTTATTATTATACGACATCTAATTTGTAGAAATTGATAAACATTTCCCACATGAAAAATACTTTCTTCAAAACGCCTCGCGACCGGGTTTAGCTTCGGCTCCCGAAAGGAAGGCGGGAGCGGCGAGATAAACATATCCTTTCTGGAAAATCACTATAATTTATTAATATTTTAAGGATACACATAATATGAAACAATCAATTTTTATTTTTATGATTTTTATCTCCTTTTCCGCAATTGCTCAGGAAAAGAAAATAATATGGGATTATCCGGTAAAACCGGGAACAGAAGAGTGGAAGTCGTTTAATACGCATGAAGAAATGTTAAATGCTTGTCAAATCCCTGAAAACATACTGCAAAATATGAATACGGCTGATTTGCTGGAAATCTGTTTAGACTATCCATTAAAGGGAGATATATATGCTTATTCCAATCTTAAAAATGGAATAGAGAGCATATCACTGCAATTCAATGGTTTTGCAGAACTTCTTTTAAGAAAGGACAACTTTCAAAACTTATTATTAAAACTTGAAAAAAGTATATTAAATTTGAATAATGATTTGGCGTCAAACAAAGATATGGCAGAAAAGGGTAAAATAACGTTGAATTTTGCTATAATAGAATCTTTTTTATCTTTTGATGCTATATTGTCAAATTCAGATTATAATCAAAAAAAGCAACTTTCCGAAGTCGCAAAAGAAATACTTAACTATAAGCTGCAAAACGATGATAAATTCGGCCTATTATCCGTAACTTCAATCACTTTTCTGTTGGGAAAAACATTGCAGAAAATGAATAAATTTTCTAATCTTACTCCCAATACAGCAAAATTCTTAGATAATAATATCATAGTAGATGATAGTATTGTTACAGAAATAGTGCAAACCTTTAATAATGCAAAATTATGAAACACATAACAGCATTTATAGTAATGGCAGTAATTTTGTTTAATTGTAATGAACAAGCAATGGATAATAAACCCAGTGAAACGAATAATAATAATAATAATAATAATAATAATAATAATAATAAAGAGACTGTTATCTCTGTATGCGGAGATACTTCACCTGTTTGGTTAATGAATGAGATTGGCTCAATAACACAACCTGTTGAGCCAAACTATCGGCCTGTTTCTGTTTACTCAACCATTTTAAATGATATAACCTATGTATTGGTTACAGATATGGCGAATGATGCAGCTGCTTACATACTTCGTTTTTTCTTGTGCTCTGGAGAATCTATTCCTTTTGGAACAGAAGAATATAACGTGCTACAGCGGAGATATGATGAAAATAGAGAAGAATTTACTTTATTATGGTCTAATTCTAAAATCTAAAAGTTTATGAAATCTAAATTTTATATTTTACTAATAGGTATCTTTTTAATCAATACACTTGCAATTTCGCAGGTATATACACCTAAAGGGAGTTTAGTTCCCGATACAGAAATAAGGCCGGAGCAACTCACTTCTTATGATATAGCGTACATAATGCAGTATATGGCAACTTCATATCCTAATGCAGTAATTATTGGCAATCCAACGACCACCTATAATTGCCATGCTTATGCTTGGTATATGTCTGAAGGTGGTGTACCATCAGTATGGATGGGATTAACAACTAATCCTACGCCAATTTATTGGAATGATGGAAGTTATGTTGAAACAACCGAAAAGGGTAATGGACTAAAAGTTTCGTATGATAATCCCCCATATAATGGTAATGATATGGATAATCATTCTGCCATAACGACTGCAGAAAATGGTGTTTTTATTTCAAAGTGGGGTTCTTATCCATTGGTAAGACATGCAAAGGATTATACTCCATATACTTATTCTTCGCTTCATTACTTCAAAAAAAATACATCCCCACCTACCCTCTCCGGCCCTTCCAGCGTATGTTCCGGCTCTACTGCTACTTTTACACTTGCCAATTTACCCTCTGGCTGTACGGTAGTGTGGTCAAAGAACAGC
>JGI24699J35502_11134012_pt1 | contig 24326 bp, 24 predicted proteins | sample TergutMp193P4_FD_35502 | JGI IMG/M metagenome (IMG submission 35502)
CTTTCTGGATGGGAACAAACGCTTGGCCTGGTTGTGCGGGGTACTGTTTCTGCGGGCCAACGGCTGGGTTTTGCTTGTCGACCAGGATGAAGCCGCTCACACCGTTCTTGCCGCCGCAGATGGCACTTACGGGTACGAGCAGCTACGGGATTGGCTGATCGACTGTGCCAGACAGCCCGCAACTACTCGCCGAGAAGACACAATCTAACTGCCAGACCAACACCTGTTCTTGAGCATAACCGTTGCTGGAGGCAGTAACACGGGCGTTGTAGACTTGCCCAGCTGTCAACACCTGATCCGGGGTGAGTGGGGTTGTGGCGTCTTTGTTGGTGATCTTCAACGGATTTATAGGTTTCACAGCCCAGGATTCGGCTGGAATGTGCCGTGCCCCATCGGGGCCGATGTACGCTGCCCGCCATGTGCCAGCGGCGGTTTTGCTGAGCTGGCCCCAAGGCCTTGCCCCTTTTCGTTTGCCTTTTCCTTGCTTCTTGGCTGGCTGGCCCATGTTACCTTGTTCGCTCATCGTTCTGACTCCCCGGCCTGTCGTGTAATTAGCGTGTAATTGGCATGGCCTGTTATGTCCTCTATTGCACCCTAGAGGGCCGAATCATGTAGAGTGTGTCACCTTGTCAGGGAGTCATCGAGCGTAGTCAGGGAATCGGGACGAAAAGCGGTGACGGCGGGATTTGAACCCGCGGTGGGTTGCCCCACACCCGCTTTCGAGGCGGGCTCCATCGGCCACTCGGACACGTCACCGCCGGAAATCTTACCAAAAAAATCACGAATAAGCTTGCCGCACTCATCCGCCCGGATTCCACCGGTCACTTCCGGACGGTGGTTGAGGCGCGGATCCCGTACGACGTCGAAAAGCGAAGCAATGGCACCTGCCTTGGGGTCGTACGCACCGAAGACGATCCTCGACACCCTGGCGAGTACCGCGGCGCCCGCGCACATCGCGCATGGCTCCAACGTGACAACCAACGTACATCCTTCACAACGCCACGTGCCGAGAGCCTGAGCTGCTCGGCGAAGTGCCAATACTTCTGCGTGCGCTGTTGGGTCTGATATCAGCTCCCTCTCGTTTCCAGCGATAGATATCACGTGCCCGTCCGGCCCGAGGACGACAGCGCCGATGGGTACGTCGCCGTGCTCGCCGGCCTGTCGCGCCGCTGCGAGTGCCTGGCCCATGGCCTCATCCCAGATAGTCATCACATCAGATTTTACCTTCGTTTGTCATTCCTCCATCTCGAACAGGTCATCCAGCCATTTCAACCGTGTCATCTAGCCGCAGGCAGGATCTTCTCGCCGAATCCGGTATTCTCGTGACATGCCTGATTTTCGTCCTTTCCCCGCTCTGAGGTACGCCACTGATATCGATGTGAATCTCACGCTCGCACCTCCGTACGATGTGCTGTCGGACGCGGGTGTTGAGAAGCTCCATGATTCGAATCCGTACAACATCACTCACATCGACGTACCCGAGGGCCATGACTATGCCCATGCCGCGCAATTACTGCGACAATGGGTTTCACAAGGGATTTTAGTCGAGGACACGTGTGAAACTCTATCGATTTATCGACTGAAATTCACTGATGAGTCAGGGCGCCCTCACGAGATCCTGGGGGTTCTCGGCGGCCTGGAGGTTGTCGACGATGTGCCCGGGGCGAGCGTACTTCCTCATGAACGTACCACTCCTAAAGCATCGACGGACCGGCTCGAGTTGATGCGTGCGACGTCAGCGAACACTTCACCAGTATGGGGATTGTCCCTTGCTTCTGGGCTGACCAGGGCCCTGCGAGAGCCCGGGGAGATGGGCCGAAGCGTGAGTGTCGACGGTGTCACCCACATCGTGGAACAGATATCGGACCCCGATCGGATTTCCGCTATCAGAGATATCCTCGCATCGGACGACGTCCTGCTCGCGGACGGACACCACCGGTATGGCGTGTCGCGGATTTATCGCGACGAGGTACGCGCGGCGACCGGTCGGTGCGACACGCGCGCCGAGCAGACCCTCGGGTTTGTCAACGAATTGGTCGAGGACCAACTGTGCCTCGAAGCCATCCATAGGTTGTACGCCGGGGTCTCACCCGAGGTGCTCAGGACACGACTGGGTACCTATTTCACCTTCTCGCCGATGGAATCTTTGTCTCAGGCCGTTTTGGACGAGATGGTCGAGTCGGGGCGGTTGGTGTTGATATGGCCCGATGGAACCTCCGAGTGGCTGACTCCCAAACCAGGAGTTTTCGATCACGTACGAAACCTCGACGGGGCATGGCTGGAGGCCGCATTGGCGGGGATCGACGCAGACATCACCTATCAGCATGGCTTGTCGGAAATGATGGATTGCCTTGCCACAGGCGATTTCACCGCCGGGATCCTCATTCGTCCCACCTCGATCGAAGAGATCCGACGTACCGCCCGAGAAGGACTCCTCATGCCCCCGAAATCCACCTTCTTCACCCCGAAACTCCTCACCGGCTGGGTGGTACGCCCCACCGAACCACTACCCAGGTAGAGTCAGGATCGTGGCGGCAATTCCCACGGGTACCCCCGCTCGGGCGCGTCGGACTCGATCCACGCCTGAAGCAGGAATTGACTGAACGCTGAATTCACCATGGGCCTCCTTCTCTCACAGATTAGCGCGTGTTCCAGTCGGAAACTCATATTCTGTGGACTAATCTGTCAGTGACGAATGCGAGAAACCATGATCACGTACCTCCTCAAACCCCGGATACCGGGTGGGACCTGGTTGGGCGTCCTCCTGCTCGCGGGTGGGCTGGCCCTGATGGGAGCATCGCTGTTTGTCGTATTTCCCCTTGCCATACATGTGATCGCCTATGTTCTGGCGGTGCTCGGGCTCGCCCTTCTGATCATCACCATTGTTTCTATGCGCAGACAACGGGTCTGGGTCACTTTCGATGACGAGGGGTACACGGTCGAGGGTCCGCGTGGCGAGTACTCAGGTTCGTGGATCGACGTGACTGACGTGACGATTTCGCGGAAAACAGCGAAAATTGCGCTGTGGCATGGGCCAAACCGGCGTACGATCATTGCTCATCCCGCGCGGGTGATGGACGACCAATTCATGAGAGTACGGGAGGACATCCGTACCCATCTCGAAGCGCTGAATGCCCCGTGAGTTTCGCTGTTAGCCCTCTTCCCTGTAAAGTAATCCGGTATTGGAGGCGTCGCCTAGCTAGGTTTATGGCGCCCGCCTGCTAAGCGGGTTGAGGGCTAATCCCCTCTCGTGGGTTCGAATCCCACCGCCTCCGCCAAGCAAGCCCAAGATCCGACAAAGTCGGATCTAGCGCGTTGTGGCAGCTGTCATTCTGAGCTTGCTCAGAAATGACAAGCTTCCACAACGCGGACAAGAACCTCCATGGAGGTTCTTGAGGCTTGCGCGAAAGAGTGCGGTCGTAGAGAGCGCAGCGACCAAATACCGCCTCCGCGATGAGACAAGACCAAGCCCAAAGGGCTTGGATCTTGCGAAGAGTGGTGGCGGTCGCAGGGAACAACGTGACCAAATACCGCCTCCGTACGATACTAGACCCCGTTTCACGCCTCCCCCCGAGTCAGCTTTCCCCGAACCCCACCGTACATAAAGGCCTGTACAGCGGGTGTCCCCCGACTCCCTCTCCCAGAATCGATTCGAACAAGGTGATCTCGCGTACGGTCCATGTCGGGCCTTGATAAACAGACAACGCTGCCATCGTATCGGCTAGCCGGGCCTGTCTCCCCGCCCGGGAAACAGTGACGTGGAAACGGTTCTGGGCGTGCTGATGACCGGTGGCATAGGTGTCTCGTACCTTGTCAGCAAGGGGTCCGAGTGCTTCCGTCGGATCGGAGACACCGATCCAGCACACATCGTGCCGGAATGTACCCGCACCGGCCAGACTCAGCGTGAATGGTCGGGTCTGGCTCGCCGCCAGCCGCAGACTCTGTGTTAGCTCATCCAGGATCCCCTCTGGCTGTTCACCGAAAAAACCCAAAGTGAGATGCCAATTCGCCGCTGGGATCCATGGATCGCGAGTGGTCCGGGGTGGGGACGCCATCGCCAGCGCAGTGGCCAGATGATCGCGTACGGTCGGGGGCAATTCGATTCCAGCGAAAACTCTCACTGCTCCAGTGTCACTTTGCATCCATGGAGGAGAAGCTGAAACGCCGTACTCGGACAAAGTAGTACGGAGATTATCCGGGACACACCTCACAAATCAGCAATCTCAAAGGCTTTCTCCTATGAGCCCACAACCAAGGAGGAACCGATGACCGATCTCATGACGGCGCGACTGCCAGTACGACACGGCAACAAGCCAAAATGGGTGCTTGCAGCCCCTTTCAGAGCCCACGTCACCCACGTGATGGAAACGGCGCAGGTTCCTTGGCAAGTGATCGCTTATCAGGCGGGAGTGCCCCTCGCCACCCTTCGCACACTCCTGTTCGGACGACACGGAAGAGTACGGGCCAAAATCACCCAGCAATCGGCAGAACGTCTCATCCGCGTCGGGGCCCAAGACCTCGCGTGGATGAGAATCTCCCAAACCAGCGCCGAAAAAACCGGGACCAGGATACGCCTGTTGCGCAGTCGCCAGATATCATGGCAACAAATCGTGGAACTCCTGGATCTTGACAAGGACACCTGTCAAGCTATCGCGTGGGGCGAACGTACCTCATGCTCGGTCCTGGTCGACATTCTGTCCCAGTCCGCCTGTGACACGCTCGGAATCGACTCCTAGGCGGCATCGTCTTCGTCGACGAAGACAAGGTCCTCGACCTGCTTGGGCAGAGTGAGCGGATCGATCGGGAAAGGATGAATGGCTTCTGCTTGCGACCAGGCCGCCAGCCAGGAGTCGACGGGACGTGCCACAAGCAGCAGTACGGGCGGGCACACCTCGTACTCATCGCGAATCTGCTTGGCCAAGCCCATTCCCCCGGACGGATTGGCCTCCGCGTCGAAGATGCAACAGTCAATGTCACCCTTGTCGATTTCGGCCAGTACGGCTGGCTGAGTCGCCACCTCGCGGATCTCCAGACTGACGCCGCCGAGGCTGTCTCCCAGGGCGTCGCGTACGTCGGATCGTACATTGTGATCAGTCGAATAGACCAGGACGACAACCTTCATGCTTACTCCTTGCCACAAGGTCTTGGTTCCATCATAGCGAAACACTGGGACAAACCGGTTATACTGATGCACAGACACGGGAGCCTCACGGCTGAGAGGAAGGCACCAACCTTCGACCGCACGAACCTGATCTGGGTCATACCAGCGCAAGGGATGTTCTCTGGCGACCGCCACCCGTGCCCCAACAGAAAGGGCACACAATGACACACACACAAACCCCGTCCACCACCCGGTACCGCTGGCGAATCGTGGATATCGTCGTGGGCGCCGTCCTCGGCGTCGCCGTCGGACTGATTTTCTTTTTCTGGAATTTCGCCGGTGACGCGATCGGTGACGCGCTCAAGCTCCTCTATCCACCACTGAAAGGCCTGCCGGGAGGGCTGTGGCTGCTCGGCGGGGTCCTGGGTGGGATGGTGATCCGCAAACCCGGGGCAGCGGTGTACGTGGAACTCATCGCCGCCATGGTTTCCGCCGTCATCGGCAACCAGTGGGGACCGACTGTCCTTCTCAGCGGGGTTGTGCAGGGACTGGGCGCTGAACTGGTCTTCCTCGTTTTCTTTTATCGCGTATGGAAATTGCCGGTTGCGATTTTGGCGGGTGCCGCGGCCGGATTGTTCGAATGGGTCTATGAGATCTTCGTGTGGTGGGCCACGTACCCGTGGAGCTTCAAACTGGTTTATCTGATCTTTCTGGTGATCTCCGGGGCCGTCCTCGCTGGTGTCCTGGGCTGGCTCATCCAACAAGGATTGGCGCGTACGGGAGTGCTGGACCGGTTTGAATCAGGACGGCAGGCCCGCACCCTCGTATGAGTGAGGTACGAGCGGAGAACTGGGGGTGGCGTCACGCCGGGCGTCGGGCTTGGGCCGTACGCCATCTCACCTTCCATGTCCAGCATGGTGAACGGGTACTGCTTCTTGGCCCTTCGGGGGCTGGGAAGTCGACCCTGCTCGCCGCGTTGGCGGGGGTCCTGGGGCGTGCCGATGAGGGCGAGGAGGAGGGTCTGCTCAGTGTCGACGGTTGTCATCCCCAAGATTTGACCGGGCATGCCGCACTGATGATGCAGGACCCCGAGTCCCAGATCGTGTTGGCGCGGGTCGGTGACGATGTGGGGTTCGGGTGCGAGAACATGTGCGTGCCCACCGATCAGATCTGGCCGCGAGTTCAGGCGAGTCTGGACGCGGTGGGGCTCGATCTGCCGCTGGACCACCCCACGGACCACCTCTCCGGCGGGCAACAGCAGCGTTTGGTCCTTGCTGGGGCCCTCGCCATGGGCGCCGACCTGCTGGTACTCGACGAGCCCACGGCCAATTTGGATCCCGCCGGTGTGGTCCAAGTACGCGACGCAGTGGCACACGTTGTCGAGGATCGTACGAAATCTCTCATCGTGATCGAGCACCATTGTGACGTGTGGGAATCTTTGGCGGATCGTGTCCTCGTTCTGACCAGCGATGGGATCGTTGCCGATGGAGCTCCCGATGATGTGTTCTCATCCATGGGTGAAGAACTCGCTGACATGGGAGTATGGGTACCTCTCAGGTACATTCGTGGGGTGTGGCCTGCCTCGGCGGGATCCACCCAACCACACGATGAAGATCCTGGCGTTGGCGAGGTGGCATCGGAACGAACACCCGATGCGATTCTTGCGGGCAGGGCGTTGAGCATCGGGTACGGATCCACGATCGTACGTGCTGGTGTGGAGGTGGAGATTCCGGAGGGGATGTCAACGGTGATTGTGGGGGCGAACGGATCGGGGAAGACGACGTTGGCGCTCACATTGGCCGGACTGATTCCTCCGGTGACAGGGGAGGTGGATGCCAGCCGCCTGGCGCCACCCGGAAAAAGGGGACCGCACACATGGAAATCGAAAGAACTCTTGACGCGGATCGGGACCGTTTTCCAATCTCCTGAGCACCAATTCGTCACGAGCAGCGTCTTCGATGAGATCGCCGTGGGATTGAGGGCGTTGAAAGTGCCCCGGGATTCCATCGAGGAGGATGTCACGTGTCTCCTCGACCAGCTCCGACTGGCCCATCTGGCCAAGGCGAATCCTTTTACCTTGTCAGGAGGGGAAAAGAGACGACTGTCAGTGGCTACCGTACTTGCGTGTCATCCGCGTGTGATCATCCTGGACGAGCCCACTTTTGGACAAGATCGGTTGACATGGATGGCTCTTGTCGACCTCGTACGACACCTCCGCGACCAAGGTACCACCATTGTCTCGGTCACTCATGACCAAGACTATGCCGACGCCCTGGGCGACCACCTCATCGACATGGGGGCCCCATGACCGACACCACCCGCCAGCGGGGCGTGAATCGGGGTTCCGCAAGCGGAAATCCCCCGATTGACGCCCCGCACACCCCGTACACCCCGTACACCCCCGGGACCCCGCACACCCCCGGGACCCCGCACACCCCGCGTACCCTCCTGGGCCGGGTCAACCCGGTCACCCGGTTCGCGGGGGCGATGATCCTCACGTTTCCCCTTCTCATCACGCTGGACTGGGTCAGCGCGACAGGTACCGCCGTACTGGCAATCATCGTGTGGTTGTGCTTCGGGGCGCGAATCGGGCGTACCTTCCTCCTGCGATTCGTACCCTTCCTTGTCGCGGCGCCTTTGGCCGGACTGTCCATGGCCCTGTACTCAAACCCCGGAGGCCGGATCTACGTCTCATGGGGGCTGATCCAGATCTCGCAGCAATCACTCAGCTTCGCCGCGGCCGTCGCAGCCCGCGTGATAGCGTTCGGGGTGGCCTGCTTGGTCACGCTGGGGGACGTGGACCCCACTGATATGGCCGACGGATTGGCCCAGGTCTGGCATCTGCCGGTACGTTTCGTCCTGGGAACGCTGGCCGCGGTCCGGCTGATCTCCTGCCTGACGGCGGATTGGCGCACGATGCAACTAGCCAGGCGGGCTCGCGGGCTGGGCGATCATCGAGCAGTACGCCGCTTCGCGACCCTGGCGTTCGCCCTCCTGGTCAGCGCCATCCGGCGTGGGTCGAAGCTCGCCACGGCGATGGAGGCACGCGGATTCGGCAACAAGAAACGTACGTGGGCACGAGTCTCAACCGTGGGGGCCCCGGACCTCGTCTACACCCTGCTAGCAGTGGTCATTGTCAGCTCAGGGATAGTATTATCGCTTGTCACCGGTGATTTTCGCTGGATAGGCGACGTGATCAGGGGTGTTGGCTGAAAGCGACCAGCATCAGGTAGAACAAAAGGATTCCCAGAACGATTGAAACAAACAACGCTATTGTTCCTATGATTCCCAGTACCCTTCCCGCCCTGAGCGACATTGGGGCGTTGTACTGTCCTGTGGCGCAATCTCTCAACGACTTGTTCCCCATATACCACGCGATGGGACTCATGAAAAACATGCCGACGATGCCTATTATGCTTATCACCAGCACCGTCATCGAATCCGGATGGTCCGGACGAACCATCGGCTGTGGATACCCCATGCCGGGCTGGACCTGTACCCCGGGCGGAGGAGTCGGGCGAAAGCCCGCGGGATCTGAGTAATCAGGATATGGCATGGGCGGATATGACTGCTGGTACGCGCTCATCATGGCCTCCTTCTCTTCTATGATAACCCGAAACTACCTTGTGTGATCCTGTTCGCTGTACAACGCCGCATAAAGTCCACCAAGAGCCAATAATTCTGCGTGAGTGCCGGATTCCTGGATGTGCCCGGCAGCCAGGACAATGATTCTGTCCGCGTTTTGTACGGTGGTGAGTCTGTGGGCGATCGCCACCGTTGTACGGTTCTTGCTGGCCTCGTCCAGCGCGTCTTGGACGATACGTTCGGAGACGGTGTCCAGGGCGGATGTGGCTTCGTCAAGGATCAGGACCGGGGAGTCCTTGAGGATGACACGAGCAATGGCTATACGTTGACGTTCCCCTCCTGACAAGCGGTAACCCTGTTCCCCGACGATCGTGTCCATCCCTGCGGGCATGGCGTCGATCGTGGCGAGGATGTTGGCTTTGGCACAGGCCTCGCGCAATTCCCCATCGGTGGCGTCGGGCTTGGCGTACCTCAGATTGGCGGCGATCGAGTCATGGAAGAGGTACGCCTGTTGCGAGACGATTCCGATATGGCCGACGAGGGAGTCCAATGTGAGGTCCCGCACATCGTCACCGGCGAACAGGACCCGCCCGGATGTGGCCTCGTGGAGTCGGGCGATGAGGTAGCCGATCGTTGTTTTCCCCGCGCCGGACGGTCCGACGAACCCCACGTACTCCCCCGCACGGATGTGGAAGCTGACATCGTCCAGTGTTGGTTTCTCCTCTGGTTTGGCGTCTGGGTAGGAGAAACTGACATGGTCGAACTCGATTTCCCCGACGCGCGCCCCGTTGACCGGATGGGCGTCTGCGCCATCACGGATCGAGGGGAGCATGTCCAGGTACTCGAAGATGCGTGCGAACAGCGCGCTTGAGGTTTGAAGGTCCAGAGCAACGCGCAACAATCCCATCATGGGCTGGAGCAAACGTGCTTGTACAGCGGTGAACGCGACGAGGGTACCGGCTGTGATCCCGGCGTGGCCCTTGGTGATGAGCACCCCGGAGAGCAGATAAATCAGCGCTGGGAGCAACGAGACGAACACCTGGACCATGGCGAAGAACCATTGGCCAGTCATCATTTGTTTGATCTGAAGCGCGATTTGGTTGTCGTTCTCCTTGCCGTACCGTACTGACTCATCCTTGGCCCGCCCGAACGACTTCGCCAGCAGAATCCCGGACACCGACAAGGACTCCTGCGTGATTGCGGTCATCGCCGACAGGGATTCTTGCGTTTGCCCGGCGATCCTGGCCCGGATCGTACCGACCCGTCGCTGCACGAAGACCAGAACCGGCATGAGACAAAACGCGATGAGAGTCAGCTGCCAACTGAGAATGAACATGGTGACCGCCGAGGCGATGACCGTGACCGTGTTGCCGACCACCGAGGTCACCGTGTTCGTCAGCACGGACGACACCCCGCCCACGTCGTTGGCGAGCCTTGATTGGATCACGCCGGTCTTGGTCTTGGTGAAAAACGCCAATTCCATTTGTTGCAGATGGTCGAAGAGCCTGACGCGCATGTCGCCCATGACCCGGTTTCCTGTTTTGGAGGTGAGCCAGGTCTGCCAGATCCCGATCAGGCTGGACCCGATGAGCAGAGCGACCATCACGACCACGAGGTTGATCAGGCGCGGCATGTCCACCCCGGTGGGCGCGAACAGGCCCTGGTCGAAAATTCTTTGTGTGATCAGTGGCGGGAAGACGGATATCACAGCTGTGACGAGGACGAGTACGACCATGACAATGATCGGCCTCACGTACGGTTTGAAGAGGGCGAGGATGCGTTTGCCTAAGTCAGGTACCTTGGGTGCGGCCGCATTGATGGCTTTTTGCGCGTCGATGTCCCCTGAGGAGATCCGTGCGGCCCGTCCACGACCGCCCCCCATGCCTACTGCACTCATGGAATAAGTAAATCACGCGGTAAGGTCGAGGTATGCCACATGTCTACTCCACTGCCGAGGAGGTGCTGCGCTCGGTCTTCGGGTACCACGAGTTTCGCGGGGAGCAGGCCGAGATAATTTCCTGGGTGGTCGGGGGCGGCGACGCCGTCGTCCTGATGCCGACCGGTGGCGGGAAATCGCTGTGCTATCAGGTCCCGGCCCTTCTGCGGCCCGGGACCGGGGTCGTCGTCTCCCCGCTGATAGCGCTCATGCAGGACCAGGTCGACGCGCTCACCCAGGTTGGGATCCGGGCGGGTTTCCTCAACTCGACCCAGAATTTTGATGAGCGTACGGACGTGGAGCAGGCTTTCCTCACGGGGAATCTGGATTTGTTGTACGTGGCCCCGGAACGTCTCGTCATGCCCGCGACCCGGGCGTTGCTGGAACGTGGACAGATAGCGTTGTTCGCCATCGACGAGGCGCACTGCGTGTCCCAATGGGGACATGATTTCAGACCTGACTACCTCGGACTGTCCATGCTGGCCGACGTGTGGCCGACTGTTCCGCGGATCGCTCTCACCGCCACCGCGACCGAGGCCACCCACCGGGAGATCACGGAACGATTGCACCTGGAGAAGGCCAAACACTTCGTCTCCTCCTTCGACCGGCCCAACATCCAGTACCGGATCGAACCCAAGGACTCCGTCGCGAGGCAACTGACACACTTCATTCGCTCTGAACATTCCGGGCAGGCTGGGATCGTGTACGCCCTGTCGCGGGCCAGCACGGAGAAACTCGCCGATGGGCTCACACGAGAGGGGATCCCGGCGCTGCCGTACCACGCCGGGTTGGACGCCCGTACCCGCCATGACACGCAGGCCCGGTTCCTCGCCGAAGACGGCTTGGTTGTTGTCGCCACGATTGCTTTCGGGATGGGCATCGACAAGCCTGACGTACGCTTTGTGGCCCATGTGGATTTGCCCAAGTCAATCGAGGGGTACTACCAGGAGACGGGACGAGCCGGGCGCGACGGGGAACCTGCCACGGCGTGGATGGCGTACGGCTTGAACGACGTGGTACAACAACGCCGCATGATTGCCGAATCGACGGGCGGCGAGGCGCACAAGAGGAGGCTCACCGCCCATCTGGACGCCATGCTGGCCCTGTGCGAGACAGTGGAGTGCCGCCGGGTCAACATGCTGAGCTACTTCGGCGAGGAGTCGGCGCCCTGCGGGAATTGCGACACGTGTCTTCACCCACCCACGACCTGGGACGGTACCGTCGCCGCGCAAAAACTGTTGTCCACTGTCGTACGTCTGGAGAGGGAGAGACACCAGCATTTCGGGGCGGGCCAGCTGATCGACATCCTGCGCGGCTTTGAGACCGACCGCGTACGCCGCTGGAATCATGAGGCCTTGTCAACCTGGGGAATCGGGAAGGATCTGACCGAAGCCCAGTGGCGTGGGGTGGTCCGACAACTCCTCGCCCGTTCCGATCTGGCATTGTCTGTTGACGGGCATTCCACCCTCGGCGTCACCGATCTGGGCTGGGAGGTGCTGCGCGGCAACCGGCCGGTACCTTTGCGTGAAGACGTCGTACGGCGAGCAGGAGGCGTACGCGAGAAGTCCCGTACGAAATCCGCTGCCAAATCGGGTTCCGCCCCCACCGATATCGCCAAGGAAGACCAACCGTTGTTCGACGCCCTGCGTGCGTGGCGTACCACCCAGGCCCGGGCCCGCGCCGTACCCCCCTATGTCATCTTCCCGGACTTCACCCTCCGCGCCATCGCCACCCAAAAACCGGCGAGTCTAGAGGAGTTGTCATCCATTTCCGGGGTGGGCGCCGTGAAACTGGCGACGTACGGCGAGGCCGTCCTTGAGGTCGTACGACATGGGCAATCTTGACAAGGTGACTAGTGACATGGTGTCGAGGGTCGTGTTGTGTACGGTATGGCTGGCGTTCACCGTACATAAGGCGACTTTCGAGCACAGATCACTCACCGTTGCCGGAGAATCGAGAGATGGGGGCCGATCACCGACGGATAGGGTCGTAAACTGGCGGGATGAAGGATTTTGACGATTCGGACGTACCCCAGACGTCGCCGTTTTTGGCCCGGCTGGCGGGGAGTCCCTTGTTGGTGGTGGGGGTGACCCTCGCTATCGGGGTGGCGGTGACGGGGGTCCTCATGATCGTCGGACACATGGATTCGGTGGCGATCGTCACCACCCTGGCAACCGTGTGGGGATTGGACCTGGCCCTGGTCATTTACCTTCTGACAGCCAAAGACACCGACAAACTCCTGGCACACATCGACGCTTTGCAGGACCAATTGTCCGCTGCTCTTGAGGGGCCCGGGCCTGATGCCGTCGTGGTCGAGGGCGCCCCACAGATCGAGGGTACGAGTGGGGTACCGCCGCAGCAGATTCCCGTCACGGAGCCCGCACCGCCTCCGGGGCTGGAACCAGTTCAGCCCCCGAAACCCGCTCAACCGGATCTGGCCCCACCCCAAGTCCCCGGACAAAAGACTCACCCCCACCCTTCACATGGCGGTACGCCCGTACACCCGGCACCGCCCGTACCCCAAAAAACTCCAGAAACCTTGCCCGTTGAGGCGTACATGCCAAAGGAGTACGTGGAAGCGCTGCGCAACCAGCTCAGAATGGATACGGAGGATATCGTACGCGCCTGGACGCCCAATCCGCATGGCAATGGTCCTTGGGTTGTGGAGGACGCCAGGGGGGATCGATGGTCGGTTTTCCAGGGGAGACACGACCGGCCCACCGTGATATCGCTGGAATCCAGGGAGCGGCTGCGCCAGATCCGCGAAGAAAAACAAGAGGCACGCCAAAGGCTCCATGACGAGAACCAGGAACTCCGGAAGAAGCTCCGCGACGAGGAACATCAACGCTTGCAAGACGTCCAGAAGGCGCGGTCGCGGCGTACGAGATCCTGACCTGGGTGAAGGAATCGTGCATCTTTAGGCAAAAATGTGAGAGATAAATAGTTCGTCCCATATGATAGAGACCATGACCGAGACCCCAACCCAGAACTGCACCATCACCGTCGACGGACACGAGCTCGAGGTGCCCCGTACCGCCACGATTCTCACCGCTCTGATCGGAGAGGGGATCCACATCCCGTCCCTCTGCCATGACGTACGCCTCAAACGCTCCAATGGCAATTGCGGATTGTGTATGGTCGAGGTGGGGGAGGACCACAGGCCCGTGAAGGCCTGCATCACCCCCGTACGCGAAGGGATGGAAATCGCCACCCATTCCGAACAGATCGACGCCTTCCGGCGAGTACGCCTCGAGCAGCTCCTCGCCGACCACAACGCGGACTGTCTTCCCCCTTGTCAACAGACATGTCCGGCCAAGATCGACATCCAGCGCTATCTCTCGCTGGTCGCGGACGGGAACCTCACAGCGGCCATCAAGGTCATCAAGGACCGCAACCCCTTCCCCTCGGTGTGCGGGCGGGTCTGCCCCCATCCCTGCGAGTACGCCTGCCGGCGCAACCTCGTGGACGAACCGGTCGCCATCAACCATGTCAAGCGTTTCGCCGCCGATGTGGACATGGCGTCGGCACACCCCTGGATCCCCGAGGTCAAGGAACCGACCGGCAAAAGGATCGCCGTGGTTGGCGCAGGACCGTCTGGGCTGTCGGCCGCGTACTATCTCGCCCAGGAGGGCCACGAGTTGACCGTCTTCGACCGCCAACCCCAGCCGGGCGGAATGATGAGGTACGGAATTCCCGAATATCGACTGCCCAAATCCACCCTTGACAAGGAGATATCCCTCATCGAGCAATTGGGGGTGCACATCGAGTGCGGCAGGGCGCTGGGCACACATATCTCCCTGGAAGACCTCCAGCGTGACTTCGACGCGGTGTACCTCGCCATCGGGTCGTGGATGGCCACGCGGATGCACCTCGACGGCGAGACCTCGAACGGGGTGTGGCTGGGGATCAACTTCCTCGAACAGATCGCCAAGGGCACCCCGCCGCCGGTTGGTGACACGGTCCTTGTCGTGGGCGGTGGCAACACGGCCATCGACGCCGCCAGGATGGCGCTGAGGATCGGCGCCAAGAAGGTCCAACTCGTCTACCGCCGTACTCGCGACGAGATGCCGGCCGAAACCTACGAGGTCGACGACGCCCTGGCCGAGGGCGTGGAGATGATCTTCCTCGCCTCCCCGACCAAGATCGAATCCAGCGGGGAGGACGGCAAACTGACATTGGACTGTTTGCGTATGGAACTGGGCGAACCCGACCGTTCGGGTCGTCGGCGCCCGGTGCCCATCAAGGACTCCGAGTTCTCTCTCACCGCCGACACGATCATCGGTGCGATCGGCCAGTCCACCGACACCCAATTCCTCTACAACGACCTGCCCCTCAAGCGCAATCAGTGGGGCGACATTGAGATCGACGCGGACACGATGCAATGCTCCGAGCACAAGATCTTCGCGGGCGGGGACTGCGTGACCGGCCCCGCGACGGTCATCAAGGCTGTGGCCGCCGGGCACGCCGCGGCCAGGTCCATCCACCAGTTCGTCACCAAGGGGTACGTGCGCCCCGACCCCGAAGCGTACAACTGTTCTTTGGGTACGAACCAGGAATTGCCCGCCGACAGGTACTCGTGGGTGGCGAAAGTCGAGCGCCACGACGTGCCGGAGGTCCCCCTGGCCGAGCACCTGGCCCCCAACCCCTTCATCGAGATCGAACAGACCTACCCCCTCCAGGACGCGCGCGCTGAGGCTCATCGCTGCCTGAAATGCGGGTGCGAGGCTCGATTCGTGTGCGATTTGCGACAGACGGCGACCGGCGAACATGTCCAGTTCCGCGAACCCCTGCATGAACGCCCCTTTGTTCCTATGGTACGCGACCATCCGTTCATTCTTCGGGATCCCAACAAATGCATCTCCTGCGGACGGTGCGTGGCGGCGTGCGCCGAGATCGAAGGACCCGGTGTCTTGGCTTATCAATTCCATAATGGACTGCTGAAAGTCGGGACCAGCGACGGACGGCCTCTCATCGACACCGACTGCGTCTCATGCGGCCAGTGTGTGGCGGCTTGCCCCTGCGGTGCTTTGGACTACGTACGCGAGCACCCGAAAGTGTCCGACGCCATCAACGATCCAACCAAGCTTGTTGTTGGTTTCGTGGCGCCCGCTCCCCGGTCGGTGATTTGCGATGCGTACAACATCCCCTTCGATCAGGCGTCGGGATTCATCGCGGGCCTGATGCGCCAGCTCGGCTTCGACAAGATCTTCGACTTCTCATTCGCGGCCGACCTGACGATCATGGAGGAGACCACGGAATTCCTGAACCGGCTCAGTTCCGGGGGGATCATGCCGCAGTTCACGTCGTGCTGCCCCGGGTGGGTCACGATGGTCGAAAAGCGGTTCCCCGAACTCATCCCGTACCTCAGTTCCTGCAAGTCCCCCCAGCAAATGATGGGCGCAACAGTTAAGAACCATTTTGCAAAGAAGTACGGCGTGAGCCTGGATGATCTTTACGTGGTGTCGATCGTTCCGTGCATGGCGAAGAAAGAGGAGGCCGCGCGCGCCAAATTCGCGCCCGGCGGGATCCGCGACGTGGACGCCGTGATCACCACCACCGAATTCCTGGAGATGCTCTCCCGGGTGCGGATCGATCCGACGACGGTCGAGCCCTCGACCTTCGACGAGCCGTACGCCCGTGTCACCGGTGCCGGGGTCCTGTTCGGGGCGTCCGGCGGCGTGGCTGAAGCAGCATTGCGTATGGCTGTCGAGAAACTGACCGGGGAGGTGCTGGTCGACCATCTCGAATTCACGGAAGTACGCGGGTTCGAGGGCGTCAAGGAGGCCACCGTCACCGCTGGCGACCGGGATGTGCGCATCGCGGCCATCTCTGGTCTCGGCAATGCGGAACCCCTTGTCAAGCGCATCATCGCCGGTGAGGACGTGGGGTACGACATGGTCGAGATCATGGCATGCCCCGGTGGGTGCATCGCCGGTGCGGGCAACCCCGCACCCGAGAGGGTCGACGAGTTGAAGGCCCGCCAGAAGGTGTTGCTCAACATCGACAAGACATCGACGTACCGGAAATCCCAGGACAACCCCGATATCTTGCGGCTGTACGAGGATTTCTACGGGGAGCCCAACTCCGAGTTGGCCCACGAATTGTTGCACACGACCTACCAGCCCGCCGAGAGGGTCGGGGTATAGTTTGATACCGCAGGTATTCTCGTACCATGCCTCGATTGCTTATTCGTGTCCTGTTGATCTGCCTGGCGATCATGGTGGCGATTGCAGTGGCCGGATGCGCACAATCCAGCCCTGATGCGACCCCGTCCCCGTCCGGATCCGTACCCCCCACAACCATTCATGTGGCGTCCCTCAAGGGTGCGACGACTATGGGTCTTGTTGGAATGATGGATGATCCGGAGTCGTACCTCGGTGCGGTGCCCGTGACTTTCGACGTCGAGGGCACAGCTGACGCGATCACTCCAAAACTGGTCAGCGGCGACATCGACATCGCGGTCATTCCAGCCAATCTGGCGGCAGTCCTCTACGCCAGGACCGGCGGCGGGATCCAGGTCACATCGATCACAGCGCTGAACGTGTTGTACGTTGTCACCAAGGGTGTCACAGTGAGTTCCGTGGACGACCTCGCCGGGCAGACGGTGTACTCCATGGGCAAGGGTACGACTCCGCAGGCCGTGGTTGACACCATCCTGGACTCCCAAGGATTGTTGGGCAATGTCGATGTGCAATACATGTCCGAAGCCACTGAGGTCGTGGCCAAACTCTCCGCGACCGAGTCTGGGATCGCCATCCTCCCCGAACCCTATGTCAGCGTACTGACAAGCAAAGACAATACGATTTCCGTGGCCCTGGACCTTGGCGCCGCCTTCCGGGCGGCAACAGGGGTTCCCGTTGTGACCGCAGTCAGCGTGGTACGAACCGACTTCGCCCAAACCCATCGCGACGCCGTGGTGAAGTTCCTGGCGGCCAGTTCGAAATCCGCCGAATTCACCGCCTCATCCCCCGAAGACGCGGCCCGGCTCATCGCCGCTCAGGGCATCACCCCCACAGCCGAGATCGCCCAAGCCGCGATCCCCCGTTCCGGCATCACCTCCGTGACCGGATCCGCCGCCAAAACCGCGCTTGCGGGGTACCTGGAGACCTTGTACGCATCCGACCCCGCCCTCGTCGGCGGTACCCTCCCCGGTGACGACTTCTACTGGGCGTGAACGACTCCGCTTGGGCAGATATATCTCGAAAAGTCTGGTCAAAGGATTTGATGTGAAGTATAGTGTGAAGCATGACGACAGGATTACCTCTTCACTCGCCTGATACTCAACAACGTCTGTTCCGCGCACCCTTGATCCGTGTGTTGTGCCAAGCTCGTTGGCAGCAACTTACGAAATTTGACACAAAGACGGTGGCAGATGGATTGGCTGAGTTGGTCGGCGACGACTATCCATTCAGAGATCAACAACAAGAGGTGCAATTCACCATTGACCAGGCTGGGATGAAACAACAGCCAGGGGGCATCATCTACCGTTTTCATTCAACGGACAAACTGTGGACCATCGCGCTCAGTGACACGTTCATTTCTTTGGAAACATTGTTTTACGAAGGACACGAAGATTTCATTGACCGCTTCAGCGGAATAATGGCGTCTTTGTCTTCCGTTGCCATCATTCCACTTTTGTCACGTCTCGGTTATCGATATACGAATCGACTTGACACGGAGGATTCTCTCTCGAAACTCAATGACTATTTCTTACCGAGTGTACTTGGAGGACTTGTTCAGGTTCAAGACTCTGCACGAGTCGTCCAGACCATCACTGAAACGTTGCTTCAAGATGAAGACAACTTCCTTGCAGTTCGCTCGGCTAAACTCAGCCCTGGTGCGATCATCGACCCGACTCTGCCCGCAACCCAAGGTGAAAGCTGGATCATAGATCTGGATTCCTACAAAGAACCAATTTCTGGTATTACTATTGATTCTGTCGGACGTGAAACAGAAGCGCTGTCCGATCAAGCGAGTAAGTATTTCTTTTCACTGATAACAGACAAATTTATGGAGGACTTCCAATGAACGTTCATCCTGAAGATCACACCGCAGTACGTACATTGATGACGGCAGCAGGGATGGGAATAGCGATGAGCCTGGCTATGGCAACAGGCAATGGATTTATGCCCGTCATTCAGCGAGATCCGACTTTGACCAGTTCGGCCTGGTTTATTGGCGAGCAGCAAGAATCCTCTAATTTTGTCGTACGACCGACTGTCCCATTTCACCCACAGCCCGTTACGACAAATGCTCGTCTTCTTGAGCAGTTGCGATCACAATCCGGTTTGACCTGGGAACAAATTGCTCGTCTCTTCAATGTTTCGCGCCGATCGATTCATCTGTGGCTTGCCGGTGGACGAATGAGCGCCGGCAATGAGGAACGCCTCGTACGAATCGAACAGTACGTGTCAAGCCTCTCAGGAACTCCCGATGAGAAACGGCACCAATTACTGGCGTCGTCGGAATCAGGCATGAGTTACTTTGATCAAGAACGGATGACTTTGTCCTCAACTCTTGACGATATCAATCGGCAGGTAGAACCTTTGACAAGAGCTCAGTGACAATGGCGACATTGGGTGTGACAGACGCTGACGTTGAAGCCTTCTTTAGCAAACTGAGCCAAGGAATGGTCATCGAACGGTCTGATTCGGTGTCAAACGTCTTCTCGCTCTTTCCACCAGAGACCACGTCCATCGTGATCGTCTCGCAAACATGTGACGTAGTTCTTCCGACCCGCCCAAGCGTTATTCTGGCGCCAATTGTAACTCTATCGGGCACCCTAGCCAGGCAAGCCGCCAGTCGTGAGATGCCACGATATGTACAGGTTCCACTTCGTGGTGATTATTCTTTCGCTGATCTCGCATAATAAGACCCTGTGTGCTCTTCTGATTCATGTGTACTCCTTTTCGATTCATCCTACACAACCAACCAGGTCGTACTGATTGCAAAGCGGTACTTCCTCGGGAGTCGGAGATCCTTACTTAGTCAGGATGACGGGGTGGGGCACATAGAAAGTTATACTGAAATAGTGGTTGATTATGGCGTCTTGTTCTGCTGTGACTATTTCACGCACTCGCAGCCGGATTCGGAGTACGCGGTGGAGTACGCGGCCGCCACAGCGCTCGGCCTGGAAACGTACCTTTTCGATTTCGACGCTTTCGTCGCCGGCGGTGAGCCACGACTGCGCCCGTCGTACCCCAGCAAGCCCCTGATTTATCGGGGGTGGATGCTCACCGTCGAACAGTACGCCAGACTCCATGCAGCCCTTTTACAACAGGGCGTCACTCTTGTCACATCGCCTGAGGAGTACGAGAACGCCCATCATCTTCCCACGTGGTACCACCTTGTCGAGCCGTACACCGCCCGATCCGTGTGGTCCCGGGGAATCCCGGACGACTACGAGAAACAACGGCTGCTCAAGAACTTCGACCACCAACCACTCATCGTGAAGGACTATGTGAAGTCCCGGAAACATGAATGGAACCAGGCTTGTTTCATCCCCGATTCCTCGGACCTCCCCAACGCGGAACGCATCATCGACACGTTTATTGAGCGGCAGGGGTCCGACCTGGCCGGAGGGGTCGTCCTGCGCCAGTACGTACCCCTGACGATGATCGGACACCACCCGGTCAGCGGGATGCCTTTGTCGAAAGAGGTACGTGTCTTCTGCTTTCGCCATCATGTCGCGGCCCACATCGCGTACTGGAGCGGAGATCCCGAGCAGGACATCGAGGGTTACGCGCACCTCATCGACGCGGCCCAATGTGTGAATAGTCCTTTCTTCACCATCGACCTGGCGCAGAAAAAAGACGGGGATTGGATGATCATCGAGATCGGCGACGGCGGCGTCTCAGGCCTCCAGGGAATGGACCCGAACGCCTTTTACACGAATTTGGCAATGTTCCTGTCGTTTAAGCCGCCATTGGATACGAACAACCAAGCACGATAATCTAGGGGAATGGACTCCGACCACCGTTCCCGCGTACTCACCTGGCTGTGGGGTCCTGCCTTCGTGGCGTCAGTGGCGTACGTCGACCCGGGCAACGTCGCCGCCAACCTGACCTCGGGGGCGCAGTTCGGGTATCGGCTCATCTGGGTGCTCGTCATCGCCAACACCATCGCGATGATGGTGCAGTACCTCTCGGCCAAGCTGGGCCTGGTTTCGGGCACCAGCCTCGCCGACATGTTGGGACAACGGATGCGCAAGGGTCCGCGTCTGGCGTTCTTCGTACAAGCCGAGATCGTCGCGATCGCAACCGACCTCGCCGAGGTCATCGGCGGCGCCATCGCCCTTCAGATTCTTTTCAAACTCCCGCTCGTCGTGGGAGGGCTCATCGTGGGCGTGGTCTCGCTCGTGCTGCTGGGCATCCAGTCCTGGCGCGGGGAAAAATCCTTCGAGCACATCGTGATGGGTTTGCTTGTCATCATCACCGTCGGTTTCGTGGCCGGTCTGTTCGTCTCCGATGTGCAGTGGGGCGAGGCGGCCCGCGGACTCATCCCCGGTTTTGAGGGGCCCGAATCTGTGCTGCTCGCGGCTTCGATGCTCGGCGCCACGGTCATGCCACACGCAATCTACGTTCATTCTTCCCTGGCTCTGGACCGTCATGGGATGGTCGGCGACGCTGATCTGCCGACCGTTCTGCGCTCGACCCGCTGGGAAGTCCTGGCGTCCATGCTTGTCGCCGGCACAGTGAACATCGCCATGTTGGTACTCGCCGCGGCGTCCCTCCAGGGGGTTGGCGGCACCGATTCCATTCAGGGCGCCCACGCCGCGATCGAAGCCCACCTCGGCCCTGTGGTGGGGGTCTTGTTCGCTGTCGGCCTGCTGGCTTCCGGCCTGGCGTCGACCTCCGTCGGGGCGTACGCGGGTGCCATCATCATGCAAGGCTTGTTGAAGGTGAAAATACGGGTGCTCACCATGCGCGCGATCACCCTCGTACCCGCCATCGTCATCCTCGCTGTGGGCGTCAACCCCACATGGGCGCTCGTGTTGAGCCAGGTCGTCCTGAGTTTCGGCATCCCCTTCGCCCTGATCCCGCTGGTGTGGTACTCCGGCGGCAAAGTCATGGGGAAATTCGCCAACCACGGTGTACTGAAGGTCGTCTCCTGGGTGGCCGTCCTGCTGATCATCGCGCTCAACCTGATGCTGATCTGGATGATCCTGACCGGGGTCGGATAGCGCAAAAGGTTCGGTACGGCAGGGTCATACTGAAGGATCGGTGGATCCGGGCTAAGGATCTTCGCCCATCGTCGATGATTATTCCGGCCGATGAATGGTCAGCGCGAAGTGTTGAGTAAGATAGATGGCGCTATGACTACGAACACTGACACCCCACCCGCCGGACCGTACAACACTGTCCCACCGCAGATCGACCTGCCCGCGATGGAGCATGAGATCTTGGCGCTGTGGGCGCAGCGCGACACATTCGCCCGTACGCTCGACCGCCCGGACGCGCCGACGTGGACCTTTTATGAGGGCCCGCCGACCGCCAATGGGATGCCGGGGACCCACCACATCGAGGCCCGCTCGTTCAAGGACGTTTTCCCTCGGTTCAAGACCATGCAGGGATATCGCGTACCCCGCAAGGCCGGGTGGGACTGCCACGGACTGCCTGTCGAAATCGCGGTTGAGCAGGAGTTGGGCTTCAATGACAAGTCTGATATCGAAGAGTACGGAATCGCTGAGTTCAACGCGAAATGTCGTGAGTCGGTAAGTCGATATGTCGATATGTGGACTGAATTGACGACTCGGATGGGGTACTGGGTGAACCTCGACGAGGCTTATTGGACCATGTCCACCCCGTACGTCCAATCCGTGTGGTGGGCGCTCAAACAAATCCACTCGAACGGGCTGCTGGTCGAGGACTACCGGGTCACGCCGTACTGCCCTCGCTGCGGTACCACCTTGTCAGACCATGAATTGTCGCAGGGCTACCACGAGGATCCGGTCACGACTGTGTACGTGCGCCTGCCCCTGACCTCCGGGCCCTGGGCCGGCAAGGCGTCATTGCTGGCGTGGACGACGACTCCATGGACCCTCATCTCCAACACGGCCGCCGCGGTCCATCCCGATGTGACGTACGCCGCGATGAGCAACGGTGAGGAGACATTGATCGTCGCCGAAGCCCTGGCCGAAGTACTGGGAGAAGGATATAGCGTCATCGCAACTATGTTGGGCAAAGACATGGAACGGTGGACTTATGCCCGGCCCTTCGATGTCGTCGAGATGCCGGCGCCGGCCAACTACGTCATCCTGGGCGATTTCGTGACCACCGCGGACGGCACCGGGATCGTCCACGAGGCCCCAGCATTCGGTGAGATCGACATGATAGCTTGTCGAGCGTACGGCCTGCCCTTCGTCAACCCGATCTTGCCGGATGCAACATTCGAGGCAGGATTGTCCCTTGTCGGTGGCATGTTCTTCCAATCAGCGGATCGTCCGATCATCGATAACCTGAACGACAGGGGGCTGCTCTTCCGTACGGCGGATATCGTTCACGACTACCCGCATTGCTGGCGTTGTGACACCGCCCTGATCTACTACGCGCAACCCTCGTGGTACATCCGGACGACCGAGATCAAGGACGAGTTGATCCGCGAAAACGAGGCCACCACGTGGTACCCCGACCACATCAAACACGGACGGTACGGCGACTGGCTGGAGAACAATGTTGACTGGGCATTGTCACGCAAGAGGTATTGGGGTACGCCGCTGCCCATCTGGCGTTGTGAGGATGGACATCAGACGTGCGTCGGCTCGCTGGCCGAACTGTCCGATCTCACCGGGAAAGACCAATCCGGACTGGATCCCCACCGGCCGTACGTCGACGAGATCAGTTTCGCGTGCCCGACCTGCGGAAAAGAATCATGGAGGGTGCCCGAGGTGATCGACGCCTGGTTCGACTCCGGGTCCATGCCGTTCGCACAACGCGGCTACCCCTGGCAGGAGGGGTCGTCCGAACAGTTGAAAGAATCGTTCCCCGCTGATTTCATCTGTGAGGCCATCGACCAAACCCGCGGCTGGTTCTACTCCCTGATGGCCGTCTCGACCCTGGTCTTCGACCGCAACTCGTACAAAAATGTACTCTGTCTAGGACATATCCTCGCCGAGGACGGTCGCAAGATGAGCAAGCATCTCGGCAACATGCTGGAACCCATCCCCCTGCTGGACAAGCACGGCGCCGACGCGGTGCGCTGGTTCATGGTCGCTGGCGGGTCCCCGTGGAGTTCGCGCCGGGTCGGCCATGGGACGATCCAGGAGACGGTGCGCAAGGTGCTGCTCACGTACTGGAACTCAGTCAGTTTCCAGGCGCTGTACGCGCGGGCCAACGGGTGGACCCCGGGTTCCCCGCCACCCGTGAGAGAGCGGCATGTGCTCGATCAGTGGCTTGTTTCCCGTACTCAAACCCTGATTTTTGGAGTCACGGTTGCGCTGGAGAACTACGACACACTCCGTGCGGGCACCCTCATTCAAGACTTTGTGGACGAGTTGAGCAATTGGTACGTACGCCGGTCGCGCCGCCGTTTCTGGAACGGTGACAACTCGGCATTGTCCACATTGCACGAGACTCTGGAGATCCTGACCCGGCTCATGGCCCCCATCGCCCCTTTCATCACCGAACGTGTATGGCAAGACTTGTTCGTTGCCTCCGGGGTTGCGGGGCGTGAATCGGGGTCTGAACTGGTTCAGGACCCCGATTC
>JGI24699J35502_11134011_pt1 | contig 24103 bp, 25 predicted proteins | sample TergutMp193P4_FD_35502 | JGI IMG/M metagenome (IMG submission 35502)
ACATGATTGACCAAATGTTTATACGCCATTGTCAAAGGCAAAGAGATATAAATACAGCCTTTGAAAAGCAAATTTTAATCTGTTAAAGTAGAATTATATTTAATTTATATATAATATAATATAAGTATTTATGAAACAATTTATTGAAGTAACAAACAAATTTGAGGGTAAAACCTTTATTAATGTCAATCATATAATAGTCGTAATGATGCGCGAAAATGAGACATTGTTATATGTGACGGAACTTAACCCGATTGTTGTTCTTGAATCTTATGAGACTGTAAAGAATCTGATTTCTCAAGCTCTGTAATTTCCTCATAAATCGGCATTCCGAGAAAATATACAATCGACATTGCAACATCCGCTTTTTGGGCGCGAAAACCAAAAGAGGAATATATTTTAGAGACTTTTTTAATTAGTGCCATAATTTCATTGGAGTATTTTTTTAATGCAATTTGATTTTGTTGATAATCTTGAGAAATGGATAAAGAATAACAGACTTAAATGATTTTTTGGATTTAGGGTAATCTGAGTAAGTGCAGTTTTCTATTCTGCACTCCATTTCAGCTTTCCTTAATAAATTGTTAAAATAAATATTTTTTTCCAAGTTGTTTTCTTGAGCCGCTTTCTTTAATCCTGAAACCATATCGTTGAAATTTTCTATTTCCATTATTTATCCTATATGATGATAATATTTTTTATTGAAAAAATAACAGTGCAAAGATACAGAATATTATGCAAACCCTGCAAAATATCCTACAAATAAAATAAAAACCGCTTGTAAATCTATTGAAATACAAGCGGTTAAAAAAATCAAATGTACCCAGAGCCGGGGTCGAACCGGCATGGAAATGAATCCACTGGTGTTTGAGACCAGCGCGTCTACCGATTCCGCCATCTGGGCTGCTTTCGGTTGGCAAAGATAGAAAAACTTTTGAATATGACAAAAAGTTGAGCGTTTTTTATTACTTTTGTCTAAATAAAATTGAAAATCATGCAACAGCAAATCATTCGTTGTACCAATATAGAAAAGGATTTAGCTCAACTACTACAAACGTTGAGTTATGATGGCTTATTTCTCTTGACGGATAAGAATACTCAAGATTATTGCCTCCCGCTCATCCAATCTCTACCTGAAATCCGGACAGCAAAGAAATTTTCCATTTCTGCAGGTGACGAAAATAAGAATATAGAATCCTTATCCAATGTTTGGAAATTCCTTTCGGAGAAAGGAGCAAACCGAAAATCGCTGTTGATTAACCTTGGCGGCGGAATGTTGACCGATTTGGGTGGATTTGCCGCTGCTACTTTCAAACGAGGAATACGATTTTTGAATATCCCAACTACTCTTTTAGGTGCGGTAGATGCAGCTGTTGGCGGAAAAACGGGTATTAATTTCGCAGATTTGAAAAATGAAATCGGTGCTTTTGCGCCTGCTATCACTGTGTTGATTGATTCCAATTTCTTCAAAACCTTGGATACTACCCAACTGCTTTCTGGTTATGCAGAAATGTTGAAACATTCATTGCTAAGTTCAGAAGAACAATTAAACGACCTTTTACGCTTTGATTTAGATAATTTGAATTACGAACTTTTAAATAATCTACTTTTTGAATCAGTATTGATTAAAGAACAAATTGTTGAAGAAGATCCAACCGAACAGGGCGTTCGCAAAGCATTGAATCTCGGACATACCTTCGGTCATGCTTTCGAAAGTTTAGCACTTGAAACAAAACGGCCAATCCAACACGGTTATGCCGTAGCGTGGGGATTAGTTTGCGAATTGTACCTATCATTCATTCAATTAGGATTCAACAAAAATGTTTTAATGAAAATTGCCTGCTTTGTCAAAGAAAATTATGGAGTTTTTACATTCGATTGTAAGAACTACAAACGTATTTACGAGTTAATGCAGCATGATAAGAAAAATGAAACCGGCGTTATCAACTTTACTTTATTAAAAGCTGTTGGGGATATTCAAATCAATCAAACGGCTAATAAAAAAGAAATTGAAGAAACTCTGGATTTTTACCGTGAATTTTTTGGCTGCTAAAAATGAATTAAAGAGATAATGGATAATCAGTATTTTATTTGCTCAAATCCTTTTCCGTAAACGCCAATCACGGAACTCTGGGAAATAAAAGCCATGGGGTCGATACTTTTTACAATACGAAAAATCATTACCGATTCATTTTTTTTAGCCATAACAACAAGCACTTTTGTCGTTTTTTTTGTGTACCAACCGGTTCCGTCTAATATAGTACAACCTCTGTGCACTTGCTCAATTATCGTATCGGCAATTTCCTCGTATTTATCCGAAAAAATAAAAAACTGAACCGATTGCCTCGCTCCGTTTAATACCATATCCACTGTATAAGAAGTGACGCCCATCACAACGATACCATATACAATTTTTTCAATGCTTTGGAAAACAAAATAAGACGAACAAATAATCAATAAATCACACATCAGAAGACCCTTCCCGATAGAAATATTACGATATTTATTGATAATCAGCGCAATGATATCGGTACCTCCTGTACTTCCCTTGAAATTAAAGACGAGTCCAAGTCCTAAACCGCACATTACCCCGCCCAAAATACAACTCATAAAGGGTTCTCCCTTAACCAAAGGTTCTTTAATAATCGTTTGAAAAACAGACAAAAGAAAAGTGAGAATGATTACGTTGACAATAGTTTTAATACTGAATTTAAATCCAAGTATTTTTATGGAAAACAATAATAGAACTCCATTGATGCAGAAATAGGTAATTCCGACCGGAATTGCCGACGCAAAAAACACCAGCGCCGCTACACCCGTAACGCCACCGGTCGTAATTCCATTCGGCAATAAAAATCCCGTCCATCCAATTGAGTATAAAAATAATCCAATAAAGATAATACTCCAATCTTCTATTTCCTGAATGAGGAACGCTCTACTAATTTTTAATTTCGCTTGGTTATTCATATAAATTTATAATTCATATTTGATTATGTCGAACATTGTTCATAATTTTAAAACGCTTCTCTGTATTTTTTCTCACTTTCATCTTCCATAATATTCAAATAGCTCCGGTAGCGCGACTCGCTGATGTAATGATCTTCCACTGCCTTTAGTACTGCACATCCGGGTTCTCGCCGATGCGTGCAATTATTGAATCTGCAAGACGCCGAAAATTTAAATATTTCCGGAAAATAATGGGATATTTCACCACTATTCATATCAAATACACCAAACCCTTTAATTCCCGGAGTGTCGATAATGTATCCTCCTTCTCCCAGTTCGATCATTTCGGAAAAAGTTGTCGTATGCATTCCTTTGTTGTGATACTCCGAAATTTCTCGTGTCCGCAACTGAAGATTCGGTATTAACCGATTAATCAACGTTGATTTTCCCACGCCGGAATGTCCTGAAAAAAGAGTCGTTTTGTTTTTAAGCAAACTGAGCATAACCGATAAATCCTCATCTTTCACTGCCGAAATTTTATAACAGGCATACCCAATTGTTTCATATAAATAAATTAAAGCATCGACGTATTCTTTATTTTCGTTAGTATAACGATCCATTTTATTAAAAACAAGAAACGCCGGAATTCGATATGCTTCCGTTGTTGCTAAAAAACGGTCGATAAAAGTGGTAGTAGTTACCGGATAATCAACTGTTACAATCAGAAAAGCCTGATCAATATTAGCTGCAATTATATGCGATTGCTTTGAAAGGTTGGAAGAACGGCGGACAATATAATTTTTCCGATCCTCGATTTCGTAAATAAAAGCAGTTCCCTCCGTATTTTCCTCAATAAAAACAAAATCGCCTACAGCAATCGGGTTGGTACTTTTAATTCCTTTCAATCGAAAATTTCCCTTAAGTTTCGTTTCAACGAGTTGCCCTTCCACAGTTTTTACCAGATAACAACTCCCTGTATTTTTAACTACAAGACCTTTCAATTCTTTGGTTTACACTGTCATTATTTCTTTTTCCTTCGTGCTTAGCACTTCATCAATTTTCTTGATGTATTTGTCGTGCAATTTTTGAATAGAAATTTCCGTTTCATCACCGTCATCTTCCGGAGCGCCATCTTTCACTGCCTTTTTGATTTCTTCGTTGGCATCGCGACGAGCATTTCGCACAACCACTTTTGCATTTTCCGCTTCTGCTTTGGATTGCTTCACTAACTGTTTCCGCCGTTCTTCTGTTAAAGGAGGAATTCCCAGACGAATAATTTCACCATTGTTTTCGGGCGTAATGCCGACTTCGGAATTCAAAATGGCTTTTTCAATCGGCTTCATCATGTTTTTATCCCAAGGCAAAATCGTGATTGTCTTAGCATCGGGAATAGAAATAGTAGCGACATTGGACAAGGGAGCCGGATTGCCATAATATTCTACTTTTACTCCGTCAAGGATGTGTATATTCGCTTTTCCTGCGCGAATACGGGACAATGCTTCTTCCAGATAATTCACGGAATGAAGCATTTTTCCTTCTGCTTGTTGTTCTACGTTTTTAATGATACTCATAATTAGATTCGTTTATATTTATGCTTCCATTGTTATTCATTATTTTCTTTTTACTGCAACAAAGGTAGTAAAAAATTATGAAACAACGTTCGACGTAGTCAAAAATATAAATTATGAATTATGTAATAGCACTTGATGTCAGCCGATTGCGAAACAAATCGACAATTTAGGGTATACAACAATCTGAAATTCATATCCCTTTTCAAAAAAATTTTTTTATTTAAATAAAAAGTATTACCTTTGCGCCTTAATTATAAAAACATTAATTATTAATTCAATTAAAATTCAATGAACAGTTACGAAACCGTTTTCATTTTAACTCCCGTTTTGTCTGATGCACAGATGAAGGAAGCGGTCGAAAAATTCAAAGATTTTCTTGTCGCCGAAGGCGCTGAAATCGTGAATGAAGAGAATTGGGGATTGCGCAAACTGGCGTATCCGATCCAAAAAAAGACTACTGGATTCTATACATTAATAGAATTTAAGGGTGAACCGGCTATTATTGCGAAACTGGAAACTCAATTCCGGCGCGATGAAAAAGTAATTCGCTTTCTGACTTTCCGTCAGGATAAAAATTTTGAGGCTTACGCCGCTAAAAGAAGAAATAAATCCAAAGAAACCGTTAAAGAGAATTAAATCATGGCAGCAAATAATAACTCGGAAATACGTTACTTAACGCCTCCAAGCGTTGATGTTAAAAAGAAAAAATATTGCCGTTTCAAAAAGAACGGAATAAAGTTTATCGATTACAAAGACCCTGAATTTTTGAAGAAATTCTTGAACGAACAGGGAAAAATTCTTCCGCGTCGAATTACCGGCACTTCGTTGAAGTTCCAGCATCGTATCGCTCAAGCTGTGAAGCGCGCCCGTCATTTGGCTCTGCTTCCTTATGTAACCGATTTAATGAAATAATAAAAGGAGGAAATAACTATGCAATTAATATTATTGGAAGACGTTGCCAATGTTGGCTACAAAGACGATATTGTTACCGTTAAAAGCGGTTATGGAAGAAATTACCTTATTCCACAGAAAAAAGCAGTTATTGCTTCCGAATCAGCTAAAAAAGTATTAGGGGAAAATCTTCGCCAACGTGCTCATAAATTGGAAAAAATCAAAACTGATGCACAAGCTTTGGCTGCAAAATTGGAGGGAATAACTTTGACTATCGGAGCAAAAACAAGCTCGACTGGAACTATTTTCGGTTCGGTTACCAATATTCAGATTGCTGATGAATTGGCAAAGAAAGGATTTGAAATCGACCGTAAAACTATCGTTATCAAAGAACCGGTAAAAGAAGTCGGCTCTTACAAAGCGATAGTGAAACTTCATAAGGATATTACAGTAGAAATACCGTTTGAAGTAGTTTCGGAATAAAAATAAAATGGCAAGCAACTGTTATGTTGCGCGTGTTATTATTTTTTACTTTTTTAGTTGTAATAAAGTATTACCTTTGTGAAATAATGTGCAAAAAGATGTAAGGTTTCAATTTTATGGAGTTAAATGTATTGACGGCAATTTCTCCGATAGATGGTAGATATCATGATAAAACAGCCAGTTTATCTGTTTATTTTTCGGAATATGCCTTGTTTAAATATAGGATATTAGTTGAATTTGAATACTTTATATCTCTTTGTGAGTTACCGGTTCCTCAATTAGCGGCATTAAATAAGCCAGAAATAATTGATGCTTTGCGAAAAATTTACCGCTCATTCTCTGAGGAAGATGCTTGGAGAATAAAAACGATTGAAAAAACAACCAATCACGACGTAAAAGCGGTAGAGTATTACATAAAAGAGTCCTTTGACAAACTGCATTTGGAAAATTATAAAGAGTTTATTCACTTCGGATTAACTTCTCAGGATATAAATAACACAGCTATTCCTTTGTCAATTAAAGATGCGTTGAATGCTGTTTATTTTCCTGTCTTAAACGATTTGCTTGAAATCTTGAAGCAATATGCAAATGAATGGAAAGATATTCCCATGTTGGCAAAAACGCATGGACAACCGGCGTCCCCTACTCGATTGGGAAAGGAAATTCAAGTATTTGTCAGTCGTCTGGAACAACAAATCCATTTATTGAAAGAAACGCCAATTTCTGCAAAATTCGGAGGAGCAACAGGAAACTACAATGCTCATCATGTTGCTTATCCTGAGGTTGATTGGAAGTTATTCGGCGATAATTTTGTAATGAAACTTGGTTTAATTCGCGAAGAATATACTACTCAAATATCTAATTATGATAATTTGAGCGCTTTATTCGACGGATTAAAAAGAATTAATACAATATTAATTGATTTATCACAGGATTTTTGGTTGTATATTTCGATGGGATATTTTAAGCAAAAAATCAAATCAGGGGAAATCGGATCTTCGGCAATGCCGCACAAAGTAAACCCGATTGATTTTGAAAATGCGGAAGGAAATTTGGGAATGGCAAATGCAATTTTGGAACATTTATCTGCTAAATTGCCTGTTTCGCGTTTACAGAGAGACCTGACGGATTCCACTGTATTAAGAAATGTCGGTATTCCTTTTGCGCATAGTCTGATTTCATTCCAAAGTCTTCAAAAAGGATTGAGTAAATTGTTATTAAATGAGCAAGCTATTGAAAACGATTTGGAGAATTCATGGGCGGTAGTAGCTGAAGGCATTCAGACAATTCTTAGGCGGGAAGGGTATCCGGAACCTTATGAAGCGTTAAAAGCATTAACTCGCACCAATGCATGCATTACTGAAAATTCGATAAAAAATTTTATCAACACACTAAATATAAATAACGAGATAAAAAAACAATTAAACACAATTACTCCTAAAAGCTATATTGGTATCTAATAAAACATAGAACTAAGCAACCGGGAGGTTGAAAATTAAAAACACTTTAAATTCTCAAAACATGACTACAGAAAATGATGAATGGAAGCCGCGTAATCGTTATAACGAAAACGGGCCTAATGATGACGGTCAGAAAGAAAGAAAACCGTACCAATCTTACAATCGTTCAAACTATGGAAATTCAGGCGGTAATTACCGACAACAAGGTAATTACGACCGGCAAGGAGGAAATTACAACCGACCGAAACCGAATTATGACCGCTTGAATAATGGTAATTATAATCGCCAAGGAGGGGGAAGCAATTATAACAATAACAACTCTTCTTGGGGAAACAATTACAATCGTCGTGAGAATGACTACAACTCAACAACACAACGTTCTTCGTATGACAACAATTATTCACGTCCATACGATAATTCGCAACGTTCGTATGACAGCAATCGGCAACAAAATTCTGCCGATAATGCAGCATCCGGAAAGAAACGGCGACCTCGTGTAGGTGAAGTTCCTGTTCCAGTAAGAAACACCAATTATTATCCCGGCAATCAAAATCAGACCGGAAATTATAATCGGGACTCTCGCGGTGGCTATCAACGACCACAATATCCTAATGCTAAACCGTTTAACCGCAATAATCAAGGGGGATACCGGAACAATGTTCAAAGGCCAAATGTTAAGTTTGCTCCAAAAAAGCAAATGAAATACCGCGATGAAAATATCGATCTTAATGAACCTATCCGTCTTAATAAGTATTTGTCTAATTCCGGCGTATGTTCACGACGGGAAGCCGATGAATTTATAAAGGCAGGCTTGGTGAAAGTAAACGGAGAAACTGTTACCGAATTAGGTACAAAGGTAAAACGAAGCGATGCCATAACTTTCCATAACGAACCGGTTAAATTGGAACATAAAGTCTATGTCCTTTTGAATAAACCTAAAAATTGCGTAACATCCGCCGACGACCCGCAAGAACGTTTAACTGTTATGGACTTGGTAAAAAATGCCTGTCAGGAACGGATTGTTCCCGTTGGCCGTTTAGACCGGAATACTACTGGCGTCCTGTTGCTGACGAACGACGGCGATTTAGCTTCTAAGCTGACTCATCCGAAATTTTTAAAGAAAAAGATTTATCACGTATGGTTAGATAAAGACGTTTCGGTTGCTGATATGCAAAAATTAGCCGAAGGCGTTGAACTGGAAGACGGAGAAATTCATGCTGATGCAGTTAGTTATGTAACAGATACGGATAAAGACCAAGTAGGCATAGAAATTCATTCTGGACGGAATCGAGTAGTACGGCGTATGATGGAAGCTTTAGGCTATCATGTTATAAAATTAGACAGGGTATATTTCGCCGGATTAACGAAGAAAAATCTGAAACGCGGACAATGGCGTTATCTGAATGAAAGAGAAGTTTCCATGTTGCGCATGGGAGCGTTTGATTGAAAATAAGAAAATAAAAGAAATGAAGCGAGTTAAAATTGTTGATTTACTGAAAGCCGAAACTTTCGGAGAATCCGTATGCATCAAAGGTTGGGTACGCACTCGACGAGGTGGTAAGCAAGTGGCATTTGTTGCCTTAAACGATGGTTCTACAATTAACAATATACAGGTAGTTATCGAAATTACTCAACTTGATGAAGATCAATTGAAAGATATAACTACCGGTGCATGTATTTGTGTAACAGGCTTATTAGTTGCCTCGCAAGGACAAGGTCAATCGGCTGAAATTCAAGCAAAAGAAATCGAAATTTACGGTAAAGCCGATCCGGCTACTTATCCGTTGCAAAAGAAAAGCCATTCTTTAGAATTTTTGCGGGAAATCGCTTATCTTCGACCGAGAACCAATACTTTTGGCGCTATTTTCAGAATCCGGCATTATCTGTCGTATGCAATTCATGATTATTTCGACAAACATGGTTTCTTTTATTTTCATACACCTATTATTACCGGCTCCGATGCGGAAGGAGCCGGCTCAATGTTTCAGGTCACGACGTTGGAAATGAACCATCTGCCTATGACTGATGACGAAAAAATCGACTATTCTCAAGATTTCTTCGGCTGTCATACTAACCTGACAGTGTCTGGACAATTGGAAGGTGAATTAGGTGCTATGGCTTTAGGAAGCATCTATACTTTCGGACCTACTTTCAGGGCTGAAAATTCCAATACTCCCCGTCACTTGGCGGAATTTTGGATGATAGAACCGGAAGTGGCTTTCAATGACATTAACGATAACATGGATTTAGCAGAAGATTTCCTGAAATACGTGATTTCTTATGCTATGGAAAAAGGAAAAGACGATATTGCTTTCCTTAGCAAAATGTACGATGATGAATTGATTGAACGGCTGAATTTTGTACTCAGCAACCGGTTTGTGCGTCTGACTTACACCGAAGGGATTAAAATCCTCGAAAAAAGCGGTAAAAAATTTGAATATCCGGTTTATTGGGGCGCAGATTTACAGTCGGAACATGAACGATTTTTAGTCGAAGACCATTTCAAATGTCCTGTAATTCTTACTGATTATCCAAAAGAAATTAAATCGTTCTACATGAAGCAAAACGATGACGGTATAACGGTTCGGGGCATGGACGTTCTTTTCCCGAAAATTGGGGAAATTATTGGTGGTTCGGAAAGGGAAGCCGATTATGACAAGCTGCTGAACCGTATCAATGAACTGAATATGTCGATGGATAGTCTATGGTGGTATTTGGAAACCCGTAAATTCGGAACAGCTCCGCATGCAGGCTTTGGATTAGGCTTCGAACGTTTGGTACTGTTTGTTACAGGCATGGGTAACATTCGAGATGTGATTCCATTTCCGCGCACGCCCAAAAATGCGGAATTTTAATTAGAGACGAGTATAGTAACAAGTAAGGAATGACGAGTAACAGCGTGCACAGTTTACCCGCCACTCGTTACTCGCCACTCGTTACTAAAAAAGTTAAGGCTTGGTTATGAACCGGAAATGAGAGTTTTCGCGGTCAAAAAAGTCATTGAATAGGTAGGTATATTTCCGTATTCAATCGACATGGTTTGGTTTTCATTGGATTGTTTATATACTTTTCGAAAATAGGTAAGTTTCTTAATTCGTATTGCTTGTTTAGCTCCCATTCTTCAAAGATAGCGTCGTATATCTCGCTATGGCTGGCAAAAGGACCTTTATAAGTAAATGCAGCATATTTTCCTCCTACAATTTCTTTTATTCCTATTTTCCCTTTTGCTGGAATTAACTTGTCAATAGTAATGCAAACATCAGAGCGTAATTTAGAAGTTTCGGTAATATTTATATCATTGTGATATATAATGACAAAATCCGGTTTATTTATATTGGCATTTTTTTCCCCCGCATATTTAAGTAAGCGTTGCCAAACATCCAGATATCTCGATACATTATAAGGTCCCATTAAGCGGCTATAAATAATATTAATATTCTTTAACATGACAATACCTGAATAACTTACTCCCAAAATCGAGATTTTTTTTCTCTGCATCTTTTCATCCATAACAGGAATAATTTTGTTAAGACGATATTCCGATGGAGTTACTTCATAAAATTGTTTGAATGCTTTTGATAAAGAAGATGGAAATTCAAATCCAACTTTATATGCTATGTCTTTTATAGATGAATTGGTATAGCGAAGCAAATAAGCGGCTCTTTCCACGCGATTTCTACTTATATATGCGGCTAAAGTTTCATTATAATATTCTTTAAAAATGCGATGAAAATGATAATCGGAAAAATTAGACAGTTTTGCTATTTTTTTTAAATCCAGTTCCTCTTCCAAGTGTTCGTCAATGTATTTGGTAATAGCATTTAACCTCGCCATATAATCATCTTCAATTCTCGTTTTTTTATTCATATTTTTGGTTATTCTTTTCTATTTCTTTTGTGCTGCAAAGGTAAAGTTAAAGAAAAAATACTACTTTTCCTATCTTGCTATTAACATTTTTTAGCAAAAATTACTTTATTGAATTATATATATATTTTTATAAAAATTATTCATATTATGCAGATTATGAAAATGAGGGCAAAAAAAAGAAAAATTTATTCAATAAGGTTGAATGGCTGAATAAATAACTTTTTCCAAGGCATCAAAATAATATTTTGTCTTTCCAAATATTATTTCAGGCGACAGCTTGATGACAGGAGTATATTTTTTAACCAAAATTGATTTAAAACAGATTACGAAAAAATGTTAGGCGCTCAACATTTCGCTAAACAATTGATGATTATTGATACTGTTGCTGTTAACAATTTGATAAATAAGTATTTTAAAAATATATAGATTATGGGATATATAAGAGAGCCGGAAGGAGTTGATCTTGTAATTAAAAGCAGGCATTTAACGGCAGAAGAAGAAAAAGCAATTAGCGAGTTTATCCAAGCAGATAAAGTCAAACGTCAATCGCGCTTGACTCCAAAACCGGAAGAGAGCGAAGAAAAAATAATTCATCTGAAAAAATTATAGCAAAAATGAAATCTTAAGGATGACTAATAACCAGTGACGGAAAATCATCATTAATACTTTTTTATTTTTTGAATTATACCTGCAATTCAAAAACAATCTGTAATTTTGCATAATGATTTATCCGCAAAATTTTGAAGAAAAAATAGGCTTCGACAAAATCAGGGAATTAGTTACTACACGTTGCCTGTCGCCATTGGGAGAAGAAAAAGTCAGGGAAATGGCTTTTTCTTCTCTCTACGATTATATCCTGAAACAACTTTATCAAACTCGCGAATTTGTACAAATCATTCAGGAAGAAGAGAATTTTCCTTCTGACCATTTTTTTGATGTGCGCGATTCCCTGAAAAAAATCCGTATTGAAGGAACTTATCTACTCGAAAGAGAACTGTTTGATATTCGCCGTTCATTGGAAACGATTAACGCTATTGTCCGGTTTTTTCGTCAAACGGAGAAGTCCTACCCTAACCTGCAAGAATTAGCCGCAAACGTAGCAGCTTTCCCTCAACTCACTAAGCAAATCGATAATATCCTTGATAAATTCGGTGAAATTAAGGACAACGCTTCCCCTGAATTAAGCAATATTCGTAAGCAGTTGACGCAAACTGTAAATAGCATTTCCAAAACTTTGCATCATATTTTGCGGACGGCACAATCGGAAGGTTTGGTAGAAAAAGACGTAACGCCTACCATGCGCGACGGTCGATTAGTTATTCCGATATCTCCGGCTTTCAAACGAAAACTGAAAGGAATTGTTCACGATGAATCGGCTTCCGGAAAAACGGTTTTCATCGAACCTGCCGAAGTAGTGGAAGCTAATAATAAAATTAGGGAATTGGAAAATGAAGAAAAACGGGAAATCGCCCGTATATTGACGGTATTTACCAACCAAATCCGTCCCGAAATCCCGGAAATTCTAAATTCGTATCAATTTCTTGCCGAAATTGATTTTATTCGAGCCAAAGCATTATTTGCTTCAGAAATCGGAGCCATTCTCCCTGTCGTTGAAGACAAACAGCAAATCGACTGGAAGCGAGCTACACACCCCCTACTCTATCTTTCTCATAAAAAACAAAACAAGACTGTAGTTCCGCTTGATATTGAACTGCGTAATCCAACTACTGACGATCGGCAACAGCCAACCGGCAGGATTTTGATTGTATCGGGACCAAATGCCGGCGGCAAATCCGTATTGTTGAAAACCGTAGGCTTATTGCAATATATGCTGCAATGCGGAATGTTGATACCTGTCTATGATAATTCACATACTGGCATTTTCAGTAATATATTCATTGATATAGGCGATGAACAATCTATCGAAAACGATTTGAGTTCGTATAGTTCACATTTGACTAATATGAAATTCATGGTTAAGAATACCAATCCTCAGTCTTTGATTTTGATTGACGAATTTGGCGGAGGAACTGAACCTCAAATCGGCGGCGCGATTGCAGAAGCACTGTTGAACCGTTTCAACGAAAAACAAAGCTTTGGAATTATAACCACTCATTATCAAAATCTGAAAACATTCGCTGAAGAACACGAAGGCGTTGTCAATGGCGCTATGTTGTACGACAGGCATGAGATGCAGCCTTTGTTCAAATTATCCATCGGGCAACCCGGCTCTTCTTTTGCTATTGATATCGCACGGAAAATTGGCTTACCGGAAGATGTTATCGCCGAAGCATCGGAGAAAGTTGGGAAAGACTATATTGATATGGATAAATATCTGCAGGATATTGTGCGCGACAAACGATATTGGGAATCGAAGCGTCAAAGTATCCGTCAGCAGGAAAAAAACATTGAAGAACAAAGTAAGCGTTATCAATCTCATCTGGAAAAAATTGAAAGTCAACGCAAAGAAATTATTTCTCAAGCAAAAGCCGATGCCGAACGCATGTTAGCCGATACAAACGCAATCATCGAAAAAACCATTCGAGAAATCAAGGAAGCTCAAGCGGAAAAAGGAAAAACAAAAGAAACGCGGAAAAAATTGGATAACTTCAAACAATCTATACAAGATAGTGTACGGTGCATGGTACACAGTACAGGGAAAGGTAAAAAAAATCGTGAACCGTGTACCGTGAACCGTGTACCATCCTCAATAGAGGTCGGCGATATCGTTCGTATCAAAGGGCAACATACTGCAGGTCAAGTGATGGAAATTAAAGGCAAAGCGGTGATTGTAGCTTTTGGCGCTCTAAAAACGTCAACTAAACTGGAGCAATTGGAGAAAATCAGCAACAATCAATTGAAGCGTGAAACAACTCAAACCTCAGCGATGCTTTCCAATAACGCAGATACACTTTCTAACAAGAAACTGAGTTTCAAACCGGAGATTGATATACGGGGGATGCGAGGTGAAGAAGCTCTGCAAGCTGTCATTTATTATATCGACGATGCTATACAGTGTAATGCAGGACGGGTGCGAATTTTACATGGTACGGGTACCGGCGCGTTGCGACAAATAGTTCGCGATTATCTGAAAACAGTAGATGGCATTAAAAACTTTCACGATGAACATGTTCAATTTGGTGGTACAGGAATTACAGTTGTAGAATTAGAATAAATAAAATGAAAAAAAAGTGAAAAATTGTTGTTAAATAAATATAAAGGGGGGAAATATGGTGTATTTTAACTTCCTTTGCACAAAAATAATTTCACATAAAAATAACGCCATTGAAAAACAGTGAAAATGACAAAAAGAAGAAAGAACGATAGATATGGTTATAAACGAAATAATTTTTTTAAAAGTAAATTTCCATACTTTTTAATTGGTTCAGTAATAGGTATAGTCATAGCAATTTCATTGTATCAAACTTCAGTTTATTTTTCAAAGGATGAGTCATGTATGATATGTCATGTTCATCCTCATGTCGAAAGTAGTTGGAAATTATCCTCACATTATAATAATAGAAGCGGGACAAAAGTTCATTGTATTGATTGCCACCTTCCGCCTCAAAATAACACATGGGATCATTATACTGCTAAAGCCAGTTTAGGAATACGCGACCTCTGGGCATACCTGACCAAGGACAGCGCCGATTTCGACTGGGACAAATTATCGGAAATTGAGAATGCCGTAAAATATATTCCGAATGAATCCTGTAAAGAATGTCATCATAATCTTTTCCCTGAAAAAATGAGTAACGACGCTATTACGGCTCATTTATATTATGAAAAAAACGAAAAAAAACTGAATCTGCAATGTATTAGCTGTCATTTGGATGTAGGTCATTATAATCCCAATTATACACATGCCAAATTAGCAATTTCCAATGTAATAGATAACCGTATAGATACTTCTTTATTCTATCGGACAGCTACTCCTGTTGCCGAATTTAAAAATTTTACCGAATGCATACCTGAATCTGTTGTGTCTTTTGAAATGATAGCCATTCCGGGAGGCACTTTCCAAATGGGAAGTCCTGATAAAGAACCTTTCCGGAAGCCGGACGAAGGACCTGTGCATAAAGTAACCTTAAGCCCTTTCTTTATGTCTGAAACAGAAGTTACTTGGGATATGTATTGGGAATTTTTCTCTAAGACGATGAGCGAAGGCCGTACGCCGCCCGCCTTTGTTTTTGAGAATAATAGCCGCTCTGATGTTGATGCGATTTCCGGTCCAACGCCTCCGTTTGGACTTCCCGATCAAGGATGGGGAGGTGGTAAACGTCCGGCAATAACGATGACGCATTATGCAGCTGAAACTTTTTGTCAATGGCTGTCTAAATTAACAGGAAAAAAATATCGATTGCCAACGGAAGCCGAATGGGAATATGCGACGCGAGGAGGAACAGAGACTCCGTATTTCTTTGATGGTAATCCAAAAAACTTTTCTAACATTGGCTTTTGGCGTAAATTTAAAAAAGCTTCAACAAACGGGATCTCTTCCTACATAATTTATGTAAACGATAGTAAAAATCGCACGCAAGAGCCTGAATATGTTAAAGCTAATCCCTTTGGATTAAAAAATACGTTGGGTAATGTACTGGAATATTGTGCCGACAAGTATAACCCCGACGCATATAAAAAAGCAGGAGAAAATAGCGTAAATCCGTTAGTTACAGAAGGTGAAGAATATGTAGTTCGCGGAGGAAATTATGCATCCGATGCATCCGATGTCCGTAGTGCCGCACGCAGCTCTACCAAGCATGAAGAATGGTTAAAAACCGACCCGCAACAGCCTAAAAGTATTTGGTGGTATTCTGATATTCGGGGAATTGGTTTTCGCATTGTATGCGAAGTAAAAAATTGAGTATGTAGAAGTTTTAAGTTTTAAGAAATATAAAATTAAATAATAAGTATTATGGAAAACAAAATGAACAGAAGGTCTTTTTTAAAAAATTCAGCTCTTGCTGGTGGCGTTTTAAGTGCTGTGGGAGTTAGCGGTAACGCTTTATTAACTTCATGTAGCGGTGATTCTAAAATTAAATTAGTTCCTTTGAAAGCTCCCGGAACGTATTATATTCCGGAATTACCCGATTTGGCAAAAGATGGTAAAGAACTGAAAGCAGGTCTTATCGGATGCGGCGGACGCGGTAAAGGAGCTTTGTTTAATTTTTTGAATGCCGCAAACGGCTTAACAGTAACAGCTATTGGAGATACATTCAAGGACAGAGTAGATGATGTTGCTGCATCTCTTCAAGAAAAAAATAATATTGTTATACCTGAAGAGAAACGTTTTGTAGGTTTGGATTCTTACAAACAAGTAATTGATAGCAATGTGGATGTAGTGCTAATTGCCACTCCTCCTTATTTTCGTCCCATACATTTCAAATATGCAATGGAAAAAGGGAAACATGTATTTTTAGAAAAACCGCTTTTTGTAGATGCAGGCGGTTACCGTTCAGTTATAGCTACCGCAAAACAGGCCGCCGCTAAAAATCTTGCAGTTGTTGCCGGAAATCAACGCCGTCATCAAAGAAAATATGTAGAATCCTACAAAAAAATTATGGAAGGATATATAGGTGAAATAACCGGAGGTGTTGTTTATTGGAATCAAAATCAACTTTGGTTTAGAGAACGCAGGAAAGAATGGAGCGATGCCGAATGGATGATTCGGGATTGGGTAAACTGGACGTGGTTATCCGGCGACCATATTGTGGAACAACACGTACACAATATTGATGTATTTATGTGGTTCAGCGGTTTGAAACCTGCAAGTGCTCTTGGATTTGGTTCGCGCCAACGACGAGTGACAGGTGATCAATATGACTTTTTCAGTGTGGATTTTGAAATGGAAAATGGAATTCACCTACACAGTATGTGCAGACAAATCAACGGTTGCAGCGATAACGTAAGCGAATTTATTCAGGGAACAAAAGGTTCTTGGGATTCATCCGGTGTAATTAAAGATTTAGCTGGAAATGAAATCTGGAAATTCGACTTTGAAAAGGAAGAAGAATTATATAAGCAAAAAGATCCATATACGCTGGAACTTGTAAATTGGATAAATATCATTCGCAATAATCAATCGATTGATATGGCGGCTGATTTAGCAGTAGCAAATATGGCTGCAATTATGGGACGCGATTCTGCCTATACCGGAAAAAAACTCGAATGGGATCAATTAATCACTATGGAACAAGATTTTACTCCTGCCGACTTGAGCTTGAACGGTAAAATGGATATGAGCAAGTTCATCGTACCTGTTCCCGGAAGACCATAATTAAGGTTGAAAAAACCTTTTTATAATCCTGTCATTGCGGGCTTGACCCGCAATCATTTGGTATTATTAGAGACGTGGTGTGCTACGTCTCTATGTTTTTTAGTGGGGATCCCGCGTCGAGCGCGGGATGACACGGCGTTCTCTCTTATTAACAAAAATTAATCTTGTTGAAAATATATTTAACATGGATTCCTCTAAAAGTCTAAGAAAATAGACTTATATTTGCACTCAATAATTAAATAATAGGTACAATGATACAATTAACAAAAGCAGAGGAACAAATTATGCAAATACTATGGAGGCTTCAGGAAAGTACGGTTCAGGACATCAGAGAAAAGTTTAGCGATCCCAAACCGGCAAGAACAACGATAGCCTCAGTATTGAGCATTTTGGAAAACAAAGGGTTTGCAATGCATAAATCATTCGGAAGAGTTAATGTATATTATCCCCTCGTAGCTAAAAATGAATATTCCAAAACGCAATTGTTTGGAATGATTAAAAATTATTTCAACAACTCGTTACCCTCTATGGTTTCATTTTTTGCCAAAGAAAAAAATCTTTCTATGGAAGAATTGGATGAACTTCTCGAAGAAACAAAAAAAGAATTAATGCAAGAAGAAAAAGGAAAACAATCATGATTACATTTTTCGTTTATCTTTTAAAAGTCAGCTGTTGGATTGCCGTATGGTGGTTAATTTATCATTTTTTTCTCCGGAAAGAAACATTTTATACTTTTAACCGCGTCTATCTGATGACCGGAGTGGCGGCGTCATTTTTAATTCCACTTATGAAAATTCATTATCCAGTAGAAGTCTTTATGATGCAAACTTCAACCGTAGCTGTTGCGGAAAGCGCTCAGGCGCCGGCTCATCAAGTCGATATTTATTCAATCCTGTTTTATCTTTACATATCTTGCGCAGTGCTTTTAATTATTCGTCAGTTGTTTTTGCTATTGAAAATAAATGCTATGATTCGCTCTGCCGGCTATACGATAGCCGATAATTATCGTTTAGTGAATTCACGTGATACAAAAATATCTTTTTCTTTTTATAAATACATTTTTTTAAATTTACAGCAAATTCCGGAGGAAGAAAAGAAACTAATTCTTGCTCATGAGCGTTCGCATATTCTTCAATGCCATTGGATTGATCTTGTTATTGCTGAAAGTATTTGTATAGTTCTGTGGTTTAATCCTTTTGCGTGGTTATATTTACGTTCGGTCAAAGAAAACCATGAATATTTAGCCGATGAAGCTGTAATTCACAACGGATATTCACCGGTCTATTATCGTGCCGCATTAATCAATCAGAGTTTGAACACCTCTATTTTCCCGTTAGTCAATTCATTTGCTTATTATAAATTCAAACGCATATCAATGATGAAAAAAGAAACTTCCAGTCCGTTAAAAAAGTTAGCAGTTATGTTGTTAATTCCTGCCGCATGCTTTTTCTTATGGGCTTTTTCTGAACCGGAATACCATGTAATTACTACTGAATTTCCACAACAACCAAAAGATGTTTATTTAACTAACAATGATTCTGTAACAGTCAAAAACGCGAATGAGGATCATACAGTTAAAACAACCAGAATAACTGTTGTTTCCTCGAAAGATACGCTAAAAATTAACAGTAATTCATCAAATTATTCTTCTCCGCTCTTTATTGTTGATGGGAAGGAATCCTTTTCCATTCAAGAAATTACTCCTGATCAGATTGAATCCATTGATGTACTTAAAGATGAATCAGCCGTTAGGGTTTATGGTGAAAAAGGAAAAAATGGAGTAGTCATTATCAAAATCAAAAAAAATGATCAAACGTCGGACTCTTCGGCGATTAGCAAGATAAAGCTTAATGGCAAAATCGACAATATCACATACACCAATGGTCTGGATACCAATGACCAACCCCATGTGCAAAATAAGGTAATTATTCTTAATAATTCCATTTATCCCGATTCTGTTCTTATTATTGTTGATGGGAAAGAATCCTCCTCCATTCAAGAAATTGATCCTAATCAGATTAAATCCGTTGATGTACTTAAAGATGAATCAGCCGTTAGGGCTCATGGTGAAAAAGGAAAGAACGGCGTGATTCTTATTACAACTAAAAAAGGAAATAATGCGTCAGGGACCAAGGGTAATTCATAATTTATAATTCATAATTATCTATATCCCAAACTCCTGATGCAGTTCCGGAATCGTAACGTCCAAAAATCCTTTTCTTACCAGACGTCTTTTAAATTCAACTTGCACGTCCGGTTCACCGTGAACAATGAAAACACGTTTCACGTCCTGAGCATCCTGACATGACAGATATTGGCATAAATCATTGTAATCGGCATGAGCGCTCATCGAATTAAGCGAAACAATATCTGCCTTTACAGTATATGAACTTCCGAAAATACCAACTGTTTCCGGATGTTCTTTTAAGCGGGCGCCTAAAGAACTGGGTTCGCAATAACCAATAATCATTATTGTATTTCGCCAATTTTCAATACCATTGGCTATATGATGTTTTACCCGCCCGGCATCAGCCATTCCGGAAGCAGATATAATAACCGAAGGCCTATAATCTGTATTGAGCGCCTGCGATTCCCTTTTATCCGTAATATAATGTAAACCTTTGAAACTGAAAGGATCGTCGTCTATACGAAGTAACTTCTGTACCGACCGGTTAAAACATTCGGGATGTTGCTTAACAATTTCGGTTACTTTAATCGACATTGGACTATCAACATAATAATTGAGAGGAGGAAGACATTTATCCAATTCCAGATCATTCAGTGCATATAATAATTCTTGAGTACGTCCTACACTGAAAGCGGGAATAATCAGCTTTCCCTTTTTATGCAAGCAAGTATATTCAATATTTTTCAACAAATCGTCTGCATAAGTTTCAATGTGGTCATGTAATTTATTGCCGTAGGTCGATTCGATAATTATATAATCGGCTTGAGGAAAAGTCTGAGGCGAATGCAAAATCGGGTCGCCATAGCGGCCAACATCTCCGCTGAAAGCAAGCGTTTTCGTGTTTCCATTTTCATTTAAAGTCAGGAAAGTTGTTGCACTTCCAACAATATGTCCTACATCAAAAAATTGTAATACAATATCTTCGTCAATTTCTACAGGTTGATAATAATGTACCGCCTTCATGTATTGAAATGTATTCTGCACATCCTCTGCCGTGTAGAGCGGTTCAAGTAATTTCTTACCTTCTTCCTTGCGTTTTTTATTCACAAAATGCAGATCTTGTTGTTGTATAAAAGCCGCATCCAACAAAAGCACCCGGATGATATCGATAGTTGCCGGCGTAGCATAAATCGTTCCGCGAAATCCGTCTTTCACTAACTTAGGCAACAAGCCGCAATGATCAACATGCGCATGTGAAAGAAAGACATAATTAACTTCCGCTGGTTCAAAGCCCCATGTTCGGTTCAGTTTGTCGGTCTCCGGTCCCAACCCTTGAAACAGACCGCAATCAAGTAGAAATTTTTTACTTTTTCCTAAAGTAACTAAATGTTTGCTGCCCGTAACTGTACGAGCAGCACCGTGAAAAGCAATCTTCATACACTTATTTTAGAAAATGCTTATATCGTGATAAACCGGTTCAACAATTATTTTACCATCTTTGTCTAAAATACCTTGCTTATCGTCTTTATACACTTTATAGCAATTATCCTTTACTTCTTCTATTGCATTGTATTGCGGTACAATTACCTCTACACCGTCTGTATTGATTAATCCCCATAAATTATCATGCAAAATAAACGCCCGTCCGCTATTGAATTTGTCAATATATTGATAAGTCGGCGCTAATAGCTGTTTCCCGTTTTTATTCAGCAAGCCGTAACGTCCATCCAAAACAACAATAAATAAATTGCTATCCTTATTTCCCACTTCATCATAAGTAGGTTCGAACATCAATGTTCCCTCGTCGGAAAGCATACCGATTTTACCTCTGGAAAACGTTTGAAATCCATCTTTACAAGGGAAAACAGCCGAATATTTTGGAACTATGGTTTCATTCCCATGGGAATTTAGCACTCCCCACAGACCGCCTTGCATAATCAGGTAGTTACCCCCCTTAATCCGCTGAATCCGGTGATAACGAGGAGGGATAATTTCTACGCCTTTGTCATCAACCAATCCGAAAAGCGTGTCCTGAAGCACAATGGCTTTCCCTTTATCAAAATCATAAATGAGATTGTAGGCAGGAGGAATAATTTCTTTTCCTTTATCGGAAAGCAACCCCATTTTATTATTCAACGAAATAGGCGCTTTTCCGTCATTGAATTTACCGATAAAATCATATTTAGGATAAACCAAAACGGCTCCTTTATCATCTTTTAATCCCCATTTGTTATCTTCTGTAAAAGAAATAGCTTTCCCTTTTACATCAAAAGTATAAGGCAATCGTTGTCCTAATTCGTTAATTCCGTAAACTTCTCCATTTTTTATAACCGGAGCTACCTTATTATTAAAATTACCAATTAACTCAAATTCAGGTTTTATGATTTCAGTTCCGGATTTATTAATCACACCGAACTTGCCATTTAAATAAACACGTGCCCATACTTTTTCATTTTTCTGAGCCTTTATTCCCCAGATACAAACAACAGAAAGTAAACCGATTAAGATAAATTTCATTTTCATACGTCAACAATTTATTTGGTTGATTATTTCACAAAATTACAACAATTTTTTTATTCTCAAAAACTTTTTCTATTCTTCAAAATTACATAAATTACCATTGGTGCTCCGATGAGAGGAGTAACAGCATTCAACGGCAATACTCCTTTTCCAAACTGAACAGTTGTCAATAAATTACATAATAATGCAACAAGTCCGCCCGATAAAAGCGTTGCCGGGAGAAGCCATTTTTGATTGGAAGTTCTGATAAACATCCGCGCTATATGCGGTACAACCAAGCCGATAAATGTCACCGGACCGCAAAAAGCCGTCACGAGTGCTGTTAAAAAACCTGTTGTCAATAAAATAATTATGCGCGTCCGCCTCATTCTGACACCGAGATTTGTTGCATAATTTTCTCCCAGCAATAAGGCATTCAAAGGTTTAATCTGTAATACCGCAAATAATAATCCGACAAGGATAGCTGAAGAAAAAAACAGTATCTGTGTCATCGGCACTCCCGAAAAACTGCCCATTCCCCATAAAACATAGCTGCGTACATTATCGGCAGAAGCATACGAATTAAGAATAGATATTCCAGAAGAAGCCAAATAGGAAATCATGATTCCAATGATTAGTACCAAAACATTACTTTTCACTTTGGATGAAAAATAAAGCATTAGGACTAAAACCAATGAAGCGCCTAAGAAAGCCGATAAAATAACAGACAAATGATGAGAACGTTCGCCACCGATTGTCATAATTCCTCCCGAATAAAGCATAACCAGAGCAACGCCGAAATTAGCGCCATCGCTGATGCCTAAAATTGATGGACCAGCTAAAGGATTCCGAAAAAGAGTTTGAAGCATTAATCCGCAAACAGCTAAAGCCGAGCCGGCTAATAAGGCAGTTATCGCCTGCGGAAGGCGAGACTGCAATACAATACTTGTCCATACGCTTTTTTCGACTTCTTTTCCTAACAAACTGTCTATCACAGCCGATGCCGGAATAGACACCGTACCGTAGAAAAGATTAAAAAAGAAAAGTAGAAGCACAAGTAATGTAATTCCCAGACAGATAATACCTTTCCTATTCATCCTCTTAATCTTTAGTAGTCTTATTTATTTCAGTCTTATACGGCTTTGTTTCAGAGGTTCTACCAATTCGTCTGTAGTTATTTGAGTATAGTTATAAATTCTCATGATTTCACCTCCATTAATTTGTTGCATTACAATAATGCAAAGTTAGTATATCTTTATGAAAAATGAAACATTTTTCATAAAGATATATTTCTAAAATTAAGAGCATCTTATCAGGGACACCATTAAACTATCCATTGATGCATTAAATTTAATATAAGCACTATCAACTGCTTAAAGTTACCTCCCGCTCGGCGTAGCGTCTTTCGTGTCTGTTGCACAACTAAAGTATTATCAGATGTTGACCAGTTTCGTTCAACTGTGTTTTCATTGCTCGTGCTGCGCACACAACGAAAACTTAGTTGTTAAAGGCAGGCGTTATTTATAATTTTTCAATTCATAAAAATACAAATTCTCGCCTTTTTCGTTAAATTCTTTATTTTCAGCCTCTACTCTGAATATTACATACGGTTTATCCGATTTTTCAATTGGTACATCTACCTGTACGATATATCCTGTAAATGATATAGTTCCAGCGTATTCTTCTATCGGCGTTATAGAATTTATTTTCAAAGGCTCGTTATCTGCAAAAATTTTAACATCTAAATATTCAGGTCTTACGGATAAGTTTACACCTTTTTCTTCCATTTTCGACTTATCCAAATAATCTTCTTTTTGATAGGATATGTATTTTGTTACGCTCATTGGGCGGAAATAAACAAAGAAGCCGGGATATCCTCCCATCACTCGAAAAACGTTAATACCATAAAGTTCGAGTTTTTGATAGCGTGGATTAATGATTAAATCTCTGTCGGCAATCACATTCCATGCCCAAAATTCTG
>JGI24699J35502_11134010_pt1 | contig 24076 bp, 19 predicted proteins | sample TergutMp193P4_FD_35502 | JGI IMG/M metagenome (IMG submission 35502)
GGCGGGCGCACTGACGGCATAGCCGCCATAAACGGCAGCCAAACCGCCGCTTAGAGCTACGGCGAAGGTCGCGGCCACAGGTCTTTTGCATCGAGGCATCTGTATAGGTTCTCGCGTCTGCGCCGATAAGTGGCGCAGCTTTGGGTGGATGAGCCGATTTGGTCGATAACCTGGCGCCTAATGTCGCGGTTGGGTTGATCTGGGGCATCTCGCGTGTGCTTGGGGGCGGTCGGACTTAAGTGGCGAACCCTGTTTTAGTTGGGGCATCCGGACTCAATTGGGGCGTTCTGCTTGAGCCGGAGCATCCGCATTTAACTGGGACGCCGTCCGGCCTTACTAGCGGTTTGCTCAAAAACGCAACTCAAGATAATCCCATTGGAAACCCCAGTTGAACAACCCGCCTTGGTTGCGGAATCCGGCTTGCTGGTAAAGATGCAAGGCAGCGGCGTTCTCTGGGCTGACCAGCAAGCATAGGCCGTCGTACTTTTTGTCGTCTTTACGACATCGCGGGTCGTCCAAACCGCTATTTTCGAGGTCGCCGACAGAGATACTGGGCGCGCTTTCCGTCTCGATGCGCCCGGAGCGGGCGATTTCTAGCGCTTGCGTAAGGATGAAGCGGCCTAACCCCCGGCCTTGTTGATCTTTTTGGACACCGAACCGCGCTAACTCGCACGGTCTTCTTAACGTCACCCGTGCGGTGTCGAACTTCGTAATTTCGGCGACCAGTTCCGTCGCATCGCCCACCGTCGCCGCCCCGATTAACCTGCCGTCTTGGTCACGTACTATATATAGGTTGCCGTGCGCTAAGTCGTTGGCGATGTTTTCGGCGGTGGGGTAGTCGGCGTGCCAAGTGCAGCCGGGGGTGCCGATCAGGCTGCGGTACAGCACGAGCACCTCGTCGGCGTCGGATATGGTGGCCCGGCGGAAGGTGACGGCCTTTGTTGCAGTCGGTAAGTTCGGGTCGGTGGGGGAGGACACCATAGCCGTAGGATACCGCCGTCTGGTGGTTGAGGCGTGACGAAGTCGCGGTCACTTCACTTCGACATAGCTCAGCACCAGCGACAGGCTCAGTACGGCGCTCGAAACCCCCGACGTTGGAAAGGTGCTACGTTACGCGGCGATGGCGGTGAATTTTGGTTGGTTGAGGCGTGACGATGCCGCGGTCACTTCATTGCGACACAGCTCAGCACCAGCGACAGGCTCAGTGCAGCGCTCGAAACCATCCGGAACGGCAGCACGTTGCCAACTAGGATTCAACAAGTTCTCAATCAGGATCGCGAGCTGCTGGTGTTCGATCAAAAAGCCATCATGGCCGTGTCTCGATTTGACAATGGCCAGCCGGGCATTTGGGATATTGCGGGCGAGCGCTTCGGATTGGGCGACCGGGTAAAGGCGGTCGGAATCCACCGCCACCACCAGCGTCTCGGCTGTTATGGATTTGAGCGCCGCCGCAGTGCCACCTCGGTCACGCCCAAGATCGTGGGTAAGCATGGCTTCCGTTAACACAATATATGTGTTGGCGTCGAAGCGGCGAGCCAGCTTATCGCCGTGGTGATCGAGGTAAGACTGCACGGCGTACCTCCCGTCGGTAAGCGGGTTTTCGCCTTGCTGCGGGAACCGGTGGAACCGTTCGTCGAGTTCGTCCGCCGACCGGTAGGTGGTGTGGGCGATTTGCCGCGCAATGGCTAAGCCCCGATGGGGGCCTTGGTCGTCCGGGGCGTCGTAATACTGGCCGCCGTTAAAGTATGGGTCGAGCCTGATCGCGGCTAGCTGCGGGTGCGCCCAAGCGATTTGATCTGCGCTGGTGGCTGCCGTTGTCGCGATTGCTGCGAGTTTCTTGATTTCGATGCCATTTTCTGGGCCGATGATGGCCCATTCCAGCGCCCGGAGGCCGCCCATCGAGGCGCCGATAACTAATTCGAACTTTTTTATGCCAAGATGTTTCGCCAGCCCGATCTCGGCGGCCACCTGATCCCTAATTGTCAACCGAGGAAAATCCCCGCCCCATCGCCGCCGCTCGGTGGTTGAGCCTGTCGAAACCCCATTCCACTGGGTGGTTGAGCCTGTCGAAACCCTTGGGTTGAGCAGCGCAGCGTCCGTCGAAACCACCACCTCGTTAAGGTGGCGCGATCGATACGACGACGGTCCGGTGGTACCTTGGCATCCACCCAGCACATTGGGCACCACCACAAAGTACTTATCGGTATCTATCGGCTTGCCCGCGCCCACCATCTTGTCCCACCACCCACTGGTGAGTTGACCGGCAGCGGCAGGGCCGGACACATGAGCATCCCCGGTCAGCGCATGCAATATGAGCACGGCATTACTGCGCTCGGCGTTGAGTTGGCCGTACGTTTTATACGCGACGATGACCTCGGGCAGCGTGGCGCCGCTTTCCAGTGACAACCCGCCAGCCAACTTGGCGAACTGGCGGCCGGCAATCGGGTCGCCCGGCTCCCAAGCGGCGCTCGCGGGCACCGGCGGTTTCAGGCCTGCCGTCTCCTGACGCGAGCCTGCTGGAACCTCATGCGGTCGGGGCCTCAACCGCGAAATATCGCCAAGGTTGATGAACTGGCGGGTTGTCATCTGGATATCCTCACTACTTTGCGGGACGGATAGCTGCGGACACTATTAGCCGTCATCCTGCGCGGAATGAAATGGAGTCGCAGGATCTACGCTAGACGCTGGTTCTGCCCCCCCAACGCACGCGCAGCATGACGGTCTCTGAACCATCAGCAATTACTCCGCGATTAACTGAACCGATGCGCCCCCGCCAGCCGCGACGGTCGTATCATACAGTCCGGTCAGTTCGGTTGCAGTCCCGCCGATGATGTTCGCCGCCGCCGTAAACCCAAGTTCGAGGTCAGCCAACAAGTCGGCCACATCCTCCAGCCCCACGGCCAGCCTTATCAAGCCGGGCGTCACGCCGGACTGCGACTGCTGGATGGGGTCAAGCTGGCTGTGCGTGGTCGAGGCCGGGTGGATCACCAGCGAGCGGACATCGCCGATGTTTGCCACGTCCTTGAACAACTGCAGCGCTTTAACAAACTCGGCGCCTGCCAAGCGTGCCAACGCCGGGTCGGACTCGCGCAGCTCAAACGACAGGACCGCGCCCGCGCCCTTGGGCAGGTATTTCACGGCGAGCGCGTGGTACGGCGACGACGCCAGCCCGGCGTAGTTGACGTGATGCACCAGCTTTTGGGCCTCCAACCATTCGGCCACCGCTTGGGCGTTAGCTACGTGCCGTTCCAACCGCAGCGATAGGGTGTCCAGGCCCTGCGCGATCAAGAACGCGTTGAACGGCGAGACAGCAGCACCCAAATCCCGCAACAACTGCACGCGCGCCTTCAAGATGTAGCTCAGATTAACGCCGAACACCCCATCTTTGCCAAGGTCACGCGCATACACTAGGCCGTGATAGCTGGCGTCAGGCGTCGTGAAGTCGGGGAACCGGGCCGTGCCAAAATCGAAGTTGCCGCCGTCCACGATGACGCCCGCCAGCGCGGTGCCGTGCCCGCCCAGATACTTGGTGGCGCTGTGGGTCACGATGTCGGCGCCGTGCTCAATCGGCCGCAGCAGGTACGGGGTGGCCACGGTGTTGTCCACGATCAGCGGCACGCCGTTTCGATGCGCGATGGCGGCGACGTTTGCGATATCCAAGATGTCACCCTTAGGGTTGGCGATGGTTTCCCCGAATAGCGCCTTGGTGTTGGGCTGGATGGCCTGTTCCCATTGGGTGAGGTCGGCGGGGTCGTCCACAAAGGTGGTGGTGATACCCAGCTTTGGTAGCGTGTGTTTGAGCAGGTTAAACGTCCCGCCGTACAGCGAGCTAGATGCGACGATGTGGTCGCCCGCGCTCGCTAGGTTCAAGATAGCCAACTGGTTAGCCGCTTGTCCGCTGGCCAGCAATAAGGCGCCGACGCCACCCTCTAGGTCGGCGATCCGGTTCTCTACTACCTCTTGCGTGGGGTTGCCGATGCGGGTGTAGATGGGGCCGAGTTCGGCCAGCGCGAACCGGGCCGCTGCGGTTTCCGGGGTGGGAAACTCGTAGCTGGTCGTTTGGTATATGGGTAGGGCGACGGCGCCGGTCGGGTCGGTTTGTTCGGCGGCGTGGATTTGGCGGGTGGTGAATCCCCAGTTTGGATTGGTCATTTTTGGTTCCTTAATTATGGTATTGGTGGTTTAGGCGTTTTATCGGTCGCGGTAGAACGGTCACGAATGCGCCGACATGAATAGTTTTTGAAAATGCCTAGGCAGATCGGAAACCGCGCAAATAGGAAAGGACGATACCCATTTTTATGATGGCTTACTTGATGATCACCAAAGTTGTGATTGCTACCTGATGAGGTTAAGTTGAGATCCACCACCGCGACTTTAAGCGGGCAGGCACACGAAAGGCTAAGTTAGCTACACATTCGCATTCGTTGGAAACTCACAAAGACGATTAGTATCACGCTCCATCCCGCGACGCAACCTTAAAGCTTTCGGTGTGTCTTAAAGTAGAAATGGATTAGCCGCCCAAGAGAATGCGCAATTGTTTAGTTGCGGCAGGGATTCTTGGTTTGCCGCCTGACTGAATGCCGGAGGAGGATGGCGCGTACATACCGATGGGGTAGCGCGGCAGGTGGGCAGTTGTTGGCTAGACTTAGACTATGACTGATGCACCCGTTGCTAGCAACCACGGTGGTGACCGGCAGTTTAACCCGGCAACGCCGCTGGTGGGCGTCGTTATGGGCAGTAAGTCGGATTGGCCGACGATGGAGGGCGCTGTTCAGATGTTGGCCGGGTTTGAGGTGCCGTTTGAGGCGTGCGTGGTTTCTGCCCATCGGACACCAGACGCCATGTTCCGCTACGCCGAGCAGGCGCGGCAACGTGGCCTGCATGTGATTATCGCGGGCGCGGGTGGTGCTGCGCATTTACCGGGCATGTTGGCTTCCAAGACGACGGTGCCGGTTATCGGCGTGCCGGTGCAATCGCGGGCGTTGAATGGGCTGGATTCGCTGTTGTCCATTGTGCAGATGCCGGGTGGAATACCCGTCGCAACTGTCGCGATTGGCCCGGCGGGCGCTAAGAATGCTGGATTATTGGCAGTTGCTATTTTGGCTAATCAATATCCGGAGCTTGCCGATAAGCTAGAGAAATACCGGAGCAACTTAGAAAACTCTGTGATAGCGGATAGCGAGCTCGATTTGAAAGCATATCGCCCATGGGCCAAGTAACTTCCACGGTCGGGCCAACTCCGGTGGTTGAGCCTGCCGACAACTCGGTGGTTGAGCCTGTCGAAACCACCAGCTCAACATCGCCAATTCTGCCGCCTGCCATGATTGGTGTTATTGGCGGCGGGCAATTAGGCAGGATGATGGCCATCTCCGCTCGCCAAATGGGTTACCGAATTGGTGTACTGGAGCCGGGGCCAGACGGGCCGCTCGCACAGATTGCGGATTTAGAAATAAATGCCCCTTACGACGATGCGGTGGCTTTGCGACAGCTATTGGATGCATCCGATGTGACCACTTATGAGTTTGAAAACATATCTGCCGAAACGGTCGCTGACCTAGCGGAACACGGGAACTTACCGCAAGGGCCTCGGCCAGTGGCGATAACCCAGCATCGATTACTAGAAAAAGATGCAATAAACGCTGCTGGATATCAGACGGCACCTTATGCCGATGTAACTGATCCACAGTTGCTAGATGCTGCCATTGCCCACATCGGCTATCCGGCTATTCTGAAAACGATGATGGGCGGCTATGACGGTAAAGGTCAATGGGTATTGCGTTCCCCTGCTGACCTAGAGGCCGTACGGTCAGTTGTCGCGGAGACACCTTGCATCTTAGAGGGATTTGTCAACTTCGATAAAGAAATATCGGTTATCGTCACTCGTTCGATTACCGGAGAACTGCAAACGTTTGGCCCTATTGAAAACATTCACAAAAATGGGATATTGCATGTTAGTAAGGTCCCGGCGGTGGTGTCGCCGCAATTGGCCGCGAAGGCGGTTGCGGTAGCACGGGGGTTGATGGAGAAACTCGATTTTGTTGGTACCTTAGCAATCGAAATGTTTGTAGTGGGCGATGATGTGGTGATAAACGAACTAGCACCCCGCCCCCATAACTCCGGGCATTTGACGATTGACGGCTATAACGTTTCCCAATTTGAGCAACATATCCGAGCGATTACAGGGTTACCGCTTATTGAACCGCAACGTATTGCACCTAGCGTGATGGTCAATCTCCTAGGGCAGCACGTTGACTATGCGTTAAAGCAATTCCAAAAGCCCGAGTTCGGCTGGGGCAAGTTGCACCTATATGGAAAGGCCGAAAACAAGCGGGATCGAAAAGTCGGCCACCTCAACTTTGTCACCCCCGATCAGCAGCTACTCGACTGCACCGTCTCAGCATTTCTCCATGATTTCCCTAATTAAGATGCCCTGCGAGGCTGCAATGTGTGACTATCAAAGAGGAACTCTGGGATGAAAACTGATGTTGTTAAACCAAAAGACATATTCTACAATCCGACTCAACTAACTGTACCGTTATTCCAGCGGCCTTATGTGTGGTCTAAGGATACGCAATGGAGTCCACTATGGCAAGATATTGTTCGCCTAATTGAGGTTCTTGAACAGCACAATCAAGATGCCACTCATTTTTTGGGGGCGATTGTCATCCAGCAAGTACCAACAAAATTGGGCGATTTACCTACTTGGAATGTAATTGACGGGCAACAACGATTAACAACTATCCAACTCTTACTAAATGCCCTGCGCGGTGAACTTGACCGGCGAGGTTTCGTCCAGCTTGCTGGCCAGATATTACCATTAGTCGAAAATCCACCTGACTATTTGGTTAACGATAATGACCGTTTCAAGTTATGGCCGACTAACCGAGACCGGGATGGCTTTGTTTCAGTAATGGCCGCGTCGCCGCCCGTTGATCATAATGTTATACCGCCAACGCGGCTAAGTGAGGCACACAGGTTTTTTACTGAGGCGATAACTAACTGGTTGGATGGGGGAGAATCGCCAGAACGTCGCGCTCGAAGTCTTGTCGCCACCTTACAGGATAGGTTGGAGATCGCCAGCATTCGGCTGGATTCGAATGAGGATGCCCAGGCTATTTTTGAGACGCTAAACGCGCGTGGCACCCCCCTCTCAGCTGCTGACCTGATAAAGAACTTTGTTTTCCAAAACTATTCTGGCTCGTCGGCCGATGCTGAAAAAGCTTACCATGAGTACTGGGCAGAATTTGAGACACCGTGGTGGGAAAAAGAGATTGCCACTGGTCGAGTTAAGAATTCTCGTGCCTCATTATTTCTTTGGCAATGGTTGATTGCACGCACTTTGAGTGATTTTCCATTACGGGAGGTTTTTACTCAGTTTAAACATTACGTTAACACCGTCGCTAAAGATATGGCGGTGCTATTACCCCAAATCAAGGCCGGTGCTGAACGTTATCGCAGCATCATTGAGGGTTCCAGCCGTCCAAATGGCGAGTTAAGCAGACAGGAACTGTTCAGTTACCGAATAGGAACACTAGATTCAGAAATCGCTAGGCCATTGCTAATCTGGTTAGATGAGCCTGAGCAAGACGATATGCCTCGGGAAATAAAAGATGAGGTGCTGGCGATCCTAGAAAGTTGGTTCGTCAGGCGAGCCTTGGTCAAAGCTCCAGCACAAGGAACTAATCGGCTTTTGGTTGATTTGCTGCAACATTTAAGTAAACAACCATTAGCCGACATAGCTCAAGCCACTCGCCAATACCTTATCGATAATCATACGGTAATTGGGTTCTGGCCGGGCGATGATGAGGTTCGGCAAGTACTGGAAAGCAACCCAGCCTTTACCAGATATGTTAGGGCACGCCTACGCATGATTTTGGAAGCACTTGAGGATGAGATGAGAGGTTATCCAGACGGCCATAAACTGGCGATGAGTCCGGTGGTGCGTGGTAAAGGCACAGTCGAACATATTATGCCGCAGAATTGGCAGAGACATTGGCCTAAACGCCTTGATGCGCAACAAGAAGAACTACGTAATCTCGCTGTGCAGCAGCTTGGGAACCTTACTCTAGTAACTCAAAAACTAAATAGTAAGGTCAGCAATAGTTCGTGGGCAAACAAAAAGAAATACTTTCTTAAGCACGATGATTTGTTGCTGACCAAGGATGCAATCAGCGAAGCTCCCGACGGTTGGGATGAGGCAGCTATTGGGAATCGTACTAGCAGGATGATCGACCAAATACTGGCAATCTGGCCAGCACCGGAAGGCCATGTCGGCATGACTGGTGCGAGCGCACCACAAGCGGCAGTGTCCGTGGATGTCGCCGAACTAGTTTCCTCAGGGTGGCTTGATGCTGGTACCAAGTTGGTATCCCGCCATCAAAGTGGCAAGTTCTCTGACGCGACTGCGACTGTGGCGCAAGATGGCCGCATCTATGTGGGCGATACCCCCTACGCCACGCCGACGGGCGCTAGTACGGCTGTTGGAGCTAGGAATCAGAATGGCTGGTGGTGGTGGGTTGCCCAAAAGTCTGGGAAGTCTTTGTATGATATTCGCGGGGAGTATTTAGCAAGCCTTGGTGAAGCTGACGCAGAAGTGACAGACGAGTATCCGGGCGACGATGGTTATCCTTTGGTTATCAATGGCTTTGATGATGACCTAGCGGATGGAGGTGAGGGGCACGATGGATAGTTACCGAGTTTTCGTTGAGAAGCGTCCGGAATTTGCGACCGAGGCTACTGCGTTATTACACGACCTAAATGAGACACTGCATTTGTCGTTAACTGGTGTGCGGGTAATAAATGTTTATGACCTGTTTAATATTTCCGCTTCAGAACTTGATACTGCGGTTTCTCAGGTACTATCCGAGTTAGTTACGGATAAGGTCCATACGGCATTACCGGTTTCCGGCTCCGCAGGTGACGCCCATCGTGTAGTAATAGCCACCGAATATCTGCCCGGACAATATGACCAGCGGGCTGACTCTGCCATGCAAGCAATATCGCTATTGTGCGGCAATAACAACGCCATCGTCAAAAGCGGTAAGGTTTTCATCCTAGAATCCAACAATGGTCTAGCCGCTAATGATATTGATCGAATCAAAAACTATCTGATAAACCCCGTGGAAAGCCGGGAAAAGGACTTAACCGCTCCGTTGGCCTTACCACCATCGATTCAGCCCGATCCAGTACCGGTTTTCGCTGGCTTCCGCGCTTTATCCAGCCCGCAACTTTCGGAGTTCTTAGCGCAACACGGTATGGCGATGTCCTTAGCCGACATCGAACTAATCCAAAAGTACTTTGGCGAACAAGAACGCCGCGATCCGACCGAGACCGAGTTGCGGGTATTGGACACCTATTGGTCAGATCATTGCCGACACACAACGTTCGAGACGGTCATTACTGATGTCAAGATCCCGCCCGGCCATTTCCAAGACGCACTGCAAAAAGCCTTTGACGAATATCTCACCACCCGAGCGCGAGTTTACGGTGAACGAGATAGGCCGATAACGCTAATGGACTTAGCGACTCTGGCTGCCAAAGATCAACGTCAACGTGGACTGTTAAGCGACCAAGAAATCTCAAATGAGATTAACGCCTGTTCAATTTATGTCGATGTTGATGTTGATGGGGTAAGTGAGCCTTGGCTTTTGATGTTTAAGAACGAAACTCACAATCACCCCACCGAAATTGAGCCTTATGGCGGAGCTTCGACCTGTATTGGTGGGGCCATCCGCGATCCCTTATCAGGGCGCTCTTATGTGTATCAAGCCATGCGGCTTAGTGGCGTCGCGGATATTAATGAGCCAATAGAGGAGACCTTGCCCGGTAAGTTGCCGCAAAAGGCTATCGCGAAAGGCGCTGCGCACGGTAACTCGTCATACGGTAACCAAATTGGTTTAGCCACTTCGTATGTGAAAGAGATATTCCACCCGGGATATCAGGCGAAACATTTAGAGGTGGGCGCAGTAGTGGGCGCGGTGCCCGCGAAAGACGTGCTACGGCTGGAACCGGAGCCGGGCGACGTGATCCTGCTGCTCGGCGGTGCGACTGGCCGCGATGGCATCGGTGGCGCCACTGGCTCCTCCAAGGTTCACACCGAACAATCGGTAACGGAAGCATCGTCGGAAGTGCAAAAAGGAAATGCGCCGATGGAGCGCAAAATCCAGCGGTTATTCCGAAATCCTGACGTGACTAAGCTAATAAAGAAATGTAATGATTTTGGGGCGGGCGGCGTTTGTGTTGCGATCGGTGAGTTAGCGGATGGGCTGGTTATTGATTTAGATGCGGTGCCCACCAAATACGATGGCTTAACTGGTACTGAATTAGCGATATCGGAATCGCAAGAACGCATGGCGGTGGTGGTGGCCCCGGCAGATGTCGCGCGGTTCCAGCAGTTGGCCGCCAGCGAGAATCTGGATGCGGTCGTTGTCGCGCGGGTGACTGACGACCATCGGCTCACTATGCACTGGGCGGGTGGCACGGAAAATGGCGACCCCACCATCGTCAGCCTGTCCCGCGACTTCTTGGCGACTAACGGTGCTGACCAGCAGGCTTCCGTCGTTCTCAAAACTGACTTCCCGATGTCGCTGCCGCCGTCGCCACTTGCCTCGGTGGTTGAGCCTGTCGAAACCACTAACGCTGAACTGGGTTATCCGGTGGTTGCGCCTGTCCAGACCACCTCTCGCTCGGATCAAGGTTCCGTCGCAGCTTGGCTTACTGCTCAACCCTCGGGCGACACTTGGGTGGATAAGTTCCTCACCAACTTACGCCAGCCAAATGTGGCATCTCGGCAGGGCATGGTGGAAATGTTCGACTCCACCGTGGGCGCGGGAACGGTGTTAATGCCTTATGGCGGAAAATATCAACTCACCGAATCTGAAGGGTCAGTCCATAAACTTCCAGTACGTCACGGCGAAACCGATACCGTTAGCATTTTGACTTATGGCTTTGACCCATTCTTAACCAGTTGGTCACCATTCCACGGGGCGGCCTACGCGGTTATCGAATCCATTGCCAAAGTGGTCGCTATTGGTGGCGATTGGCAGGGAATTAGGTTCTCGTTCCAAGAGTATTTCCAGCGGTTAGGCACTGATCCAGCGGTTTGGGGCGAGCCGTTTGCAGCATTATTGGGTGCGTTTACTGTCCAACAAGAGTTCGGGCTGCCTGCTATTGGTGGGAAAGACTCGATGTCGGGGAGTTTCCATGAGTTACATGTGCCACCAACGTTTATTTCCTTTGCTGTCCAAACGGGTAAAGCTACTAATATCATTAGCCCAGCATTTAAGGCGCCAGATGATTATATCTATTTGGTAACTGCGCCCCTTGACGAAAACTTATTGCCCAGCTTTGACAAGCTAAAGCAGAACTTTACTTATATACACGATGCGGTTTTGGCCGGAAAGCTCACGGCAGCAGCGACGGTGAAAAGTGGTGGAATTGCTGAGACAATAGCCAAAATGTCTTTCGGTAACAACATCGGAGCTAGTATAATAGCGCTCCCTGATGTCAATATGTTTGCGCCGCTCATCGGTGCGGTTATCATAACCAGCCCCCAACCACTTGATTATCCCGACGCGCAATTACTAGGTAGGACAACCGCAGAACCCGTTATTCAACGTCATTGCGGGCTTGACCCGCAATCTCACCCATCGCAATCCGTCACCATAGCGGACGCCATCACAGCTTGGCAAGCCCCCTACGACCAAACCTATCCGCGTATCGCCACGCCACCGGCTGAAACGTCCTTAGCATCGGTTATCCCCCTTCAGGCGGGCACAACAACCAACATAAAGCGGGTGGTTGAGGCGGACGGAACGTCCGGTCTCGAAACCACCCACCAACGAGTTTTACCGACAACTATCAAACCAAAAGTCTTACTGCCAGTATTCCCCGGTACTAACTGCGAATATGATTCAGCGCGGGCCTTAGAAAAAGCTGGAGCCGACACTCATATCGAAGTATTCCGTAATCGGGATAGCCGAGATGTGGCGAATTCTATTAAAGCGCTTGCCAGCCAAATAGCAACCAGCCAAATCCTAATGTTATCCGGCGGCTTTAGCGCAGGGGACGAACCAGACGGCTCGGGCAAGTTTATTGCCGCTGTATTACAAAACGATGAGGTCCGAGCTAGCGTTGAGGACTTATTGACGCGGGGCGGCTTGATTCTTGGGATTTGTAATGGTTTCCAAGCTTTAGTTAAAGTGGGGCTTTTGCCTTATGGGCAGTTTGGGCAGGTGACAACGGAATCGCCAACATTAGTAAAGAATGACATTAATCGCCATATCTCTAAAATCGTCCAAACTCGGATAGCCGCAAACACGTCACCGTGGTTAGCGGGCACTCAGGTCGGTGACCTCCATCAGCTTGTGCTCTCCCATGGCGAGGGCAAGTTCGTCGTCCAACCGCCGATGCTTGCCGAATTATACGCGAATGGGCAGGTAGCAACCCAGTACGTCGACCCCGATGGGCAGCCCACCATGGACCCGCGCTTCAATCCGAACGGCTCGGTCGCCGCCATCGAGGGGATTACCAGCCCGGACGGGCGCATTTTTGGTAAGATGGGACACTCAGAGCGGATTGGGCCAAATTTGCATAAGAACGTAGTAGGGAATTATGACCAGATGCTCTTTAGGTCTGGCGTTGCATACTTTAGGCAGGGTGGTTGAGTCAGTTATTAGGTATTTAACTGGCATAAGACACTGGTTCGACCAAGATGGTTTTAACTAGATAGGTGAGATAGATTCATGGAACCGCGCGATTTACTTTATGAGGGTAAGGCGAAACGCATTTACGCCACCGACGATGATGATAAGGTAATCATCCATTATAAAGATGACGCGACCGCATTTAATGGCGTCAAAAAGTCGTCAATCCCAAATAAGGGCGCCCTGAATAATGGCATTTCGACGATTATTTTTGAGTTGCTCGCTTCGCAAGGTATCCCCACCCACTTGATAAATAAGCTCAGTGATCGGGATCAACTGTGTTGGCGAGTGGACATTATTCCGCTTGAAGTCATCGTCCGGAACATTGTGGCTGGTAGTATGGCATCGCGGCTGGGCATTGAGGAGGGCACGATCCCCAACCACACTATTTATGAACTCAGTTATAAGAACGATGACTATGGTGACCCGCTGATTAACGAGGATCACGCTGTGGCGTTGGAGTTGGCTACCTTTGAGGAACTTGCGCAGATAAAAAGCCTAACGTTACAAGTAAACGATATCTTACAGAAGTTTTTTGCTGATCTGGGGGTATCGCTCGTAGACTTTAAGCTAGAGTTTGGCCGCAAAGACGATGGCATTATCGTACTGGCCGATGAGATTTCGCCCGACAGTTGTCGGCTTTGGGATATTGAAACTGGCGAGAAGCTAGATAAAGATAGGTTCCGTCGCGACTTAGGTAATGTCGAAGGCGCCTACGCCGAGATATTTAACCGGGTTTCGGGAGCTTAGGAATGTGCGGCATATTCGGCGTCTATAACCACGAAAACGCCGCCGAACTCACCTATTACGGCTTGCACGCCTTACAGCATCGCGGACAAGAAGGCGCGGGCATCCTCACTAGCGACGGCCATCGCATTCGCCAACATAAAGGCGAGGGCTTAGTGCGCGATGTATTTACGCAACAAGCATTAGAGCAACTACGCGGAATACATGCAATTGGGCACGTTCGCTATGCCACTTGCGGCGGCTTAGGAGTAATGAATATCCAGCCATTTCTATTCCGTTCCCAATCGGGGCCACTCGGTTTATGTCATAACGGGAATCTAGTAAATGCCACCGAACTGCAAGGTTTACTGGAAAAAAGTGGTAGCATTTTCCAGACGACTTCTGACTCGGAGATTCTTGCGCATTTAGTTAAGAAGCAGCGTGGCAACTTACTGGAAGCCCTTACCGAGTCGTTACTGTATATGGACGGCGCCTTTGCGTTCTTACTGCTCAAAGAAACCAAGCTATACGCCGCTTTAGACAAGTGGGGGTTAAGGCCGCTGTCTTTGGGTCGAATCGGGAAAGACGGTTATGTACTATCGTCCGAAACATGCGCATTTGAAGCCATCGGCGCCGAATATGTCCGCGATATCCAGCCCGGTGAAGTACTAAAGATAAACGAGGATGGTATCACTTCGACATCTTATGCCGTTACCGGCGATCAAAAGATGTGCAGTATGGAATATGTCTATTTCGCTCGCCCTGATAGCGATGTTGAGGGGATAAACGTCCATCAGGCCCGCAAAGACTGTGGCCGGATACTTGCGCGGGAGGCGCCCGCACCCGATGCCGATATCGTGGTAGGCGTGCCCGATTCCGGGTTATCCGCTGCAATGGGTTATGCCGAAGAAGCTGGTATTCCCTTTGAGATCGGAATGATAAAGAATAAGTATATCGCGCGCACCTTTATTCAACCCTCCCAAGCGTTGCGGGAACAAGGCGTTAAAATGAAGTTAGCTGCCGTTCGCTCTATTGTGCGGGGTAAATCGGTGGTATTGATTGATGATTCTATTGTGCGCGGTACGACTTCCAAGAAAATCGTGACGATGTTACGAGATGCAGGCGCGCGCGAAGTGCATTTCCGGGTGGCCTCGCCCAAAATTACTCACCCGTGTTTCTATGGCGTGGCTTTTTCGACTTTCGCGGAGTTGATTGGCGCGCACGAATCAACGGAACAAATCCGCCAAGCGATTGGGGCGGATTCGCTGGAGTTCATGTCAGTACGAGGGCTTTCTGATGGGATTGGCCGGGGTAATGCGGTCGGCAGTCACGGCGGGCAATGTGTTGCTTGTTTCACGGGGGAATATCCGACGCATCTTTATGAGGAAATCGAAAAAGCCAATATTGAGGTGAAGTAAGTAGTTTATCACTTGCTATTGCTGTCTCTAACTCCTTTGGCGGAATGATGGCGCTGGCGCCGCCGGAAACTCTGGAAACGGTTGAGGTACAACTCGCTGCCGCGAATCCGTTGTATATCTACGCTGGTATCCTCGAACGCATCGGCGCAGTAGTATTCCACATCTTTGCCGCCTTTTTGATTTATCAATGCGTTGTCCGTTAGTTGTTATTCTGGGTTCTTGTCCGAATGAACAAGATAATCCCGACTATTGTTAGGATGATTCCGACTACAATACCGGCAACTACCGCATCTGAAACTAAGCCATGGCCGTAGAGCAGGGCTTGTCCTAAAGGCGGGCTACTATATTGATTCAGTGCCACGACTGCGCTCGCTGCCCCAATTATCAGGCCGAGAGTAGTAAGTAATCCTGCCAGCCAACTGCTACGGCTTTTCATTTGTGGCGCCACAATCTGGTTTCCATTTCCGATGGGTATTGGGCTGCGCGCTGTGTTACCACTTTGGACTGCGCTACCGCATATTTTGCAATATTTCGCCGTTAGGCCCATGTCATGCCCTGAGGCACATTGGCCCGCAGCGATCCCAGTGTCCAGGCTGTGCTCTTGAGCTTGACCACCGCAGGTTTTGCAGAACCTTGCGGATTGACCCATGTCATGGCCAAATGTGCATTGCTTCACCGCGACTTCAGTATCAGGCATGGTAATAGGTACCTTTCTAACTGTGATTATATTTTGCAGTTTTGCAGTTAATAGATTAGTAATGCGATCCTTGATGAGTATTTTGGCATTTTTCGGGATCAACTACATCGAATAGGAAACAAAGTTCGTCTGCGTTTCTACTATCAATCAGAATTTTGAATTGTTGTCCGTTATCGCGTTCGACTTTGAGAGTGTTTCCTTTACGAGAAACCACAAATATGTGCTCATAGGAGTTGGGATGACCGTTTAGACAACGTACCCAGACATTTTGGCCTTCGGCCAACTCTGACAGATTTATGGTCGCTCGTAAGTGCCCTGGGATTGAGTTATTCATAGGGTTGAACCATATTCCATCATTAACCCAATTATCTGCACAATAGAATAGAAAGCCGCTACCATCGAAATACAAAGGGCAACAATAGCTAGTTTTTCCTTTCGCCTGAATCCTACAACAGCTAATATGAGGGATGGTAGAATAAATATGATACTACCAGCGTCTAGGAGCCCTAGTAATATCAAGCCAAATGAAATCAATGAGTAACTGTTGCCTTTGAGGCGAAGTTTTGTGGTGGTGTCGCTCTCAATGGTAAGGGGTGCTGGTGCGCCACCGCATTCCTCGCAGAATCTGGCGTCTTCCACCATTTCATGGGAATTGACGCAAGTAATTGTTGATGACATTTTTTATCTTTCGCCCAGATGATTCTAAGTAAGCTGGATGTGTATCTATCGGAGTGTCGCAATGGTGCGACCCTTCGAGTAGCAATATAATGGTAAATGGCAAATGGCAAATTTTGTCGAGTAGCGTGGCGCCGAGTTGCGCTGCCAAATTTACTCCAGCCTAGCCGGTGCCTGAGGCGGTCGTAACTTGGTCACTTATACAGGCTCAGGTTATTGCACGAGACCACCAATTAGGGGACGCAAATGAGTAAGGTCTATGAGAGCGCGGGGGTGAACCTCGACGCGGGTTATGAATCCGTGGAGCGCATAAAGGCGCACGTGGCGCGCACTAACCGCGCAGGTATCTTCGCTGCTTTGGGCGGCTTTGGTGGCATGTTTGACCTGTCAGCGCTCGACTACCAGCAGCCCGTCTTAGTGTCCGGCACCGACGGCGTGGGGACAAAACTGCTGCTCGCGATTGCAGCAGACCGCCACGACACCATCGGCGTTGACGCGGTGGCGATGTGCGTCAATGACATCGTGGTGCAAGGCGCCGAGCCGTTGTACTTTTTGGACTATATTGCCACCGGCAAGGTGACGCCCAGCCAGATTGAGGCCATAGTTTCTGGGGTCGCTGATGGATGCGAGCAAGCGGGCGCGGCGTTGATCGGCGGCGAAACTGCTGAGATGCCAGATATGTATGCGCCCGGACACTACGACTTGGCGGGGTTCGCGGTTGGGGTTGTGGAAAAAGACCGGATCATCACCGGGGAAAAGGTACAGCCCGGCGATGTCATCATCGGCTTGCCATCAAGCGGCTTACATTCTAATGGCTTCTCACTGGTGCGTAAGATATTGCTAAAAGATAATCAAGTCTCGCTTGCTGAATACGATGAACGTTTAGGTGAGCCGGTTATCGATGCAGTTATGCGGCCTACTAAGATCTATGTAAAACCCATTCTGGCTTTACTGAAGCAGATACAACCGCATGGCTTAGCGCATATTACCGGTGGCGGTTTCGATGAGAATATCCCGCGTGCCTTACCGAAGGGCTGCCAAGCGATTATCAACCTCGACAGCTTCCCCAAGCCCCGCGTCTTCGACTACCTACAACACCTTGGCGATATCCCCGCCCGCGAAATGTATAACATTTTCAATATGGGCATCGGAATGGTAATCATCGTCGCGGCAAACGATGTACCAACCGCAATGCAAGCATTAACCGATGCTGGTGAAACCCCTTATGTAATCGGCGAGGTAAGCGCAGGAGACCGGACGCAAGTCGTATTGCGCAACGCCGGCGGTTGAGCTGATCGAAGTGATCAGATATTCGGTGGTTGAGCAGCGAACGGAGTGAGCGACCGTCGAAACCACCAAGAAAGGCAGGCATGACGCACCATCTGAAGCGCGTAGTGGTTTTCGCCTCTGGCTCGGGCAGCAACTTTGAGGCCATAGTCGAACAGCTACATGGAAAAGTGTGTGATGTTGCCCTGTTGCTATGCGATCAACCGGGCGCGAAATGTGTGGAGCGCGCCCAGCGACTTGGCATCTCCAGCAAAGTCATCAAACGCGCAAATTATCCCACCAAAGCAGACTACGAACTAGCCATTATCGAACAATTAGCCCCAATAAACCCCGACCTAATCGCCCTCGCCGGTTACATGAAAATCGTCGGCCCCACTTTACTTAGCGCATACGAGGGCAAAATAGTAAATATCCATCCTTCTTTATTACCGGCGTTTCCCGGTAAAGACGGCATTGGTGACGCCCTGAAATACGGCGCTAAAGTCATCGGCGTCACGATCCATTATGTTGATGCGGGCGTTGATACCGGCCCCATCATCAACCAAGGCGCCATCCACCTAGACCCAACCGACACCGAACAACAAACCCGCAACCGCATCCACGCCCTAGAACACCAGTTATATCCCCAGACCATCGCTAAAATTATCGGCGGATGACCGATTTCACCATCCCAACCTGACTCCAAATTAAGTACCAGCGACTTGTTGTGCCAAGCGTTCAATATGCACTGCCACATAAAGCAACTCGTTATCCGGTACTTCTATCTGTTGAGAGTCGGAAAGATAAACCCGTACTTGCTGGGCGATGGTAAACGAGCGTGGATATTGCGTCTGGATAAACTCGGTAAAAGCTACATCGGTATGAGATAGAGCGGCCCCAGTGGCAATCCGTTGTAAAAGAAATTGGATGTGCAAGACAAAGCGCACGTAGTCAAGGCTCTCGGGGTCTAGGGTAACAGCTAATCCGGTTTCCGCAATAGAGACAATTTGTTGTACGCTACGATATATCGCAGTGGAATGAGTACCCGCCTCGGTCTGATCGATGTTTAGTAGGTGCATTGCCACCACAATGGATTCCTCCGCCGGTAAGTCGATACCAAGGCTTTGGGAAATGGATTCCACCATTTTAGTCGCGGCAGCGTATTCGTTCGGATGAAGTACGCGCAATACTGGCATTGCGATGGGAATTTGAATGCCTTGCTGTAACCGCTCAACTGCATACTTAATGTGGTCTATAATGGCTAAGGCGATGGCGCGTCGAACCGGCTGACCTAGGATAGATTCGGCAAGCTCAAATGATCTAGTGACGGCCTGTATTATCGAATATGGAGTTTCGGTGAGAATCTGTTTATCACGTTCGCCTAGAGTTCCGCTTTGTAACACAAAAGTTTTTTCGATTCTAGCAGGATCAATAATATCGGTCGGTTTTAGGCCGAAACCAATCCCTCGCCCCATAAGCACCCGCTCTGTACCATCGGCGGATACCGAAACCACGACATTATTGTTCAGCACCTTATTAAGTCCATTGGGAAAAGCTGCTAATTGCGTGGCCAGATTCCCCCGCCTTCCGCCGCCGGGGTGAGGTAGATCAGGTGGCGTCGCGTTTTGCATTTCAGGCTAAATCGCCGCCGTTGGAAGCAATCACTTTCTTGTACCAGCCAAATGACTTTTTCCGAGTTCGACCGAGCGTCCCAGAGCCATCATTATGGCGATCCACATAAATGAACCCATACCGCTTAGACATTTCGCCGGTGCTAGCGGAAACAATATCAATTGGCCCCCAGGCGGTATAGCCCATTAGCTCCACACCATCCAACTCGATCGCATCACGCATTGCTGTGATGTGTTGGCGGAGATACTCAATCCGGTAGTCATCATTAATGGTGCCATCGGTGTTGACTCTATCAACTGCCCCTAAGCCATTTTCCACTACAAATAGCGGTTTTTGGTAGCGGTCGAATAGGGTGTTTAGGGTAATCCTAAATCCGAGCGGGTCGATAGACCAGCCCCATTGGCTAACTTCCAAATGCGGGTTAGGTACCCCAAAGAACATGTTTCCTTGCGTGAGTTGATCGCCCTTTTCTGGCTTTTTGGTTACCTTATTTGAATAATAGGAGAGGGACACGAAATCTACCGTATTGTCGCGTAGTAACTCTTTATCGCCCGTTTCCCACGGGATTTTTACTCCCTCGCGTTCAAGTTCTTTCAAGGCAAAGTTCGGGTAGTAACCGCGCGCCTGCACGTCAATAAAGGCGAAATTCTCGCGCATATCTAGCATTGCTTGGAACACATCATCAGGCCGGGGTGTTAGGGGATAGACTTCGCTTGCGGCCATCATGCACCCAACCTTGTTTTGTGGGTCGATTTCATGGGCAATTTTGGTGGCAATCGCGGAGGCGACTAGTTCATGGTGCGCCGCAGTGTAAATCGCCTGTTTGCGGCTTTGACCAGTAGCGAAGGTTAAGCCCGCAGTAATAAACGGTACGTGCAGAATCCCATTAATTTCATTAAAGGTAATCCAATACCTCACTAACCCTTGGTATCGGGTGAATAGTGTCCGGGCGAACCGTTCGTAGAAGGTAACGAGCTTTCGGTTTTGCCAACCGCTATACTGCTTAATCAAATGCATTGGACAGTCAAAGTGTGTGATAGTTACCAGAGGTTCAATGCCATGTTGCTTTAACTTCCGGAATATTCGCTCATAGAATTCCAACCCAGCCTCATTGGGTTCTGTCTCATCCCCGTTCGGAAAAATCCGCGACCAAGCAATAGACATCCGGAAAACTTGGAAGCCCATTTCGGCAAAAAGCTCAATATCCGTTTCCCAATTATGGTAGAAGTCTATTGCGTGATGCCCTGGATAGAAGTATTTCTCGGTGTCGATTTCAAGATGTTTGAGGTTCCCAGCGATAATGTCCCATCTATCATCGCCATGCGGCAGGACATCGACATTAGCTAGGCCGCGTCCGCCCTCGGCTATCCCGCCTTCAATCTGACTTGCCGCAGTTGCTCCGCCCCACAAAAACCCTGCTGGGAAAACATGTTGATCAGCTACGACTGATAGTTGTGCGTCACTCATTTTTCCAGAATATGGCGAACTCAACATTATCGCTCTATTTCGATTGTAGCGGGCTGAGTGCCAATATCTGCAATATCAAGTAACGACGCATCATGGAACTGGTCAAATGATCCACCGGACTCTGCCATTGCGAGTGCATGATGCCGCTCGGCCTTCCTTTCCTCAGTAATGGCCTTGAGGTGGTGTTTTTCCGCTTTATGCTGCTCGGTAATGGCGGGTGATTCAGTAACGGGGTCACGGTAGAAAATCCACGTCAATACGCCAGCTACTAACATCCCCAATAGCGCTGCGATTAGGAAGTTAATTAGGTTGGATATTGGTACATCTGGGCCGATCATACCTCCGGGTTGGAATACCCCAAGGCCACTGAAACGATAAGTGGTTACCCGGGTTAGTCCCAGATAAAGGCCGGTAACACCAGCACCGATAAGCGCAAAAATGAGATACTTTAGCCGGGGAAGGAGGATACCAAAGACGGCTGGCTCGGTGATGCCGAATACGGCGGTCAGCCAAGCTGGGAAGGTCGCGCTCTTGAGTTTCTTATCGCGAGTTTTTAGCCAGATGACAAACGTTACTGCGAGAACAGAGAATGAGGAACCGATCATTGGCGCGAGCAAATGAGATGGATTGCCAGCGAACAAATCCATTAGCACCACCAAACCAAGAGCGTGGGATATGCCCAGAATAACCAAAACTTGTAGGGTAGCGCCGATAATCATACTGGCGATTGGTAAATTGAAACTTGCGATTGCCTGCAAGACAGTGGCGAGCCCATCTCCAATCATATTGGCAAAAGGTCCAATTAGGGCGAAACCAATTGGTACTACGATTGCCAGCACAATTAACGGCGTGATGAATCCTTTAATCACATTTGGTAACCGCTTATCCAAAAACCGCGCGATTGGAGCCGCGAGTACGCACACTATCATGACAGGGATGATAGTCTGACCATAGCTTAAACCGCTAATGTTAACTCCGAAAAGCGAGGCTTCCTCCAGATTCTGAATCTCTGGAAACATCATAGCTGCTCCGATAAGAGCGCCAAGATACTGGTTCATCCCTAACGCCTTTGCCACGTTCAGACCAATAAAGATCGGGAAAAACCAGAACAGTGCTTGGCCAACTGCGTTGAGGATTAAGTATAGTTCGTGGTCTGGTGAGAGAATGCCCGCATTAGAGGTGACGGCTAAAATCCCTTGCATAATGCCGGACGCTGCTAACACACCAATTATCGGCATCATCACGCCATATATAAACGCTTGAAAAACCTGCAATGGTGAGCGTTTTCGCTGCATCCCCTCCGCGACTAGGCCATCCGATCCGCCGCCGATAACATTTACCACATCAAGGTAAAGATCAGGGACATGAGTACCGATGACAAGTTGATATTGCCCGCCCGACTTTACCAGCCCAACTATTTCGGGATGTTCTTGCAGCCAAGCATCATTCGCTAAAGATTGGTCTTTTAGGTCGAACCGTAATCTAGTCATACAGTTCCCAACATGGTTGATGTTATCGCGGCCACCTACGTTAGTTACGATATCGGTGGCTAGTTGATCATATTGCCCCATTGCTTTTCCTTTCTCGGGTCACTTGCGTCGCCTTATCCGATTAGTGGATAGGCTCGCGGTAAGGCGAGTGGTATTCGCTTCGGTTTTTGGGCACAAAAAAACCCAAGTCAATAAACCAACGATTCGTAAATTGTTACGAACCACCAATTATGACTTGGGTTTTGCCTGTAAACCAGTAACAATCCCGCTCAGCCTGTTAAGGCGAGGTTGACCCACGCTATCTATCCCTGCTAGTAAGGTCAAGTCGCGCAGCGTGTGATGACTGCTCGGTTGGCGCTCCCTTAAGCATCATCTATTACTGCTGCCATTATATGAGAACATCGCTAGACATCTGAGGTTTATCTGATAGAATCTAGGCATGAGCACGGCCACCTTTACCGAACTGTTGCGGCACCCAAATGAGGTGGTGGCAAAAACCGAGCAGGGCGCTGTCCGGATAACCCGCAGGGACGCGGAGGATCTCGTATTGTTGCGTGCTGGTGACTTGGAAGGGCAAGACCAAGGCCGGGCCTTGGCTAGCCAGATTATGCGGGCGGCGGTTGCGCATGAAGGCGATATGTTAGGCGCGCTTAAAGACATTTTCGGCTGGATGGCAGTGCTAGATGACAAAGAGCAACGGGAATTCGCAACCAAGATGGACGGTCTAGTTTGGTCATCGGCAGAGTTAGGCGCTTATGGGTTACTGCTGAATACCTATCGGAGTTGGCGCGGGACGGCCGAAGCGATAGCGGATGGCATGACGCCGCTGCCTCAGTCCGAGATTCTCCCTGAGGATGAGCGCCCTTGGGGGGAGTATCCGGGATGACAACCTCAGCTGATGTTCCTCGACCGTACAGAACTACTGACTTTCGGATCAGATTCTTATCGCGCAGTGCGGAAAAGTAAAAATTCAACTACTTTCAACCATATTGCTGCACAGCCTACTCATAAATATCTGATACTTTTAGTATCGGCAACTAAATTTGGCACTGCACAGGTGCAGCCCAAGAGCGGCACGTTTAGAGCCGCCAGCACAGGGCAGCGTCATCCCGAAAAACAAACTACGACATAGTGACGCGTAAAGCTGTACTCAATGGCGCCTTGAGTAGTTATAGCCGCCGTACTCAAACACCCAGCGACCACACTCAAACCTCAAGCGAAGCTACATATCAGCGGTTAACGGCAGCCACAATCGTCTAAATGCCATGTTCGGCGTTATACCAAAACGACAACGCATCGTTGTCATTGGCTGCGAACCGGCACCCTCCGACCGACAAAGGAGTCCAGCCTTGACTAACAAGACTACCCCCCTAATGATTGAGGTACCGCGCAATTCCAATATTGACGCGATCCTGCGCGAACGCCTAAAGGCCGAGCCAAACGCCACCTACCTTGAGGTGAACAAAGACGGCCAATGGACGCCGATGTCCATTTCCGACTTCAACCAAGCCGTGGTCACCGCCGCTAAAGGCCTCGTAGCCCTAGGCGTCCAGCCGGGCGACCGCGTTGGCATTATGAGCCGCACCCGCTACGAGTGGACGCTGCTCGACTACGCAACTTGGGCCGCTGGCGCCGTGCCCGTGCCGATCTACGAAACCTCGTCCGCCGACCAGATCCAGTGGATCGTGTCCAACTCGGAAATCTCGGTGCTATTCTGCGAGACCGAAGCGAACGCCACTACCGTTGAGACCAAGCGCGGCGAAATGCCAAGCCTGCTCGATGTGTTTGTGCTGGACAAGGGCGCCATCGACATGCTGACCACCATCGGTCGTTCTGTCGCAGATGCCGAAATTGAGCACCGCCGTACTATCGCGGGCGTGGACGATCTGGCCACCATCATCTATACCTCCGGCACCACGGGCCGCCCCAAGGGCGCCGAGCTGACCCACGGCAACTTCGTCACCCTGTCCCTGAACGCCGTGGCCGCCGTGCCCGAGGTGT
>JGI24699J35502_11134009_pt1 | contig 23995 bp, 27 predicted proteins | sample TergutMp193P4_FD_35502 | JGI IMG/M metagenome (IMG submission 35502)
ATTTGGATTCTTCGTTGCCCGAAAAATAACATTGAATCTTCTCCTTGATCCCGTCTCTATTTTTTATGACTAATCGTTTCATGCCTTTTTGATGCAATGGTTATATTTTTTTATGCTATCGGCAAATATTTTAGACGTTTATTATAGAATAACCAAAGATATGATTGATTCTTATTTGGACATAAAATATAATTATGCAGGAATTGTGGATTCCAAACCAAAATTTAATGTATTCGCTATTATTATTTTATTATATTATTATGGAAACTCTTCCCAATATGAAAGAAGTAAGCAGTTATTAATTAATTCAATACTTGAAAAATACGATGGAATTGCTAAAGATAAAATAAATCAACATACTGAGTTAGTAATATTAGCGTTAGATATGTTAGCCTGTCCGTACATTGATGTTACTGATAAAATGAAGATTTTAGCTAAAATCGGTTTTAACGCAGTTAATGATTGTAATTCTATCCTGTCTTTTGTTCAAACACAAAAATATTGGTTTAGCAAATGGACAGGTCTTAATTTAAATAACGAATTAAATGCAAAGATTTCACAAGAAGTCTATTCATGAAACATATAATGAGTAGCACAAGCTATATATTTCACACACACATAGCTACTCATTCGTCTCACGGAGACATAAATTAAAGGATGTTTATAGCTTGGCATCCTTTTATTTTTTCATGTCGTGTTACTTATAGTCTTTGATTTATAGTCAACAATTCCCGACCTTTGCGGCATGGAAATAAAAACAAAGATAGGACAACGCATGAAATTTCTTCGAGAACAAGCATCCATGTCGCAAAAAGACTTAGCATATTCTGCTGATTTGGATAGGAGTTATATTGCGAGTGTTGAAAGCGGTTGCCGGAATATTTCCATTGTGAATATTGAGAAAATCGCTAATGCGCTAAATGTACCCCTAAAAGAATTATTTAATGCCACAGAATTTGATTTCACTTCAGGAAGCAGTAAATAGGATTAAATCTTCTATTGAGACTGCTATTGTTTCAGGAGGAACTACCGCAAAGAATAACCTAATTCGCAGTCAGCAACCCATCAAGTTATTACACGAAGTTGTTAAATCAGAATTGGTTCGAAATGGACTGAACGAACAATACATTAATCCACCATTGGGCGAAAGTGCAGGCGAGTTAAAATTAGCGGGATTTTTCAAACATAAAGACCAAGACATTTGCGTCATACCTAACAATGTGCAAAAAACATCTGAAACACTTCATTTGGAAGGAATTTTGTACGGAAAGAAAGACATTTTGGACACGAGTTTACTGAAAAAACGCTTTCAATCAATGTAAGAAGTCAACTAAGTAGCTCTGCCAAGAATTTCGATACACTTTACGAAAGAACTTTTGCGGAAGCGCTTAATCTGCATTTACGTTGCACAGAAATGGTATTAGGCGAATTTTATATGATAACAGTTAATGAATATGACAGTAATTATGCTAATAGAAAGCAGATTGAATATAAACAAAATTTAAGTATAAAGACACATATTCAAAAATATCTATTATCATTTAGCGCAATTAATGGTCGAAGCGATACATCATCCAATCATTACAAATACGAAAGAGTATGTTTGCTAATTGTCGATTTCAGCCGTGATATTCCGAAAATTTATAATACCAATGATGAACTTCGCGCAGATGGATTATTGAGTGAAGATTCTATTGCATCCATAGAAAATTTGAGTTTTCCCAATTTTATCTCGGATTTACTTCAAATTTATACCAATAGGTTTGGAATAGGGAGATTTACCTGATATTTATCTATCAAAAACAGATTTATATCATTTGGGTGGGAGAGAGAACGTAATTCGGAAACTTCGCGATTGGAGAGTTCGGGAATGGTAAATTTTTCAATGAAATTCTTCTGATAGCAGGGATAACCACCTTCAATAGATACGCTTGTTTTACTGATATAATAATGCATAATCTCGGAATTTAGCACTTTCTGCACTATATCAATATTCTCTATCTTTGAAAGTGAGTGTTCCGTATCGCCGAAAAGATTATAATTATTTACCGGTTTTTTGAAAAATATCCATAGCCGTTGGTAAATAATGCTTCCTCATCTTCTACCACTAAAAAGCGAGGATATTGGCTGAAGGTGGGATTTAAAATTTTTTTACCAAAACGAGTTAAACCTTGTGTACGTCCCCAAGCATAAAACGGATCAGATTTGATTTTTCCCTTATCGCGGGCAAGCAATTCTTCTTTCACTGAAAGCAGGTACTCATAGCAATAAGGGTATTTTATTTTAAAATTATCTTCATTTATAACAGTCGTCGAGCCGTTTACTTTATATGGAAAGATTATTCTTCTGGCATTTCTTAAAATATCACTTTGATTCTTAAAATCGGATATTTTATAAACATTTCGGGTAATCTCTTTCTCAATTTTATAACGTTTCCCATTATGTCCCCTTTTGATGATATAATTACCATCCATATTGCTCCCATCAATGAAAAATACTTCGTCTTTAAGCGTAGCTATTCCGACACAGATGTCAAACATTTGTTTTATTGGAGTTCCAATAGTTTCAATGGCATTGATGTTTTTCTTTTCATCAGTTCTTAACAATCTCCACTTTTTGATATTTAATTCTAATATAGCATTTTCAGAATATCTGACGTCAGGAAGAAATCGTTCGGGAGTTTGATTATCAGGTATTCTATCGTAAAGAATAAAATCGTTTTTACATTTCTTGAAAAAAGAAATTGCCGTATAGGTTTGTACATCAAAAATTTTCTTTGAATTGAAATCAATAATTTTGCTTAAACATTTTTTGTGGATAAGAAAATTTCGTAACGATTCTCCTGCCAATGAAGTAAAATAATTATTGAGAGTTATATAGCCTAACTGTCCATTTTCTTTCAGTATATTATAGCCCAATTCAAAAAAAGCAAAATACAAATTAAATGTGCCTTTCTCACAGGTGTCCCAATGATTAATAAGATATTCTCTATTTTCGTTGGATAAATCTTGAAACTTTACGTAAGGAGGATTTCCGACCACATTATCATATTTTTCCGTCCAATGATAACGGAGACTATCCCTGTGATATAGGTTAAAATCTGTTTCTTCCAGAATTTCACTATATTGCAAAGCGTATATGGAAAGCAATCGTTTTGCTCGTTCGATATTATAAAGCAGTATATCCGCTCCGAAAAGATTCTCTCTTACTGTCTTTCTGATAGACTTATTGTATTGTTTATGATAATACTCCACCAAACCAACTAAAAAAGCCCCACAGCCTGAACTTGGATCAATATTTCGATCATTCTCTTTCGGTTTGATTTCATCAATAATATAATCGACAATGTAGGTAGGGGTAAAAAACGCGCCGTTCACCTTTCTATCATTGTCGGGAATCAATAATTCCATACAATTCTCTAATGTCTTAATAGAATCAATTCCAAGAGAATTTATTTGGGAGCTTAATTCGTTGTCGGAACTGTAATCAGACAGATAATCCGATAAGATACGAGTAAGATACGAGAAGAAGAATAGTCCAAATGAAATTTATTCATAAAATATATAAAAAATTCTTTTTCAACATCTTCAATGCTGAAACAAGACAATAAATCTGAAATTTTTCTATTTGATACCATTTTTTAATGTTGACTATGCGCAACAAAAATACAACATATTTTTCAACTGCAAAAAATATAATGTTATTTTTACGTTAAATTTTCGAGTTATGAAACGAAATATCTTTTTTCTCAACGAAACGAAATACCAATCCATCCAATCAAATATAAAAGTCACAGTACTCCTTATTCATATTATTTGTTAAAATCACTATTCATTTGCCGCAAATCCGTCAGTAAACCGTCAGTATTTAAAACCCAAAGAGGCCAGACTCTCTGCCTAACCTCTTCTCTTTCAGCCGTCGGGGTGAGACGATTCGAACGTCCGACCACACGCCCCCCAGACGCGTACTCTAACCGGGCTGAGCTACACCCCGAAACTTTTGTGGGTGCAAAGGTAAAATTTTTTTTTGATTATGCAAAATGAAATTTTGTCATACTTCATTGTTAATTTGAATTAATGTGAAACGCTTACGGTTAAATTTGCTGAAATCTCAATTAAAAAAAAAAATTTAGTATGTTATTTGTATAGACAATTATAAATGTGATTATAATTTATTTTGTTTTTGCTAAAAAGGAAAAATATGAAAGTGAAGTGGAAATTGCTAATGGGCTTTCTTTGTGTGAGCATCTTAAGCGCGGGCGTTGCTGTTGGCGCTTATTCCTATTTAATTAAAAATGACAATTCGTCCAAATCCAGTGAATTTAGACAAACTGGTTTTTACCCAGTAGGTTACAACGTGGCTGCCGAAAATACGGATTTTACTTTAGCAGCCGAGCAAAGCGTGAATGCAGTAGTACACATCAAATCCGTAGCTAAACCGAGCGAGAGAAATAATAACGACAATAGTAGAGGATTTTTCGATCCGTTCGAATTCTTTTTTGGTCAATCGCCTCAATTTCAAAGACAACCACGAGTTGGCTTTGGGTCGGGAGTGATTATTTCGACAGATGGATACATTGTGACGAACAACCATGTAGTGGATGGAGCCGATGAATTGGAAGTGACTACTAACGACGACCAAGTTTATAAGGCTAAATTGATTGGAGCAGACGATGCTACCGACGTTGCTCTGCTAAAAATAGAAGGAAAAAATTTCCCGGTGATTCCATTCGGCGATTCCGATCGCCTGAAAATAGGCGAATGGGTGTTGGCTGTGGGAAATCCTTTTAACTTAACGTCTACGGTAACGGCTGGTATTGTGAGCGCAAAAGGGCGCGGCAGCATATTGTCAGGAGGCGACAGATATGGCAACCGTACGCAACAAAACAAGGTAGAATCATTCATTCAAACGGATGCAGCGGTTAATCCGGGAAACAGCGGTGGCGCATTAGTCAATACGCGAGGCGAATTGGTCGGCATTAATACTGCCATTTATTCTGAAACAGGAAATTTTGTCGGATATTCGTTTGCGGTTCCTATTAACTTAGTGAAAAAAGTAATTTCCGACATTAAAGAATACGGAGTCGTGCAAAGGGCTTTGCTTGGCGTCACGGTAACGGAATTGGATGATCTGAAAGAAATGCAACCGGATGCCTATAAAAAATTGAGCGTGCATGAAGGCGTTTACATCAGCGGTTTTTCTTCCAACAGTTCTGCTTTCAAAGCTGGATTGAAAGAAGGCGATGTGATTGTTGCCATCAATGGAAACAAAATCAAAAATTATCAGGAACTGAGAGCGCAAATCAGTCTTTATAATCCCGGAAATACAGTAGAAGTTCAAGTTCAGAGAGGAAGCGACCTCAAAAAATATAATGTAGAGTTAAAAAATGATCAGGGAACGACTGCTGTTGTAAAAAGTCAAAGCGCTTCCGAAATCTTAGGCGCTACGTTTAAAAATATTACTCCTGAAATACAAAAAACAGTAGGAGTGAATTATGGAATTGAAGTTACAGGGGTTACTAATGGAAAACTAAAAGAAGCGGGCATTAAGGACGGTTTTATTATTCTTACAGCAAACGACACGAGAATTAATTCTCCAGAAATGTTTATGAAAATCGTTGAATCTTTATTGAAACAAGATCCAGAGGATAGAGGTCTCTTTTTAAAAGGTCTGTATCCTGATGGTAAGTTAAGATTCATTGCCATTGATTTAAATGGATAAAAGGCGCTGATTTTAGCTTTATTGAAAAAAGCTAATTTCCCCACACTCTATAAAAGTAATTCAATTTATGTGTGGTATATGAAAAATAATAACTACTTTTGTAGTCATTTTTTCTCATAATAAACTTAGTAAATGAGACAGTTAAAAATTACAAAGTCAATCACTAATCGTGAAAGCGCATCTTTGGACAAGTACCTCCAAGAAATTGGTCGCGAAGATCTCATCACGGTAGAAGAAGAAGTAGAATTAGCACAAGCTATTAAGCGTGGTGACCGTGCTGCTTTGGAAAAATTGACTCGCGCTAATCTTCGTTTTGTTGTATCGGTAGCTAAACAGTACCAAAATCAAGGATTAAGTCTTCCCGATTTAATCAATGAAGGTAATTTAGGGCTGATTAAAGCGGCTGAAAAATTCGATGAAACGCGCGGTTTTAAGTTTATTTCTTATGCTGTATGGTGGATTCGGCAGTCTATCTTGCAAGCTTTAGCCGAACAGTCGAGAATTGTTCGTTTACCTTTAAATCAGGTGGGTTCTTTGAACAAGATCACAAAGGCTTTTTCAAAGTTTGAACAGGAACATGAACGCAGGCCTTCCCCAGAAGAGTTAGCCAATGAATTAGACATTCCGGTAGACAAAATTTCGGACACTTTGAAAGTTTCCGGGCGTCATATTTCTGTAGACGCTCCCTTTATAGAAGGCGAAGACAATAGTTTACTGGATGTTCTTGTTAATGAAGATGCTCCGATTGCCGACCGTTCGCTGATGAATGAATCGCTTTCGAAAGAGATTCATCGAGCTTTGTCTACTTTGAGCGAACGGGAACGAGACATTATCAAAATGTTTTTTGGTATTGGCCGTCATGAAATGACTTTGGAAGAAATTGGGGATGAATTCGGCTTAACGCGAGAGCGGGTGAGGCAAATCAAAGAAAAAGCCATCCGAAGATTGAAACAAAGCAACAAAAACGATTTGTTAAAAAGCTATTTGGGGTAAAAACAGCCCTAAAACAAAATTTTCCCTTACGAATGGAATAAAAGAGGGGGAAAAGCTCCGAAAAATCCTTTCGGAGCTTTTTAATTTCACAACAAAAATCGTACATTTGCAGCTTAGTTTAATAAAACTTTTATGAATGAAATATTAAAAATCGGAATCAGTCAAGGTGATACCAACAGCATTGCTTATGAGCTCATTCTTAAAGCCTTTGAAGATGCGCGCATGTATGAGTCCTGCATTCCGGTAATATATGGATCGTCCAAAGCATTAGCTTACCATCGGAAAACGCTGGAACTGCCTTCGCTGAATATCAACAACATTCATCGTCTCGAAGAAGCTGCGCCCAACCGAATCAACATGTATAATGTCGTACATGAAGAAGTCATGGTTGAACTCGGAAAATCGACAGCCGACAGTCTGAAAGCGGCGGAAACGGCGCTGGCAAAAGGATGGGAAGACTTGCAGACCGGCCAGATCAACATCCTTTTGGCTGCTCCTTCTACAGCCGATATTGCCGCCAAAATCGATGAAGGAGCGGACAACGAGAGGAAAAGTTTAAAAATATTGATTAAAGAGGGGCTGCGAATTGCATTAGCAACCGATAAAATTCCGCTGGCAGAAGTTCCTTTTGCCTTAACGACAGACCAGTTGGCAGAAAAAATAATAACACTACAAGCGAGTATGATTCAAGATTTTATGATTAATTCATCGCGAATAGCCGTATTATCGTTGAATCCTCAATCCGGAATAAAGGAAAAATTGGGAAAAGAAGAATTGGAAATAATCATTCCAGCCATACACAAGGCTTCAGAGGAGGGTGTCGTTTGTTTTGGTCCCTATTCGGCTGACGATTTTTTTGGTTCAGACGAATACCGGCGATTCGATGCCATCCTGGCTATGTATTACGATCAGGGAGCAACCGCTTTTCAATCCATTACGGCGGGAGAAGGAGCCATTTATTATGCAGGGTCGCCTTATATTGTCGTTTCTCCCTATATAGGCGTTTCCTATCATAATGCAGGAAAAAACAAAACTTTACCCGATTCGTTCCGAGAATCTTTTTATCTGGCTGCCGACATTTACCGCAACCGAGAAATCGATAAGGAAATAAATAAGAATCCCTTGAAAAAACAATATTTCGAACGGGGTTCGGACAACGAAAAATTGGATTTAACAAAAGATGAAGTCTAAAAATAAAAATAATAAGATTTATGGAAAAAGTACGAATAAAAGAGCCTGAAGGAAAACTTGGCGTTTTAGTTATTGGAGTCGGCGGCGCTGTCGCTACTACGTTTATTGCGGGTACCATGATTGCGCGCAAAGGTTTAGGCATTCCGGTAGGTTCAATTACCCAATTGGCTACCATTCGTTTGGGTAAGAGGGAAGAAAATCGTTTCCCAAAAATCAAAGACGTAGTACCTTTAGCAAATCTAAACGATATCGTATTTGGAGGATGGGACATTTTTGAAGACAATGCGTATGAGGCTGCCCGTCATGCAGAAGTTCTTTCGATTGAAGATTTAGGCAAGGTCAAAGACGAATTGCAAGCCATCCAGCCCATGAAAGCCGTTTTCGACCAGAATTTCGTGAAACGCTTGCACGGTACATGGGTGAAAGAAGCGCCTACCAAATGGGATTTGAAAGAAGCAGTTCGCAAAGACATTCAAAATTTCAAAACAGAGAATAAGTTAGACCGAATTGTTTGTATCTGGTGCGGGAGTACGGAAGTATTCACAAAAATCAGCGAAGTACATCAAACTTTGCCGGCTTTGCAACAAGCCATGAAGGAAAATAACCCTGAAATTGCTCCTTCGATGGTTTATGCTTACGCTTGTCTGGAAGAAGGCGTGCCTTACATCAACGGCGCTCCCAATTTGACAGTAGATATGCCCGCTATGTGGGATTTTTCGGCGCAGACCCAAACGCCTATTTGTGGAAAAGACTTCAAAACAGGCCAAACTATGTTGAAAACGGTACTTTCTCCTATGCTGAAAACTCGAATGTTGGGTTTGAATGGCTGGTTCTCCACCAATATCTTAGGGAACCGCGATGGAGAAGTACTGGATGATCCCGGTTCTTTCAAAACAAAAGAAGAATCTAAACTTTCAGTTATCGACAATATCTTGCAGCCCAGTTTGTATCCGCAATTATATGGCAACGTTTACCACAAAGTCCGCATCAACTACTATCCTCCGCGTAAGGATAATAAGGAAGGTTGGGACAACATCGACATTTTCGGATGGTTGGGTTACCCGATGCAGTTGAAGGTCGATTTTCTTTGCCGCGATTCCATTTTGGCAGCTCCCCTGTGTTTAGATTTGGTATTGTTTAACGATTTGGCCAAACGAGCAGGTTTGAGCGGTATTCAATCATGGCTGTCTTTTTATTTCAAAAGTCCGATGCATGATAATGAACACATTGCCGAACACGACTTGTTTATCCAATATATCAAATTGAAAAACACCCTGCGCCAAATTATAGGCGAAGATGTAATCGATTTTATTGACTGAGATTATTAGCTTTATTATATCTTCCCGCAAAGGCGCAAGGTTCAAGAACCATTAGAGTTTTTTTTTCATATTTTATTTTTTTGCGTCCTTTGCGGGATTTTTACTTCCTTTTCATTCTTTTTATGCCAATCTTTCCTTATTCGCATAAGGTCAAAGCTGTCATTTCAAAAGGAATATCGGGAGTGAGGTCTACAGGTATAATATTTTGAATATAGATTTGCAATTGCCTGATCAAATCTGTTTTATCTCCCATAACATAGATAAAATCTTTTAACTGGTTGAATTGCATCTGCCTCCAAACAAACAAAGTATAACAAAGCGCATCGGCAGGTTGCAGGCAAATAAAATGATTGCCCAAAAGAAAATCGGCATGCGAAAAGCAAAGAATATCTAAATATTTTCCTTGTTTGTTGACAATCATTCTGTTCCAATTTTCCAACTGTATCTTGTTGCGGAAATAGCGAATCAAGGGAGCCGTATGATGGACGATGTGGATATGCTCAAACGAGCGATGAAAAAAATCATATATTTCTTCCGGCATCCCGTGTAGAATAGAAACAGGCGGTTTTTGCAAATTCTGGCAAAGAATTTTGCCGGGTTGTCCGATAAAATGAAACTTCATGTATTCCTTTTTATCCTTTTCTTCAAACAAGGGAGTCGGAACGTAAGTAAATATTGGCGTATAATTGATTATATATACCTTTTTGAAAGGTAAAGTAAAAAACTCGTTATCGAAGAAAACGTTCTGAAAGCGGGCAAAAGCGTTGGGTTGTTCGTTTTCCGGAATTCGATAAAAAAAAGAAAAATCATCCTGCGGATCATACAGTAAAAAACAAAACTGTATAGGATGAACTTCTATAATCAAGAAATACCGTTCGGGATGATTTAAATCAAATTTATCCGGGAGTTGTATTTTCATGCTTCAATATTTCAATATCTTGTTTTTCATTCACACTTTTCATTCCCTCTAAGATGCTTGCAATGCACATGTAAGCGAGTAAGATAACCACAATCAACAAAAGAATCTGAACAACGCGTTTCATAATGTATATTTCTACTGCAAATGTAGAAAATAAATCCTTAACTTTACGCCCTTAATATCGGGAATCGCAATGATAAATCAATTCTTTTTGGAGCAAATCAAGAAATACTTTCCATTTATACCTACCGAAGAACAAGATTTGGCGTTGGTAAAATTGAATAATTTTTTATTTGAACGCAACAATCAATCTTTATTTTTATTGACAGGATATGCCGGAACTGGTAAATCTTCTTTGGTAGGAGCCATTGTAAAAACGATGAATGAACTTCAGCAAAAATCGGTTCTGTTGGCGCCGACAGGCCGCGCCGCAAAAGTTTTCGCCGCTTATGCCGGACAAAATGCGTTGACTATTCATAAAAAAATTTATCGCCAAAAAGCTTTTTCCAACGAACCTTCAGGATTTGTCCTGTCGACCAATTTGCATAAACACACCCTGTTCATAGTAGATGAAGCCTCGATGATTTCCAACGACGGCATGGATTCATCTCGTTTCGGAAGCGGCCGACTGCTGGACGATTTGATTCATTATGTGTACAGTAGCGAAGGATGCCGATTGATTTTGATCGGCGATTCGGCGCAGCTGCCTCCTGTTTCGCAAACCGAAAGTCCTGCGCTGAATAAAGAAACGCTGAAAGGATATGGACTGGATGTAAGAGACGCTACGTTGACGCAAGTCGTCCGTCAGGCAGAATCGTCCGGTATTTTAACCAATGCCACTTTGCTCAGAAAATCCATTGAAAAGGGAAAAGTAAAGGTTTTTCCTAAAATCCGCGTATCGGCCTATCCGGATATACAAATCATACAAGGCGATCAATTGATCGAAGCCATTGAAGAAGCCTATCATCGAGACGGCTTGGAAGAAACCATTATTATTTCCCGTTCGAATAAACGGGCGAATATTTTCAATCAGGGAATCCGCAATCGCATCCTTTGGCGGGAAGAAGAGCTTTCGCAGGGCGATTGGCTGATGGTAGCCAAAAACAATTATCACTGGGCTAAGAATACGCCAGAAATGGACTTCATCGCCAACGGCGATTCCATGGAAGTAAAACGCATTCGCAAAACACAAGAATTGTATGGATTTCATTTTTGCGATATTTCTGCTTATTTTCCTGATTACGAAGTAGAAATGGATCTGAAAATTCTTTTGGAAACGCTTTCCGCCGACGCTCCAGCTTTACCTAAAGAATTGAACGATCAATTGTTTTACAACATTTGGAACGATTATGCCGACATTCCTACCAAAAAGGCAAAAATGAACAAGATCAAAGAAGATCCCTACTATAATGTGGTACAGGCAAAATATGCTTATGCGGTCACTTGCCACAAAGCGCAGGGCGGACAGTGGAAAAATGTGTTTCTGGATTTGGCCTATATTCCCGAAGAATATTTAGGAATCGATTTTTACCGTTGGCTCTACACTGCTTTTACGCGGGCTTCGGAAAGAATTTATTTGGTCAATCCGGTAAAAGAATTATTGCCGAATAAAAAAAAATAAAATAAATTTTCTACTTTTGTTTTCTTAAATTTTGCCTTACAAAAAAGCGAATGATGTTTTTTCAAAAAGAATTAGAACAAAACTTGGAAATTATCCGGGTTATAGAAGTTTCTTTCCGGGAGGCCCTTCAATCGGATACTATTTCTGCTTCGTTTTTCAGCCGGAATCAAGAACGGTTAAATGCCTTAAAAGGGGCTTTGAAGCGGATGGAAGAAACTTATCAAAAGTCGCAAAGTAAAGAGAATTATCTTGCTGCTGGATTTTCCGGTCTTTTAGGCGACAAAATAAATAAAAAAATTTACGCGGATGTTCGGAATGCTTTGACTTTCAACGATCGTTTCCGTTTTCAGCGCGATTTATTCGAAGGCGATACCAACGTAATGAAAGAAACCTTGGAAGAAATCGACCAATTGCATTCCTTGCCGGACGTTTTCTCTTACCTTGATCAACGTTTCAACTGGAATTGGGCGGACGAATCGGCACAAGCATTCAAAGAAATATTGGAAAAGAAATTTACCTGAGGATTTATGGCGACGACAAACAAACTCTATTTGGTTCCAACTCCTGTGGGCAATCTGGAAGATATGACTTTCCGCGCTGTCCGGGTGTTGAAGGAAGTGGATTTGATTCTTGCCGAAGATACGCGAACGACAGGGGGGTTGTTGAAACATTTCGACATACGAAATAAAATGCAATCGCACCATCAATTCAACGAGCATCAAACGGCGGAAGGAATTGCGTCGCGGATAAAAAACGGAGAGAACATTGCGCTGGTTTCGGATGCGGGGACTCCGGGCGTTTCCGATCCGGGTTTCTTGCTGGTGCGGGAATGCGTCAGACAAGGAATCGAAGTCGAATGTTTGCCAGGAGCCACGGCTTTTGTTCCTGCCCTTGTAGATTCAGGCTTGCCCATCGACCGGTTTTGTTTCGAAGGGTTTTTACCCCAGAAAAAAGGCCGGAAAACGCGGCTCGAAGAATTAGCGCAGGAAACGCGCACCATTGTTTTGTACGAATCGCCTTTTCGTGTGGTTAAAACTCTGATCCAATTGATTGAATATCTGGGAGAAGAGCGAAAAGCTTCCGCTTCGCGGGAAATCTCCAAATTGCACGAAGAAACGGTACGCGGCGTCTTAAAAGAGCTGGCAGCTTATTTTACGGAAAACGAACCGCGAGGAGAATTCGTTCTGGTAGTAGAAGGAAAAGAAACTCGTAAAAAATCGCTTGAACTGGAATAATTATTAATTTTAAACATAAAAACAATGAAAAAAGCAGGATTATTTTGTTTTGCATTTATTTTTATTTTTTCATCTTGTGTGAAAAATTCTTCCGAATACAAACACCTTCAGAGTCAAAACGATTCTCTGCTGCTGGCAAGTACTCAGAAAGATAACGAGTTAGATCAGATTTTGCAGTTACTCAACGAAGTGGAAGATAATTTCAAAAGCATCAAAACGGCCGAAAATTACTTGTCCGTTCAATCCAATGTGCCGGGAGAATTGACTCCCTCTACTCGCGACCGCATTCACAGTGATATGCAGTTTATTACAGAAACGCTGGAAAAAAACCGTCAAAAAATCACGGATCTGGAAGCAAAATTGAAAACTTCTTCGTTGAATTCTTCCCGCTTGTCGAAAACGATAGATATTCTCCGCTTGGAATTGCAGGAAAAAACGGCCTCCTTAGTCGCTATGACTGACGAATTGGCTAAGAAAGATCAGCAAATAGCAGAGTTAAGCGGCAATGTGACCTCCCTTTCCCGCGATGTTCAATCGCTGAAAGAAAAGACAACCGTGCAACAGGAAACCATCGAACAACAGGAAACTGAAATAAACACTGTACATTATTGTTTCGGAACTTCCAACGAACTGAAAGCTCAAGGAATATTGCAGGGAAAACAATTAGGTACGAATTTCAATTCCAACTATTTCATTACGACGACTATGTCCGAATTGAAGAGCGTTCCGCTGTATGCTAAAAAAGGCGCCTTGATTTCGAAACATCCCTCCGGTTCTTACGAATTTGCCAAAGACGCCAATGGTCAGGTCGAATTACATATTCTCGATCCTAAAAATTTCTGGAGTTTGACTAAATATTTGGTCATTGAAGTGAAAATGTAAAACTTCAATACTTACTCCCTGTCATCCATAAAAGACTTTTACTCTTAAATGGATGACAGAGAGTATTGTTTTTACAGAAAAATATATTAATTGCTTTGTGATTTACAGATATTCTGTTCCGTATTTAATATTCACATTAGCTACGAATTGTTTGATTCGTTGTTCTTCCGATTTTTTACAAATCAATAATACATTATTCGATTCTACAATGATATAATCTTCCATTCCTTGAATTACGGCTAATTTTCCGTTGTCGAGCGTTACAAGGTTGTCTTTGCTTTCGATGAACAAAGTCTTGCATTTCAGGCTGGAATTGCGGAATTCATCTTTTTCGGCCAAATCATGCAACGATCCCCATGTGCCTAAATCCGACCATCCGAAATCGGCTATCAACATAAAAACATTATCTGCTTTTTCCATGATGCCATAATCGATGGAAATATTCTGACACAAAGGATATTCTTCTTCGATGAAGGCTTTTTCTTCCGGAGTATTGTATTTGTCAAGGCCACGGTTGAAGCGCGTATAAATATCCGGCAAATAGCATTTGAATGCTTCGATAATGGTATTCACATTCCAGAGAAAAATACCGGAATTCCAAAAGAAATCTCCGCATTCGAAAAATATTTTAGCTAATTCGAGATTGGGCTTTTCGGTGAAAGCTTTCACTTTCTGAATATATCCTTTTTCTCCATCTCCGGTTTGGATATAGCCGTAACCCGTTTCGGGACGGTTGGGTTTTACTCCCAGCGTCAGCAAAGAAGGAGACTGTTGAACAAAATTCAAGCCCACATGAATGTTTTTCAAAAAGTGATGTTCCTGCAAAATCAAATGGTCGGCAGGCGTTACTACCATATTAGCCTCCGGACAAATGGATCGGATATGGTAAGCGGCATAAGCAATGCAAGGAGCCGTATTTCTGCGGGTTGGTTCCAGCAATATCTGAGAATCATTCAGTTCCGGAAGTTGTTCTTTTACTAAATCAGCATATAGTCCATTAGTAGCAATATAGATGTTTTCTTTGGGAATCAATGGATTGAATCGATCAAATGTTTGCTGCAACAACGAACGGCCTGTACCAAAGAAATCCAAAAATTGTTTGGGTTTGCTTTCTTTACTGAAAGGCCAGAATCGACTGCCTATTCCCCCACTCATAATTACACAATAATTGTTGTTTTTCATCATTAGAATTTTAGATTTTAACATTATATAGGATCATTTCTGCAACATAACGCCTATTTCGAATATTTTGTTGCATTTTTATTTACAAATATAAGCATTATTCATTAATAATATTGAAAAAATACAAAAAAATAGAGGGCGTTGCCCAACGCCCTCTATTTTTTACTTTTTAGCGTATTGCTTTTCTTTACATTTTAACACTTGGCGTTCTAATTTATCCACGCACTTATCAATTGCCTCTTCAAAAGTATCAGCCACTTCCTGTGCAAAGAAATCATGACCGCGAGATAATAGTTTTATCGCCGCATCTTTATTTGCATTAGTTTCGGGTTTAATCACTTTTAATGTCACATCGGCTGAAGATACACCCTCGCTGAATTTTGATAAACGACTTACTTTTTTTTGGATGAAAGCTTCCAATTGTTGACTAGCGTCAAAATGAATTGAATGAATTGTAATTTCCATAAAAAACCTCCTTTTGTTTTTTTTAAGCTCTCGGATGAGCCTGGTGATATGCTTTTTTTAATTCTTCAAAGCTTGTATGAGTATAAACTTCGGTAGAGGAAAGACTTGCGTGTCCCAATAATTCTTTCACGGCATTCAAATCCGCACCATTGTTCAACATACTTGTAGCAAATGTGTGCCTCAGGACATGAGGACTTTTTTTGGATAAATTCGGAACTTCTGATAATCTTTTTTTTACAATCGCATATACCATACTCTTCGACAATGGACGACCATCTTTCCGGACAAAGAATGCTTCTTTGCCCGCATCGAGTATTTTTTCGTCTCGGATAGTCCGATAGATTTGTAAAGTGATTTGCAATTGGATAGAAAAAGGAATCAAGCGTTGTTTATTGCGTTTTCCGGTTACTTTGATCAGTAACGATTCGAAATCAATATCGCCTTCTTTCAAACCCAACAATTCGCTACAGCGCATCCCCGTACTGTAAAAAACGTCCAAGATCGCTTTGTCCCGTTTACCCTCAAATGTATCTTCCGTTTCCAATTCGACCAGTAACTGATCCATATCTTTATCCTTGACAAAATAAGGGAGCATTTTTTTTACTTTCGGGCCTGTTACTTTTTTTACAGGATTAACGCTTAGCTCTTTCTTCTTGCATAAATATTTGAAAAAAGACTTCACCGCACTCAATTTCCGATTGACCGATATGGGAGAATAACCTTCTTCCATTAATGAAATAATCCACCGGCGAACGATCTTTGTATCAATCTCCAATGGATCAAAAACTTTTTTTCCACAAACAAATTCTTTAAATTGTTCCAAATCATTCTTGTATGCTTCTACTGTATGGAACGAATAATTTCTTTCATACCGTAAATATTGTAAGAACAATTTGAATACCATAACTTCCTTGCTTTAATGCAACGAAGATAATAAAAAAATTTGAAAATAAATTCAGAAAAGAAAGAAATGAATTAAAATAATTCATTTCTTTCTTTTCTCTCTATATTTGTTCAGCGTATTATTATTCTTCAGACTGATGTAGTTTTTGTACGTAAATCGCGTGTATTTTTTGTTTCCTTTTTTCGACAGAAGGTTTCGTAAACGCTTGCCGTTTCCGCAGCTCTTTTGTTACACCCGTTTTTTCAAACTTTCTTTTGAATTTTTTTAAGGCTCTCTCTATGTTTTCGCCTTCCTTTAATGGAACAATAATCATAATTTTTTTTGATCGTTAATTTTTTAACTTAATTTATTTATTCTAATTAATAATTCTATCCCTTCTCTTATTATTTCCTTGCGGATTTTTTTAACCGTTTTACCTCTCTATTTACACAAAAAAACATTTCTTACAATTGCTTATTTTGAGCTTTTGAAGAAAAGCAATTCTTTTTCGGCGTGCAAAGATAATGTAAAGTTTGGTTATAGACAAACTAAATTGCTTTTTTTGTCTGGTTTTTCAATTTTATTTGTATTTTTGCGCTCGAAAAAGAAAAGTAATGAAAAGCATACTTGCCAAACAAAGAGACTTGGACAAGCGTTACCTCCGCATGGCGGAGATATGGGCGGAAAATTCCTATTGTAAGAGAAGACAAGTAGGAGTTCTAATCATTAAAGACAAAATGATCATTTCTGATGGATATAATGGCACTCCTTCCGGTTTTGAGAATATTTGCGAAGACGAGGAGGGCAGAACTAAACCTTACGTTTTGCATGCAGAAGCAAATGCTATCACGAAAATAGCCTGTTCCAATAACAACAGTAAAGATGCAACCCTTTATGTAACAGCTTCTCCATGTATCGAATGCGCCAAGTTAATCATCCAGGCAGGAATAAAAAGAGTAGTTTATTCAGAAAATTACCGTTTAGCAGAAGGCATCGAACTGCTTGAAAAAGCTCATATAGAAATAGTGTATATAGGTAAAGAAGAGTTAATTTAAAAAGAATTTTTTTTAGTTAGCAGAATGAAATCAAAAAAAGCAACCTGGTGGATCATAAGTTCCATTGCCGTTTCCTTAATTATTGGAATTGTTATAGGCGATTTTATTTCCGGAAAATCTTTCGGAAGAAGGCTATTTCTCACTCCTAATAACAAAATAAGCGTCATTCTCGACATTATCAACGAAGATTATGTGGATTCTATCAACTTGAAAGACATTACGGAAAGCGCCATAACAAATATTATCAATGAGCTGGATCCTCACTCGTGCTATATTTCCAGCGGCGAAGTGCAATCGTTTTACGATGAGATGGAAGGATATTACGGAGGAATCGGCGTAGAGTATTTTTTCTATCAAGATACCATTGTGGTAGTCAATGTATACCACGGGGGACCCTCTTCGCAGGCTGGCTTATTAGCGGGAGACCGAATTGTTTATGTAAACGATTCGCTTTTTATCGGTTCTTCTGTGACGGAAGAAAAAATCATGAAAACCTTGCGCGGTCCAATCGGATCGCCTGTCAAATTGGGCATCCGGAGAAATTTTGCGGATTCAATTCTGGAATACAACATCAAAAGAGGAAATATTCCTATATCTACTGTAAAAGCCGCTTACGAAGTAGAAAAAGGAATCGGCTTCATCAAAATAGAGAAGTTCAGCCATACAACTTATCACGAATTTCTGCAGGCGGTCACCAAATTGATGGCCAAAGGCTGCAATGCTTTTATCATTGATTTAAGAATGAACAACGGAGGTTCGTTTGAAGCTGCTGTTCAGGTAGTGAACGAATTTCTGCCGGCCAACCGAAAGATTGTCTATGCAGAAGGAAAATCGTTTCCCCGAATGGAATCGATTTCCGACGGAACCGGAAATCTCCCCGAAAATCCCCTTGTTATACTGATCGACCAGATGTCGGCGTCAGCCAGCGAAATTGTAGCTGGAGCGCTCCAGGATAACGACCGAGGATTGATCATTGGCCGCCGGTCGTATGGAAAAGGGTTGGTACAAAACCAGATCGAATTGTCTGATGGTTCCGCTGTCCGGCTCACGGTAGCCCGTTATTATACCCCTTCGGGAAGAAACATTCAACGCAAATATGCAATGGGCAAATCGGATGAATACAATCAAGACTGGCTCGACCAGATCAACAACGGAGAAAGTTTTTATGCCGACAGCATCAAAAAGGACACGACTATGATTTATAAAACCGTACACGGAAGAATAGTTTACGGCAATGGAGGCATTATTCCCGATATCTTTGTTCCGATCGATACGAGCTATCTTTCTTCCTATTACCTCAATCTGGAAAGCAAGGATATCTTTAGAAAATTTGCTTTCGAATATTTTGATAAAAACCGAGATGTTTTGAAGGAATTCAAAAATTATCCAACCCTCTTGGAATATTTGAAAACACAACCCATTCTCAACGAAATTATCCGTTTTGCCGAAGAAAATGGAGTAAAAAGAAGAACCGTCTTGATTTCCCGCTCGGCCAATCAAATCCAGACTACTACTTATGCTCATATAATTAGTAAATTTTTTGGGGAAGATGCTCTATACCCTGTCTATTTGAGTAACGATCCCGTCATTATGCGAGCGACAGATGCTATCCGCAAAGGGGAAGCCGAACCGGAGGCCATTGTAGCCCAAAAATACAAAAGGGGAGCGCAATGATTAATGCCTCTCCCCTCTCCCTCTATAGGATAAAACCCAATATTATCAAGTTAAATACAAATCATTCATTACGAGTAATTTGCGCAAACAAAACAATCTACTCGCCTTCTTCTCCCTTTCCCGTTAGCTGAAGCTTACGGTTAATCACGGTACGCGACAGAGCGTTAGCCGGATGCCACGCAGCAACGGCATTTCATTGTTCGTGGGTTTTCAACCCAGGTAGGGTGAATCAAGCTGTTTCAGCATTTCATCCCAGGCAGCGGACAATCCATTGGCCTCTTTTCCTCCAGCCGTAGCAAAATGCGCCTGCCCGCCTCCTCCTCCTTGTATGTAACGGGCGGCTGTGCGTACGATTTGTCCGGCATTACATCCGGCAAGGATTAAATCGTCGCTGATCATGACAGTCAATTGGGGTTTGCCATCGACAAGCGTAGCTGCCGCAAAATACATTTTTTGAGGAAATTCGCCTTTGAGCTGAAAGGCTATATCTTTGACCATTCCAGCAGGGAAAGCGCCTCTCAATGTAAACAAACGTACTCCATTGATTTCTTTTTGATTGTCGATGACTTGCCGTTTCACCAATGCTGTTTTTTCTTTCAGGTATTCTTCCACTTGCTTTTTCAGATCGGCGTTTTCTTCCACATATTTCCGTACAGCCTGCTTCAAATCCGGCATATTATTCAGCAAAGAGCGCATTTCTCTCAGCAAATCCTGTTGAGCATAAAAGAAATTTTCGGCCGTTTCGGCTGTAATGGCTTCTACACGGCGAATTCCCGCGGCAATCGAAGATTCGCTGACGATGCGGAACGTTCCGATGCAACCGGTCGAAGCGATGTGCGTGCCTCCACACAATTCCACCGATGAGCCAAACCGCACAACACGGACGTCTTCGCCGTATTTTTCTCCGAATAAAGCCATCGCTCCCATTTGTCTGGCTTCTGCAATGGGTAGATGACGCCGTTCATCCAGCGCAATATTTTCGCGTATCTTGGCCGTAACGATTTTCTCCACTTCTCGAATCTCTTCGTCTGTTACTTTCTGAAAATGCGAAAAGTCGAATCGTAAAATCTCCGGAGAAACAAAAGAACCCTTTTGTTCCACATGAGTTCCCAATACGGATCGCAAGGCTTCGTGCAACAAATGGGTGGCTGTATGATTGGCTTCAATGGCTCTTCTCCTCTTCACATCCACTTCGGCTGTGAATGTTCCGTATAGATTTTCCGGTAAGCGTTTGGTTAAGTGAACCACCAAATTATTTTCCCGTTTTGTATCGAAAATCGGAATTTTATTTCCTTCCGAATCAATTAACAGACCATTATCGCCTACTTGTCCCCCCATTTCGGCATAAAAAGGCGTTTGGTCTAAAACAATTTGAAAATATTCGGCATTTTTTTGTTTGACTTTTCGGTAACGAAGGATGTGCGCCTGCGATACGACTTCATCGTATCCCACAAACCGCGATTCCTCATCTTTCAGACTGACCCAATCGTCGGTTTCCACCGCTGCGGCATTCCGAGCTCGTTCTTTCTGTTTCTGCATTTCTGCATTAAAACCGGTTTTGTCCACTTCCATCCCCTCCTCGCGGAGAATCAATTCCGTCAGGTCTAAAGGAAATCCAAAAGTATCGTACAGAACAAAAGCGTCTGTACCGTCTAACCGTGTTTGACCAGCCATTTTCAGTTCTTGTATCTTCTTATCCAACAATTTAATGCCAGTTTCAAGCGTTCGTAGAAAAGCCTCTTCTTCTTCTTTCATCACCTTTTCCACCAACGATTTCTGAGCTATCAATTCGGGATAATCTTCTCCCATCGAATCGATCAGCGCCGGAAGCAGCCGGTAGATAAAAGCTCTTTTTTGTCCTAAAAACGTATATCCATACCGGACGGCGCGACGTAAAATTCGACGAATCACATAACCGGCTTTTGCATTCGAAGGCAATTGGCCGTCGGTAATCGAAAATGCAATGGTGCGAATATGGTCGGCAATCACCCGCATAGCAATGTCTACTTTCGCATCTTGACCGTATCTCAATCCTGTAATGGCGCCAATTTCTTTGATCAGCGGTTGAAAAACATCGGTATCGTAATTGGACGTTTTTCCTTGAACGGCCATACACAACCGTTCGAATCCCATACCTGTATCAATTACTTTGTTCGGAAGAATTTCCAACGAACCATCGGCTTTCCGGTTGAACTGCATGAACACCAGATTCCAGATTTCAATGACTTGCGGATGATTCTGATTTACTAATTCTCCTCCATCTACAAGCGCTCTGTCTTCGTCCGATCGAAGATCGATGTGAATTTCCGAACAAGGGCCGCAAGGGCCTGTGTCGCCCATTTCCCAAAAATTATCTTTTTTACTTCCATTAATAATTCGATTCTCCGGAAGGTATTTTTTCCAATGATCAGCAGCTTCATCGTCGCGTTCCAAATTTTCGGAAGGACTTCCTTCGCAAATAGTTACATAGAAACGGTCTTTATCCAATTTCAGTACTTCCGTCAGATATTCCCAAGCATATTCAATCGCTTCTTTTTTGAAATAATTTCCGAACGACCAGTTACCCAACATTTCGAACATGGTGTGATGGTAAGTATCGTGCCCTACTTCTTCCAAATCGTTATGTTTTCCGCTAACCCGTAGACATTTTTGCGAATCGGCCACCCGCGCATACTGAATGGGAACGTTTCCCAATATAATGTCCTTAAACTGATTCATTCCGGCATTGGTAAACATCAAAGTAGGATCGTCTTTGATCACCATCGGAGCAGAAGGCACTATTTTATGGCCTTTTTTTTCAAAGAATAATTTGAATGATCGGCGAATTTCTTTTGCTGTCATTGTGTTAATATGTTAAATATTTCCTTATTGTTTCTCATTTTTTCCAAAACAATTTGCAAAAGTACAACAAATACCGTATTTTTGCCCAAACTGATTACAAAAAATTCCTTCCATGAGTACAATATTTTATAAGTACAATCCTCAAACATTAAGTTATGAGAGAGTTTATCTATCTGTGAAACAGCGCATTTGGGTAGTTTTTCGTCACCTGTTGATTGGAATCGTGATAGGAGGTTCCCTTTTTGCAATAACCATGTATGCTTTTGATTCGCCGCATGAGCAGCAATTAAAAAAAGAAAAAAAGCTTTTATTAACACAGTATCAGATTTTGTCCAAACGCATCGACGCCAATGAAAAAGTATTGGAAGAATTGCAGAAAAAAGACGACAACCTTTACAGGGCGCTTTTTAATGCAGAACCGATTCCAATGTCCATTCGGCGACCGGGAGTGGGCGGAAGCAATCGATACGAACATTTGCTGACCATGCCTAATTCGGATTTAGTGATTTCTACTACGGCCAAGTTGGATATGATGACAAAAGAAATGTATGTCCAATCCAATTCTTACGACGAGCTGAGCGGATTGATTAAGACCAAAGAAGAACGAATCAAAAATGTTCCGTGCATTATGCCTTTGTCTATCAAACAGATGAAGGGGATCAGTTCAGGTTTTGGAATGCGTATTCATCCTATTTTCGGCGACTTACGGGCGCATACGGGCGTCGATTTGAACGCAGAACCGGGAACTCCTATTTATGCCACGGGAAATGGCGTGGTAGAATCGGCTCAATGGGACGGGGGTTATGGAAATATGGTGGTTATCGACCATGGTTTCGGTTTCAAAACGCGTTACGGACATTGTAGAGAGTTGAAAGTCCGCGTGGGACAGAAAGTCGTGCGGGGACAGGAAATAGCGACGGTGGGATCGACCGGAACGGCAACCGGGCCGCATGTGCATTACGAAGTCCTGGTGAAAGGTCAATTCGACAATCCTGCTAAATATTTCTTTATGGGTATCTCTCCGGAAGAATATGCGCAATTACTGTTTGATTCGGAAAACAGATAAATAAACATGGATTTTAAACAGGATAAAATTTTTTATTCCATCAAAGAAGTGGCAGAAATGTTTGAGGTAAACCAATCTTTGCTGCGTTTTTGGGAAAAAGAATTTTCTACTATAAAGCCTGTTAAAACCGATCGCGGAACTCGTCAATACCGCAAGGAAGATATTGAAGAGATTCGCCTTATACATCATTTGGTGAAAGAAAGAGGAATGACTTTGCCCGGTGCGAAGCAAAAACTCAAGGAAAACCGCGAAGGGGTCGTACGGACGGAAGAGATTGTCGAACGACTGAAATACATTCGCGACGAACTGATGAAAGTGAAAACCGAATTTGATGAACTGGAAAAGGGAACAGAAAAAGGTCTATGAAACTGTAGATAAAAACGCAGATAACGCAGAGAGAGGCAGAAAATGAAATCCTATCGCAAAGAATTATGGTTTAACACAACTTCAAGGCGCGCTTTTATCAATATAACGCCGGAAGTCAAAGCTTGCTTGGCAGAAAGCGGCATTCAGGAAGGCTTGGCCTTGGTCAACGCCATGCACATTACCGCCAGCGTGTTTATCAACGACGACGAAAGCGGATTGCATCACGATATGGATGTGTGGCTCGATCGTTTAGCGCCTGAAAAACCGTACAATCAATACTGGCACAATACCTGTGAAGATAATGCTGACGCTCATTTGAAACGTTCCATCATGGGACGCGAAGTGGTTGTGGCGGTCACCGAAGGTCATTTGGATTTTGGTCCATGGGAACAAATTTTTTACGGCGAATTCGATGGAAAACGGCGGAAAAGAGTTCTGGTGAAAATTATCGGCGAATAACCCTGAATTTAAGAGCAAATTAAGATTATATAATAAACGTCATTAATATTTACTGATAAGTTTTAATATTTATATTTATTCATTTGATTATAAGTATTTTAAATTTATAAATGTGTATTTATT
>JGI24699J35502_11134008_pt1 | contig 23993 bp, 22 predicted proteins | sample TergutMp193P4_FD_35502 | JGI IMG/M metagenome (IMG submission 35502)
CATAACGACCGAGGTCGTTCTGGTCTCGGCCTGCGTTGGTGTATCTTTGTCACGCATAATGAGAGCCTACCCCTTCGGAGTTTCACGCTATTCTGGATCCATGTCGGAACCCACTGATGTCGGACCCCTCTTCGGGGGCAACCAACCGATCCGCGAATCAGATCGCCAACTGGTCATCAACCTTCTCACCGCGGCGCGCAACGACTCCCGCCTGACGGATTACGATTACTCCAACCGCATGGGGTGGGCGTACTCCGCCCGTACATTCGACGACCTCGTCCCCATCACCCGCGACCTCATGGTCTGACTCGTGGTCATGAGCGGGCGATGTAACCGGCAATGTCCCACGCGGCATACAAGGGAAGATGTCCGTCGACCGTGGGTTTCATACTGAGTTTCAGAGTGTGACGGGGAGCGTACATACTCTTGTAGACGCCCATCGATTTCGACACGGTGTTGGTCTCCGCTTTTGCGTCGATGGGAAGGATCTCAGGCCCGAGTTGGAGGAGGAAGTCAATTTCTGCTGAGTTCTGCGAGCGCCAGAAGTACGGATGTGCGCCAGTGGCGATGATCTGCGTCAAAACATAGTTCTCCACCAAGGCGCCACGGAAGTGTTCGTACCCTTGAGATTCTTGCACCATCATGGAAGCGGGCACATCCGCCAATCGACGTAGGAGCCCGACATCGACGACGTACAACTTGAAGTAACGGTCATCGGCGTAAGACGACAATGGAATCGCCGGACGGGAGACCTTGGTCACTTTGATCGCGATTCCAGCTGCGATGAGCCACTCCAGCCCATCCTCCAAGTCCTTGGCTCTCGCTCCCTGTACCACCTGGCTGAAGATGAATTTTGCGTTCTCTTTCGACAGTTGTCGGGGGATGGATCTCCAGATCGCAGTGAGTTTGGGAAAGAGATTCGACGTGGCGTGTTTGGCCATGTCAAGACTGTACGAATCAAGGATCGCCTGTTGGATCTCCTCCACCTGCCCGATATCGTGATTGCCGAGCCACGAGGAAACAGCCTCCGGCATCCCTCCGACCATGAGGTACTCGCGCAGCAAGGATTCAGCTTTGCTTGCCAACGGAGGTGAGATTCTCATCCCCGGAGCCAACTCGCCGAGATAGCCAGCCAGGGATTCGTACCCGCTTTCGCTCAGGAATTCACGGAAAGTCAGGGGGTACATGTCCAGAAAGTCAACTTTGCCCACAGGAAATCCTGTGGAACCGTGAACAGCCAACCCCAACAGGGATCCCGCGGTTGCGATGGAATATTCAGGCGCATCCTCAGCGAAGTACTTCAGCGATGTCAGGGCGGGCGGACATGCCTGTATCTCGTCGAAAATAATCAATGTGTCAGCTGGATCTATGCGCTGCCCACGGAGAATGGACAACTCCTGGATGATCCGGTTGGCGTCGAGGTCCTGTTCGAACAAGCCAGCCAGCGTTGGTTCTTTCTCGAAATTGAGATATATCTGATCAGAATAGTGCCGACGACCGAAATCTCTCAGCAGCCAGGTCTTCCCACACTGGCGCACTCCTCGTACGATGAGGGGTTTCCTCTTCGGCTTGGTCCGCCAAACCTCGAGTGAGGCCATCGCCTGCCGCTCCATCGTTCTCCTGCCTCAGAGGGATAGTTCTGACGACAGTTTACATCCATCTATGGAAAACGCAGTGATCTCCTGCGTTTTTGGTATGAGAAACGCGGTGATCTCCTGCGTTTTCCATAGGAGATTCGGCTTGTGACCCCCTTATCATGTTCACGATATGATATGTCCATGGCAGAATTGGCATTTGGTATCGATATTGGCGGCTCGGGGATCAAGGGTGCCCCGGTGGATCTGACGACGGGAGAGTTTCTGCTTGAAAGAGTACGGATTCCCACTCCGTCGCCCTCGACTCCGAAAGCCGTGGCCAAGACTGTGGCTCAAGTGATGGCCCAGTTCGGCGAGGATGTGAAGGGCCTTCCCGTGGGCATCACCGTCCCCTGCGTGGTTCGCTCCGGAATCACCCGTACTGCCGCCAACATCGACAAGAAGTGGATCGACTATCCCGCCGTCGAGGTGCTGTCCGCCGCCGTCGGGTCTCCGATCACCCTTCTCAACGACGCTGACGCGGCCGGATTGGCCGAACTCTACTACGGCGCCGCGCGAGGCGAATCAGGTTTGATCATTGTGACAACCCTGGGCACGGGCATCGGTTCGGCCATCATCTACAACGGGGTGCTGGTCCCCAATTCCGAACTCGGCCACCTGGAGATCGACGGCTTCACCGCGGAGAAGAGAGCGGCCGCCAGTGTGCGGACGAAAGAAGACCTGAGCTGGACCGCGTACTCCAAGAGGCTGCAGACCTACTACTCGACCCTGGAATTCCTCTTCAGCCCCGACCTGATCGTCGTGGGCGGGGGGGTCAGCCGCAGTTCGGACAAATTCCTCCCCAACATCAAATTGCACACGCCGATCGTGCCCGCACAATTGCGCAACCGGGCTGGAATCGTCGGAGCCGCACGATTCGCCGCAGAGCATTTCTCGAACTGAGCACGATTTCAGTCGTCTTCTATCGGAATGCTGTCAAAACCTGTAGGATCAGAATTCAAGCCTGCTGGATACCTCCGGTGAGCGATCATCCGCGGCCCATGCCGCGCCCTGACAAGGAGGAAAGATGACCGACAACGCCATTCTCACATTCCCAGACGGAAAAACAACCAATCTCCCCATCATCGTCGGCACCGAGGGGGAACACGCTCTCGACATCTCCCATTTACGGTCTGAAACCGGGTACATCACTCTCGACGATGGTTACACGAACACGGGATCCTGCTCATCGGCGATCACCTTCATCGACGGTGAGAAGGGGATCCTCCGCTATCGCGGGTACCCCGTCGAAGATATTGCCAAGCATTGCTCATTCATTGAGACCGCCCAGCTCCTGATCTGGGGCGAGCTGCCCACGCCGGAACAACGTACCCGCTTCTCAGACCTGCTGACCGAGAACTCGACCCTGCCGGAGGATTTCCGCAGCCATTTCTCAGCCTTCCCCGTCCACGCCCACCCGATGTCCATCCTGTCGGCGATGATCAACGCCCTCCAGGCGTACGACCTGCCCAACCTGGTCATCGACGACGATGAACAATTCGAATGGGTCAGCGCCGCCCTGCTGTCCAAGGTCCGTACGATCGCCGCCGCCGCACACAAGGCCTCCATCGGCGAGCCCATCATGTACCCGCGCTACGACCTGCGGTACGTCGAGAACTTCCTGCACATGATGTTCTCCAAACCTTATCGCGACTACGTGCCCGCCGCCGAGGCGACCTCGGCGCTCAACCTGTTCTTCCTTCTCCACGCCGACCACGAGCAGAACTGTTCGACCTCGACGGTACGGATGGTGGCCTCCGGACAAGCCAGTTTGTACGCCTCCGTCGCCGCCGGGGTGTGCGCCTTGTGGGGCAAACTCCACGGCGGGGCCAATCAGGCTGTGATGGAGATGCTGACCCTGATCCGGCAATCGGGGATGTCTGTCACCGAGTACATCGCCAAGGTCAAGGACCGCTCGGCGGGACTGAGGCTCATGGGCTTCGGGCACAGGGTGTACCGCAATTTCGACCCCCGGGCCATTCTCTTGAAAAGCGCCTGTGACAACCTGTTGGACGTTCTGCACATCACCGATCCGAGGCTCGACATCGCCCGCGAACTCGAGGCGGCGGCCCTCGCTGACGACTACTTCGTCTCGAGACGGCTGTACCCCAATGTGGACTTCTATTCCGGGATCATCCTCACCGCATTGGGGATCCCCACCGAGATGTTCACCGTGCTGTTCGCCATCGGACGCATGCCCGGCTGGATCGCCCAGTGGAAAGAGATGCACGACGACCCGGCGGGCCGCATCTACCGCCCGCGCCAGGTGTACACCGGTCCCACAGAACGTTCCTGGGTCAACCGTTTCCAGCGCGAAAAGGGACTGACTGAGCCCCAGGGGATCAAAGTCCCCGAGGAACTGCGTACCACTTCCTGAGGGCGATCCCCCCGAGAGATCATCCAAGGCAATCCCTCGTACAGCAACCCCTCTTTACTTGTGATCTTCAGTGTTGGCATATTCACGTTTGAAACCAGTTTCCGGCGTGAACATGCCGACACTGGAACGCTGAAATCAAGATTCGTTGTCCGAGGGGGGATAATGGGGCCACACCGATCTCTTTGATGGGGACCAATACCATACGGTGCCCAAATGATTCATTTATCGTTCGCAGTGTATAGTCCGTCGAACACCGACCACAATACTGACGATCAACGATAGGCAAACAGCCAAGATGACGCACAGAATCGCATTCCCCATCCAGTATCGAACAACCCATGTATATAAACTCCATGCGATCATCAGAGGCGGCATGAGAACTGCCCCAGCCCCATATGCGATGATCCAGCGAGACTGCCAATGGGGATGATTTTGGCGATAACGCAAGATACCAGAAACCCAAGTTCTCCAAGCAGCTATCGCCCTCGAACGTAGATTGGGTAGACCGACAAGTACACGTAGAGCGAAGTAACCATCCAAAGCGACGAAAGGTACAAGGTTGAGTGTTACTATAAGAAGGTTCACTCCAAGATAGTGTCGAATTGCAAGGCCATTGGGTCCTGGTAACAGAGTAAATGGAGCGATTAAGGCGCCAAATTGGCATTGGAGCATCACGCCGGCTAAAGCCACTTCAATCTGGCTTCGTTTGCTAAGTCTGAAGCCGTCAGATACATCGCAAAAGAAGGATGGGATAAGGTAAAGCAGCATGATACCCAGCCTTCGTGGGCTCCCACCTCTGTCAGCCAAGACGACACCGTGAGCCATCTCGTGGAATAGACATGTGATAGTCAGGAGGATGAATGTCAATGCTAGCTGACCATTTCCTTGTGCAGTGAATCGGTTATTCGTGCGAACAACTCCACTCCAAAAGAAGGCCTGGATTCCAGCACCCACTAGTGCAAAGACAACCCCAAGGCGCCCACGAAAAGAGCGAGCCAGAGGAGACATTCGCCGACATAGCGCCTCAGGATTGAGCAGTGTGAGCTTAATTGTGAAAGGAGGATGGAATTCCAAGCGTGGAGGCTGCTTGATCACTGACAAATCCATCTTTGCACCAACCTCTCTAATAATTCCCGCAGTTACAAGGACACGTAAAGCCTTCGATATGCGATCAGGATTCCAACGTCCCTTGTCCATCCGAACAGCCAACTCAGTTTTATCCGACGGAGTGTCAGAGGCAACAATGGCCTCACAGACTTCTCCGAGGGGCTCCGACAGCGATACCACACGTGCATCAGGAAGGTAGACAAGCGGAACGCCAGACTCAACGTTGTGGGTGAACGTGACGAACGGTGCGAAGGTAAAAGCGGAAACGGCGCTCTCAATAACAGCCATAGGAAACCCTCTGTTGATCATTACATATGACCAGTATCAGAAGTAAACCTGTTACCCGGTCACTTTCACAGTCAACACTATGACGTTAAGTAAAAGTCAAGCCCCAATCATGACGTTACAGGAAACACGCCACTGTGGGTTGGATCCCGCAGGGACCCAACCCACAGTGGCGTGTTTCCTAATTTTAGAAGCCGAACCAGAAGCTAGGCGCATCCACCGCGTCATACTCCATAATCTCGAAGTCAATTTCCTGCTCAATGGACATATCAAGTTCCTCTCTTCATTCTGACGAAGGGTCTAGTAGCGTTACGGTCTTGAATCCAATTGCTTCAGATTCATTTCCGATACCATCCAGTAAAAGCTTTGACGCTACGTCAAGGTCAAAACGACATCGGACGCTGGGTCAAATCGGCTCAGATCTCGATTGGTGTTGGGTTAAGATGCTTAGACACAGCATCCATCACCCTGTGCACAATATCTGCCTGCACACCGTCGTAAAGAGCCTCGCTTCGCGATGCTCCCGCGGCAGCGGGCAAGCCATTGCCTGCTCGGCCATATAGTTCCGTCAGTGCGTCCACATAGGCGTCAACCAGTTCTGTCACATCGTTTTCAGACGCATTGTCATCAATTGACGCAAACCGAGCATCCAAGCCATTGAGAGTAACAATCAAAGGATCCTCCGGCGTATCTATTTGCATCTTGAGGATATTAAGAGTTCTTTGTCGATCCTCCTGGGTACCAAAAGCTTCAAGCATCTCCAAACGCATCTTGTCTCTCTCATCCTCTTCTGCATTCGAGTACACTTTTCCTTCGCGTTTTGCAATGAGGGCCGCAAACTCAGGGACAACATCCAGTGGAGCTCCCGTCTCTAGAATCTCGGCAATGGCAGCCCTTTGCGTCTTGATGCGATTGAATTCCTGTGTTAGTTTGGCATCAAGTTCACGGAGTGCTTGTCTGGTCTCATCACTTGCTGGCCGTCTCAGGATATCCCGGATCTGGTCCAAACTAAATCCAAGACCCCGCAAACGTTTGATACGTAGAAGGTCGACCACATCTTCCACCACGAACACACGGTAATTGCCGAAGGTACGAACAGCCTCCGGCAAGAGTCCCTCTTTCTCATAGTAACGCACAGTGCGCGGAGTTAAGTCGACGAGATCACAAATCTCCTTGATTAAGAACTCCATGAGTGTCCCTCCAGGCTCTCAAGACAAATCAAAGATGCAAAGAATCAACTATCGCTATAGTAGCAGAATAAATCAGTTGGCGGCTACCGGAAACTGATGCGAGCACTCTGATAAAATATCTTCCCCCACTTGGCACAGAGCAAGGGCAGCACCTTCCACTGTCGACATACAGAGTTCGACTCGCACGTCACTGGATAGTTGTAGAATCGAATATTCACTCAACTTTTCCGGAAGCTCAATCCACCCAGATATCGGCCTATTCCATGCTTGTCCGATTGCCTTCAAGATAGCTTCCATAGCCGCCCAGTGAGGGATTGTTGCCACTTTAATTGCACTAATCCTTGCTAGCCAACGTAAGGCGGCAGGACGCAACTTAAAATGTTGCACGTCTACTCCAACCGGCTTTTCTGCTCTGGCTAAAGCCAGTAAGCAGCCAGAATGGGAAACGGAAAACCAATGACTGCAACACTTGCATCGCCATCGTCCATCTCCCATTCTGACTGAACATGGGTTTTCACAACATGGCATTTGGTGCATCCACTTTCGAAGCTGTCTGCCGCCGCTGCCTGACATGAACGGTGACGCATCTTCGATGACAACGAGATCTACCCCAGGTAGCGGCGTTGCAATGAGCAGGGTTTTCTCTTCAGACTTGGACAACATAGCTCTGAAAATTACCACCAATCGAAAAACTGGACACAAGCACTCGCAGAGAATCCTTTTCATGTGGAGGTATCGACACTGTGCCTGTACCACAAAGCAGGGTGTCTCCTTGGCCTATCCAGGTTGCAATAGGCGTTCCCAATAAAGAACTAGCCGCTGATAGATCTCCTGTAATCCCTCGAGGAGCAATCACAGGGACATCCGGCCGAAGTCCGAGACGATGAATTGCAACCTTTTCAATGGAATCTGTTCGATCACGACCATTTGCCGCTGCGATAACGACATCGATATCTTTCGAAATCAATCCTGCTCGACTGATGGCTGAATCCAACGATCTGAACCAGGCTGTGTCATCTGTGGAAAACCCCCCCGATCCTGATCCATCGCTCGCCATTCCAATTCCAAGGATGCGAGCAAGAGGAGGAGCATCCACAGGATCCCCATCATCTGCCTCCAACAATAAAGCGACGGCTCCGGATGAATAGACCACACCTGAGTTGCCGTATGGCACCAGCTCTGTTGCCGAAAGATAATTACGAAAACGAGAATACCCAGCAAGTAAACAAGCTGGAGCCTCATCGGCTGCGATCACCGCAATTCGATCGCATGATCGATTCTGTAGCAATTGAGAAGCGAGGTGCAATGCAGCTATTCCGCTAGTTGCTCCTGAACATATTGTCGCCGTCGGCCCATGTAGACCAAAGGCAATTGCGACATGCCCAGCTGCTGCGTTCATCACCGTATTTGGAAAAAGCCGACTATCTCCTTGTTTGTTCACGATTAATCCACGTTGAAATGCCTCGACGGTGCTGAGTGGTCCGTTCCCAGTAGCGAAAACTACACCTGTTTCAGAAAGTTGAGCCGGACTTAGTCGACGCGCCTTGAGCAATTGCGAAAAAACATGCACAGTCAGTCTTCCCAGGGGATCGAGTCTGCGCAAGACACGTGGGTTAATTCCTTCACCCAGTCGCCCCTGGTCTGGCAAACCTGCAGGAAAGGACGTAGCGTCATCCAATTCGAGTTGTTCCCGATAAAGCTTGTCACCAGACAGGAAAGCCGCTCGTACATCATCGGTTGTGATAGCGTTTCCTGCCGTAGCAGCGAGGCCAGTCACAACTAAGTTTTTTTGACTGCGACGATTGTTTCCAGCGCGCGAAGACCGAGTTTCATTCTCTCGCGCCAATACGAGGGCTGCATTGCTTCCCCCAAAAGCGAAAGAATTAGATAGAGCTACATCCACTTTCACCATACGTGAGGAATATGGAACAATGTCCGTTTGTCCTGTCTGTTGCAATTTCATCAACTTCTCTTGAGCGACAGAATCTTGTGGCACATAAGTCGGATGGAGTTGTTGCTTGGCAATGGACATCACAGTAACCACCGCTTCAACGGCACCCGCCGCTCCCAAGGTATGCCCTATCATTGATTTCGTGGAACTCATTGGTGCTCCATGTGCTCCGATTGAACGAATCGTCTTCAGCTCTCCGACATCATTGGCCGGCGTTCCCGTGCCATGCCCATTCACATAATCCACTTCGCTGCTCTGGACACCGGCTAAATAAAGCGCCGTTTGAACAGCCTTCAGCGCTCCCTTGCCTCGAGGATCCGGTGCGGTGGGATGATAGGCATCAGCGGAAAGACCAAAACCTAGTACTTCAGCGTAGATGCATGCACCTCGATCAATCGCACGGGTATATTCTTCAAGAATCAAGAATCCAGATCCTTCGCCGAGATTTAGCCCATCACTGCGTGTATATGGAGCACAATTTAGGTGCGACAAGGCTCCTAGGCTAGAGAATCCCGCAAATGACAAGTGGGCCAGAGGGTCCAACCCTCCAGCTAACACTACCTCTGCTTGAGAATCGCGTAGCAATTCATAAGCATGCCCGATTGCTACCGAGCCAGCTGCGCATGCATTGGAATGCACTATGCGAGGACCGTGCAGATTGAAATGAGCAGCGATGGCATCAGCAACAGCATGCAATGGATACTCGAATAACAGCGTCTTATCGGTGGACTCCAGTCCCCCATTGATCCATTGTCGATGGAACATGTCACCCTTTCGGGCTCCTCCCAATGATGTACCAAGCGTCAACGCTCTAGCCTGAGGAGGATAGGGGTTTTCTATAGCCAGTCCGGCTCGCTCCAGGGCTTCCGACAGTGCCCTACATCCTAGACGTATTGATCGGTCGTGATTTGAGGGAGAGTTCACATCCTCAATCCAGACCTGACCCGCGAGTCTACTACTTACGCCATCTGGAGGAATAATGTCGCTTTCTCCTATTCCGCTCTTTCCTTGAGTCAAGGCGGTCCACGTTTCGTCGGCATTGGATCCGACCGCAGTGATCAATCCATATCCTGTTACGACAACCCTCATTCTTCAACTCCAATCCCAATCGACCAAGACAATGGGGCCACTACGGGACGTGAAACGGTGACACCCAGAGTTCCCGCTATCTCTACGCCTACTCCTGGTACTCCATATGGATCATCCATGAGCAATAATCCAAGCCCATCCTCCTGTCCTGCTCTATCTGTCGAGACTAATAGAGTGCCCACACTGTCGCCATCTACAAAAACTGCTGTGCCCATCGGGGGGCAATCATGCCCTGAAAAGATTGCAGCGACAGTTCGGCGTGATGGCGGTTTCAATTCAAGCTTCTCAGAACCCAGAAAGGCATCTGTCCGCGTCACCGATGCCATCCACGGTAGGCCACATTCAAAGATGGAGGTTCCTTGGAATTGTTCTGGAATAATCGGATAATTGGTTTCAGCATGAATACGATTAAGCACAGTTGGATCGATCAGCCCACCCCCAAGTGACTCGGCACATTCGACTAGATTATCGAGGGTAGTACGAGACGATGAAATGATAAGGTAGCCATATTCGGCAGTGGTGCCTGCCCTGGCTAGGTATATCGCTTCACCATTGAGTTCAGCATCCACACATTCGTTCAACAAAATGTCTGAGATCTCTCGATCTGCTACCAATGTCGCAGCAACCTTCCAAGAATGTGGGCCTTCCACCTGAATCGCGATAGCCGTTGAGTAATCGACCTGAATGTCGTACCGTTGCTGAATTTCGACAGCATGATCAAACCAAGTAGGGGGAGCTTCGACTACAAGCTCAATTGTATCTTCTCTGATCATGGCGACAGCAGTCCCGACAGGGTGCGCATCGGCATCCAACAGGATTGAATCAATACACGTGTCTATCCGGGCGAACTCTATTGACTTGGCTAGCAAAAACTGTGTGTATTCTAGTCTTTGCGAACCGGTAATGGTGAGTACTTTGTTTCCACGTTGGTAGACTCCTACCGTATTCCTTATTGTTGTGTAACTCGCTTTCATGTCGAGCATATTTGTTCTCCTTACTAAATTGGTGGTTATCCTAAAGGTTGAGGGTTTTTGTGATGATTTCGGGTCCGGACGGTAAATCTCTGGTCTGCAGCAAGAGCGCATCAAGACACCGTGTGTCGTGATTGTCTATGAGTTCTCTTGCGAGGCTGGCTTGAGCGTCCAGATCGTAAGCCTCAGCCCTTGGTAATGCGGCAAGGTAGGCATTATTGGCAAGTAGTGGTGCAAGTTCTTTGGCCCAACCGAACGGATGCACTAAATATTGGAAATCGAAACCAGAATAGTTCCTATCCATCTCTTTTCTCCAATCATTGGTGAAATCAGAATTGTCCCACTCATTGCGCTGGTTCACGAAAGCCATTACGGGAGTCCCTAAAGCAGCTGCTCTGGCCATTGCTCCAGATGTGAGATTGTCGGATATATACAAGTCGGCAGCAGCCAGAACCTGAGTAAACGCGTCCAAGCTGAGGTAATCATGATCAATAAATTGGATACCTGAATTATCCACTTCAATGCTCTCCGGTGTGATCCCGAGGAGAGCGATAGGTGCTCCAATGCGCCGCATGAGTTCGCATAACCAACGGAAACGATATTCAAGATAGCGGGTACGTTGTTGATTGGGCACGCCGATTCCGGGCTGCAGCATCGCCATGCTGGCCCATGCTGAAAGTCCAATCACCACAAGCTTGCGGCCGGATTCAACACCTAAGCATTGCTTTACTTTTAAATTGTCCATTGTCAATTGCTTAGACTGGCTGAAAAGCTTGAAACACCACTCAGGACGAGTGATGCCAGCTACCGGAACAGGCCTAAGCAATGGAAGAGTATCCAGTGACTGGGGTAAATTCACTGAGGGTGGAAACCAATGTCGCATAGCTTTGGTGTACTCACATTTACCGACCGCCATCTCAAGATGTACCGGCCCATGCCCAAAGCACAGCGAATCGAAAGCCAAGGTGGGAGCACCTGAACATGCATCGTCGAGCGAAAAAGAGAAGTGCTCCAGGCCGAATAGATGATGGTCTGCAATGATGACTCCAGCGACTTCAGGGGCGCTCACTTCCTGTCGAATCATCACAGGTGCATTGCGTCCTGTCGGCAATGCTCTTGCAGAAAACCCAGCTGAATGAACATACGCAATATTTTTACGAGACACAAGAAAACATATTTGCCACATTTCCTTCATGGGCGCTAAGGCAGTCATTGCATTCGCAAGTTCTCCCATCGAAAATGAACTGGGTGCTATTACTTTAATCACATTTTGCATGATCCCCTCCCATACTTCTTGGAGAGTTCGATAGCTGCCCTTCGAGAAGGAGCGAGGGTCAGGTGCCACATTGACGGAGACGGACTGCTTCCATCCGTCAACAAGCTAATCAATGGTGAACCACTGGTCTGCCTCAAGAACACTTCTGGATTCCCGAGTTGGCCGACGGGCGACACGAGCAGGTGTTGTCCATCCGGAAAAGGTATGATGACAGAGTCCACGGATCCTCTCCAGTCTTCTGATGTGGAATTGACTTGCCACATCCAACCGTTCAGTCGAACAATGAGAGATGGACGCGGATCTGTCTTGGGCACCAACATGATGGCAACGTCTTGATCGCGGGATGCCTGAGGCAATGTCGCACTTACTTGAAGTTGACAATCATCGCTCGGCCTTACACTCCATGTACCTGGAGTTCCAGTCTTCTCGCTGAAAGGCAATCCCTCTGCATCCTCAACCCATTCCACACCTTGATCCTCGTCTGTGCGCTTTGCAATGCCTGCGCACCATAATCCAAACCGGCGGGCTGCCAGCGACCCTTGAGTGATATGAGCAGGAAAAGGCGCGCTCAAAATAGATGCTTGATTGATGGACCATTCAGTGATACCTGTATTCTCCGCTATGCGGACTTCTTGCTGGTCGCACGTCAAAGTGAATAACTTTTCTTTGATCTCAGTGCGCCGCCATTCGCGATCCTCATCGCCAAACTGCTTTATCGCTTCTCTCATTGCAACTCTTCCAGGACGTCTGTGAGGCAGCTGAGTTTCCACAAGTGAAAACCCCGAAGCAGGTACCTGAGGGCGGCACATGTGCGGCTTAACAAAATCGATCCGATATGTGACCGGCTCTCCTTCTCTGCCGCCAATCAACTGAGGTAAAGCACGTGCTTCAAAGCGTGGCTGCGCTCCCGACCAAGTCACGACCAAACCCACATTTGCAGAGCACCACGCAGAAGCACTGGCTACTGCAGTCTTTGGATCACAAAAAGCCGCTTCATAGTCTGTCCACGTTGGAGGCCAAGTTCCAAGAAACACTGGGGAACCGATCCACTCATCGGCTATTCGCAGCGCGTGCTCGCAAATCCTCATCGCACACCAAGGAGTGACGACAACACTGGCATCATGTCCATGTGTCTCAACAACTAACGATTCTAGGTTATTGTCTGATCTCAAAAACCGGATTGTTCGGGATATTTGACTATCTAGTTCCACTATTTCCCAAACATCACCGATCTCTTTGACTTGAATATGTTTCAACCCGCCAGATCGCCTCACTGTCGGAGGATTGACACCTGTCAATACAGGCCATCGCTCCAGCAGTATGGGTTCATCTCCTTGTCGCAAACGAAAAGTGCCGTCACTTGATATTGTCGCAAGTATCCCATCGGTCATTTCTTTCTTGGCAAGTTCTACTGGAACTGATTGCAGAACAGGCCCGTGTGGTATTGGCCACTCGATTGAGGATTCATTTTTCTCCACTGTTCTAGCCAATAGGCAGCCAGTTTGAATATCCATGTCGGCAATGAACTTCATGTCTCCCGTATCAATGGGGTATCGTATGCATGGACGACCTTCTACTGATATCACACCACTGTCAGTACGAGTGGCGCGCCCTGACAGCATCATCCGCATGCTGAGCTTGGGAGCGAACGTTTCAGCCAGCAAACGTGGGTTCGCTTTTCGAATGTCTGAAATCACGCCTGGCAAATGGGAGACCATCTCCACATAACCGTCTTCATCTGCTCGGGCCCCTGGATATGAGCGAAATCCAATTCGTAGATATATTGGCAAGGCTTTCCTGTTGGTTGGATTCACTTCAATTCGCAATGTTCTTATGTCTGTGTTTAGCACAATGTCGAGAAAAGCATCATTGAACAGCTTTCCCGCAAGCATTGAATTACGATACTTCTCATCGATGACATATAAGCCTGCGAAACGTTCCATGGGGCCACATTCCCGTCGGCCAGAACCACGGGCGAATGCCAAACATCCATGTATCTGGCCCCCCTCCGACACACCAACGTACACACGATCTACCACGCGCTCTGCGAAAATCTTCAAAACTTGTGATCCATCTAGCGATCCACCGTGTGCTGCAGCCCAGTAGTGATTCCGATTCAACAGATCCGCTAGTAAATTGGCATCGGTTGAGATGAAACGACGTACTTCCATGACGCTATCTCGCCTTCCGCCCTACCGACTGCTTGGCGATGGCAATGGAACCGGTAGCGACCACTCGTTCACCTGCTGTGAGAAGACAGTCATACTCAAAGAGCGCACCTGCTCCAACTTTACGTTTCACACATATTCGAACTTGATCTCCGGGAACCACTGGATTTTTGAATGCAAACTTATGTATTCCCGCCAAAATCCCGATCGACTGAGAACCTTCATCCAATTGGCCGGCCATCTCGACAATGCCAGAAACATGGCCAGCTGATTCAATTAACAAGACGCCTGGGTATATTGCGAATTCGGGGAAATGGCCAGAAAACACTGGGTCAGTGATAGTGACATTCTTCAATCCCACACCTGAGATGCCGGGTTCAATATCGACTACTCGATCGACCATGAGAAAAGGGTGTCGATGCGGTAAAATTCGACGCAAATCATCAGCAGAGAAAGACAACATTCTGCTATACCCCTGCCTGCAGACGATCAGCAAGTTTGTTGAACGAACCAAATGCTGTACGATCCTCATCGCTGATCATTACCCCGAATTCTTCATCCAGTAAACTGACTATCTCTAGGGTGTCCAATGAATCCAGGTCGAGTCCTCGCCCGAACAATGGAGTGTCGAAATCCACTAGGTCAGGGTCAAGGGGCAGTTCCAGACCCTCGACTAATTGAGAGCGCAATCTTATGAGCAGACTGAAACGTTCCTTGGCTATCATTTGTTGCTGTTTTTCCATTAATTCATTCCTTCACTATTGATTGGTTGGTTTTCATGCGGTTATTCCTCCATCGACAGACAGTATCTGCCCTGTGATATAGGAGGACTCTTCAGTTGCCAAGAATCGAATGACCCTGGCAATTTCACTGGGGTGACCCACGCGTCCCAATGGCACTCGTTCGACCAGTTCGCGGCGGGCCTTCGCATCCATTGAACGCAACATATCTGTTTCAATAAAACCTGGTGCCACAGCGTTGACTCTGATTCCCAAGGAACTCACTTCTTTGGCCAATGCTTGGACCATTGCATTGACGCCGCCTTTGCTGGCTGAATAATTCGCCTGGCCTGGTTGTCCACTGATACCAGAGATTGAACTGACAAAAACAATGCTTCCTCCCGTTTTTCGCATCGTTTTTATTGCTTCTCGAGCTACATAAAAAGCGCCGAAAAGATTGACTTCAATGACACTGCGGAATTTTTCTCCAGTCATGGCAGCCGCAAAACCATCGCGAGTAACACCAGCATTGATAACTACCGCCCGAAGATTATTCATTGAGTCAGCATGCAATGCACGAAATCCAGATCTCACTGCATCTTCATCAGTAACATCCACTTGATAACAGAAATATGATGCTCCTAGTTCTTCCACGATCATGCCCGTGTCTCCCGCAAGGTGATGTTGAAAACCAACAATGTCAAATCCGTTGGCCGCCAACTCTGCGCTGGCAGCCTGCCCGATTCCACTTGCCGAACCTGTGATTAGCGCCATTGGTTTCATCGTCACTCCTTCATCCTGACTACTCATACGTCATCTCCCCCCTCCATAGACTGTCAATGGACGCCCATGCAAGTGCGAACGGGCGAATCGAGCGATTGCCTGGCCAGGGCCAAACACATCAATGCATGCAAGATCTACGGTTTTCTCCATGACCCCAAACCAGTGCACTGGTTTTGTCAATCCCTGAATCAGATCCAGTCGCACACTATCGACATCCGTTGTAGGCGTAGCAGTGGTACAGCCAATGTACGAACATGTTCCTGGGGTAAATGCAACTGTATTGATGGCTTCGATCCACTTCGGTGCCACAGGTTTCATATAGCGTGAATGGAATGCATTGCTGACATTGAGCATTTTGCTGACTATTCCAGGTTTCTGACAAAGCTTGTCTAGATGCTCTCTTTTCCCTGACAATACAAACTGCTTTGGACTGTTGAGAGCAGCGACATCCACGTCGAACTCACGAGCCAACCCAACTGCACACTCCACCAACTCATCCTCAGATATAGCCGCAATCGCATTGGCCACAGCCAGCATCGAGCCACCATTGGGAGCTTCTGACATGAGATTTCCACGTATCTGAGCCAATCGAACACCGTCTATCGGCGAGAGAAAACCTGCTGCCACTGCTGCCGCAAGGGCTCCGACACTATGTCCCGCGCAAGCATCAGATGATCTGCCAGCGGTTGCCTCTATATTTTCCCTCATCGCCATCCAGTCAGCGATAGCTACCGCCGTTAGTGCAATTTGTGTATTTTCAGTCTTGGTCAAGATTTCCATGGGTCCCTTCCAGCACAACTCACGTAAATCGCAGCCGATAGCCCCACTAGCCGCGCTGAAAAACTCACTAGCACTCTTTGATGTCTCCACACTTTTTCGACCCATACCGATTACTTGACTCCCTTGGCCTGGAAAAAGAGAAAGAGTGCTGCGTCTATCCTTAATAGTGCCTTCTTGCTGTTGAACACTTGTCATTTCACAGCCTTTCTGATTCGCAGAGCACCCAACACAGTGAAAATTACTGCGATAAGAACAAGCCCGATGAGCGCCAACCAAGGTTCAACTACTGTCCCACTCACATTGAGTTCAAATCCGTAATACTTTCTCAAAGCTTGCTCAGCCTGTGTGGTGCCTCCTGCTAGATCGACCAACGCGTTGCCGGCAAGCGGACCCCGCAGCAGCATCGCCGCTGGTGAGAATGGCAGGGCATTGATGACATCAGCAACGCGCTGAGAGACAACTCCAATCGGAAGGTACGCACCGGCTAGAAATCCGAGCACGGTTCCGACAATGGTATTGAGAGCGGTGAAAGCACCATGAGAGGAAACGAAAGTTACCAAGAACGACGATAGGGAAGCGAAAGCGAATGCTTCAAGCGCAGTAAGTCCGAAAGCTTGCAGCAACTCCGGTGCTGCCAACCACGCGGAACTGAGCATCCCAACCGCAAGGCATCCAACCAGCAGAATCACAGTGCTCATGATTACTGCGACAAGAAATGCAGCGATTTGGTATCCGAGAACGAGTTGCACTGCTCTTAGTGGACATGCACGGAACTCTTTGAAACGTCCAGTGACACGATCGTCGACATAAGCACTCATCGCCCCTAATCCGGTTGTCGTGGCTGTGATCATCACTATTCCAGCGAAAACCCAAGAATTGACAAAGGCTAGTATTTGATCTTCTGTGGCTCCGACCAATTGGCCGGCAATATTGTCCACCTGCAAATCGCCTAGAAACAGAACATACAGTAACAACAAGATCACGGCTGACAACAAGGACAAGAAAACACTCATCGGATCTCTGAAGTAGATGGTGAGGTTGCGTTTCACCAACGCTGCGACGGCTTTCATTCGACCCTCCCTGGGCTGGTTAAATTGAGGAACACTTCATCCATACTTCCTTGGATAAATTGGAAATCTCCCAGGCTATCTCCCAGATCGCAGATAATGGCACGAGCAGTTGTGGCGCACTCGAGTTCGGCATGGACAGCGCCCCCCTCTTCCCACAAATCAGCTCCCGGAGCAAACCGTTGAAGGCTGTCGAGCACTCGTTCTCGATTCTGTGTTGTCAGTTTGATTGTCAGACATGGTTTTGAGTACGCCGCTCGCAGGGCAATAGGCGTGTCGCTTGCGAGCTTCTTGCCGTGGTCAATGATCAGTACGTAGTCGGCGGCTTCGGTTTCGGGCATGTAATGAGTCGTGAGCAGAACCGTCAAACCGAGAGTCTCCCGCAGATCTGCAATAGCACCCCAAACCTGCTCACGACTGGCTGGATCTAGCCCAGTAGTGGGTTCATCCAGAAATAAGGTCGTTGGTTTATGAAAGAGCGCTCTTGCGATATCTACTCGCCGTTTTTCACCACCGGATAGAACCCCATAGCGGCGATCGATGAACTCTTTGAGATCCACCAATTCGGCTAGTTCGGCAATACGGTCAATTTTCCCGCCGTAAATCGCTGCTCTGAGTGCAAGATTCTCTCTCACCGTTAGAGAAGGGTCCAACAAGGATTGCTGAAATACAATTCCGATTTTGGTCCGTATCGAATGATCATCAAGGCCCACGTAATCGCCATTGATGGCGATACGCCCAGCATCTGGTTTCAGTAAAGTTGTAATGCACGATATAGTTGTTGTTTTTCCTGCACCATTGGCGCCCAGGAAAGCGAACAACGCTCCATCATTGACTTCAAATGATAGGTTGTCGACAGCTACAGTGTCACCATATGCCTTGGTTAGATTCTCAACAGAAATCATTTCATCCCCCATAACCACTTCAACTCGCAACTAACCGACCTTGTATGCCGGAACTCGCCGCTCCAAGTAGAATCGACAATCATGACGATTAACTCCATTCGTCTTAAAACCTGACAGCAAGAAGTCAAATCCATGACGCTAGGTAAAGGTCAAAGCTCGCGTTGACGAAGTGTCGGATGAGGGACACGAAAAACTGAACCTGCTTTCGTATCTTGCTCTGCGTGACATTGTCGTAGTGTCAGGGTGTGTCATTGTGTGCATGACAAAAACGACTGACAGTTCGCAACTCTCAGGGGCTTCGGGGAGTCACTCCGTTGAATCACCGAATCGGCTCGAGTACTCCATCAAACAGGCTGCAAATTTAGTTGGAATGACAGAGAGAGCTCTGCGCTACTATCAACAGCTTGGCTTAATTCCAGTGTCGGTCCGTAAGGGTGGAAGCCTGATTTACACAAAAGAGCACCTTCTGCCCCTTCTCCAAATTAGACGACTGACCGCATTGGGCTTAACGCTGGATGACGTGGCCGAACTATTGTCAGCGCCCGATGATGCCCATACTGTTCGACAGCTTGAGAATCTCGACCGAGCCTTAGCCGATCGAGTAACAGAGATCCAAGCTCAGCGACGCGTCATCGGGGAACTCCTTCGAACGCAGCTTCCGGTCGACACTTTGCCCGAATTTGCCCGTTATATTACTGCCCTGCAACGTTTGGGGGCTCAGAATATAGACATAGCGACAATTGCACTCATCAACACTGTGGCTGGATTCGCAAGTGAAGACGATGCTGAGGCACTGAATGGTCTTATTGATCAACTACCCACCTTTCCCAGTGCCTCTGGCCTGATCGCTTTGGAAGAAAGATTGCATGCCATTGAACCTGACGCGACCGAGCGAGATATCGCAACTCTCGCGTTGGATTACGGCCAAGTCCTCACCGAGATTTACGATGACTTTATCGCTCACCATCGCAACGGCCTATTGTGGAGCGCTGATAGTGCCGTCACTGATATCTCCGCCGCGATCGTTGGTTACCCTGCAAATGATCGTCAACGGGATGTCCTCTCACGAGCTATCACAGTCCTCATGAATCATGCATCTCATATCGATGGCTGAACGACCACGTCGTCTCGAGAGGCTGTGCCCCAGTGTGGATTTCTATTCCGGGATGGGCGAATGCCCGCCCCCTGACGTCAGTGGACGATGTGAAGCCGGTCGTACACCCGTCGCAAAGGTTTCGGGGCCCACCAATTCCACTTGCCGAGGATGGTCATGGTCGCGGGCACCAACAGCATCCTGACAAGGGTGGCGTCGGTGATGACGGTGATGGCCAGCGCCACGCCGATCTCTTTGATGGGGACCATGTCGCCGAAAGTGAAGCCGATGAACACGGCGACGATGATGGCCGCGGCGGACGTGATGATACGCCCGGATCTCTGCAAGCCGCGTTCGACGGCCAGGTCGTTGGAAAGCCCCTGATTGTAAAACTCCTTGATACGGGAGATGAGGAAGACCTCATAGTCCATGGCCAGGCCGAATCCGAAACAGATCGCACACACAATGATAAAGGTTTCCATCCCCATCACCTCGGGCATGCCGAAATATCCGTTCATGAAGATCCAGGTCGTCGCCCCGAGGGATGCGAGCAATGACAGTGAGTTGATGACGATGGCTTTGAGGGGCACGATGACCGACCCCGTCATCAGGAACATCAGGACGAACACGGCCACGACCATGATCCCCAGCGACCAGGGCGCGCGATCGATGATGGACTGGATGAAGTCCAGTTGGAGGGCGGCAGCCCCGCCGATCAGGGTCTCGTACCCCGCGTCATAATCACGCAGATCTTTGACATCCTGGGTGACCTCGCTGCCCACCTGGTTCTCGATGTCGATATGGACGTTGATCGCACTGCGCTGATCGTCGTCCACCAGAGGTGCGGGTTGGGAGACGTAATCCACGTCGTCGAGGGAATTCAGGCGGTCCAACAAAGGAGCCAGGCCTGATGTGTCACTGGCCGGCAGGTCCGCGACAACGATGATGGACGGCGCTCTGAGCGCGACGTAGTCGTCCTGAAGGATGTTGTACGCCGTCGTCTCGTCACGGCCTTCCGGCATGTAGTCCGAGAAGGCCGTACGCATCTGGAGATCGCGAAGCGGCGAGGCCATGGCCACGAGGACCACGGCGATGACAACCATGATGAGCCAGGGGCGCTTGTGCACCCCATGGGCCAGTTTTGAGAAAAACCCGTGGTCGGAGGAAGAATCGCCCACTGCGCGCACCACAGAGCGCAGGACCGGGATCCGCGTGATCGGAGAGGGCTTGATCAGCACCCTTCTCATCAGCACGATGATCGCCGGGACGAGTGTCATCGCAGTCAGCACCGCCATGATGGTCACGGTGATCCCTGCTGTGGAGATGATCTTCAGCATAGAGGCTTCCTGAACCAACAATGCCGACAGCGCGAAGGCGATGGTCACCGCCGAGAAGAAGACCGTGCGCCCGGCCGTACGCAAGGTGGCCTCCATCGCCTCGACGACGAGAGGCCGGGCTTCTTCCTTGGCCGGGATCCGTGTCCCGTCGGTCGTGAAACCCTTGGCGGTCAGGAGATTGGCCAGTTCCTCGCGATAACGGGAGACGATGAGAAGCCCATAGTCGATCGACAGGGCGAGTCCGATGATCGAGGTGATGTTCATGGTGAAGGACTCGACCGTGGTGGCGAAAGTCATCGCCCACAGCGAGCCCATTCCGATCCCGATGGCGACCAGGGCGCCGACGATCGGCAGTCCTGCGGCCAGCAGACCTCCGAAAACGATGATGAGAAGCAGCAGGGCGACAGGCACACCCACCGTCTCGCCACGGATGAGATCGACCTTGACCTGATCCATAACAGCATTGCTCATAGCTGAGGTGGACACGACCCGTGCGTTGGCGTCGGCGAACTGGTCGCGCAAATCGTCCTGGAAATTCGCCACCGCCTCGTCCACATCCGCCTCGACGGCTTTCTGGTCTTTCAGATCTTCGTCCAGGGTGAGGGCGATGATGAAACCATCTTTCTTGTCGGACATCATGGCCTGGGCCTGCGGCATGGTCGGATCCGGGAACTGGAAGGGGTCGACAGCGGTCTTCACCCCGTCGACCATCAGATCTCCGCGATGCTCGTCCATGAACACGGCCAATGCAGGCGCGTCCAGATCCATGGTCACCCCGTCGACCACGACCGAGATGGAGACCCCGCCCGCGTCCGATGACGCCAGGTGGTTGACCGTGTCCGATTCCGTCCCGTGCACCAAGGAAGCGGAGTTGGCCAAACGATCGAAGACCCCACCTTGGCCGTACCCCCAAAAAGCTCCCAGGCATGCGAGAACGAGGACGATGAGCCAGACAAGGACCGCCCGGATCGGGTGGTGAGCCACTGACTTGCCCAGTGCGTCAAACATGCTCCCTCTCTCTCAGGGAAGTGCCGCTTCGATCTCGCAGAAGGGGGACGTCGTGAACCACGTTCACTTTCAACTGGCGTAATCCATCATTCCCTTGCGCCAATTCTACACGTTGACTACTCTGCACAAACCCTGAAAATCGGTTCATCTTTGGCAACAGCCTCGACGCAACGACGATCACCCGACGGTGGCACGCCTCTTGGAAACGAGGTCCAACGTGACGGCGATGAGCAGGACCAGGCCCTTGATCGCCATCTGCCAGTTGGCGTCCACACTGAGGATCGACAACCCCATGTTCAACACGCCCATGATGAGGGCGCCGATCATGGCGCCTGCCACACGGCCCACGCCGCCGGTCACAGCGGTACCGCCGATGAAGCAGGAAGCGATGGCGTCGAGTTCGTAGCTCTGCCCGGCTGCGGCGACGGCCGCACCTGCACGGGAGGTGGTCACGATGGCGGCGATGGCGGCGAGGAAGCCCATGTTGACGAAGATGCCGAAGTCGGTGTGAGCGGTGTTGACGCCGGACAGCAGAGCAGCGTTACGGTTGCCGCCGACGGCGTACACGTGACGACCGAAGACGGTACGGGTGGTGACGAAGGAGTACACCATGATCAATATGCCGAGGAGGACCAGCAGGATCGGCGTGCCGCCGATGGTGTTCATGGCGAGCAGGTAGGTCACGATGATGATGGCCACGCCGAGGAGGATCCAACGGAGGACCAACATCATCATCGGGGGAACGACCAGCCCGTGTTCGATCTGGGATTGGCGAGACCTCCACGACTGGAAAATGAGCCCCAAGATGGCGAAGGCGCCGATCAAGACGGTCACGGTGTCCAGTGTCTCGGAGAAGGGACTGTTGGGGCCAAAGGCTCCGGCGAGGGGATTCGGAAGATACCCCAGCCAATTCGGGATCGATCCGCCGGCGATCGCGTTGAAGCCCTTGGGGAAACCGGCCATGGTACGAGCGGCGATCACCTGCGCCAGTCCCCTGAACATCAGCATGCCGGCCAGGGTCACGACGAAGGCGGGTATTCGGACGTACGCCACCCAGAATCCTTGCCAGACGCCGACCAAGACGCCGACCACCAAACCACAGAGCACGGCGACGACCCAGTTCACGTTCCAGGTGTACATCATGTACCCCACGATGGCGCCGATGAAAGCCACCACCGATCCCACCGACAAGTCGATGTGACCGGCGATGATGACCATCAACATGCCGAGGGCGAGGATCAGAACGTATGCGTTCTGTTGGATCAGGGTCCACAGGTTGTTGGGCATGATAAGTTTGCCCTGGGTGGCAGCCGCGAAAACGATCACGATGACCACGAGGGCCAGCATGATGCCGTACTGACGTAGGTTCCTACTCAGAAGGTCCTTCAGAGTGTTCATCACAGGTCTTTCTCTTCAATTGTGGTGGGTGTTTGGTCGGGATCCGAAGCTGGCCCGGAATTTTCCGGTGTAGGAGCGGGCTCGGATTCAGGTTGATGTAATTGTCGTTTGCGAGTGTCTTCGAGGGTCATCAATTGCATGAGGGACTCCTGGGTGGCCTCTTCTCGATTGAGGCAACCGGTGATCTTGCCCTCGGACAGGGTGTAGATCCGGTCGCAGACCCCGATCAACTCGGGAAGCTCGGAAGAAATCATCAACACGCCTTTGCCTGCGTCGGCGAGGTCGTCGATGATGGTGTAAATCTCGTACTTGGCGCCGACGTCGATTCCTCGGGTCGGCTCATCCAGAATAAGCACGTCAGGATCGGTGTAGATCCATTTGGCGATGACGACTTTCTGCTGGTTGCCCCCGGAGAGCTTGGAGGCGGGCACCTCGATGCTGGGGGTCTTGATGTTGAGTTCCTCGCGGTACTTTTCCGCGACACCGGCTTCCGCCTCCGTTTCGATGACCCCCATCCTGGCGAGCTTGTTGAGCCCGGCGCTGGTGATGTTCTCTTTGACGGTTTGGATGAGATTCAACCCATAGCGTTTGCGGTCCTCAGTGGCGTACGCGATCCCGTGGCTCATGGCCTCGTCGACGGTGCGGGTCTGAATCTCCTGGCCGTCTTTGTAGACCCGCCCGGAAATATGAGTTCCGTACGTCCGGCCGAACACCGACATCGCCAACTCCGTACGCCCGGCTCCCATCAGCCCGGCCAAGCCGACGATCTCTCCCCTGTTGACTGTCAGCGACGCTTTGTCCACGATTCGGCGACCTGTGTCAATCGGGTGATAAACAGTCCAATCCTCGATTCGG
>JGI24699J35502_11134007_pt1 | contig 23991 bp, 23 predicted proteins | sample TergutMp193P4_FD_35502 | JGI IMG/M metagenome (IMG submission 35502)
GGGGGTTTTCGTGACGAACCCCCGATTCACGCCCCGCCAGGTTTCGTGCGGGCATACTGGGCCTACCGGCACATCGGGCCTACCGTGTGTACGGACGTACGAACGTGGCGGGCGCATGGTGGACCTGTCCGGAACCGGCCAGCCTGATCGGATAACCTGGAACCTATGCAATTAGGTGTCTTTGGTGCCTCCGGGCAGGTCGGGTCTGTCATGAGACAGATCCTTGTGGAGCGGGATTTCCCCGCTGACCAGGTACGTTTCTTCGCCTCCGCTCGTTCGGCGGGCAAGACTTTGCCCTGGAAGGACACCGAGATCACGATCGAGGACACTGCGACCGCCGATTTTTCCGGACTCGACTTGGCGCTGTTCTCAGCGGGTGCGACGATGTCGAAACAGTACGCGCCGCAGGTCGTCGCCGCGGGCGCCACGATCGTGGACAACACTTCAGCGTGGAGGATGCACCTCGACGTACCCCTGGTCGTCGCAGAAGTGAATCCTGAGGACGCCAAGGATCCGCCCAGGGGGATCATCTCCAACCCCAATTGCACGACAATGGCAGCAATGCCTGTTCTCAAGCCCCTTCATGACGCCGCCGGATTGGTGCGCCTGATCATCACAACCTTTCAAGCCGTGTCAGGTTCGGGGCTGGCGGGGGTGCGGACCCTGCGTTATCAGACGCAAGAATTGAAGAACGCCGAGAATCTCGCGTACACCGGCAGACTGGACGAGCACGTCGATCTCGGTCCGTACGTGGCTCCCATCGCCTACAACGTCGTCCCATTTGCCGGGAAACTCATCTCGGAGGGCGAGACGGACGAGGAAATCAAGCTGAGGAACGAGTCCCGCAAAATCCTGCACATCCCCGACCTGCTCGTGTCCGGCACATGCGTGCGGGTACCGGTTTTCACCGGGCATTCTTTGGCGATCCACGCCGAATTCTCTTCCCCGATCAGTCCCGACAACGCTCACGCGATCCTCGCCGAAGCCCCCGCGGTCGCCCTTGCCGAGGTGCCGACCCCCCGCCTGGCTGCGGGAAAGGACCCCAGTTATGTGGGGCGGATCCGCATCGACCAGTCCGTACGCCCCGGTTATGGACTGGCAATGTTCGTCTCATGCGACAATTTACGCAAGGGAGCCGCGTTGAACGCCATCGAGCTCCTCGAATTAGTGAGTAAGAAATGACAATTGCAATCATTGGGATCGGTGTGATGGGCGAAAGCCTGCTCACCGGGCTCATCCAATCCGGATGGGATGTGGCGGGCATCCGTACCGCCGACACACGCGAGTCCAAACGCGACGAGGTGGCACGCAAGTACGGCGTGTGGACCGGCACGTCCGTCGAAGCCGTCCAGGGGGCGCAGACCGTGGTGCTCGTGGTGAAGCCCCAGGACATATCTGATCTGCTGTACGATATCCGCCCGTGGTTGGAACCCGGGGCGCTGGTGATATCTCTCGCTGCCGGGGTGACGACCGCCGCCATCGAACGACTGGTCGGCGATCATCCGGTCGTACGGGTGATGCCCAACACGGCAGCCCTTGTCAGAGAGGGGATGGCAGCCGTTTGTCCAGGTTCCACGGCGACCGGTGACCACCTGGCGCAGGCTGAGAAGATCCTCACCGCGGTCGGCAAGGTCCAGGTGATATCTGAGAAGTACATGGATGCCGTCACGGCGATATCAGGCTCGGGACCCGCGTACGTCATGTTCGTCGCGGAAGCCATGATCGACGCGGGTGTGATGCTGGGGCTGCCACGGGCCACGGCCACCGATCTGGTCAAACAGACGGTGTACGGTTCGGCCAAGCTGCTTGTGGAATCCGGGGAGCACCCCACCGTACTCAAAGAGAACGTGACGTCGCCGGGAGGTACGACCGCGGCAGCGTTGCGGGCCTTCGAGGACCACCGGGTGAAGGCTGCTTTCATCGACGCGATGGAGGCGGCGTGCAAGCGTTCGGAGGAGCTGGGAAGGGCCGAGGACGACGAAGCTTCGGACGGGTTCCAGCGGTGAAGTTTGGTTCGTACCGCTGAGCACGGTAGGATCAATAGTCGGCTCGTCCATCGGCGTGCCATCGTTATTTTGGCAGGAAAGGTCAACAGTGGGTTCGGTCATCAAGAAGCGCCGCAAGCGCATGGCGAAGAAGAAGCACCGCAAACTGCTGAAGAAGACGCGAATTCAGCGTCGTCGCGCAGGTCGCTGATTCGCGCGCAGTAGGTGCCGGGCAGGGGTTTTATGTCCATCGTTCATCTGATGCGCCACGGGCAAGTGGACAATCCAACTGGCGTGTTGTACGAGCGTTTGCCCGGATATCATCTTTCCCCCTTGGGTCGTCAAATGGCAGCCGTCGCGGCCCAATTTTTCGCACCCCTGCCTGTCTCACATCTGAGGTGCTCCCCGCTGGAGCGTACACAAGAGACCATGGAACCCGTGGCTGCTCTCTTTCCCCAACTGCCTGTGATCACCGATCCTCGTGTCATTGAGGCCGGTAATATTTTCGCTGGTCAGATCATGGGTTCGACTGGTGCGGCGATCAAAAAACCCAAAAATTGGCGGTACCTCCTCAACCCCTTCCGTCCCAGCTGGGGTGAGCCGTACGCCGAGATCGCTGATCGCATGGAAGCCGCCATCCGTGACGCCGCCGACGCCGTGGGCGAGACGGGACATGCGGTCATCGTCACCCACCAACTGCCCATCTGGGTCACCCGGCGCCGCGCCGAAGGAAAACCCCTGTGGCACGATCCGCGCAAACGGGAATGTACCCTTGCCTCCGTGACCAGTTTCCGCGTCTTCGGCGGGGAGATCTATGGAGTCGAGTACGACGAACCGGCCGGAGACCTCCTCCCACAGGGTTCCCACGTCGGATTCTGATCGTACCTGTCATACCGAAAACAGGATCCCGTACGCCCCAACCCCACCCGGTCGACAACCGTCCTTCCCGTACTTCATCTATTGTGCTGACATGTTCGATTTCCGTGACATTTCCGCACAATGGATGGAGTACGTCAAGGTTTCTTGTCCAGCCACCGATCTGTGCCGGAGCCAGGATGCCCGGACAGGAAAAATAACCTGTGGATAACTCTCCATGAGCCAGCCGATTCCGCAAGGATAGAAGATGGAAGCTGGATAAGGAGGGATCATGGAAATCCTGATTGCGGGGGCCCTGGGTCTGATCATCGGCGAGGTGCTACGCCGACGATTGAACAGGCTCGCGTACCGCCTGGTGCCCAATGGGTCGTTGACTTCGGGGAATGTGGAGACAACCACGGTGGATGATGTGGATGAGACGGCGCTTCCATCTCCCGGGGTTCGGTGGTGGATCCCTGTCGTACTGGCTGTGGCATGGGCGTGCGTGGGGTGGCGGTGTCCGATTGATTTCGTACGGGCGTGGCCGGATGTCGCCGCCTGGGCACTTCTATTGGGATGGTTGGCCTTTTCGGGGATCGGTCTGGGCATGTCCGTGATCGACCTTGATGTACGCCGGTTGCCCGATCAAGGCCAGATCATGTTAGCCGTTGTCAGCATCGTTTTCGGAGTGTTGATCTGTTGGCAGGCCCCGATGCGCCTGCTGATGGGGCTTGGCTGTGGGCTGGCGTGCGGACTCGTCTTTCTCGTCATGCATGCGATCAGCCGCGGCAGTCTTGGTCTGGGTGACGTCAAACTGGTCATGACCTGCGGTTGGTGGCTGGCCCTGATCTCCCTGGCCACCGTCTTCGCCGCCCTGATGATCTCCTGCGTCCTCGCAGTCGCGTACTCTCTCCTGTCCAGGCAACGCCAGTTCGCCTTCGGTCCCTGGCTGGTCGCCGGTACGGTGATTGCCGGGCTGTACATCCACTGAGCCCCGGGTAAGCCATGGGGACGGTTCTTTTAAGCCATGGGGACGGTTCTTTTGTCTCACCTTGTCAGACGGTAAATTTGTCTATTTCTGACAACATGTGCGCATCTACTTGACTCTCCGCACTTAACTGCCCTTTCCTCTTGCCGATATTCTGGATTTTTCTCGGTTGACAAGGTGAGACAGTGGAACCGTCCCCATGGCTCGCCCATGGCTCGCTCGTGGCTCGGCGCCTGAAAGTCACGATGGGGGATCGGTGGGCCATCTCCATGGTCAAACACTATAGGATCAATATGTGCGGCAGCTGCGCCCGCCGACGCCCTCTCCACGGAATTGATGAACAATGACACAAGATTCACTGATCTCCCCCTGGCGGGGCCGCCTGGTCGTACTGGCCGGCATCGCGCTCATTGCTCTCAACGCACGGATCATGGTCGCAGTCGTGTCCCCGATCATCTCACTCATCGACCAGGATCTCCCCTTGTCGCATGCCGACGAAGAGATCATCGGGCTCGCCGCGCCGCTCTGCTTCGCATTCTTCGGCGCGATATCACCCGCCCTGGGAAGGAGGTACGGACTGGAAGCGATGATGATCATTGCCCTGGCCATCTCCGCTCTCGGGGAGGTCTTGCGCGCGGGTGCGACAACCCCGCTACATTTCATCATCTGGACCATCCCGGCCCTTGCTGGCGCGGGAATCGGCAATGTCTTGGCACCGCCGTTGATCAAGAAGTACTTCCCTGATCGTTTATCGGCGGTGACAGGGGCGTACACCTTCTTCGCCTGCGTGTCCACAGCACTGCCGCCCCTGTTCATCCTGGGCATCGCCCAGTCGTACGGCTGGCGGTTCTCCGTCGGGATCTGGGCCGTGATCGGCTTGGCGGGAATCGTGCCGTGGGCCATGGTCGTCTTCTCCCCCGACCGGGCGGGCCAGCGCCTGGCCGCCGTCAAACGCCGCATGGATCCCCGTACCCAAATCGAGCGTCCGCCCAAACTGAACGTACCCCTTCACAAAAGCGCGGTCGCGTGGGGGATCACAGCCGTGTTCGCGGTCAACTCGATCATCGGGTACACCATGTTCGCCTGGCTGCCGCACGTCCTCACCGATGCGGGAATCTCCACCAGCGCCGCAGCGATGTACCTCGCCGTCTTCACCGCAGGGTCGCTGCCGGGGGCTCTGATCACCCCGGTCCTCACAACCAGGGTGAGGCGCACATGGATCCTTCCCATTGTTTTCTTCGCGGCGTACGCGGTCAGCTTCACCGCTCTCGCCATCCGGCCGGGATTCGCCACACTGGCATGGATCCTGCTCTCGCGCGTGGGTGATTGCTTCTTTCCGTACGTGCTCACGATGATCAACCTTCGTACCCGGACCACAAATGGGTCCATCGCCATGTCAGGCTTCGTTCAGGCGACCGGGTACACCATCGCCATCCTCGGCCCCTGGGGTTTCGGCTTCTTGCATTCCATCGCGGGCAATTGGCATGTACCGATGTTCGTCCTCGTGGCCATCCTGCCCATCCAATTCATCGGCGGGATGGTCGCCGCCCGGGGCGAGCCGGTCAACATCTGAACAGGGAGTATTACGTTTTATCACATACGTGATCGGAGGTCTGTATTCTCGTCACTCACAACACAGGAGTTTGCCCGCGTCCAAGGGCTCAGAATCGAAGATTGGCAATAATTCCCGTGAAACAGGGTCGGGGCTCGATGGATCAGTACCAGCCCTTGGCCTGGAAATTGCCCCACGCGCCGCACGGGGTTCCGTACCGTCCAGCGATGTAGCCCAGGCCCCAGGTGATTTGGGTGGTGGCATTGTTCTGCCAGTCGGGACCCGCCGAGCCCATCTTCGAACCGGGCAGCGCCTGCGGGATGCCGTACGCGCCGGAACGGTTGGAGGCGTGTACGTTCCATCCGGACTCACGGTTCCACAGGCTCACCAGGCAGTTGAACTGGGAGTCGTCCCAGCCCCGCGCGATCACCATGTCGTACGCGATGGCTTGGGCTGATCCGGGTGTGACGGCCGCCGCCGGGGCGGCTGCGGGGCCAGAATTCTTCGTACCCGTCGTCGTGACCTGGGTCACGGGGTCCGAAGTGACCTCTTCATTGGTCACGGACTGGTCGACGACGACTCCGTCATGCAGAGTTTGAACCACTGTTTGGGACATGACACCGTTGACGCCGGGGGTCACGATGGTGACTTTCCCCTTGGCGGTGTTGGGATCGTCCGAGTTCGATGTGTCGAAGGGGATCGGTACGTCAACTGAGACTGTTTGTTGATCGACACGTACGAGGGAAATGGCAAGGTCATCGGTGAGAGGGGTGGTCAGATCCGGGGTGATGAGGTCGTTCCCGTCCCATGTCAGCCCCAAATCGGTCAGGGCGTCCATCACCGTGCCGAAGGAAAGAATCTGCTGGGTCGTCCCGTCCGCTGTGACATTGACGCCGTGACCGGTGCTGACGGTCAGGCCCATGCCCTCACGAGGTACGGGGGTGTCGGTGGGATCTGAGATCTTCACGGTGGTATCACCCAGCCCGAGGGAGGTGAGGATCCCGCCAACCGTGGTCGCGTAGGTCCAGTAGTCGCCGTTTTGTCCGTCAAGGGTCAAATCGATGAGCCTGGCATAGTTGACATTGATCACCATGTCATCACTGACAAGGGTGTTCAGTTCAGGTGTGACCTGAGTACGGGTATCGAGTGAGACGTTTTGGGAAGCCAAAACCTCTGCGACGGAACCATGAATAACACTGACCTGGCTGATCTGCCCATCGACGACGAGTGTGACGTCCTGACCAAAAGCGCAATTCAGCCCCAGGCCGGACAGGTTCACAGCCGCGATGCTCGCAATGGACAGGGCGATCGTTTTGAGGACGGACACGCAGTAACTCCTTTATGCTCGATGAAACCCCATAACAGTTCCGATTCTAGCTCACGGTTGACCAAAAACCAAGAAAATCCTGAGAATCCCTAAGAATTACATGGGTGTAGCCTGCCTCGCTGGGCGCGGTCCTCAATGTCATGTCAGGGATGACTCACTCAAGTGGCTGAGGCGACGGTGTAGTCGCCGGCTTCGCTGACGGCTTCTTCGATGAGGGGGAAATCGATGGGGGCGGCGGAATCGACCAGCATGGTACCTTCGAGGCGGACGTCGACTCCGGTGACGCCGGGGATCGCCGAAACTTCTTCGGTGACGTGGGCGACACAATGGTCGCAGGTCATTCCACTGACGCGATAGCGGGTTTGCATGCGTACTCCTTCACGTTGATAGCCACATTAGTATAGCGACACGAAGTTGTGGATAACTTGTGGATAACTTGAAATCGTATGTTTTTTACAGCGGTACCTCCCCACTTGTCAACTTCGATGGGATGTTTCTGGACTGCGGAATCCGCATGCTGGAATCAGGCGCTTTTTTTGGAATTTCTGCTGGGCAGAGGCGTTTTCCCCACTGGTACGGCGTATCGAGGATTGTTGCGCACAGCTATCCACAAGTTATGCACACCATGGTGTGGATAACTTCGCGCTGAAGGACGGGATTTGTGCACACCCCATGTGGATTCAGGGTTAGGAATCGGCTGGCTGACGGGGTATGTTGTCCATCCAGAAAGTCGAGACGACGCGGGTGGAAAAAAATGTCTGAGGTCGTGCGTATCTTTGATGATGACCGAAGATGAGGAGAGGAGAATGTGTGACCGTCGCACATGAGTTGTCGTACGACCTTGATCAGACACCGGATCGGGTGCCCCCACAAGACGTCGCTGCCGAGCAGTCCGTTCTGGGCGCGATGTTGATGAGCAAGGACGCGATCGCGAATGTCATGGGGCTGATCAAAGGCTCGGATTTCTACAAGCCGGCCCATGAATTGATTTTCGATGTGATCATGGATCTGTACAGCCAGGGCGAACCGGCCGATGCGATCACAGTGGCGGCCAAGCTGACCAAGAGGGGCGAGATCACCCGTGTGGGCGGGCATGTGTACATCCACGACCTGCTGGCCGCCGTTTCGATCGCTGCGAACGCGAGTTACTACGCTGAGATCGTACGGGAGAAAGCCATCTTGCGCCGGTTGGTGGACGCATCGATCCGGATCGCCCAATTGGGGTACGCGGGACAGGGTGACGTGGACGAAATCGTGGATCTCGCCCAGCAAACAATCTATGAAGTCTCGGAGGGCGCCACTGGGGAGGACTACAGGCGTGTTTCAGACTTGTTGCAGGTCACCTGGGATGAGATGGACGCCCTGGCCTCCCATGGGGGACGTTTTTCTGGGGTGCCGACAGGATTCGCCGACCTGGACTCGTTGACCAACGGGCTGCATGCCGGGCAGATGATCATCGTGGCCGCACGTCCGGCCATTGGCAAGTCCACCCTGGCCCTGGATTTCGCCCGCAGCGCCGCGATCCACAATCGGATGACCACCGCGATCTTCTCCCTGGAGATGAGCGCCTCCGAGATCATGATGAGATTGTTGTCGGCCGAGGCATCTGTTCCGCTGGAGAACATTCGTACGGGCCGGCTGGACGACTATTGGGAGAACCTGAGCCAGGTTACCTCCCGGCTGAGCGCTGCGCCATTGTTCATCGATGATTCACCGAATCTGACGATGATGGAGATCCGGGCCAAAGCCCGGCGGCTCAAACAGCATCATGATCTGAAACTCGTTGTCATCGACTATATCCAGTTGATGAGTTCGGGCAGAAAAGTGGAGTCTCGTCAGTTGGAGGTTTCGGAATTCTCCCGTCAGATCAAGCTGATGGCCAAGGAGTTGGACATCCCCGTCGTCGCGATTTCCCAGTTGAACCGTGGTACCGAAGCCCGCGCCGACAAGAAACCATTATTGTCAGATCTGCGTGAGTCGGGATCGTTGGAGCAGGACGCGGACGTGGTGATTCTGCTTCACAGGGCCGACTTCTACAACAAGGAGGACCGACCCGGTGAGGCCGACCTGATCGTCGCCAAACACAGAAACGGACGCACCGACACCCTCCATGTCATCTTCCAGGGGCGAATGTCGAGGTTTGTGGACGACCCCGACTCCGGATTCCGGGGATCGAGCGACGACGATTTCGGCGGTTAGCGCCCACGTATCAGTCATTGTTTCCTGGTCTGATGTACGGAAGGTCGTCCGCGCGGAGATCACTGGGCAGTGGTCTGATTATTGAACCCGGATTATTGAACGCAGATCGGCGGATCCGGGTTGAAGCAGCGGGCCAGTGCATCCAGGGCGGGCAGGCAGTGCCAACAATCGTGGCCCAGGTCCTCGATGGTGGCGGTCGTTCCCGGCACCCCCCGGGCGGTGAGGCGGGAATCCAGGGCGGCGAACTGCGGCGCCGGGCAGAGTTTGGAGCGGGACCCATGGGCCAGATTGGTGACGGGCAGGTGCATGGAATCCAGGCGTATCCCGGTGTCGTCGGAAGCCAGCATGGTCACCGATGCGAGGAAATCAGCGATGGTGAAACGCAACGACGGTTCCCTGAATTGGCGCAAACTTGCTTGTCGTACCCAAGAACTCGGATAGTTGCGGGGTACCGTTTTAAGCAGGCGCATCAGGTCGGCCATGTTGTTGATCGCCAATCGTCCGAAGGTACGGCTGGTCAGGGATATCGGCTCGACGAGGGTCAGGCTCGACACATCCAACACGGCCTGGATGGTGGGCAACGCGGCAGCCGCGAGGGAGCATCCCATGGAAAACCCCAACACGTCGACTTCATCGCCGGTGATGCCGCCAGCCTGGCAGGCGGCCCGCAGACACGCCAGGGTTGCCACCGCCCACGATGTGGGATCCCCGTCGAGTAGATCCGAGCGTACCCGGCGGGGGAGGGGATGGCCGTACCGAGAAAATCCCGGCAACTCACATGTCACAATGATCCTATGAGAAATAGAGGCCCACAATGCTAATTTGGCTGCTTCCCACGGCCCCAATGAGGCGTTGAAACCCACAAATTGAAGGGTGAGGCCCTCGGGGGCTTCGGGCACTCCGATCAGGGCGTCCACCGGGGCGTACCCTCTGGGGTAGACGGCGATCCGGCGTACGCGGCCGCGGGGTTGCGGGGTGAGAGAATACCCCGGAACGTCGAGGGTCACGTGACGACGCGAAAACATCTCCATATCAAAAGCATACGCCGTACCAGGACAGCGGCGGGGTTCGTCACAGCAACCAGGACGAACATTTGATCAGTCCGTGATCATTGAGACGCCAGCGAAGAAGTGGCTAAACTCGAAGAAAGCCCAAGAAATGGGACCATTCACGAATTCACAGATGACGCATTATGGACACTGAAGACACACTCCACACCGGCTCTCACGAGCGTGAACACATTGAATTGCTTCTTAACATCGCCCGTCAGTACTATCTCAAGGGCGAATCCCAGGCCAAGATCGCTGATGCGGTGAACTTCTCACGTCCGAGCATCTCCCGCCTGCTCACCGAGGCCCGTCGGCGCGGCATCGTCCAGATCCAGATCAGCCACCCCCTGGAACGGCTGACCACACTGGAAAAAGAATTGGCCGACGCCTTCGGTTTGACGAAGGTACGGGTGGCGGATTCCGCCCATGACGTCGGCGAGGTGCTGCGCTGCGCAGCTTCATTGCTTGTGGAGAGTTGCGCCGAGGATTCGTTGATCACAGTCTCCAATGGCCCCACCGTCGCCGCAACCGTCAACGCTGTGCCTCGGATGCATTGGGCTAAGTCACAAGTGATACAGATGGTCGGAAGCCTCGGCCATCACCACCGGATGGCGGACTCCTCCGAGGTGTGCCGGCGACTGGCTCACCGGCTGGGAGGGTCTTTTCGTGAACTGCCAGTGCCCTTTTTCCTGTCCTCATCCACCATCGCGGCCCAGATGCGCGCCGAGGAACCCATCGCGGCGACCCTGGCTTTGGGCAGCGACGCGGATGTCGCCCTGGTCGAGGTGGGCGCGGTGCACATGAACATGAACCAGATCAGTGACACGTACCCCAATCCCGACCTGGTGTACGAGATGGCTCAGACAGGTGCGGTGGCGCACATCGTCGGCCACTATGTCTCCCGGGAAGGCGACCATTTGAGCACCCCCCTGTGCGAACGTGCAGTCACAATCGGCTTGGAACAAATCAAGGCGATCCCTCTGGTGATCGCCGTGGCGTGGGGGCTGGAGAAAATTCAAGCGCTCAAAGCGGTGATGAGAGGCGGATTCATTTCAGCCCTTGTCACGGACAGATTCACCGCGGAGGAATTGCTCGCACAGAAAAGCTGCTGATAGCCTGACATCACTGTGATCTCGTACGAGACGCGGACGGGTAGAACCTGCAAGAATAGGACGCAGCCGTCACGAGACGGTTCAGCCCCGGAAAGGAACCCGCAATGCCTGGATACAACCTGACACGAGCAGAAGCTGAAGAACGAGCTGGCTTGATCTCCGTACGGGCGTACGACGTCACACTCGACCTGACCGAAGAGAATGACACTTTTCCATCGACGACTGTCATCCGATTCTCGTGCCGCACACCGGGAGCCGAGACCTTCCTGGATCTGATCGCTCCCGCCGTACGCAAACTCACTCTCAACGGGCAGGACCTGGATCCGGCCCTCCACTTTTCTGATTCGCGTATTCGCTTGCCAGGGCTAGAATCAGAGAACGTTGTGGTTGTCGAGGCCGACCAGGCGTACTCCCACACAGGAGAGGGCCTGCACTCCTTCACCGACCCGGTGGACTCGCGCCGCTATGTCTACACCCAGTGCGAGGTCGCCGACGCGCGCCGCATTTTCCCCACTTTCGAACAGCCCGACCTGAAGTCCCGGTTCACTTTCCACGTGATCGCACCCGCCCAGTGGACGGTCATCTCCAACCAGCCCACGCCGAAGTCGGTGCCGGTGGCGTCGTCAGGGGAGCAGAAAATCTCCCAGTGGGATTTCACCGAGACCCCTGTCATGCCCACCTATCTCATCGCGATCATTGCCGGTTCGTACGAGCGGTGGTTCGACTCCTATCTCAGCACAGACGGCCGCGCGGTACCTCTGGGTGCTTTCGTACGCCGTTCGATGGCCCAGTATTTCGACGCGGACGAGATCTTCGACATCACCAAACGGGGGTTTGATTTCTATGAGACGGCGTTCGGCATGGCGTTCCCCTACGCGAAGTACGACCAGATCTTCGTGCCCCAGTACAACGCGGGCGCGATGGAGAACATTGGCGCGATCACGCTGACCGAGGAGCGCTACGTCTTCCGTTCCAGGCCCGTCCAGGCCCAGGTCGACACGCGCGCGAACACGATCCTGCACGAGCAGGCGCACATGTGGTTCGGCGACCTGGTCACCATGAAATGGTGGAACGACCTGTGGCTCAACGAGTCCTTCGCGGAGTACATGAGCCATCTGGCGGCGTCAAACACCCGCTGGCCCGAGGCGTGGACCGATTTCCTCGCCTCCCGCAAGCTGGTCGGCTACCAACAGGATCAGTTGCCGACGACCCACCCGATCGTGGCGGAGATCAACGACCTCGCGGACGTCGAGGTCAACTTCGACATGATCACCTACGCCAAGGGCGCGTCGGTGCTCAAACAACTCGTCGCCTGGGTCGGACAAGAGAACTTCCTCAAGGGCGTACACAACTATCTGAAGAAGTACGCCTGGGGCAACGCGACTTTGCAGGACTTCCTGGCCGAGGTGGGAGAAGCCTCCGGGCGCGATTTGACCCAGTGGTCCAAAGTGTGGCTGGAAGAAGCCGGCGTGACGACCCTGCGTCCGATCATCTCTGAACGTGTCGAGGGGGTGTACGAGAAGGTTTCCATCGCCCAGGAGGTACCGCCGGTGTACTCCCGATTCGCGTCCATCCCTCACCGCGATCTGCCCGAGATCCACGTTTCCCCTAGTCTGCGGCCACATCGCATCGGCATCGCAGGGTATTCGATGTCGTCTGAGGGACTCACCCAGTCATGGGTTTACCAGGTCGACATCGACGGGGCTTCCACCGATGTCCTTCAGTTGGCCGGCGAAGTCATCCCCGATCTGCTCATCATCAACGACGGTGATCTGACGTACGCCAAGCTGCGCCTGGATGAGGACTCCAACGATGCGCTGCCCCTCCTGATCCGCAAGATCACCGACCCGCTGACAAGGGCTTTGGTGTGGGGATCCCTGTGGGACAGCGTCAGGGACGGGGAACTGTCCGCACGCCGCTACATCGACATTGTCTTGAATTCGATCAACTACGAGACCTCTTCAACGACCATGATGTCTTTGCTGATGCGGCTGCGTACCGCCGTGTATCTGTACGTCGCACCCGAGTTCCAGGCTGACGCCAAAGACGACGCGGCGGCCCGTCTCGTCGCCCTGGCCATGAGGGCGGACCCCGGATCCGACGAGCAACTTCAGTTCTTCAAGGCCTTCGCGGGCCTGGCGTGCAACCCGACACAACTGGGGTTCGTCGCCGACGTGCTGGACGGTGCCTCCGAGGTGCCCGGTTTGAAGGTCGACACGGACCTGCGGTGGGAGTTGTTGATCGACCTGGTGGCCACAGGCCTTCGCGGAGAAGCCGATATCGCTGCCGAACTGCAGCGCGACAACACAATGTCGGGTACGGAAAAGGCCGCCGGCGCCCGGGCTGCGATCCCCACCTTGGAGGCCAAGAGGCTGGCCTGGCATCTGGCGGTTATGGACGAATCGGTCTCCAATGCCACCCAGCGCAACATCCTCGCCACCTTCACCAAGGTTCCGGATCCAGCGTTGCTACGCGAGTTCGCCATCGAGTACTTCGCCCAGATCGAGAACACCTGGGAGACCCGCACCCGTGAAATGGCCCAGAACATCATCACGGCCCTCTACCCACTGCGCTCAGTCAACGATCCCGAGGTCAACGTCCTGGCGATGACCGACCAGTGGTTGGACCGCCTCGGTGCTAGCAGCCCCGCCCTGCGCCGCCTCGTACTCGCCTCCCGCGAAGAAGTCATCCGGGCTGAGTTGGCCCAGGAAGTGGACAGCCAAGCCTGAGTACCGCGTGTGCGACGCGGGTTTTTCGAAACTTCCCGCCCCAAGTGCGTACAAACTGGACGCGCGGACAAAACCAGACCGTATCGTCCTGATTTCAGAAAGTAAGGTTTGTCCGGCCTAAGTTGTGGCGTCTAGAATCGCATTTCTGAGGTCACAAGTTAGGCCGGACAAAGGGATATTGCTGGAAAATGTACGGTACGGCGGACTTTTGTCGGGGATGGATGCCGATCGGATCGGATCCGAATTGTCAAGGTGGTACCACCGTACTATACTTTCCATTATGGAAAGTAACTTTGGGAAGCTGAATAGCTTGGAGACAAGCGAAAATACGACACAGGAATCCGTGAGTCCCGATGAGGCGGCTCAGGCCATCGCCGCGATCGCAGTCGATCAGACTGCCATTCGTACCGCTGTTGCGCCGCCTTCGTGGTACATCCTGCTCGTGTCAATCTGCCTGGGAGCGATCTACGCACGGTTCGCGGTCCCGGATTCGTGGACGTGGATCCTCATCAGCGCCAAAATCCTCATCCTCGCCGGAATCCTGACGGCGGTCATCTATCTGTTCGCCCGCCGCAAGTCGGTCAGAGCAGGGCGTCTTGCATTGTTCGGTTCCCCGAGGCGCGCGATCCCGATCATCGCCCTGTTCGTCGTCATCGTCGTCCTCACGTGTATCGAACCCCTGCCCGTACCGTGGTGGGGGCATCTGTGCATCGGGGTCTGCGTGGGCACAGTGACGTACGTCATTGCCCGTTGGGCCTGGCGCACATGGGCCGTAACCCCGTCCCGATGAGGATCGTCCATGGTGACACCGAAATTCGATGAGGAGATCCACGCACCGGTGAGGCTGCGGATCTGCGGGATCCTCGCCGCCGCCAAGGCTGTGGACTTCGCCACGATCCGCGACACCCTCGGCCTGGCCGACTCCGTCGTCTCCAAACACGTCTCCCGCCTGGAGTCAGCCGGATACGTGCATGTTGAGAAGGTGTCGGACACCGGCCGCCCTCACACCTGGATCTCCCTGACCCCCAAAGGACGTACGGCCTTCGCCGGACACATCGCCGCCCTCCAGCAGATTGCCACTCAAGCAGGAATGTGATCCGTGGCCACTCCAGCCTCCACCCCCACCCCCATGGATTTCGACCAACTCATCCCTGAGGAGGAGCACAGAACCATTCCTGCGGTGGACGCCGCCCGTACGCCGCGACACGTACACTGGTTTCATGAGCGAAAAACTCACAGTGGCACCCCCGACATCCCTGGAACCAGCTCCCGGTGGACCGGTCTCGAGCGCGGCTCCACAACCACCGGATCTCAATACCCCCGGAATTTCGGCAACGGATCTACATCGTAGTTTCGGTACTGTACGGGCCGTCAACGGGGTCACATTCGACGCCCCCCAGGGCAGCATCACGGCACTGATCGGGCCCAATGGCGCGGGTAAAACAACATTGCTGCTTATCCTCGCCGGACTTCTTCAACCCGATCACGGCCAGGCCCGGATTCTCGGGAACGACACCGTGGCGGACAACCTCAAAGCCCGCAGTTTGGTCGGCTGGATGCCTGACTCCTTCGGTACGTGGGATGCTTTGACGTGCCGGGAGATTCTCACCACATTCGGTGCGGCGTACGGGCTTGACAAGCAAAAATCCGCCTGGCGTACCCACATTCTCCTCGATCAGCTTTACTTGTCCGAGTTCGCGGACTCTCCTGCACGGGTCCTCTCCAGAGGCCAGAAACAACGACTTGGCTTGGCCCGGGCGCTCATTCACGACCCGCAGGTCCTCCTTCTCGACGAACCGGGCTCAGGACTCGACCCCAGGTCCCGCGTGGACCTGCGCGACATCGTGCGTACCCTCGCCGAGCAGGGTAAGACCATCCTCATCTCCTCCCATGTCCTGTCCGAGTTGGACGAATTCACCGACCACGCGGTCTTCTTGTCGAAGGGACGCACAGTACGTGCGACGGGCGCCGAAGCCGAATCCACAGGACGCGGCTGGCGAGTGGGCGCGCTCGACGAGGCCGCCCTGAGATCCTTCCTGGCAAGCGCGGACATCCCCTGGAAGGATGCGCCGGGGGGCTCAGGAGAAGTCATCGTCTCGCTTCGCGGGGTCGAATCCGCGGCGCAATTGGTCCAGGCAGCCGTCTCGGCCGGGGTGGGGGTCCACACCGTCGCGCCGCTCGTGGGCCGCCTCGAAGAAACGTACCTTCAACTCGACGAGGAGCGCAGATGAACACCTGGTCACTTTCATGGCGCGGGCTGGCCACGATGGCCGGCCTGGAAATACGGCAGAGGCTGCGTTCCCGCCGATGGATCTGGGCACTCGCCATCTGGTTCGTCTTCATCGGCGCCATCACTGCGCTGGTCATGTGGGATGCGTACACCGCGTACGTCGCCGGATGCAACCCAGCCTATTCGTCATGTTCCTTGATGAACAGCACGGCCGGACCCGTCGCCTTCTCCGTCATCACATTGTTCGTTTTGGGCATGAGCCTCATCATCGCCCCCACCTTCACAGCCACATCCATCAACAACGATCGTAGTCAGGGAACCCTGGCGACCCTGCAGGCGACCAGGCTGTCGGCGCTGGAGATCGCCGGAGGGAAACTCATCGCAGCATGGTTGTCAGCGGCAGTGTTTTTGCTTGTCGCACTGCCATTCATTGCGGTGTCGATGATCCTGGGATCCATCTCAGTCCTCCAAGTGATCGTGTGTTTCGCAGTCATTTTCCTGCTCGTGGCCATCGTGTGCGCCATCGGGCTCGGCTGGTCGGCGATGTTCGTCAGAAGCGCGGTGTCGACTGTGATGACCTACCTGTCGATCATGGTGCTGGCACTGGTATCACCCCTCATGCTGGCGCTGAGCCTTCCGTTCATCCAGCACGACGAGACCATAAGGGTGTGGGGGCTCACCTATTCGGAGTGGGACGATGTTTACAACGGTGGTGAGTCTGATGGTGTGCCTCCGGTGGACAAGTGCCATTGGTACACTCGTACTCAAACGGTGACCCATTTCAACGAGGTGTGGTGGATCCTCATACCCAATCCTTTCGTGATCGTCGCCGATGCCGCGCCGCTGTCCCCGAAAGCCGAGGGCGACCCGACGTACGCCGGTGACCCGTTGTCGGCAATCCGCGCCACAGTGAGGGAAATGGCCCGCCCCGTACCGCTGGAGGTGGACGAGTGCCTCGACGTGTACAGTTGGTCCGGCTACTACACTGTGACCCACAATTCCGACGGCACAGTCACGGTGACAAGGCCGGACGGCAGTCTCGTCGAAGTGCCCCCGTCGCCAGTCCCGCCCCGGCCTCCCGCGTCGCATTATCCGGTGTGGCCGTACGGTTTGGTTGCCAACTTGCTCATCGGCGCGGTGTTCTTCGTCATCGCGGTACGACGGTTGCGCATCCCGTACCACAAACTCGCCAAGGACACCCGTGTCGCCTGACTGTCATCGATGCCGAAGGTATCGTCATCCCAGCTGCAGTACGGCCAACAGCACAGCCACCCAGTGGCAGAAAGCGGCAATGACCGTACATGAATGGAAGACTTCGTGGAACCCGAACCACGTTGGGGAGGGATCGGGCTTTTTGCGGGAGTACACCACCGCGCCGAGCGAATAGACCACCCCGCCGACAAGGATGAGGATGACGATCGCGGGGCTGCCGTTGGTCCAGAATTGGGGCATCCACCACACGGCCGCCCAGCCCATCACGATGTACATCGCGGTGTAGAGCTTTCGCGGCGCGCCCAGCCAGAGGATCCGGAAGAGGACACCCGCGGCGGCGAGGGTCCAGATCAGGGAGAGGATGGCGATCCGCGACGCTCCGGTGAGCAGGATCACCGACAAAGGAGTGTACGTTCCGGCAACGAACAAGTAAATATTGGAATGGTCGATACGACGAAAGATAGCTTTCGTTGAGGGCGACCAGCTGCCGATGTGGTACAGGGCTGAATTACCAAACAATGCCAGTGCGCAGATGAGGTAGATGACCAGGGCGGCTTTCACTCCGTGACCAGGGGCGATGATGATCAGGTAGACGATGGCCGCACCCAGAATGGGCGCTGTGCAAGCATGCAGCCAACCGCGCAATTTGGGTTTGGGCACGGCTTGGTCGTCCATATCCGCTCCTTCATTTTCCATAACTTACGCTACCGTAGGTACTCTACTCTTGAATTCCTGGATAGAGTGGTGGGGTGGCATCAAGCGACACGTGTGACAAGATTAAAAAGCATTTGCGCCCCTCGGAATTGTTGTATTCGACGTACGAGCGCAGACTGCTCTCCCAACTGGATCGTACCCGTTTGCCGCATCACGTCGCAGTCATGGCGGACGGCAACCGCCGCTGGGCCAGGCTGAACGCGCCGGGGGAAACACTGGTTGCTGGGTACGAGGCCGGGGCGGCCAAACTCAAGGAATTCGTGTCGTGGTGCGACGAGGTGGGGATCGGCATTGTGACATTGTGGGTTTTGTCACCCAACAATCTGGACCGCTCGGACGAAGAGGTCCTCCCGTTGTTGGATGTCATTGTTTCTTTGGTTGAATCCCTCGCTGACGAGGGGAAATGGCCAATCCAAATCGTGGGAGCGCTCGAGCTCCTCCCCGAACATATTTCAGAGGCATTGCGAGCCGCCAGCGCTCGTACGGAGAACAACACCGGGATGCATGTCAATGTGGCCGTTTCGTACGCCGGGCGCCAAGAACTGCGCGACGCCTTCCGGTCGCTGCTGGCCGAGGAGGCGAGCAAAGGTACAACGCTTGAGGAGTTGTCCAAGACCGTCGAGATCGATTCGATCGCCAGCCATCTGTATACCGCCGGACAGCCCGACCCAGATTTGATCATCCGTACCTCCGGGGAACAAAGGCTCTCGGACTTCCTGATTTGGCAGTCCGCCCACTCCGAGTTCTACTTCTGCGAAGCCCTGTGGCCCGACTTCCGCCGCGTGGACTTCCTGCGGGCGTTGCGCTCTTTCGCCCAGAGGGAACGCCGATTCGGACGATAAGGTACATTGTCATGTTTCAGTGTCCCCCTCTGTCATCCTGGCGGAGTCAGGATCTCTAGCCAAAGTACTCTGGATCCTCCTGGGCTTCTGAGTTGATCAGTCACACTGCGGCTTGTTGCCTACTGGCAATCGTCAACACTATAATCAGGGCATTGGGGAGATTAAGGAAAAGAAATGGCACTTATCACTTGCCCTGATTGCGGTCAGCAGGTCTCAGACTCAGCGAAAACATGCATTCACTGCGGGGCACCTCTCAAATCGAGTACAACGAGCCTTGTGATCACGAGGAAGAGTTCGATGAACGGGGGATTGAGGAACATGTACGTCTACGTTGACAATGTCCCACAGGGTAACCTCAAGAATGGAAAGAGCATGGAAATCGTACGTGAAACGGGCTTCTCCGCGTACGTCGATTCCAATGTGGGTGGTCTCAGTCCCAGACCTGCTGTGATCCCAGTTGCACCCGGTGCTCACGTACAGGCCACCGTATCGTTCAACCTCATGGGAGGTATCACCGCCAAGGTCGGCTAACCGCTATCCCAACTGTACCTTGTGTCGTGTAAATGGCATAGTCCATTTTCCGGTTGTCGCGCCGGTCTGCTCAGAGGCTCAGAATGTCGATTTTTCCTTGACACAGGGCGTCGAGGTCGTACGGGTCGGAAGTCATGACAGCGCTGTGCCCCGGTTGTTCAAGTGCGATGGCGGCTATTGAGGCATCGATGGCAGACGTGTGACCGGTCAATCTGGCAGCGCGCAATAGACCGGAAGCAGTTCGGGCCACGTCGAGGGTCACCGGTTCTACCCGTGTACAGGAAAGTATCCACTCAAGCTGCTTTTGGCGTGGGTGCGAAGCCAATTCGATCACAGTGTTTGCACAAACAACTAACGGTGTCCTACGATCCCGGAATACTTTGATCTGGGCCAAGAATGTACGGTCATTGTCTATCCACAGGGACAACGCTTGTGCGTCAAGAATGACGGTAGACCATGCGTTGGGTCTCATGCCGCTGCTTGCATTGATGGAGTCCAGGGGTTGAGCGAGGTCTCGGCATCGTGCAGCTCTTGTTCAGTGAATGCCCCATGTTCGGCCTGATAGGCGTCCAAGTACTCATCAATAGCCTGTCCCCGAAGGCGGTCAGCCACAGCCTCGGCTATGAAACCCGAGACATTGTCCGTGCTTTCGCGGATGTGTTGGACCTGTTCCTTCGGCAAGGTCACCGTCACACGTGCTGTACTCATGCCTCCAAGCATATCAGAGTAAGCATGGAGTCCGGAGAGTTTCGCGATACTCATTCGGGGCAGTGGACCGTGTAAATGGCATAGTCCATTTTCCGGTTTCCGCGGTAGACGTCGACGAGACGCTCGGTGGCGGTGGGATCGATGCTGGTCAGGTCGAACCAGAACTCTTTGGAAGGGCTTTGGGACCAGATGGCCATTTTCCCGCCTGGATTGAGGTGAGCCAGGGCGCTGCGAATCCCGTCAGGTGTGTACAGCCGGGCATTCTCCTCGTGGATCAGAAACTCAGGACCATTGTCGATATCCAAACAGATGCTGTCCCATGGGCCGAACAGTCCCGGGATGGTCGGCTGGTCGCACAGCAGGGCCGCCGCATCTCCGTGGCGGATGGTGACCCGCGGATCTGAAGCGACTTCGGACAGGGTTGGAGTCAACCCCTCTCGGGCCCACTCGATCAGCGGACCAGACAATTCGACAATATCGACGCTTGTCGCACCCATGGTCAGCAAATGGTTCGCCGTGAATCCCAGGCCCAGACCCCCGACCAGGACGGTGCCAGGGTTGGGGCCGAGGGCTTCAGCAAGGGCGATTTCAGAACTGGTACGAGCGGAGTCCATGGCGAATGTGCCATTGATGATGAGCTCATCGGTGATGGCGTCGCTTGAGGTCCGACGGCGCAAAGCGATCTCGTACCCATCCGCGTCGCTGCGGGCAAGTGTGACCGTTTCCTCATTCATTTATCTATACTCCTCCCAGAATCTTGGTCCGTCAAGCCTCTTTGGATGCTTCCACTGTTTCGCGGGCCTGGGTGAGGTACTGCTCGCACAGATCTGCGAGCTGTTCGCCGCGCTTGAACAACTCCATCGAATCGGCCAGGCTCTCCCCGCCGGACTCCAGCCGGTTGACGACATTGACCAGTTCGTCTCTGGCTTGTTCGTACGTCAGTTGCGGTTCCTCGGGAGTGTCCTCAGTCTTTTTCGGGGTTCGTGCGGTTGCCATGATTCTCCTTCTTGTTCTTCTTCGTCACCTTCGCGGCGATCGTGCCGTCGCTGACATGGGCCGTGAGAGACGACCCAATGGTGACATTGTCGATTGATGAGATGGTGTCTCCGTTCGCGTCGATCAACAAAGCGTACCCCCGTGACAGCACAGATTGCGGGCCAAGTGAGTTGACAAGGGATTTCTCATGCCGGATCTGAGCGGCTTCCTTGTCAAGGCGTACGGTGGCGGCTCCGGTCAGGCGTCGGCGCAGGGAACGTGTCTGCTCGGCGTACACATCGAAGCGTGACAGAGGATCCCGCAGGACCGGGCGCAAGCGAATATTGTCGAGTTTCGCCGATTCGATGCTCACGATCCGCGAAATCGCAGCGACCAGGCGCGCCCGCGCCCCGCGAACATGGTCGAGTTCCTCGCGGGTGTCGGGCACGATCCTCTTGGCCGCGTCGGTGGGGGTGGAGGCGCGCAGGTCGGCGACGAGATCCAGGATGGGGGTGTCGACCTCGTGGCCGATGGCGGAGACAACGGGGGTGTGGGCAGCGGCCACCGCCCGTACCAAAGCCTCGTCTGAGAAGGGGAGAAGGTCTTCGACGGAACCCCCACCCCGGGCGATGACGATGACGTCGACATCCGGGTTCGCGTCGAGGCCAGCCAGCGCCTCCATGACCTGCGAGGCCGCGGATGGGCCCTGGACCAGGGTGTGGCTGGTGAGGATCCGGGCTGCGGGCCATCGGTTTCGCACATTGACCACCACGTCACGCTCGGCGGCGGAATCTTTGCCTGTGATCAGCCCGATCCCACGGGGGAGGACCGGTAATCGACGTTTCAGGGCGGGGTTGAACAGGCCTTCGGCCTGGAGGAGACGTTTGAGGTGCTCGATTTGGGCGAGCAGTTGCCCCTCGCCGGTCGGACGCAAGTTGAAACATTCATAGCTCAGACGCCCGGATTTCAGCCACACGGTGGGTTTGAGTTGGGCGGTGACGGCCATCCCCTCACTGATCGGACCGGCAGCGTCCAGGACGGCTGTGGTCAGCGTCACGGCGACCGACACCTCTTCAGTGGTGTCGCGCAATGTGAGGAAATGGGTCGGGCCGGTCTTGCGGTTCAGCTCGATGACTTGGGCGGACACCCAGATCGTACCGAGGCGGTCCACCCATCCTTTGACGGCTTCCGCCACCTGGCGAAGGGGTACAGGATGTTCGGGGGTACTGGTCAGGGCCATAGGGCAACTCTATCCTGCCACGCGCTCGCCGCCTCCTCTGATTGGGCCGGTTCCGAGACCATGAGCGGATTCTGGGCGTCGTCCTCAGATTCTTCAGGTTCCGGTTCAGGGGTGAGCGGGTGGAGCGGGTTCTGCGATTCGGGTGTCGATGAACGGTCGATCGAGAGCACGGGGTTCAGCGTACGGCCGATCAGCGCGGGGATCTCCACCGCGGAGGCGACCAGTTCCGGAGCCGCAACCGGGCGGGTACCTGTGAGGATGGGGTTCAATTCACCCAGGTCGTCCTCGGAGACTTTCAGGTCGCGGAAGCGTCTCGCGGAGACGAGCACGCGGGACTCCAAGGAGCCTATGGCGTCGTTGTAGGACTTCACCGATGCGTCGAGAGACCTTCCCAACCGGTCGAAGTGGGATCCCATTTTTCCTAGTCGTTCGTAGAGTTCACGTCCGAGCTCGGAGACCTCTTTGGCCGACTCAGCCAGCAATTCCTGTGTCCATGCGTACGACATGGTGCGCAGCATGGTGATCAGTGTGGTGGGGGAGGCCAGCATGACGTTCTTGCCCGCCGCGTACTCCATCAGGTCGGGCGCCTGCTGGAGGGCCACGGAGAAGAGGGCTTCGCTGGGCAGGAAGAGGATCACGAATTCCGGGGTGGCGGAATCGGCTTTCCAGTACGCCTTGGCGGCCAGCGTGTCGATGTGGCCGCGTACATTCTTGGCGAAGTTGGCGAGTTGTTTGGCACGCTCGTCTTCCGAATCGGTCATTTCAGCGTTGAGGAAGGATTCGAGGGGGGTCTTCGCATCGACGTACACGAATTTGCCGCCGGCGAGATTCACCTTCATGTCGGGACGGATCGTGGCGTCGTCGGTGGAGGAGGTCTCCTGGGTGACAAAGTCGCAATGATCGACCATTCCGGCCAGTTCGGCCACTCTCTTGAGCTGGAGTTCTCCCCAGGCGCCGCGTACATTTGGCCTTCTCAGAGCCGTGACAAGTGCGGAGGTTTCTTTGCGCAACTGCTCGCCCGTGAACTGGACGGATCTGACCTGATTGGCCATTTCGGTGGAGATGGACACGCGCTCCTTCTCAATGTCCGTGAGGCGATTCTCCAATTTTTCCAGGCTCAGTCTCATGGGGTTCATCAGTTGTTCCGTGGCAGCGAGCCTTTGGGCCGCTGACTCCTCGACGGTCTTTGTTTGCTTGTCCAAAGCCTCGGATGACAAGGACTTATAGGAATTCAGCATGGCATCGTGATCTTGTCGTAATTTCTCGGCCTGTTCGATGACGGAATCGCGTTCGACCTCGACCTTGGAGGTGAGGGCCTCCTGCCGGGCCAGTGCGGCCTGTGACTCGGCCGCGTCGGCGCGGGCATCCGCCGCTTCGAAACGGGCCTTTTCGATCTCGGTCTCCGTCCGGGAAAGCTCAGCCCTGGCTTGGGCGGCTTCCGCGCGGGCGGACGCCGCTTCCGTGCGCGCCTGGGCGACCTGGGCTTCGGCGTGCGCGGAGTCGGCACGGCCGCGTTCCTGGTGGGCCGTGTTCCTCGCCGAGAGTTGGAGATACCCGGCCAGCCATCCCAGCAGGACGCCAAAGATGAGGGCTGCCACAATCCATACGATGTTCATAGAATCAACTGTGCCAGGTGGGTCCGACATTTTTCGATCCAACATGCGAACACGGGTTCAATTGGCCGGAAATTCTTCATCCCCATACCATCCGGGGCGCGAATCGGGTCTGAAACGTTTCAGACCC
>JGI24699J35502_11134006_pt1 | contig 23975 bp, 17 predicted proteins | sample TergutMp193P4_FD_35502 | JGI IMG/M metagenome (IMG submission 35502)
AAACACCGGGTAAAAATGCGGCTAGGCGAGCGATCTGCTTCGCTCTCACCCCACAGATTCGCTTCTCGAATCTGCGAGGACCCCGAGTTGCTATCGCTTGGAAGTACCTCCGTACTCCCTTCGCTCGCGCGCCTTGCATCTCATCTCGCCTAGCTGCATTTTAGTTATTGAGGCAGATATCGATGGGTCTTGCTTCGCGGGCGGACTGTTCTACCGCCCAGCCGATTAGGGTGTCAGCGGTGGCCTCGATGAGGGGGTAAGGCGCTGGCCCATGGTCGCCGACGAAGCGCATCATGGCGGCGAGTAGGTCGGCGACCGCTAACTCGTCATCATTCCAGCGTTCATTTGGCCACTGGTTTTGCCAGAGCACGTTATCGCCCAGCGTAAGGTATTCCGACCGATAGCCGTTTAAGTCAAGGTCGTGACCAGTTTGGCGGCGTTCGATGGAGGTATTGGTGATGAGCCGGTTAGCTGGCAACCGAGTGACTATGAGATCATTTATTTCACCCGTTGAACCGCGGGCTAATAATCGGCGCGTTCTGAGCAGATTCCGGGTTTGGTTATCCGTCATATCGTAGACGCCAGATTTCTCTGGTGCGAAATCTATCACGGCTAAGGTGGTGGTGGCCCTCTGGACGGTGGCATCATCAGTCCAGCCCTGCCGCCCAAGTGGTTGCACTAAGGGAGCATAAGTTTGGTGGGCGCGGACGGTAACTTCGGTTAGGTCGCTGGCTGCTAATCCGAGGTGGGCGCGCATCAAGGCCACAGCGTGATAGGTCTGCGTGCTAGAAACCTGAACTTGACCTACTTCACCGATCACCCCTGCCCGGAGTGCTGAAATGCGGGCGGCATGTTCTGGATACCGAGGATACTGCTCGGCAACTTGGACTAATGCGCTACCTTGCAGATCGGCAACCAATGCCCGCAACGCAGTTGGTGACGGGGCGGGCGGGGTTTCGGACAACACCGGGATACCCTGTGCCACCGCGAACCTGATAACCCGCTCGCTCACATCCCACGGCGTCGAGCACACGATGAAGTCGGGTTTGGTGTGCCGTACCGCCACTTCTACATCGGTGAACACCGGCAAAGTGTCTGGCCGCTCAGTGCGGTGCACCACCCCAACACATTCCAGCCCGATGCCGGGCGCTACCTCGCGAAAGATCGCGCTGCGAAAGCCACCACCGACTAACAGAAACTTGATGATCCCACCCCCAGAAGTGGCTTCTAGGCCAAGGCCGCAGAGACCACGTCCTTTGCTTCCTCTTGCACTTGAGCGAGGTGCTCAGGCCCGATGAAGCTTTCAGCATAGATCTTGTACACGTCCTCAGTGCCGGAGGGCCGAGCCGCGAACCAAGAATCTTTGGTGGTCACCTTGAGACCGCCAATCTTAGCGCCGTTACCCGGAGCGGTGGTGAGCTTATCCACGATGGGCTGGCCAGCCAGCGAGGTGGACTTCACCTGCTCGGGCGACAAGGCTGACAGCTTCGCCTTTTCCTCACGGTTGGCGGCGGCATCTACCCGTGCGTACCAACTCTCGCCATACTTCTTGACCAGCTCTTTGTGCAGTTGGGATGGCGACTTGCCGGTTTTGGCGATGATCTCAGCTGCCAGTAAAGCCAGAATAATGCCGTCCTTATCGGTGGTCCAAACCCCGCCATTGCGACGTAAGAATGAGGCGCCAGCGGATTCCTCACCGCCGAAGCCGATGGAGCCATCAAGCAGCCCCGGTACAAACCACTTAAAGCCGACGGGCACCTCTACTAACGTGCGACCCAGCCCGGCAGCCACCCGGTCAATTAGCGAGGACGATACCAAGGTTTTCCCTATCGCGGTATCTTGTGGCCAGTCAGGCCGGTGGGTGTATAGGTAATCAATGGCGACCGCTAGGTAGTGGTTTGGGTTCATCAACCCGGAATCCGGGGTGACGATGCCGTGGCGGTCGGCGTCAGCGTCGTTGCCGGTAGCCACGTCATAAGGCGGTCTGGGCGCCTCGGACACCTCAATCAAAGTGGTGCCCGTGTCATCATCCTCGCCTTGGGGGGTGGCGCCGATCTTTTCGGCAACGGAGGCCATTACGGACGGCGACGAACAATCCATCCGAATCTTGCCATCCCAGTCCAACGTCATAAACCCAAATTGGGGGTCAACCTCGGGATTCAAGACCACTAGGTTCAAGCCGAGGCGATCACGGATGGCTTTCCAGTAATCTACCGCTGCACCGCCTAACGGGTCAGCGCCAATCCGGACGCCCGCCTGTTTGATCGCGTCAATATCGATGATGTTGGGAAGGTCGTCAACGTAAGTGCCGACGTAATCGTACTTTTGCGTGGTGGGTGCCGCGAGAGCTTCGGCGTACGGCAGCCGCTTGATCTTATCCACGCCAGCGCGGATTAAGTCGTTCGCGCGGTTGGCGATCCAAGACGTTGCGTCAGTATCGGCAGGGCCACCCGTGGGTGGGTTGTACTTAAAGCCACCATCGCGCGGCGGGTTATGGGATGGAGTGATCACGATTCCATCGGCCAACCCGGGGCCGGTTTGGCGGACGCCCCCGGGGGATTTTGCCCCATTGTGGAGCAGAATCGCGTGCGAAATAGCCGGAGTGGGCGTGTAGGCTTCGTCGGCATCAATCATCACCGTCACGCCGTTAGCCGCTAACACCTCAAGGGCCGACTTCAGGGCTGGTTCGGACAGGGCGTGGGTATCGCGGCCAATAAACAGCGGCCCATCCGTACCTTGGGAGTTGCGGTAGTCAACAATCGCTTGCGTGATTGCGACAATGTGATCCTCATTGAAGGCAGTATCGAACGCACTGCCCCGGTGGCCCGAAGTACCGAAAGCAACGGCTTGATCCGGATTATCGGCGTCTGGGTGTTTGTCGTAATAGGCCGCCAACAGGGCGTCAACATCGATCAGGTCAGAGGGCAGGGCAACAGTGCCGGCGCGTTCATGCATATTAGTATCCTATGTCAGAGTTATGGATTGGCGCTAGAGGCGGTAGCCCCCAACGGAAGGGATCAAAACGAGGCTGCCAGCCGCAAGCCGCCGGGATAGCCGCAGAAACTGAAGTCCGGTTACATCGGCCAAGCCCCCCACAGCATCAACATCCCTGGGATGAATGTGGCAAAGATGCCCTCGAACATGGACAGCGCTGGGAAGTAACGGCCAATCCGCGAGTGACCGGCCAACAGTTCGGCAAACCCCTCTAACCAGAGTAACGACCAGATTAGCCATAAAACTCCCATCAAGAAGGAGCCATTGCTAAACAAACTTCCGAGACCCGCGCCCGTACCAACTCCCTTAATGGCGGCGAAACTCATAAACGCGTTGACCAACGCAAACACTGACGCAAATAAGCTATAGATCCCAAATGCTCGCAAATCCAGCCCCCAAAGATGGTTGGCGGCCAAAAAGGCGTACGTGAACCCAAACAATAGCCCTGCTGCAATGTTGTTATAGGCCATGGTGTCGCCGGGCTGGGTGCGGGCCAGTTGGATTAGATTACCGATAACTAATAGCGCGCACGTCAGAATATTCATGTATGCAGTGGATTTGGGGTTGAGTCCAATCTTGGCGCCCAGCCCGTTACCAAATAGCGTTATCCCAACAAATACCAAACACAGCCCTAGCCAACCCATGTCGGCCCCTTTCTAACCGTAAGCGTTAGTTCCCGTCAAAGTATAAGAGTTGATGCTGAAATCCGCGCGGTTACCCCCCGAGCGCGCTCGACCAGTAAAAGGCCTCGCGAGCATCCCGCGCGATCCATTCACTCGGCAGGCGAGTCCGCTTCAAGCGGCGGCAAAAACTGCGTGGTAATAGCTTCTGCCAACCCGGTGTAGGCCGCTGGAGTCAGAGCTGCCAACCGCGCGGTCGCTTCGGCAGGTAACCCGAGGCTGGCAATGAATTGCCGCACTTCATGGGCGGTAAGTTTATGACCCCGTGATAAGTCTTTGAGCCGCTCATAGGGGTTAGCCATGCCCGGCACCCCCGCGATGGCTGCCGCCCGCATTGCTGTTTGGATGGGTTCCGCTAGTACTTCCCAGTTTTCATCAAGATCCGCAAGCATCAGAGCCGGGTTGGGATGGATAGTGGTTAACCCTTGCAAGATGTTGTCCATAGCGAGCAAGGAGTGGCCAAACGCGACCCCTACGTTACGTTGGGTGGTGGAATCGGTTAAGTCGCGTTGGAGCCGCGACGTTACCAACGTGGCTGCTAACGAATCGAATAAGGCCCCAGAAATTTCAAGATTAGCTTCGGCATTTTCAAACCGAATGGGGTTGATCTTGTGCGGCATGGTTGACGAGCCGACCGAACCTTGTGGCGGTATCTGCGTGAAATAACCAAGCGAAATATACGTCCAAATGTCAGTAGCCAAGTTATGCAGAATGCGGCCAAACCGCGTGACATCGCTGAATAACTCCGCCTGCCAATCGTGCGACTCAATCTGGGTAGTAACGGGGTTCCACTCTAGGCCCAAACTGGTAACAAATTGTTGTGAAACAGCCAACCAATCCGCATCGGGCACCGCCGCCAAATGGGCACCAAAGGTGCCGGTTGCGCCATTACTTTTCCCTAAGACCGGCACCGCAGCAATCTTGGCAAGCTGCCGTTGCAACCTAAGGACAAACACAGCAAGCTCTTTACCTAAAGTGGTAGGGCTAGCGGCCTGCCCATGGGTGCGACTGAGCATCGCCATCTGCGCAGTAGCGTGCGCCAATTGCGTCAGTTGCGCCACCAACTTTTCGGCAGTTGGCAGCCAAACCAGCGTGAGAGCCGTCTTGATGTTCAGCGCGTAAGCAAGGTTGTTTACGTCCTCTGACGTAAAGGCAAAGTGGATTAGTTCGGGCGGAATGTGCGGCAATTCTGCCCCGATTTTCCGGGCTAAATAGTATTCGATGGCCTTAACATCATGGCGCGTTTCGGCCTCAATCTCACCTAGTTGCGAAGCCGCTTCGGTATCAAAATCCGTCACAAAGTGCCGCAATACGGCAATGTCGCCGTCAGATAAGTGCGGCGCGCCGGGTAACACGGGTGCTGCGATGACTTGCCCGTGCGACGGCGGCGCGGCCCCATTGCACAATAAAATCAACCACTCAACCTCAACTAATAGCCGGGCCCGATTCAGGGCATCCTCGCTAAAAAACTCCAACAACGGCGCCACCTGCTTGCGGTAGCGGCCATCTAGCGGGCTGAGCGTTTGCGTCATACTTGCACCATAACTAGCGGGTCGGACAGGAACGGGTAGAAACGCGAATCGTCGACATGCGAGTGAGCATATCGCGCCAGTAAGAAACGTGACTCAAAAACCAAAGAACCCGAGCCAACCGGCTAAATAGCAATGATTCGTAGGTGATTCCAAGAACCTAGAGTTGTCCACAACGTCCAATAGTCAGTAAAAACTAAAAACCCTGTGGAAAGCAAAAACTACCGCACCCAAGAACCGCCTACCGTCGGTGCCCATGGACTTTTTCAGCAATGCCGACAACGGCGCCCAAGCGCTCCAAGCGGCGCGCGCCTACTTAAAGTCGAGCGAAAGCGCTTGTGGCGACGCCTTTTTCGAGTCGAGACTCGCAGCAGCGGTACGCTGGGACTCGCCTGCGGCAACTCGCTTCCGCGACTGGCTAACCCAGTTGACGCGCGACATCGCAACGCAACAATCAGCGCTGGAAAACCAACTGCGAGGTTTACATGGCTAACCCACTGGATACCGTGCGGGTATATGGTGGCCGTCCGCTTGATCAGATTGACGCCGATGAGGTGCGGACTGCCGCCGGTAGGCTCGCAATTCTTGCCGGGCACCTTCAAGCCGGACTGGCTGCCTGCCGCCACGCCGCCTCGCAACTGGACCTCGCCGCTCTGCAATACCAAGGCGCGGCTGCCGCGCTGGAATCTTGGGTACCGCCACCCATGCCTGAATTGCCGGTCGCCGCAAAATCCGGCCGGGGTTGGCCGACTAGCAGCGGGCTGGAATGGCATCAGCAGCAACAGCAGCAATGGGAACAGCAAAACGCCGCCAACACCGCCGAATGGAACCGCCGCCAACAGCGCGCCGCCGAGTTTCGCATCCAGGCCCTAAAGGCCACTCGGACGGCTGCCGAGTTACAGCCGATAATGCAATGCCTCAGCGCATTGCAGCAAGAAGCCCATGGCTACCAAGACAAACTGTTGCGCGCGGCGGGATTATATGAGGAACAAGAGACGCGGGCTGCTAGGTTATTCTCAAACTTATTGCGCTACGGCACGGCGGCTCGGGTGTACTGGGCCACCCAACATCCAGTGCTAGCGGGTGCCGAGGCCGTCGCCGTCGCAGCCCCGGTGGCGGCCAGCGGCTATCTCGCCCATCGAGTGACTGCGGGGGCGAGCACCAAGGCCCTGCCGTCTGCCCTAGTAACTGGCATCGCTGGTTTTAGTGACGAATTGGTGGGCGGGCTCAGCCTTGGGATTGCGGTGAGTTCGCCCCGCTTGGCTGGCAGGTTGACGACGACCGGTGGAATAGCAGTGTTGTCAACATTGGTGCGCTTTGTGGCACCGCCGGGCAAGTTGCAGGTAACTGAGACGCTTTTGCCGACCAGCGCGTTTGGCCCAAGTAACGTCAGCGGTTTGGACGATACAAGGGGTTCGCACGATGCCAACGGTTCGGGTGCCATCCTGAACTCGACCGACACTAATAGCCCGGACATCAGCAAACCAAACCCGCACGCCCCGAAAATGTCCAAATACCAAGGCACCCCCAGCGCCACCGTAATGCAAGCCCTCACAAGGGTAGCGGACCTGCATCCGTTCGACCCCGCTGCACCCCCAGCGCCACACGCCGAGTATTCAAAGCAAGGCCGAGGCGGCTTGCCCACCGGCACGGTTGGCATTGAGCGGGTCGCGCATCAAGACGGCACGGTCAGTTGGACGGTGTTAATCCCCGGCACCCAAAACTTCGCCCCGGGCGACCACGCTTTTGATGGTGTGACGGACTTGGATTTGATGGCGCATCGGCAATCCCAAGTGGGGGAGCAGGTGATCGAGGCGCTCAAGCAGGCTGGTGTGGGTAGCGCTGAGCCGGTGGTGCTAGTGGGTCACTCGCTGGGCGGCATCGCGGCCATGAGCCTCGCAAGTTCCAAGGCCTTCAACAGCCAGTTCCAAGTGGGTGGGGTCATCACCGCTGGTTCGCCGACCGCGACATTCACCCCGCCGCCGGGCGTGCCTGTACTGCATCTGGAAAACGATGAGGAAGTGGTGTCGAATCTGGACGGCGAATCCGGCTCGGGCAACCCGCGCACCAAGGATCGAGTCACGGTGACCAGACGATTGGCCGCCTCAGATCACCTGATAGACCAGCAGGCTGCTAGTGGATTGGAGGGCGCCCATCCCATCGAAACCCATCAGCGCACTTATGAATTAGCGTTGGAAACTGGAAATGACCAAGTACACGAAGTAACGGAGCGCCTTAATGCGTTATTGGACGGGGAATCGGCGCACACCAGATATTTCACGGGCCGCCGCGAGTAACGGCATTATCGGTGTTGTGCCAGAGTTTGGTTACGCACCGGCTTAAGCTGCCCATTTTCTTTACGCATCCCCGGCGTGAACCAGCTAATCACCGTCTGTACCAGCGATAACACTAACGCTACCCAAAAGTAAGTGGCAAAGCCGCCCGCAATATGAATGCCACCGGCAAAGCCAGCCGATAAAGTGGAAGCCAGCCAAAGCATCACAGCATTAACCACTAAAGAGAAAAGGCCAAAAGTCAAAAAGTACAGCGGTAAAGAAAAGAACTTAACGACGGGCCGGAAAATCATATTAACCAAGGTGAGTATCAAACCCACCGACAATGCCGACGTCAAGATCCCCAAAAAGGAACCGTCGCTCGCCAAGCTCATGTGGGTGGTTAGCAGGGAAGTTATCCAGATTGCCAACGCAGAAAAGGCCACTCGCGCAATAAAGTTCATGGGGCCTAAGGGTACGCGGTGGGTGCCAACGCCACAAAATAGCGGCACAGTTTTGTGGCATGATGGGAGCATGTCTGTTCGCGTCTGGCCGCCCTGTCAGGTTGAGCTTCGCCCAGAAGTCGTCTCGCTGCCCAAATATGTGCCGGGCGCGCGGCCTGCGTCAGATTCGGATGTCGTGAAGCTGTCGTCCAACGAAAACCCGTATCGCCCGCTGTTGGCTGTGCTAGAGGCCATCACGACTGCCGCCAATGAGGTGAACCGTTATCCAGATATGCAGGCGACCGAATTAATGGCGGCGCTTGCGGCTCGGGCGCAGGTGCAGCCTGAGCAAGTTGCGGTTGGAAATGGGTCGGTGGCACTGTTGTCGCACATTTTGGCGGCGGTTGTGCAACCCGGTGACGAAGTGATTTACCCGTGGCGTTCATTTGAGGCATATCCGATCGCGATTTCCGTGGCCGGGGCAAAAGGCGTGCCAGTTCCCATTAATGCTGCAGGTAGTAATGATTTAACCGATATGGTTACCGCGATAACGGATAAAACAAAGTTGATATTTGTTTGTTCCCCAAATAACCCGACGGGGGCTATCGTTACTGAAACCGACTTTGTCGAGTTTATGGAAAAAGTGCCAACGCGAGTTTTAGTTGTATTAGATGAGGCTTATGCCGAGTTTGTCCGCGACCGTGAAGCAGTGGATGGGTTAAAGCTGCTAGACAGGTTTCCCAATCTGATTACTTTACGCACGCTATCCAAGGCGCAAGGGCTGGCTGGACTGCGGGTCGGCTATGCCATTGGCCATCCTGACGTGATTGCTGGGGTGCGTGCGACCGCCACTCCGTTCGGGGTGAACATGTTGGCGCAGGCTGGGGCCGTCGCATCCTTGACCAGTGGCGCCGAGCAAGTGTTATCGCATCGCGTGGGTGCGATTGTTGCGGAGCGGGCGCGTGTTTTGGGGGAGTTACGGCAGCAGGGTTGGCAGGTGCCCGAGGCGCAAGGAAACTTTGTCTGGCTGCCGTTGGGCGCGGCTACTGCCGAATTAGCTGAGGCTGCCAAGGCCGATGGCATTTTGGTGCGGCCATTTGGGGATGAGGGTGTGCGCGTTACCATTGCGGATGGCGCGGCTAATAACCAGTTCTTATGGTTGGCTAATCAGTGGGCTAACGAGTTGCAAGTAAATGCCGATGATGGCGGGTTTGATATCGGATTGTTGAGTTAGCTTTCCGGTGGTTGAGCCTCCCCGTTGTTTTCACCCGGAGTTTTCACCCGGTGGTTGAGCTTGTCGAAACCACTATCAAAGGTATTGCCCAGGCCGCAATCCAGCTTCCAAACTAGCACTATCAGTTATCGCTTTACTGGTGGTTAGGGTTGTCCCGGGCACGATGCTGGCTTTAATGCCAGTAGTCTGGGCAGACTGATTACCTTGCTGCACTGCCAATAGCGTTTGGATTCCGCCAAACAATCCCTCTAGCCAACCGACAAGCTGCGCGTATGCGAGCCGAAGCTCAGCCTCTGACGGGGTGGCAGTATGTTTTCCGACTTTGATTTTTGGCACCAGCAGGTTGAGTTCTTTGCGTAGATCTGGCGATAAGCACTTCGCTACCAGCTTGCGTGATTTCGCATAAGTTTCGGCTAGTTCTTGGCGGGTATGCATTTCTAAAGATTCAGGTAGCAAATCGGTGATAATCTTTTTTAGCATTGCGGTTATGCGCAGCACTTTATTTGGGGTTAATACCGCTTCACCTTTTTTAGCCTCGGCCTTTTTGGGTTTAGTTGGCTTGGTTTTTTCTTTTTTCTCGATGATGTCAGTGGGCGCGTGCTCAGTGTCATCTTGCAGCGTGGGGTTAGGCTGGGGCAGGTCAGATTCTGATGTTGGCTCTGCAGCCGGAACTACCGTCATGTGACAATACTAAGTAAGATGCAAGACAAATCGCGTTCCCGTGCGGGTATGGTGCGCTAACTTGCATAACGGAGCAAGCAGTTAGCGCTGCCTTGCGCCTTGGAGAGTTGACCGAGCGGCCGAAGGTGACGGTCTTGAAAACCGTTGTACAGGCAACTGTACCAAGGGTTCAAATCCCTTACTCTCCGCAGAATGTCGCTTTGCGACATTCTGCGGTGTGCTCAATCGCCTCAGCAACCTACGAACAAGTTCGCAGATGCGTTCGGCTCAATCGCACAGCCCGCCGACGGCGTTCCCGCGCTATCGGCAGCGCGCGCAGCGAGTCAGGGCGCGTAGCGCACTGGCAAATCCCTTACGCTCACCTCAATCGTATGGACCGCATCCCCTAAGGTGACAAAAATAACTAGATGCAATTAAAGAAATTTGATAACAGGCAGATAAGATTGGTCGAGTCCAAGTTGGAGCGAGAGGCAAGCGTTTGAAGTTTACTAAGATGCAGGGTGCGGGCAACGACTTTGTGTTTGTCAATTGTCTGGCGGAGCACATCGACAATCCGCATGGGCTAGCGCGGTTCGTTAACGACCGTCACTTTGGCGTGGGCGGCGACGGCCTAGTACTTATCTCGCCTTCGCATACCGCAGATTACCGGATGCAAATGTTTAATCCTGACGGCACGGAAGCTATGTGCGGAAATGCTTTACGTTGTTTCGGCAAATACCTTTATGAACGCGGCATCACCGGTAAAACAAAATTGACCGTGGAAACTATAGACGGTAATCGTGGGCTGGAACTTGCCATCACAGATGGTGAAGTTAAGCAGGTTACCGTTGATATGGGCGAGCCAGAATTGCGCCCCGCCTATATTCCAATTGCATCCAAGGCAGAAAACTATATCGACCAACCCATTAGCATTGACGGCGACGAATATCACATTACTTGCGTCTCAATGGGTAATCCCCACGCAGTGGTATTTGCCAACGGCATTGACGGCCTAGACCTTGACTATTTGGGGCCGAAGTTTGAGCATCACCCGTTTTTCCCCGATCGGGTCAATACGGAGTTTATCGAATTGACCGAGGATCCAAATCGAATCAAGATGCGCGTGTGGGAACGTGGGGCTGGCGAAACCCTCGCCTGCGGTACTGGGTCTTGTGCGGCGGCGGTAGCCGGGGTTTTGACCGGCATGACGCCCCGCGAAGTCACCATTAAGCTGCGTGGCGGAGAGTTGCATATTCACTGGGATGAGCAAGATAATCACGTATATATGACCGGCGGAGCCGAGTTCGTATTTGACGGCGAAATTGCAGATTAACCTGCCTGATCCTGATCCTCCTAGTCCTGATCCAAGACAATAACCTTAAGATAGTCATCATAAACACCTAGAAAGACGGCAAATATCATGGTAACAGTAAATCAGAACTTCCTCGCGCTGCCCGGAAATTATTTATTTGCCGATATCGCCCAGAAAGTCACCGATTATCAGGCTGCTCATCCAGACGCCAAATTAATCCGGATGGGCATCGGTGATGTTACGCAACCCATCATTCCTGCTGTCACCAAGGCCATGCATGATGCCGTTACCGAAATGGGTACTGAAGCGGGCTTCCACGGCTACAAATCCGATAACGGTTATGAGTTTTTGTTACAAGCTATTGCGGATAATGACTATCAGGCGCGGGGTATTGACATCGGGCTGGATGAGATATTTGTGAGCGACGGCGCGAAAAGCGATACCGGTAACATTCAAGAGATATTTGGCCTAGATAATGTGGTGGCCGTCTGCGATCCGGTATACCCCGTCTATGTTGATACAAATGCGATGGCGGGGCGATTGGGTGGTTATGAGGGTGACAAGTGGGAAAAGCTCATCACTATCCCAAGTACCGCCCAAAATGGTTTTGTGGCTGCGCCGCCCAAAGAGCATGCCGACCTGATTTATCTGTGTTTCCCAAATAACCCAACTGGTGTTGCGGCCACCAAAGAGCAGTTGCAAAGCTGGGTGGAATATGCCAAGCAAAATGACGCCGTCATCTTATATGATTCGGCTTACGAGGCTTATATTCATTCCGATGTCCCGCACTCCATTTACGAAATCCCGGGCGCCAAGGATTGCGCTATCGAGTTTCGGAGTTTCTCAAAGACGGCAGGCTTTACTGGTACCAGACTTGGGTACACGGTAGTGCCAAAGCAGCTAAAGCGCGATGGCGCCAGCCTGAATGAATTATGGGCGCGCCGCCAAGCCACTAAATCGAATGGGGTGGCTTATGTGGTACAACGCGGTGGCGAGGCAGTCTATTCGCCTGAAGGTCAAAAAGAGGTAAAGCAAGTAATTGAGTATTACATGGAGAATGCGCGCACTATTAGGGCTGGGTTAGAGAAAGCCGGACTCACCGTTTATGGTGGGGTGGATGCCCCTTATGTGTGGATCAAAACGCCAAATAACCAAGGGTCTTGGGAATTCTTTGACAAACTGCTCACTGAAGCGAATGTCGTTTCGACTCCGGGTGTCGGTTTTGGGCCGAGTGGTGAGGGCTATATCCGCCTATCCGCCTTTGGCAACCACGCCGAAACTGCTGAGGGCGTGCGCCGCATCCAAGCCATGCTGCGCGCATAACCTCAAAACTTAACGATGCAGCGTAACCCCAAAGCGTAATAACCTTGAAACTGTGGCTACCGCGCACTCTCCCAGCAACTATAACGATTTTGTCCGCGAAAATGCCGCCATACCAGTAGCTAATCCCGCCCGGCAACGCGAACTCGACCTCGAACCGCGCGACTTAATCCGTAAAAGCCGCCTAGTGCACCGGGCAGGCAGGCTGGCGCTCGGCGCAGGCCACGGCTCGTATCGCGTCAAGGCGCACATGCAACGGGTGGGCAGCGCCGTTGGCCTTGACGTGGTGAATTCCAGCGTGTCCTTGACCGAAATCACCACTACAGCAGAGCGGGATGGGATTTTCCGGACCGAGGTGTCCGAAGTGCGTCCCATGGGCATAAACGCCGACCGCCTTGCGGAACTGGAACAGTACATTGGGAATTTGCCCCCGCGCGTGCCAACCGGCCAGATTAGCGCTGAACTGGATCGAATTGATGCAAAAGAGCAACTCTATGCCACCCCAATATCTGCCCTAGCAGCCGGAATAGCGTGCGCGGGGTTTGCCTTTCTTAACGGCGGCGGTTTGGTGGAATGTCTGGTGGTATTATGTGCTGCTTTTTGTGGACAGTATATTCGGCGGATGTTATTACACCACAGCATTAATCAAGTGGCCGTAACTATGTTAGTGGCTGCAGTTGCATCGTTAATATATTTAGGCTTAGTTTCTTTATTTGCTACCTTGTTTCCGGGCGCTGGCCAGCATATTGCCGGTTACACCTCTGCGGTGTTGTTTTTAGTACCGGGTTTTCCGCTGGTTACTGGATTTTTGGATTTGGCTCGCTTGGATTTGTCGGCAGGGATATCGCGGCTAACTTATGCGCTGCTTATTCTTGGTACTGCGGGAATTGCCGTTTGGGCGGTGTCCGCAGTAGTTGGCTTAGAACCCCAACCAATGACCGGGGCCGATATCGCGCCGCTTATGCTTTGGGTTTTGCGGGCGCTAACTTCATTTTTAGCGGTATTTGGTTTCGCAGTACTTTTTAACAGCCCGATGCGGATGGCGCTGGGTGCCGCACTAATTGGGATGGCCGCTAACGTATTGCGTTTGGTGGCCGTGAATACTTGGCATTGGGAGCCACAAGCCGCCGCGTTCTTGGCTGCCTTGGTAGTGGGGTTACTCGCCCGGTTAGTAGCCACTCCGCTGGGCGTGCCTAGGATAACGATTTCCGTGCCAGCCGTCGTGATTATGGTGCCAGGCGTGCTGGCTTACCGCGCCATCTTTGAAGTCAATGCCGGAAGCACCATTACTGCTATCGGGTTTGGGGTGGAAGCGGCACTGGTTGTCCTCGCCCTCGCTGTCGGTCTGGGTGTGGCCCGGATGCTGACCGACCGCGACTGGACCCTCGAATGAGCACCGCGATAATCAGGTTTTGCCCGACTTGCCAAGGCAAAATAAGGTTAATCTGTAACGCGAAAGATGCCGCGAACTTCATCATATATAGGTGATTAGCAAAAAATCGCTTACGATAGCGGTGGGGGGGTAACGTGATGACTCAAAGATATGTGCATATTATGGTCAGGGTGGCTATCGCGGCTTTGGTATTTGGTGCGTGTACACCCACAGCCCCTCCGGCAGGTGATAGTACTTTGATTGCTAGTTCCGAGTTCACCTCACCCCTAGATGAATTTCTCGGACAATCGGTGTGGAATAATCAGGAGGAGTTCCAAAGAGCGTCCGATGAATTTACCGTACGTCGGGAGGAGTTAATTGCCTCGTGTATGCGTGACGCTGGATTTACTTACCATCCCGACCTTAACTCAACCGCTTTCACCGTAGGGACAAACGCATTTGATGATGTCCGATCCAATGATCGTGAATGGATTGTCCAGTATGGGTTTGGGATTGCTTCTGGCCATCGGCATCGTTCTGGGGGAACCATCTTTGATGGGCGGGACGATCCGAATCAAGAATATGTAGCAGGTCTTTCCGATACCGCACGGGCAGCGTACCTGTATGCGCTAAATGGATCAGCGGATAGTCTACCAGCCAGTCTGGTCACTCAGGCCGATTGGGATGACTGGATGAGTTCTCGTGGATGTTTTGGGCAGGCTCTTGTGCAAGCGCAAAGCGAAAGCCCGCTGTTTTTGCGGCAAAACGATGAATTTGCTTCATTAATTAGCGCGGTAAATGCGCTCAATCAGTCTATCTTTGAGCGCCCAGAATTGGCGGTATTGGATCAAGAGTGGGCGCATTGTATGGCCGATGCCGGACGCATTGGACTGCGGAGTCCTGGTGACGCGGAGAGTCCATTTTGGAATGAGTATTTTTCGATATCATTTGAGATTATGCAAAAACGAACTGAGGGCACTCCATCTCCTGACGACGGTGCTGGTTTGTTAGCCGAGCTCAGAGCACGCGAAATAGAAGTGGCACTTGATGATTTTGAGTGCCGTTCTGCACTCAATTACGATGCTCGCGTAAATGCGATTAGATTGGAAATGGAAACCCAGTTCGTTAATGACAATCGAACCCTATTAGAGGATTTCCGTAATGCTGCCGAAAGTATTGGGTGATTCAAGGCAGTATGTAACTTTACAAAGCAAAAACGGTTCACCTGATATTATTTCTAAAATCAGGTGAACCGCTATGTCTGCAATCGGTTTATGTCAATTATAATAGCAATCGTTTGCTATGATTCGTCCCAGTACAAATCCAATGAACTCCAATGTGGGCCTGATTGCGGGCAGGCACGCTCCAATGCTCGGAATTCGGCAGCCGGACGGTTCATGGCACTGGAAACTGAAATCGGAACCCAGTTCCCGCCCCGCTGAATCCAAGATTCTTGGCTGATTGGTTCTGGAACTGGCTGCCCATGAGCAATTAAACACTCACGCGTATCCAGCATGCGCTGATATAGCTCAGGATTCGCTATCTGGCCACCAAAATATGGGAAAGGAAACAGTTCGTTACACTCATCAAGGGCTTGGCTAACTTCTTGCATTCGAGCCCTTACGTCAGTCACTTCTGGCGAAGAGGTAATTCTTGCTGAGATTCCAAAACCAGCTTCAATTATCGGCATTACTCCTGCCGCCTCATAACAGGCTGCCCTAGCGGTTTGAAACTCTGTGCCTAGCATACGGTGGCTGGTCATCCATTCTGGCTCTACCCAGTCTGGCGCAACCTCAAGTATAAATTCGTTGGTTACGTTTGCATCATGCGAGGTGGAGCTTGCAGAACACCCACTTGTAATGGCTATAACTCCAACTAAAGAAGCAAGAATCAATGCACGAAAACGGGAATACTGCCCACTCATCGGACGCAGGCTGGTTGGCTCATTGTTTTCCTCCTTGAAAAACGATCATGGAGCGCCTTGCTCCGCTACCACAATTTAACGGTAGTATTTCGAGGAAAATCCGATTTGTCCGATTGTGCGTCGTCTTTTGGCCGCTGCGAAAAAAGAGGCACGTATTTCAACGTTGCGGGTGGTGATTGATGTTGAATACCCGAATTGGTTTGGAGCTTTGTGGGATACAGGGGTTTGGCGCGCGAATCATGTTAGGGTTGGGATATGAGTCACCATAAAGTTGAACACGATGCCGACGATGCCGTCATGGTCAAGCTAATTGCCACCGCATCCGGGGTAGCCGCTACTTTCCTCGCCAACACCATCATCAGGCAAGTATGGAAGCATTTTACCGGCAGCAGTGCACCCAAACATTGGGACGACCCGAACCTCAAGATTGCCCAAGCAGTCGGCTTTGCCGCCCTCTCCGCTGGGGTTGCGGTGCTGGTCAAGCGACTCGTGACTCATGGCGCTACCGAAGCCATGCGCCGCGTCGGGAAAGAAACCACTGCCGAGTTGGCGTCTCACATCGTGGCGCAACACGTCAACAAGGGCCACTAAATATCACAGATTCTCGAGTGGGCTGTCTACCACCTCGACCTGCGCTCGCCAGCGGTTTCGTTCGCTGCGCGTCGGGTTCGGAAAGTCGTTGCGAGGCTGCCATATGTTAGGACTCCGATACGGTAAGCTGACCGTTACGACAGGGGAGCGGCACACCAGCCGCTGAGAGTACCGCGTGGGCGGTAGACCCTCGAACCTGATCCGGTTAGCACTGGCGTAGGGAGTCGAGCCCCTTCTCAATGTTGCGGTTATTTACCGCAGCAGACCTTGAGGAGGCAGTTGATGTTAAATAGTAAAACGTTGGGCAGCGGACGTTTCCGCTTGCTGGCGGGGTCTCTCGCCCTCGGCCTCGCGCTCTCAGCATGCGGGAATGCTGGCAGCCCGGCGCCCGCACCTACTGTAGATGTCATCGTTGACGCCACCCCCGCCCAGAGTCCAACAGACGTAGTGTTGGTGACCACCAATTCATTTGCTATTTCGGATGAAACCAAAGCCGCGTTTGAGCAAGAATCCGGGTTTAACTTAACGGTATTACCAGTTGGCAGTGCAGGCATATTAGCAAACCAATTGGTTTTAACTCGCGATAATCCCCTTGGCGATGCCTTTTTTGGGGTAGACAATACTTTCTATTCCCGGCTCCTTGATAACGATGTGGTAGTAAATGGTCGGGCCGGGTTGGCGCCGGTAACCCAAGGCGATGTTTGCTTAAATATCGATACCGCGTGGTTTGCGGATCATAATATTGCGCCCCCCACGGCATTTAGTAGTTTATTGGAACCGGAATATCAAGGTTTAACGGTGGTACTAAATCCCGCCACTTCATCGCCCGGCCTAGCGTTTTTATTGGCCACGATTGCCGCCTTTGGCGACTATGAGACCGGCTTAACTGGCCAGAGCAATGACGCCGAATACGTTTCGGATTGGCAGGATTTCTGGGAACGCTTACGTGCAAATGGGGCGACGGTATCGGATTCTTGGTCGGATGCTTACTTCTCGACGTTCTCTGGGGCTGGCGAAGGTGGGCAGTTACCCATCGTCGTATCATATTCCAGTTCGCCCGCTTCCACTTTAACTGAGGATGGTAGCGAAACCACCACCGCCGCTTTGTTGAACACTTGTTTCCGGCAATTCGAATATGCTGGGGAGTTGCATAACGCCAATAATCCGGCCGGCGCGCAAGCCTTATTGGAGTTCTTGCAAAACGCCACTTTCCAGCAAGATTTACCAGCGCAAATGTGGGTGTTCCCCGTTGATCCCAGCGTTGAGTTGCCCGCCGACTGGGCGCAATTTGCCCCGCAGGCCACTGAGCCGCTAGAGGTAAGTCCCGCCGATATTGAGGCCCACCGGGAGAGGTGGTTAGAACAGTGGACAGACATCATGTTCAACTGATGATGGAATGACAATGGTGAAATCAACTCGGTTAAGCGGTTTCACCATCGCTGTCATAGCTGTTGCAGTTGTTATTCCAATCGCGTTTCTAACGATATTTTTCTTATTCCCAGTTGTCACACTATTAGGCCGAGGCTTTATCGAGAATAACGCGCTAGATTTTTCTGGTCTCACCACCGTATTAACTAGGCCGCGCACGTGGACGCTATTCCGAAATACGATTTGGCAAGCCCTCGCGGGTACCGCCATATCTACTGTGTTAGGTATCCCCATCGCATATCTGCTTTATCGCACTAGATTCTATGGACAATCCGCAATGCGCGCGTTAGTGATGGTGCCGTTTGTGCTGCCGACGGTAGTAGTGGGGGTGGCGTTCCGATCATTACTCAGGCCGGGGGGCATGTTGGAGTTCCTCAACCTTGACCAAACTTTTGGCGCAGTGTTGTTAGCTTTGGTATTTTTCAACATTTCGGTAGTGGTACGCACAGTGGGCGGCCTCTGGGAGCGGCTCGACCCCCGCCAAGAGCAAGCGGCGCGGGCACTCGGGGCGAGTCCGTGGCGGGCGTTTTGGACAATAACCATACCGGCTCTCGGGCCTGCGATAGCTGCCGCCGCCGCTCTAGTCGCGCTGTTCTGCGCCACCGCATTTGGCGTAGTGTTGGTGCTGGGTGGGGCAGGGTACGGCACTGTTGAAACGGAAATCTACCAGCGGGTTGCGATATTTCTTGACCTTCGGGGCGCAGCAGCTCTATCCCTGCTGCAACTCGCCGTCGTCGCGGTTGCCCTAATCATCTCGCAACAAGCACGCAACCGCAGCGAGCGCGCTATCTCTGTGATTCGTGCCGAAACGGGCACCCATCGGTGGCGAATCACCAATAGCGCTGATGTTGCAACAACGGCCATTACCGTAGTGGTGGTGGCGTTTCTAATGATCTTGCCATTGGGAGGTCTGGTGATCCGATCCCTCCAAGATGGCGCCGGGCAGTGGACACTGGATAACTATCGCAACTTAGGTTCGGTTGCCGGTTCTGGCGGGGCGCTAATAGTGCCGGTTACTACCGCGTTAATGATGTCGCTCCGCACTGGGGCGTTGGCTACCGTAATCGCGCTGGGTATCGGGCTGCTGTTAGCGCTGGTGTTGTCGCGCCGCCCGCACGCCCGCTGGGCTCGGCGTGCCATTACTGGTTTCGATGCACTCATCATGTTGCCACTGGGAGTTTCGGCGGTGACGGTGGGTTTTGGATTTTTGATAACGTTTACTCGGCCGCTATTCGGTGTTGATCTGCGTACGTCAGGGCTGTTGATCCCCTTAGCGCAGGCCGTGGTGGCGGTGCCATTAGTTGTTCGGACGTTAATGCCAGTGCTGCGTGCCATCAACCCCAGATTACGGGATGCCGCTGCGACCTTGGGTGCGTCGCCCTTGCGGGTGCTGCGTGATGTGGACTTGGCGCTGGTTGCCCGCCCGCTCGGCTTGGCGCTGGGGTTTGCATTTGTGGTGTCCTTGGGTGAGTTTGGGGCGACGTCATTTTTGGCTCGGCCCGATGCACCCACGTTGCCGGTGGTGATTTTCCGGCTGCTTTCGCGCCCCGGCCAAGCTAATTTTGGGATGGCGCTCGCGGCTTCCGTCATTCTCGGGCTGCTCACGGCGTTGATAATGGTTATTACTGAACGGCTCCGCCCCGCCGCCGCAGGTAACTTCTGAGTTGGGGTGGGGCTTTTGTGTTTGTTATTAGCACCGGACTGAGGCAGCGAATCCTTTAGACTATAGAGGACGAAGGAGTGGGTTAAGTGGCGCTATCGGTGCAGCATGTCTCGGTTCGCTATGACAGCGACCGGAAGGGGTGGCTCACGCTCAACGTCCAAGCGCCAGTTTTCGCGGTGAACGACGTCTCGTTTACGCTGGCCGATAGTGACTCGCTGGCATTGCTTGGGCCGAGCGGCTGTGGCAAGTCGTCGCTGTTACGCGCAATAGTCGGCCTTGAACCATTGGCATCTGGGAAGGTTTGGTTTGACGGTGTTGACTTGGCTAAAGTACCAGTGCATAGACGGGGCTTTGGTTTGCTATTTCAGGAGGGGCAGCTTTTCCCGCATCGCAGTGTGGGGCGTAATGTTAGTTATGGGCTTGACGTGCAGCGTGACAGTTCCGTCGCGAACCGCGCTAGGCGCGCCGACCGGGATGCTCGGGTGGCTGAGGTACTCGACTTAGTCGGCTTGGCCGGTTATCAAGGCCGCCCTATTGATACCCTCTCGGGCGGGGAGCGGCAAAGGGTAGCTCTGGCTCGGGCTCTGGCTCCGCAGCCTCGGTTATTGTTGCTTGACGAACCATTTTCTGCCCTTGATCGTAACCTTCGGCTGCGCCTAGTTACAGAAGTACGCGATATTTTGCAAGCTACTAAAACCTCATCCATTACCGTCACGCACGATCATGGCGAAGCTTTCACCATTGCGAACCGCGTTGGCATTATGCAAAACGGCGAACTTCTCGCGATAGGCACGCGGGACGAACTAGAGTCATCCCAAAACCCCAAAGTCGAAGAATTCCTAAACACCAAAGTTGTCCACAACCCCTAATTCCAGCACCTTATCCACAGACACGAATTCCGGCTATTGCATCTAGTCAGTAATTTGAACGACGATGGAAACTCCACTAAACTTGGAGGTAACACGGTGTTAGATGACATCAGCAAAGTAGTCGTAATCGCTGTCGGAGTGAGTACGGTCTGCTACCAAGCGGTAAAAGCAGTAGTCGAAATTAGTAGGTTGATTGATAGAAGGCGAGCGAGAAATGAAAGTCGTATTTCGACGCAGAGGAACCGAGATATTTGAGGATATCCTCACGCTCGCAATCGTTATTTATTTAACGATTTTTAGTCAAGCGAGGACACCAATCACGATAGCTATCGGAAGTTTGGCTATAACCGCAGCCGTTATACATTATTCGATAGTCGGTACGATTAGTTTACTCGAGAAAAGAGATCAACGCTATTCGGAATCATAGCACCTGACACCAATTCATTTAGTGTCAGATGCTAGTTATCCGGTCTATTAACTCTCTGCCTTTGTCTTTCGGGCGGCGGTAGTGGCGGGCTTGGTAGCAGTTTTCCGGGCCGGAGCGGGCGGAACAATTGGGGTCTCAACCACGGGCGCTTTAGCTTTAGGAGCGGCCTTACGCCGGGCAGTTTTCGGCTTGTCCACCACCATCGGCGCGGGGGCAGCCTCGGTCGTGGCAACAGCCGAGGGTTCCTTCTTTTCGACCTCCTTCTTGCCTGCAAACTCAGCAGCCTCCCGCAACTCACGGTACTTGGTTACCAAAAGCCGCGTCGAAGCATCCTGATGAGCTAAAGCGCCGGTATTCCCAGACACGGCAGGCGCAAGCTGCATGGCCAGCTTTTTGCCAAGTTCAACGCCCCACTGGTCAAATGAGTTGACGCCCCAGACTATGCCCTGCACAAAGGTGATGTGCTCATAAAGCGCGATAAGTTGACCCAGCACGGACGGCGTTAAAGCGGGAGCCAGAATGGAAGTAGAAGGCCGGTTGCCACTAAAAGTCCGGGCTGGCACCAAAGCCTCAGAAGTACCCTCGGCACGTACCTCATCGGCGGTCTTACCAAAAGCCAACGCCTTTGACTGTGCAAAGAAGTTCGCCAAGAACAGTTCATGTACATCGGTGCCCGCTTTGACGTCGCCGCCATCCCCAGCGTTATCTTTCAATGGATGGGCAGGCTTCGCGAACGCAATAAAGTCGCACGGAATTAGCAAGGTGCCTTGGTGGATAAGCTGGTAAAAAGCGTGTTGGCCGTTAGTGCCAGCCTCTCCCCAAAATACCTCACCGGTATGTACGGTTACGGGTGACCCATCCCAGCGTACCGATTTACCATTGGATTCCATCGTCAATTGTTGCAAATAGGCTGGGAAGCGGTGCAATTGCTGGGCATAAGGCAGCACGGCATGAGAATACGCGTGCATAAAGTTGACATACCAAATGTTGAGCATCCCCATCAAAACCGGAACATTTTGGTTAAAGGGAGTATTGGAAAAATGGTCATCCATAATCTTGAACCCAGCCAAGAACTCGCGGAACCGCTGCGGCCCAATTGCAATTGCAATGGAAGTGCCAATCGCAGAATCAACTGAATAGCGGCCACCTACCCAATCCCAGAAGCCAAACGCATTAACGGGATCAATGCCAAACTCGGCAACCTTATCCAAGGCCGTCGAAATCGCCACAAAGTGCTTGGCAATTGCCGACTTACGTCCAGCCGCCGTTTTCTTTATCGCACCGGACTTTTCTAAAGATTCCACCAACCATTGCCGAGCCAGTCGCGCATTTGTCAAAGTCTCCAAAGTACCAAACGTCTTAGAGGCAATGATAAACAGCGTGGTTTCCGGATCAAGTCCGTCAAGTTTCTGCGCTAAATCAGCGGGGTCAATATTAGAAATAAACCGGACTTCCAAACCGGGCTGGCAATAGGGCTTCAAAGCCTCATACACCATCACCGGTCCCAGATCCGACCCGCCAATGCCGATGTTTACCACCGTCTTAATGCGTTTACCGGTAACGCCTTGCCAGCGGCCATCTCGCACTTTGTCCGCAAAGGCAGAGATTTTCTGCAATTCTGCCTCGACATCTTTATCAATGTCCTGCCCATCAATGATTAGCCCGTGGGCATCCGGCCCGCGCCGCAATGCGGTATGCAAAACGGCGCGATTCTCGGTAACGTTCACCTTTTCGCCGCCGAACATCGCCTTAATGCGTTCCGGCAGGTTGACCTCATAAGCTAACCAAATTAGGTCAGCCAAGATCTCATCCGTCACTAAGTTTTTGGACAGGTCAACAAACAGATCCCCCGCTTGGTAAGAAAGGCGCTCCGCCCGGGCTGGGTCAGCAGTGAACCAACCGCGCAGGTCAGCATGCATGTGTCGGTACTCGTGGGTAAGGGCATGCCACGCAGCGGTACTCTTTGGGTCTATCGGGGAGGGCACAGTCATGCCCCTAAATCTACCGAACCCCACCCCACCGAAACAAGTAAGCCACGCCCATCCGATGACGGACTCCATCGCGAGACCCGAACCAAGATATCCGAACCAAGTCATCCGCCCCAAGATATCCGCACCAATAAGCAATAAGCGAGAGACCCGACTAACCGAATCCGCTACTCCAACCGAGCAGTAGAACCTCGAATCACCACTTTCGCAGGCACCTCAACATGCTGCGGCACCGCAACCCCGCGCAACATATCCAGCACCAAATCAAAAGCTTTCGCCCCAATCTCTTGCAACGGCTGCGCTACCGTTGTCAGTGGTGGGGCAAATACGCCAGCCTCGGGAATATCGTCGTACCCAATAACGGACAAATCCTGCGGTACCGAAAGGCCGAGATGCCGGGCCGCGTCAATAACCCCAAAAGCAGATTGGTCGTTTGCAGCGAAAATGGCGGTCGGACGGTCAGGCTGGCGCAACATCTCCAATGCCGCCTCATAAGCCCACGGCCGGAAATAACTCCCGTCACCCAGCCAAGAAGGTAAAGGTGAAATACCGGCTTCTTGCAAAGCGGCTCGCCAACCTTGTTCCCGTTTATGCGCCGATTTTAGGTCCAACCGCCCACGGATATGCCCTATTTTGCGGTGACCTAAAGAAATCAGGTATTCGACCGCATATTTGGCACCGGTATAAGAGTCGCTATCAATAAAAGGTGCCCCTTCACCATCATGGTTGGGATCAATAGCTACAATGGGTACTTTGGTGCGCGGAATAGGAACGGTGGGCGTAATGATAATCGCACCGTCAATCAAGGTGCCAGATAATTGCGATATTGAGCGCTTTTCCCAGCCAATAACGCCGGGGTCAGCTATCGCGCCCGAAAAGGCTAACAGTTGATATCCGCGCCCGATGGCATGATGCGAAATGCCTTTTAACACCTCAACGGAATATGGTTCGAAGCCGGCGAGTAATACGCCGATAACATTAGTCGCGCCACGTCGTAATGATGATGCCACTAACGAGCTTTCATAACCAAGACGTTCCACCACTGCCATTACTGCAGCCTGAGTCGCAGGCGCTACCCCATATCGTCCATTAACTACTTTACTAACGGTCGCCACCGAAACTCCGGCCTCCCGCGCGACATCGGTAATAGTCACTCTCATCCCAGCGCCGACGGAGCCGACGGAGCCGACAGCGTTTGTGGCATCGCTAGAACCAGCCGAGCCATTGGCGCCGCTTGGGGCGCCGTAAGCAGCCGAGTCACCGGATAA
>JGI24699J35502_11134005_pt1 | contig 23908 bp, 28 predicted proteins | sample TergutMp193P4_FD_35502 | JGI IMG/M metagenome (IMG submission 35502)
CGCGGAATGTCCTGATTTATCGCGGTCGTTTTTACGTCGAATACGAACTCGGACAGCCACGCGCCCTCCTGCGTGACGGACAGGCTCGCGCTCGCGCTCGGATAAGCGTCCGAAGAGACGGTCAATTTAACGTCCCGCGGGTATTCCTTCGGATTGGGCGCCGCCGTCAATGTAAATCCTGCGTTCGTTTTCGTAACAGTCAGCCATGAAGGCGTATTCGATACCGTAAAGGATTTGTTGTCCGTTCCCGTAATCGTTACCGTCACGGTCTCCGACGTGTTTGCGTCAAAGTTGATACTGTTTTTATCGAGCGAAAGAAAAATATTGCCGTCAAGTTTTTCATTCTTGATAAGACTTTTTTTCAAACCACCGATAACCGTCTTTCCTATATCGTATTGCAATTCGGAGCTTTGTTTCATTCCGATTATTTCGATGATTATCGCTCCGGGAGAAAACCGGGAAGAATATTCCGAGCGGATTATGCCGGATAATTCGCCGTTAATCGTCGTTAATTTGCCGTATCCCGATTTATTGACGGTTGAAAACTTTTGAATAAGGCACCCGTCGGTATAAGCATACGAGCGTATTTCCGAAAATTCGAAAAAACTTTCCGCGTTCCGGAATTCCGATGAAAACGGAACGGAGAAGGGAATATCTTCGCCCTGATAATACTGTTTCATAATAAAAGAGGGCGGTTAAGCCCTCGTTTTTTAATGTTTATTTACGGCTCAATTCCGATGCAACCCTTGAACAATTCCTTTACTTCATTCGTCAATTCGTAAACCGGAACAATCATTTTCGGCCTGCTCTGATCCCAAGTTACCGTTGCCTGCCAAACGACCTCGGTATTCGTATCTTCTTCCACGTTGTCTTTCGCTTCCAATCCGGTTAATACATCCGTGGCGATTCGGAGCTCTTTTTCGGTTCGAAATGCAAAAATGTAATCCTTATAATTATTTTCCAAATACTCGTAGAATAATTCATTTCCGAAATGATTACTGTCATTAATAACCGCCGTATGCGTTTTCTTAATGATCTTTTCCTGTTCGTCGCCGTATCCGGTAACCGTTTGTTTCGCTCCTCCGTCATACGTTCCCCGCGTGGTCGGAATGATTATAATCGCTCCCGATACGATATTGTTTTCCCACCAAGCACGCGATTTAACATTTGTTTCCGTGATTACCGGTTGTAAATCCTTATTAATATATGCAACTCCGCGAACGCGACCGCCCTCGGATTCTTTGCATTCATTGCATATATATTCGGGTATAGTCCCGTCATATGTACATGTTTTAACAATTACAGCCATTTTTTTACTTATTAAAAAATTAAATACAATTTGTTTCCGATACGCAGATTCGATTGAATACGTGTCTGAATTTATACTTTACCGAAAAAATAAATTCCTCCGGTTTATTCAGGTAGTTTATGTTTCTGAACTCGTTATTGACGACGCGATAAGAATCGAAATCGGAAGAAACCAAAGCGCATTCTTTCGGAATCGAGGGAATGATAATTTCATGCTCGAAATCCAAAGCGTTTATACCTAATCGGTTTGAAAATCCCCATACAACCGTAATCATTTCATCCGTTTCCGTATCCGAATCGCCATCCCCGTATCCTTTTGCTTTATCGTATGTCTTTGAAAGTAACCGGTGATACAACCCGAATGCAAAATCGTCGTCCGAAAATACGTATCGGCATTCCCCGTCTGTGTCTATAACAGCGGGAAAAGAGCCGTCGGAATCCGTATCTTTTATCTGTATCGGAAAGGAGATACCGAACAGTTGCGCCGGAAATTCCTCTCCCGTTTTACATTTCAATTGACGGATTATCGTCCCGTTGATTTTTTCGACAATATCATTTATTGTTAATTTCATCAATGTAACCGCTGACAATATTTTTTACCTTTTGATTTTCTTCTTCCGTTAAATTCCAAATCGGCTTACCGTATCTTTCCTCGTTCCACAACGCCTTGTTATAAGCAAAGTCGTTCGAATATCCTATTCCGAAACCGTTTTGAAGGGGTATCGGATTTGTCGCGTCCATATCGTTTTCCGTTTGACGGGTAAGCGAAAGTATGACGGTACGTTCGTTTTTCCGATTGTAAGCGGGGCGCGGCTGTCCTTTTCTCGGCCCTTTCGTAAATACGCCGGCTTCCGATTTTGCTTCGGATTTTTTCTCCTTGAATTTTCCCTTATTTTTGCCTTTTTTAATGACATTTTCGGGATAATTTCCGGTACGGACTTTCATGTATCCTTCCGAATAGGTTCCGATTTGAGAACCGTCGGACGCCTTCCCTTCGACGTGAACCCTGTGTCTTACCTCCTCTTTCAATGACGACGCGACATTGTAACACAGCTTGTTCATGTCAATACCCGCAATCTTGTCGCGAATTTCTTCCAATCCCGATATGTTAACCGTTATCACGGGCAGGTCTCGATTACGGTGATAATACCTCCGCATTCGGGCGGATTTTCATTCTCGAAACAGGCGCTTCCGGCAATGTCAATCCCCGCGACGGACGTTGATAATTCGGCAAAGAAATAATCCGTAAAATTATCTTTCAGCTCCCTTATCTTTTGTCTGTCAACGGTCGTATAACGGTTAATCCGGTCGCTCCTCAAAAACTCCTCGCACATTTCGGCTCCGGTCAGATACCACAATGCGACGGCAAGCAATTCTTTGTTTTCGCATATCAGACAGTCAACGTTTTCCCGTTTATAGAGCTTGAAGCAGCGATTAAATTCGGAAATAAAAAACGTTCGGAATTTCATTATCGCCCGTTGTTGAACATCACCGAAAACCTTTTCGGCCGAATATTCCCCCGATGCGTTTTTTTGACCGCCGTCCGCCGCCTTCAGAATGTTAAACGGGTTTATACCGGGCAGGGCGTCGAGATACAAGCCGCTTTCGGCGGTTCCGACGCCGCCTGTCAATCCGATATAACCCGTCAAACAATTCAACATAAAAACAAAGAATCAAAGAATTATATTGCGGCCCCGATATAATGCAGCGAGCCGTTAAATCCGTTCAGTCGGTCGCCCGGCGCAAACATATCATCCGGAGCGTTCCAAAGTCCGTAATATTTTCCGAAAGTGATTCCGTAACCGCGATCGCCGACTTTTACATCGGTATCCGGATCAAAAATCGGACAGTCGTAATATTTCAACTGACAATCCAATACCAATTTTCCCAATTTACCGCCGGCAAGTATCATCGGAATCGGAAGCGTGAAAAACAAAGAGTTTCCTTTGACGCCCGACCACGGCCCCACGTTTTTATTGTAATCCACAAAAGCGATCAATCCGGGTACAAATACGCCGAAATTATTTACTCCCCACTTTGATGCGGATGCGTAGTCGTTGTAAACATTCAACGGATTCGCCGAAAATCCGGAAGCGTCATAGCTTTTCTTTAATCCCTGCAAAATATCGTAGGCGGTTACGGTTCCGTTCCCTACGATTTGAGGATTTCCGACGGCTTCGTTTGCCTGATAATCGAGAATTAATTTCACTATGCCGTCATTCATCTGCGGCGTATTCCCGAAATTAATCACTTGAGCCGAATTTGAACCGGTTACCGCATTCACTCCCCACCTGCCGGTTTGAGCCGAAAGCAGATCGCTGTTTACGGCTTGAATCAATCCGCTTAATTTCACCAGAATCGTTTCGTATAAGCCGGCCATTACGGTTGCGCCCGGCGAACCGATACCGACTCCCTTCGATGCGGCTTCCTGATACTTACGCATATCGCCGTCTGAAATCATGATGCCCATTTTTGCGTACATCGGCTCTCCGATATTGCTTTCTTTCCATTCCGGAGAAATCGGCGTTTCGCAATCGTCTCTTCGCTGCACCTCGCTTTCCAATCCGCGTTGCATATAGCGGACTTTAATTTCCCTGTCCAAGCCGGATTTAAGCTGTTCGAGATTGGCTACCTGTGCGGTTGCGGAATTTTCCAGAAGCATTTGCAGGAATCCGACGGGCGTTACCTTATATTGCGGATCGTTTTGTCTTGCCAACGCTTCGATTGTCATAACAAGGGCTCCGACAACCCCGATAAAATCTTTCATATTTTTAACAATTTGCCAGATCGCTCAGCGAAGCCTGCACCGCAGCGTCAAACCGAGCCGTGTTTAATTTCCCCGTCAGTTCCGGAATAAAAGGATTTGCCGGAGGTGCAAAGGACTGCGTATTCGGGTTTTTGTTCCCGCTGACCGCCAAAATTTTACTTTCGGCGAAAACTTTGTTTGTAAAATCATCGAACGAAACGGTTTTGTTTTGTTCGTTCAGAAAATCAAGATTCGGATCTTCCGCATTTTTAAGTTTCAAGTCGTTGCCTTCCTTTACGATTACGGCCTTATTTTTCAAAAGGGCCTTTTTCAGCAATACGTTTGCAACCTCCGTGTTTACATCGGCGCTTACGTCTTGATTGGCGAACTTCAAACCCTCGATTTTGGAATGAATCATGAAATCCCGGATTTCGTTTTCTTTTTCTTTTTGAGCTTTTTCAAACTCCGTTTTCGGGACGGTGGACTCTTTCAATCGGGCAATTTCGGCATTCCGGTCGTTAATCAGCTTGACGTATTTCTCGATTGTTTTTTCGTCTCCCTTTCCCTGCGATGTTTTCAAACCGTCCGTTAATTCTTTCAGCTTTTCGTTCAATTTCCGGAATTTATCGAAAGTGTTTTTGTTTCCGGAAATTTCGGCTTCGAAATCATCGCCCAATTCGAATTTTTTAACCGTATTCAAAATCTCGGCATCGTAAGGCGCGAGACATTGCGCATAAAAATGTTTTTTAACAACCGGATGGCTTTTTGCGGTTTCAACGGTAAGTAAACCGTTAATAATTCCGTTCGCAACATCGTCGGCTATGTTAATATTCTGTATGTCCGCGCGGGACAAAATATCTACAACAGCCGGGTCGTCCTGTTTCTCGCTTTTTGAAGCGACGTTATTGATAAATTCGGGTAACTTCATATCCTAATCTTCTTTTGCGGTTTTTCGGATTCGGCGTTCGCCTTTTCAGATTCCTCTTTTTTGATTTGAAGAATCGCGTTTACCGTTTCGAGTTTCTGTTTCGTCTCGTTGTGTGCGAGAATCTCGGCTTCGAGTCTTTTCTTCGTTTCCCCGTGCGCCGTTTTTTCGGCCTCCAATTCGGCGATCGCGGTCTCGGAAGCGACAAACGGGATTGACCCGGAAGCGGATTTTACGGCTTCTTCCGGGAAGCATTTTTCGATTTCTTCCTTCGAGGCTTCCTCGATTTTCGCTCCCCGATTTTTGTAAAAATTTTCGTTTGAATCCGGTACGATAAACGAAGGCCTTCCCTTTTCGGTCACCTTAATGTATCTTTTTTCCATTTTTTTTGATGTTGTGTTTTTAATAAGTGAAGTAAGTGAAAGTATTCCCGTAAAGGGCAGGTATTCCCGTAAAGGGCATGCAAATATACGCATTTATATTTAAATAAAATCGTTTGGATTAAAATATTTTATTTAAAATCGTTAAATTTTTTGTTTTTATTCCGATTTAAGGGTACATTTGCACCGTAAATACAGTTTTAAGATGGAAGATATTCAAATTGCAATACAATTTGCCAAAAAAAATGGCTATAAAACAGCAGTCAGGGAGAATGTTAAAGAGTGGCGTTTTTTTAATAAATTACCGATTTATACTCCCGTTTTTGATTCGGATGAAATTCCATTCACGGGACTACCTCAATTCATCGTTATAGAAAACGGTATCCCGAGATTTCTGGAATTAGAAGAAATCGCATCCGTTATGGGATTTTCATTAAACCTTACAACAGAAGAAGCTACACTCACGGAAGATGAAATGCTTACTTAGTTACGATTCCGTTTACTATATTGACATTAACATTCAGATTATCTACGCGCAAAATATGGACTCCGTATTTAAGACTGACATCCTTTCTTATTTCGCTCCAATTTGTCTTTAGTCCCGTTTGCGGGTCGTAGAATACAATTTTTCCATCGGGCAATTTTTCAAGTGTAATAATATGCCCGGATGTTTTATTTTTATGAGTCCAATCAATATGATAACGTCCTGTATCTTTTATAAGAGATATTAACTCTTTTTCCAATTGTTTGATTGGCTTTATTCTTATGTCGCCGATTCCATTGATATATTGCCCCCCTGCTTTTCCTTTATTCGGCATCTTTCCCGTTTTCGGGTCTATCCATGCTAAATTTGTTTTTGTAGATAACTCATAAGGAACATTGCCCTTTTTTTTCGTATTTTCCATAGCCGTAACGTCAAATCCTCTCCTTCTCAGCTCATTCGCCACTACGCATGATTGACAGTTTATTTTATATCCTCCGCCCTTTGAGTAATTTTTATTCCCGTAGCCTTTGTTTGCTTGGTCGAAATCCATTTCTTTTCCCTGTGTGATATTCAACTTTACTTCAATCTCCTTATCGTTGATAATTCGTTCTTTTGTTTTTTGTGTATTCGTTGAAGTCGCCGCAAATTGCTGTGCCGTCTTTTGCGCAACGGCGGTTTTGATTGAATTAACCGCATTTATTATATCTTGATTTATACTTCCGTAGTCGGCTTTATTTGAAATCAATCGAGACTCCAATGCCTTTAATATACTTGCGTCAATTTTTGCCGCTTTTGCTTCTTGAAGTACCGATTGTACTTCTCCGAGCAGTGATTCGTATTTACCCTTCATGCCGGTTGCGAGATTTCTTACGGTATTGATAGCGTTTTTGATTTCGTTTATATCTTGCGTCTGCCTTGCCGCATCCAACCGTTTTGTCCCTACCCCGTATTCATCTGCCAATTCTTTTACTTTTTGAATTTCAATGTCCAATAATTCCAATTCGTCGGGTTCCTTTTTTATCTTATCCCTTATCGCTTTCGGCACGGTTGATTTATCAACGGGAATCAGCTCGTGTCCGCATCTCCACCCGCCGCGATTCACTATGAAATTTTCGGGCGTCGTATCCTCTTTCATTCCCTTCGGAAGGCCCGTTTTTTCATAGATTTCGCATTGATGACCGTCAATCATTCCCGTTAAAAGTTCGGGTATTTCCGATTTGTGGACGTATCGTTTTTTGGTCAGATGTTCGCAAAATTCGCGGGTGGTCGTAAGATTCGAGCCGATATACTGAAACCATTCGGAATTAAGCGCATCGGCAATCATTGCGTTTCCCTGTCCGGCAAATTGTCCGAGCGCATCAACGACGTATGTTTTCGCGTACCGGGACAGCATACCCGGCTTTTCTTCCGTCGAAATAAGCTGATTTCTCAATTGCTCCGTTAAATCCGCATACGAGCCGCCGGAGGTTACGCTTGTGAGAAGCGTATCGTAAAGACTCGAAACGACGTCCCGCTTATATCCGGCGCCGATTAAATTTTCAAGCGTTTTATCTATTTGCGCTTTAGCGACTTCCGACATCATTTTTTTTGATTCTTTCGGAAGGTCGAAAGCGGAGGTTTGATAATTGAAAACGGTCGGTATGTTCGACACGAACTTTTTGACCGCATCCGAATACTCCTTCGATACGACGATTTTTCCGAGCCGGGCTTTGATTTCGTTGATGAGTTTGAGATTTTCGACGCTTGCCGTTATCCTGCCGTCCGCGGATAACTTCAAATCTTTCAGCAATAATAAAATATCCCCGAATATCTTCTTTTCCGTATCCGGTATCTTCGATTCGAACTCCTCCGGAGCCTGCTCTATTATTTTCAGTATCTTATCGAGGTCGCTCATCCGGATTCGATTGATTCCCGTTCATTTGATTTTCAATATCCGTTTTCAGCGTTTCCTTTACCGAATTTTCCTTAATGATTTCATCCGCGTATCCGGATATTATCTTTTTCCTCTCGTCGAACGTTTTCATATCGAAGTTTTTTTCTTCTTTGAACGCACGTTGGACAAATTGAGAGATATTGCAGGAAATCACATAGTCTTTTTCGGTGATTCCGCCGTTGGAAAGCATCGTCATCTTGTCGCTCTGACCGTATCCGTACAGCGGATCGAGTTCGAACATACATTCCACCTCGTATGCAATCCGCGGTTCCGCGTTGTATTTCTTCCGGGCCAGCTCTATTTCCATGTACTTAATCAAAACGGGATTGACGTTCGCATTCTTGGCCGTTTGTATATCGTTTACGAGAACCGATGTATTCAGCAGATCGAACTTTTCGGGTACGGCGATAACCGGAAGCATTTTATCCCGCTTCTCTTTGTCGGTAACGACAACCGAATATCGGTATTGACAGATAAAGTAATAGACATTGTCCAAAACCTTTACGATGTCTTCGGCCACCGAGTTGACAAAGGTATTCAGTTCGTCCCTGTCAACTTCCTTTGCCGTTCCGGATTGGTTCAGCGGCGTTGCCGCGAGAAATTCCATGTTGATTGCCGAGAGTCCGTCGTAAATATGATTTCTTACGCGCTCGTCCTGCAATTTCGCAATATCCGTGCTTTTTTGTATATAACCGAACGGCGGCATCGGCAATTGATATTCATCCGTTTTTCTTCCCGGCGAAATAACGTATTCTCCGTAAGGAGAAACGTTCGTAATATTTCCCGTTCCGTTACACGTTGCGCACTTTTTGAAATGGCCGTTCGCGTCCTTATCGTTCGTAACTCCGGAACCCCTGCATATCGGACATTCGGTATTCGTGTAGATGTACTTTTCGGAGTGGATATGCTGCACGATTTCGGCTTGCAGGTCGGAATACTCGCGTACCGCCTCGTCAAGAAACGGAACCATGGGAGCGATACGGCTTTCCTGTATGATGTCGTTGTTTTTCCGGTCGAAATAAACGCCTCCAACCTTAAAAACAGGTAATTCACCGAAATTATGATCATAAATCAGCGTCTGCTCCAATCCGGCGCCGCTTCTTTCTTCGTAGCGCGCAATTTGCGTGTCGGTGACGATATAATAGACTTTTCCTTCGTAACTTCGGTTATTTCCGCTCCGGTAAACGGAAACATCGGAAGAAAGGAGCGCGTAATACTCGCCCGGCGAATAGCTCAATATCTGTTTCGAGCCGAATATTTCCGCTTCCGGCTTTACGTATTCGTTTGCGCTTTCCGGGAGTTTTTTCAAAACCACGGCGCAAACCGAATTGGCGTCAATCAGCGAGCGGATAAGCAACTCATCGAACGCCCAATTGGTTACGCTCGTAAATGTCGGATAGTTGTATTCGCAATACGATTCGAGCGTTTCGTCCGATTTGATTGATTTCGGTACGGAATCGGCATCGAATTGAATGTTCCAATCCTGCGAGCGTCGGATTTTCGACAGCGAATTGATGACTTTTCCGACCGGCTTTCTCGTTATCGGTACGTAAATATCATTACGGTATTCCCTTATTTTCTCGCTTTCCGAGGGTCTGCGTTTATTTATCAGACTGTCCGGCTTTAATCCCTTTGCGTGGACTTCCAATTTATACGCCAAGTCTTCGCAAATCTTAAAGTTCGGATGTCGTGTGCCGATTGCCGTTCTTACGAAATCGGCCGTTAGTTCTACGGACATTTTAATGCAATGATTAAAATGAAGCCGGATAATCCGGCGAAGTATTCCCACACGGGGCTTAACAGATGCTGTATCTGTTTATATCCTGTTCGGACAACTTGGTGGTTGCCCGCGCGTTGTCGTTTTCGTCTTTCTCGTCCCACTCCGTCTCGTAGTCTCCCGATTCGAACATAAGCGTATCGTCAACCGACAGATTCGGATAAATGAAAATCTCTTTTATTGCATCGTGAACGGATTCGGGATAGAAATCGGTCGTTAAATCGTATTCTTTGCGTCTCGTTTTCGACAGCGAAATGTTCAATCCGTTCGAATCAATATATTCCGATTTGTCCGTTTTCGACTGCGAATTTTCGATGACGCATGAAATTCTTATGCGTTGTCGGCGGTCGTCTTCCCCGTCCCGATATTCGAAAACATGAGTGTTATCGGTGTTGCATCCGATGTATTGAAACGGGTTTGAGAAATAATTTCCCGCCGCAATGCGAAAGCAGTCGCCCGGCGCCAAAACGGCGGAAAGGTCAACGGAAGACAGGTCAATAAATCCGTCGGACGGCACGATATATTCGCTCCCGATTTTGTCTCCGTTTAAGTTTGAAACAAACCAAACTCCGCTTGTCGCGGGAGAGAAAAAAGCCGCGTCGCCGCCTTCCGATACCGGTAATACATAGCAACAACAGCCGTCCTGCCTGTCATCGGAAAATTGAACGATCGGATATTTTGTTTCCATGCCGCAAATATACGCATTTATATTTGATTTTATTCGTTTTGAGTTAATTATTTTTGTTTTATCGTACCGTTACGATTATAATCGCGGAAAAGCAAGGATAAGAATGAAAAACCCCGGCGGGGAGCGAATCCGAGCCGGGGCGGTCGTCAAACCGGATAGACGCTTAATGAGAAATGCGAAGCGCCGTATTTTTAATTTCACCGCTCAATTGATTGAGCGCACTCGAAAATTGATTCAATTCGGCAGTGGTAAACGTTACCGGCTTGCCATTTACTAAATTTCCTTTTATTCTGTTATTCATCCATTGCCGGCTTTTGCCGAAATACTTTTTTGCAATGTACGACATCGAAACATATTCCGAAACGCGCTCCAACTCGGTTTTTAACTTTAATTCCCGTAATGCGTCTTTCCCTTCCTCTATAACCGCATTCTGACTTTCAAGGAAAATACGTTGTACGTCCTCCTTTTCATTTTCGGGTAATAATGAAAATTCATTTTTTAGTTTCTCCCTAATTTCCACCTTTTTTGAATCGGAAGAACCGTGATAATCTGAAATAATCTTCTTTATATCCATAATTTATTTTTTTGAAACCTCCCCCTTTCGAGGAAGGTTGGTTAATTACTCCTTTGCTTCTTTAAGCGCCTTTACAAGATCATCTAAAAACATGTCGATTGTTTCTTTTTGTGTTTTTTCGTCTATTCCGATCAAAGGCGCTAATTCCTGATAATCTTTGAGTAGTTTTTTTATCTTTACTACTCTTTCTTTTGCTTCTTTTTTACTCATTGTTTTATCTATTTAAGTTTGACGATACAAAGATAAGATACATTTGTATATTTGCCAAACATTTCATCAATTATTTTTAGTCGGAATAAAAGATTTAACATTTTAAAGCAAAAAGCCCCGCTTGTGCAGCGAGGCTTAACGGGTTTTTTAATACTGAATTTTCCCCATACGGATTCAAACGGTTAAAGTCATATTTCTTAATTTTTGCCTGTCTTCCGGGAATAAAATTCTTGCAGCTTCTATTTTATTCATCAACCTTTCATCCGATGAAATAAAATGACCTTGACATTCGTCTTGAATAAATTCACGCATAGCTTTCATTATCGCTGCTATATAGTAGTTTTCTTCTGCTTGCGCCTGCTTGCTTACGGTTTCCATGATTGTTTTTAATTAATGGGTTGATTAAATACTTCTTCCAACACACTCGAAGGATACATTTTTACCTTGCCGAATCGGGGATCTGGAATTTCATCCGTTTGGATATTCCGTTCCGTGCAAAGTTTCGTCGCTTTTCTTCCGAGACCGCTTGCCTGTTTCAGATTCACCGAAATGTGATGAAGCGTTCCGTAACCGACGATTGTAAAGTAGTCGGGACGTGTGGCCGTTTTTGCTTCCAAGACGTGCAATTTGTTTTCCACTTGTGAAATACGCTTGTCATGTTCAACCATTAATTGAGCGTTTTGCAAAAACATTTCCGCCGGCGTGAGAGGCTTGGCGGATTCTTTCCACTTTTCCTCGCAGGCGATAAAGTATTTTCGAGCCTGCTTGCCTTTGGCGTTACCTTCCACCATTGAAATTTCTTTGGCGCAATCAACGGAGAGAGCGTACTCAATCATTCGTCCGCCCACCGTTTCAATAATTTTATTGAAACGTACAAAATCCAGATTTTCAATAAAACCGTATTTTTTAATACGATTCTGAATCCAATTAGAGAAATCCTGTTTGCTTTCTAAAAAAGCGTGAAGCATTCGAGCGGATACCGCTCTTTTTCCGTCGTGTTCGGAAATCGGGATGAGTTCTTGAACGCTCGCAGCGTTCGTTGTAGAATAATTAAGCATAATAAATAAATAAAACATTAATAAGAAGACAGAAAGCCTGTCCCGCTGCTTAACGCCATTCTACGAGGGCTGTGGTTCCATTACAGTTCCACACGGGGGTACTTTCTGTCAAATGTCTTACTTAAATAATATGAAAACAATAGAAAAAGAAGACAAAAGGACATAAAAAATCCCGATAAATCGGGCGACTCTTCGCCCTCGTATATAATAAACGTTAAGCATTGCAAAGGTAAGAAATCTCTATGAAACAGCCAAATAATTTTATATGTTTTATAACATATTCTAAGATTGCGGTAATCGGCAAAATTGTTTGTAATTTTACATAATTATTAATCCTATATAAGTTATGAAAAAAATATTAATTATTGCCTTTACAATGTTTTTTATATCGTGTAGTTCCGGAAGATTTATTTATGATTCTTATTCCGGTGTTATTGATTATTCAAACTATTCTACAAAAGGATTTTTTATTACAGAATCTCCTTCGGTAAGTTTTGAGTACACTCCGATTGGAAGTGTTATTGTTGAAATAACATCCGGATATGAAATTGCCAGTTCTTCCAAAGACAAAGTAATATTACAATGGAAATATGCAACATACGAAGATGCACTTCAATCTTTATATAAAAAAGCAGGCGATATAAAAGCAAACGGAGTTATCGGGTTGAAATACAGTTATATTCCTTCTATATCAGATAAAAACTACAAAAAGAAAGTAATTTCTCCAAGTAAAATAATAATCACGGGTATGGCAATAAAGCGATAGACCGAAATTTTATAACAAATCAAAAAATTCTCCTATAATATTGTTGACTATGCTCCGATTACAGATAAAAGAAAAATAGATAAGGGTAAACAAACGGATGCCTTTATTGCACTTATTGAAAAAATGCATGATATTATTTCATTATTGGAAAAATCAACAAAAACAGGTGTTTTGAATATTGAAAATGAAGATTGGTAACTTCTTGTAAAAAAAATTATTTATATTTACAAACAAAAAATTTGCTTTCGCAAGTAAAATATTTGCAAATATCAAAAATACGTTTTATCTTTGCTGCATAATTAACGCCCCCCTATGCTTTCCTGCATAGGTTCAAGCCGCTTTTCAGCGGCTTATTTTTATATATACTGATATGACGGAAAGAGTTACGTTTTATGTTGACGGGTTCAATTTTTATTACGGTTTGCGAGCGAAAAAAAGAAACGATAAAAATTGGCAACGTGCGTATTGGATAGATGTTGTAAAACTATTCAGTCAGTTTTTAAGCCCCAATCAGACACTTGAGAAAGTAATATATTTTACCGCCTCACCTCTGAATCAAGATAAAAGCAACAGGCAGGGCGCCTTTTTGAATGCAAATAAATTGCTCAACGGGGATAAATTTGAAGTTGTAAGAGGAAAATATCTGAAAAAGACGGTTGAATGTCCGAACTGCAAGTATGCCATTTCCCGCCCGGAAGAAAAGAAAACGGATGTGAATGTGGCAATCAGAATGATAGGTGATTGTGTTGATGACAAAACAGATGTAGTGGTACTTGTAAGCGGAGACAGCGATATGTTGCCTCCATTGGAATTTATACAACAAAAATACCCTAAAAAGAGGATTAGAGTGTATTTCCCGCCGACTGTTTTCAGCATTGATTTGAAAAACAATGTTAAAAATCGCAACGGAAAAATCGTATTCCTTGAAAATAACTTCAATAAATTTATTTCAAGCATTATGCCCGATGTGGTTTCCGGTAACGGAAAGACTTATACGATACCGGGAAAGTGGAAAGTTTGACGAAAATATCGGAGAAATAGAAAAATATCCTGCAAGATTAATTAAGAAGAAACTATCTATTCGGATTCTGTATCCTTTACTTTTGTTATATCCTTATCGAAGTAAAATACAATTCGCCCAACATCAATCGCTCCAAAGCCATTTTTTGCTCTATACTGATGAATCATCGTATAGGCATAAAATTCTTTTGAATTAAGAATAGAGTCTCTTTCATGTATTAATTCTTTCAACCTTGATGAGTTTTTATTATAAGAATCTTTCGATGTTACTAATTTTTCACTCCACATTTTTTTAACGAAGGGTATGTTTCTTTTTTAATATCATTCGTATAATACTCTATACTTAAACTGTCACTAAATACATAGCCTTCGTATGATTTAATAAGTTCGGCGCCGGCCCCTCCTTCTTCATATAGCTTTCTGTAAATCGGATCTATGCATGTAGAATCTAATTTACCAAAAAAAATCGGTTTGTAACTTGATGGATCTTTGAGGTTTTCTTTCATCCATTCTTTCGCTAATCTTTCTGCTCTCTTTTCCGGTGTGTTAGTGCATGAAAATAGCGAAAGTACAATAAATGATATAGGTAATAATTTGTATTTTTTCATTGTTCCAATTGTCAGATTGTTAAAAAATATATTTCAAAACTCTAATTCAAATTGACCTCTTTTCCCGAAAAAATGTAAATCGCATAATTTCAAAAACTTCGTTCCGAGCAAAACGGGATATTCCGTTTGGAACGGAGTTTCGATAAAACCGTCTTCGATTATCCCCTCGAAACCGTTTATCGACATATTAATCATAAACGACGGAGATTGAACGGTTCCGTACATTATTGTTTTTTGACTCAAAAACATATACGGCTCGATACAACCGAGTTTATATAAAATACTTCTGTTTATATTTGAATAGTATGCGTCGGTATCAATGACAGCCTCTATGTCTTCAACCTTGTTTTCACCGTACATTAAAGATACGTTTATGACGCAGTCATACCATTTTCCCGCATCATACAGTTTTTTCCCTTTTATTGTGCTTTTCGGAGCGTTGTCATCCCTGATGATGTTAAATAGCCCGGAATTGTAAAGCGGCGCCTCAACGGAGTGTAATACTCTGTCTTGATAACACATTCCCGAAGGCGGTATATTCTTTTTATTCTCTGTCATTATTTTATTTTCGGAATTTGACGCAAATTTACGCTTTTTTCGGAATCAGCACAAACGAAGCCGTATTTTTTTGCTTTTTGTATTTGATTTCCGAAATGAAGCAGGGAATATCATCCACCGAAATAATCCCGTAGGGGTTATCTTTGATTGCCTTGTATTCGCTAACCTTAACGGGATAGTCGCTTATCTTAATCAATTCCGGCAATAAAATTACGGAAGCGCCCGTAAAATCTTGATTTTCGACATATAAATTTCCGTCGTTGTCCGGATAATCTTCCGGATGATGTACGGCGCTTGCATACGCTCTTCCTTCGGCTTGCAAATTTCCGGTTCCCGACGTAAAAATAAGTTCTTCCTCCTTCCCGAATCCGAAAGAGAGAAGCCTGTCCAGCCATCGTTTTGCCATTCTCGCCGGAGATATGCGGATATTGTAAATCGTATCCGGCGAGATTACGGTACCGTTCGTATCCGTTGCTCCGAGGTCAATTACGTAGCGGTCGGGTTCGCTGTGAGAATCGGATTTTAACAGGCAGAAAATAAACACGTCGTTGTCGTATCTCCAATCGGTCGTAGCTTCCGTTGATTTACGGCGGGTGTATTCGATCGTATATCCGTCGGCTATCATATCCGATTTTTGCTCCGATTCGTTCTTTTTCAATTTTAACCTTGTACGGTATTCGCGTTCCGTATGAATGGCATCCAATCCGTTAAAACTTTCCGTTTCGTACTTTTTGTATCCGCATTTGAATGTGGAATAAAGCGCGTTCGGATTGATTCCCCTTTCGATTTTACCCGGATTCCGTATTTCAAAAACCGCGTCATTCTTGTAGAACCAAGCCCAATTCTCGATTCTCAAATACCAATTTTCCCCCTCTTTCACGAATCCGAATCCGATATTGTCGATTGCCTGCAAGCTCTTGAAAGCATCCGAAAAAGACAACGTAAGTTTAGGGTCGGTTTCGTTTCCGTCTTCGTCTCTTACTTTGATATTCCGGATGCGAAGTCCCGTTGACAACGCCCGGAAAGAGCCGGGCCCGTTCGTTTCGGTCGGGCTTACGTTACCGTCCGTCCTTCCGTAGTAATCCGATTTGACCGTTATTTGATTCTCGGTGATTGATTCGGTAATTCTCGAAAGCGTTTCGTGAATAAAAGATACATTCGCTGTCGTATCGGGGAAACTCGTCAATGACTTTATTTCGATTTCGATTTTATTAACCGCAAACAGGCATCTTAAATCAAATCTGTGAGTTCCTTCAAGTCTGTCATGGTGAATAATGAAATAATAATATAATGTATCGTTTTCTTTCAATTCAATATTCAGCGTTATATTATCGTATATATCAAATTCATATTCGGACGATCCGCTGTAAACTTCTTTTGTATAAATAACCGTATCGTTTTTGCATATACATAAATCAATTTCATTTGAATAAAAAGGCGTATTTGCATATTCCGGTGTGTCAAACACAGGATCTTCCGCATAAAGTATTCTGATATGAAAATCAAAAATTGCATTTAATTCCGTATTTCCGTATTGAATGGTTTTATCTTCTATGAATTTGAAAAATATATGAGGACTTATTTCTTGTATTCTGAAATGTACTCTGTTTTCAACATCGTAAGCGGTATCAAATTCATTCGTATCAATTCCGACGCCGGGTTGAAATATTATTGAATCATAGTGTCCTTCAAGATGATAATAAAAATAAGCCTGTTGTTCTTCTTTTTCAATATTACTCAATTTACTTAAAATTCCCGTTTTCTTATTCGGCAATTCGATTTCATGCTTCAGCATCGGATATGTCGGAAGCGGCGAGTCATCGAAGGCTTTCGATGAATCAATATCAACTTTTTGCTCGATTCGGTTGTTAAATAAGACTTGAATGCCTATTTCGGCCACCTTTGCGGTGATGTAACAATAACCGTCTTCATATACTTTACCGTAAGCCTCGAAATCCAATTGTCCGCGATATTCCTCTTCCCCGTCGTTTTCGCAGGTGAAAGTAATAATGTTGTCTATATCGTCATTGTAAGCGCTTTCAAGTATCGAAACGGCTTTGTCCCCGTAAAATTTCAACGTCATATCCGAATATTCCACGTCAATCCCGTGCGATTTGTCGTTTCTCTTCAAGACCAGCTCCAAGCCGTCGTATCCGACCGGCTCTCTGATTTCCGTTTTAACGCCTTTGTATTCGAGATAGAATTTATACATTTGCCGAATATTTTGAATTTAACACTTTTGTCGTCGTATTTCCTTCCGTTAGCGAAAGTCCGGATTTATCGAAATTAACGGTAACATCTTTTTGTTTCGGATATTTCGGAAACTTCATGTATTTGGCGACGGATTTTCCGAGTAAATCGTAATCTATCCGGTCTTCATTATTGCGGTTTTGATAATATTGTTTAATCAATTGTTGAGGTACTCTCGGCATAACCGGGTAATTCGGCTCGATTCTCGGCATATTCCACCGATAAAACGCTTTGTTATCGCCCGTGACGGCTCGTCGCGTGTCGTGTGCCGGCATAACGGACGCGCCGGAGGGAATCCATGCGATTTCGGGGCCGTATTCTCCGAGCAAGGCAAATTCGCCTTTACCGCCTTTGCGTCCTTTCCAATATTTCGGCAGCGGTTTTGAAGTGATTGCTTTAATTTGAACCATTGCCGCCGCCGCCGTAATTGCCGCGAGCGCAATATTGAACGGAGGAGGTGCGGCCGATAACGCTTTCGCTATACCGGTTGCCATACTCAGGAACGCATTGAACAGAGCCTGATCCTTTTCGGACTGTGCCTGCTTTCGCTTGATTTCCAATTGTCTTTTATTCATCTCATCTTCGGAAATCAGTTTCATGTCCTTGTTTTTCTTCGCTTCTTCCGCATCCGTTGTGTAATAATGCTGCAAATCTTCCATTTCCCGGTCGAGACCCTGCTTGTGCATATCAAAGAAAGCATTGGCTGTTTCTCCCATTGCGCTGTACAGCTCTTCGAATACCTGCTTGCGGTATTCTTTTTCTTCATCCGCTATCTTCTTCCGTTTTTCGGACAGTTTTTGTTCCAAATCAACCGTTTCTTCTCCTTTTGATTTCCGCTCCGCGATTTCATCTTCCAAAGACTTGATGCTTATGTCGTTCAATTGCTTTTCGTATTGAAATTTATTGATTTTTCCCTTTTCGTATGATTGGGTGACTGCGAGTACCTCCGCTTTGGAGCGTTCGTCCGCTGTTTTGATGTACTCAACCGATAAATTTTTCAAGTCCTTTTTCAGATTAGTATTGATTTCAAGTATTCTCGCCGCTTTCAATTCTTCACTGTCCGTTGATTTCTCGATTTCAAAAACGTCGAGTTTTGCCTTTTCTTCGAGTAATTGCCTTCTCAACTCAAGCTCGGCGTCGGAGCCTTTTTCAACTTCGGCCAAGCTGGCGTTTGTAATTGCAATCTCGGTTTCGATTTCGGATTGAAGACGCTGATTTTTGTATTTATCCTCTATTTTTTTTATTTCATCCTGTGCGTTATCTTCCAATTGCTTACGCAAATCAATTTCAGCTTGTGAGTTTCCTTTTATTTCGTCCAAGCGACGTTCCAATGCTTGACGAACGGACGCGATTTCCTTTTCTTCCCCGTCTTGCATGGCCTTGATGCGCTCGGTTGCCAAATCCTGCTCGGCTTTGGTTATTTCGTTTTTTCGCTTATCGTTCTCCGACTTTATCCTGTCCGCTTCCGATTTTCTCGCTTCGCTTACCCTGTCATCGTATTTTTTGTTTATCGCCTCTATGTCGTTTAATACCAACTGTTCGTTTTGGGGTCTTGTTTTATTTATTTCGATAATTTCTTGATTATGCGCTTTAGCGCTTTCAACTTCTCGTCTTCTTTCGGTTTCTATCTTAGCCAAAGAGCCTTGCAACCCTTTGAGGTTCTCATTATGCAAGTCCTCGTTTTGTCTTAATATTTCCTCATTGTATTCTTGATTTTTCGCCTCAAGATTCATGTAACCCTGTTCTTGCAACCCGGCTTCCTCTTCGGCTCCCTTCTTTTTAATTTCAAGTATCTTATTTTGCTGCTCTTTTTCCAATCCGGCAAAACTTGCTGCCTCTTGGTTTCCTTTCATGGAATTAACGAATGACTTTCCGAGTTTTTTGAAAAATCCGTCGTATGATTCGTTGACTTTATTCACTTCCTCTTCCGTTTTCTTACGTACCTCTTTGATTGCATCTCCGGTTGCGTTGGATATTCGCAATAACGCGGCTTGGTATTTCGTTATTTTTCCCGTAGCCAAGTCTATTTCTATCTGAATATCCCGAATGCTGTTAACGAATTTATCGTGTTCGTCTCTCGCTTCTTTTGTTGCAAATCGCAGGTCATCGGTTGTTGATTTGTATTTTTTTGCCTTTTCCGATGCCTCATCGGCGCCTATCGAAAATAAAGCAAGCGCGCCGACCACCGAAATTATTGCGGTTGCGAGAAGAACATACGGATTTGCGGCCGCAACTAAATTGAGTACCTTTTGGGCAGCCGCAGCCGCAATTGTCCCTTTTGTTGATAAAGCCTCCGCAGCGGCTTTCGCTTTTGTTTGGATGACGGAAATACCGGTCATGATATTACTTTCCTTCTGAACAGCATTTTGAATTTGCTGCAATCCGGTTGTAATCGCAATCGCGGCTTGAAGTTTCACCATCATTTTTTGCAGGTCTTCCGATTCGACTCCGAATAAAGCCGCAGCGCCTTGTGCGACCGAAAAACCTCCGGCTACCGCTTGCGTTCCTTCCAGAACGGCATCAAAGGCGGCGGTATCGGAACCCATAAAACGGATTTGGTTTTGCAAATCCCTCATTTTATCGTCAAGCTCACCGGCTTTTTCGAGATTTTCTTCGTATGCTTTTTTACCGGCTTCGCTCCAATCACTCCAATTACCGAGCATATTCATCAATTCCGTTCTTTGGGCTTTCAATGATTTTGTAACTTCTTCCGCGGCAACCTTTCCGGGCATGGCCTTTGTCGCTTTGCTTAAATCTTCGATTGATTTGCGGGTTGATTGGAGTTCGGCGTTCGTTTTCCCTATTTCTTTATCAAACGCGGCCACCGCTACCGTAGAACCCTGCCATTGCTGTTTTTGCTTTGCGAGACTGTCCATTTGAGCAATCAACTCTTTTTCTCTTTGAGTCAGTTGCTGTAATTTGGCATTCGCTTCGTCCAATCCTTCCGATTGACTTACCACTTCGATTAATACCCTGTCAGCCATTTTTGTCTTGTTTTTTCGGCTTTAACGCCTTGTTTAAGTTCATGAAAAATTCATAAATCGTTAAATCTTTATAATCCGCTCCTTTTTCCGTCAGTATTGATTTGAGGTCTTCAAATCCGTTTGCTATCTTCTGCAACGTCACATAGACAGACGTTCCGAATGTATCCTGTTCAATTCCCCGTTCGCTGTCGAATACTCGTTTAAATTGAAATCTGCATTCTTCAAGTAAGGAAGCAATTCCGTCAACGGCTGCTGCAAAAAAAAATCGGCGACCTCTTTGTTTTTCTTCCAAAACCCGATTTTTTCTCTGCAATACTCGCCGTCGTACAGTGACGGGTTTTCGTTCTCGTCGAAATAAACGACTGATGCGAGCTTATAAATCAAATCAATGTCCAAAGCAAAATTAACGCGCTCGTTCAATTGCTCGTTCAGTTGATTGATTCGGAAAATATCTATTTTATCGGAGCGTAATATTTTCCTTGTCGCTTCGATATGCTTTTGAAGATATTCGACGGAACATTTCATCCTTGTTTCCTCATATACCATGAGCGCCGTTAATCCGCGCTCGACGGGAAGATTGAAAACATCGGTAAATTGATAATATTTTTGTCCTCCGATTGAAAACGCCTCCTCAATCATGTATTTTTGTTCGGGAAACTTCTTTTTCCAATTCTTGAATTTATTTTTGCTTAAAAAGCTCATTTTTATATCATCTTATTTTGTTTTCTTATTTTACATAAATCGCATTTTCTCCTGTAAAAAATATCAAATTGTCAATTTAAGTTCTTCCAATTTCGCCTTAAATTGTTCAATATCTTTTGTTCTGAATATCTCGACTCCGTTTTTCTTGATGATACCGAATCCGCCTTTGGTTACTATTCTGTAATCCGGATAATCCGGATGCTTATAATATTTAGGCAACGATTGACAGGGGCAGCCGGTTGAGTAGTGAATCCATCCGTTTTCAATTAATAATTCTTTCATTCCTTTTCGTAAATTATCGCATATTCGTAATTAAAATTAGACTTCTTCATCGGGAATTATATTTGATATGATTGCGGTTATAAGGGTGTTTATCCCGGCAACCGTAAGGATGACCACCGGCAAATAAAGTATAGTAAATGTTCTGAAAATAAACCAAAACAGACAACCGTACACGGATGACATGCAGATAAGGCATCCGCATAACGGTTTATATAACCATACCGGAAGTTTGCGTTTAATCCGTGTCGCCGGTATATGAAGTATCATTTTATTCCATGTGCCGGCATATATTCCGACCGTGCACAAACTGATTATAAGAGACGTAAGTATCAGTTTTTCCATACCGCAAAGATAATCATTTGGAATTAAAATTATTCGTTTTTAGTAATGTATTTCATGAAATTACGATAATACCTGTTTAAAAAGTATCTGAAACAATCCAATGCGTCGGCCTGCTGATTCGGGTCGTCTCTGTCTCCTTTTTTTATCGTTTTGTCGGCTCTCATCTCCACGAACTTACAGTCGTTAATTAATCGTTGCGACTTATCCGGGTCTATTTCCACCGGGTGATGTTCGAGAACAGCATTGACAAGTATTTGATTTTCGTCTAACTTGGGATTGGATGCCGCATATTGCATTTGTCCTTTCGACAATCCCAATATACTCTTAATCACATCGAAATTATTCATATTATCCGGATTTAATGTTGATTTGTTTTTCCCGGACGCATCGCCCGTTACGAGAAAATAAGCATTCGGGTATTTTATCTTAATCGCATCGCAAAGACGGTAAATATTGCTGTTTTCGAGTTGAATCACTTCCGGAACGCGAATAATATTGCCATAATCCTGTATAATCATACACGTTACCGGGTTAACGTTAAAATCGAATGACAGATAGGTGATTTCGTCGCTTTTCCAAACGCAGGATTTGACGTGTTTTTTCTCGTCAAACGAATAACAAAACTTGTCCGATGAATTTTCAAACGGGATTCCGTAATACAGTTCAAGAAACACGCCTCTCTGAAGGGTTTTTTCGGCTTCGTCAACCACTCTTTGTTTCATTAATCCGGCTTTAACGGCATCGGCTGCGGTTATTTTAAAATAAGCCCAATCCGCCTTGTTTCCGGATTCCGTATCACGCGCGAGTCTGTACGCCCAATTTCCCGTTCCTTTCACGTTCCCGATTATCTTACATCTCCCTTCCGTTGCGCTCAAAGTGGTGAATACGGCGACCCAAGCATCCTCTTTCATTCTCGTTGATTCATCCAAAACCGCCGCAATCACATCTTCACCGAACAGCGAATCCGGATTGTCCGCTCCTTTGAAAAAAATCGAAACGCCGTTTATTAATGTCAATACCAATTCGCTCTTGTTTTCTTCATACAGACCGAGAGGCTGAATATAACGCTTCATCCTTCGAAACGCTATCTTTGCTATCGTGAAAGTGGGAGCTACCCACCAGCAAACATCGCCGTCTTTTCCGTGCAACGCCTCTTCGAGAAGCCAAACGAGACATCCGACGGTTTTTCCCGCCTTTGTTGTAGCCTCGACAATCGTAAAGCGTTTCGGACAATCAATAAATTCCGCCTGCTTTTTGTATTTTTTTATTTTTTCCGGCCTTGTGTAATGACATTCCAAATTCATAAGTCAAATGTTATATTTATTACCTTGTCTGTATCAATATCCAATTTCTTCGGAGCATCATAGCCGAGCATTCTCGAAAGGCTGTCAAGTGATTTTTGCTTATCGTATAATTTTAACTTTACCCATTCCTCGACAACAACTTCTCCGTTGTCTCCGTTTTTTGTGACTTGTTTTGTCGTTATTTCCTGTATGCACGCTTTCCTACTTTCAGTTAAACTTTCAAAATCTTTTAATGTCATCCATCCGTCTCTGATTTGACCTGCATCCATAAAAGCGATTTTTTCATGTTCCTTTGAAATCCGCAAGGCCGAAATGGCGGAAGTTTCAGCCAAGTTATTCTTTAAATGCTCGATTCGTTTTTTTATGTTATCGTTTGTCATCAAACGACTGCCGGCCATTCTTGCCGATTTTTCCGAATATCCCGCGTTTACAGCAGCCTTTGTTGCATTTAACCACATAACATACTCCTGACAAAAACGCTCTTCTTTTCCGGTGAGTTTTTTATTTTCAAAATTCGAACTGTCCATAATAAACGAATTATATTGCAAAGATAGCACATTTAGAGTAAAATAAATTCGTTTTGAGTTTTTTAAAAACTCATTTTATAAGATACTTATTTTTTCACTTTAATATTATTTATCCGAAATTTGTGTAAACAGATTAATATCATTATTGAAATTCTCAATCTTCGAATGAAAATCGCCGGTGAATTTGTTAATCCTGTCTTGCGCTATCTTGCAGTACTTCTCCTGTATTTCAAAGCCGATGTAATTGCGTTTCGTTTTTATTGCCGCGATTGCAAGCGTTCCGCTTCCCATGAAGCAGTCCAATACCGTGTCTCCTTCACTTGTCGAATCGAGTATGAATTTTTCGAACAGTCCCACCGGCTTTTGCGTAGGATGTACTTTTTTTCCTTCGGTTACTTGCAATCCCGAAGTAAATGCTTTCATCGTGAAAACATTACAACCCTTTATGTTACAATTTTCTTTCGAACAAAAAATAATAAACT